>Ga0208490_100287_pt1 | contig 38572 bp, 37 predicted proteins | sample SubbioAug_CSWold_FD_184818 | JGI IMG/M metagenome (GOLD analysis project Ga0208490, IMG submission 184818) | Serpentinite rock and fluid subsurface biosphere microbial communities from McLaughlin Reserve, California, USA - CR11Aug_CSWold (SPAdes) | ecosystem: Environmental > Terrestrial > Deep...
TCGCGGCCCCGAACCGTTTTCGGGCCGGCTACGAGGCCGTCGGCAGGTGGGACGGCCGCGTCGACTCGAACCCGGTGATGTCGTCGGCCAGCTTCAGCGTGAGGCCGATGTCGTCGAGGCCCTCGAGGAAGCGGTGCTGGGTGCCCTCGTCGAGGGGGAACGTCGTCTCCACGTCGCCGGCCCGCAGGGTGCGGGTGGCGATGTCGATCTCGAAGACCGTGGTCGGGTCGGCCTCGACCATGCGCATGAGGCGTTCGCCGGTCTCGGCGTCGACCTGGACCGGGACGAGCCCGTTCTTCGTGCAGTTGTTGCGGAAGATGTCGCCGAAGCGGGGCGAGATCACGGCCTCGAAGCCGTACTGCTGGATGGCCCAGACGGCGTGCTCGCGGGACGAGCCGGTGCCGAAGTTGGGGCCGCCGATGAGGACGCTGGCGCCCTGGAACTGCTCCTGGTTGAGCACGAAGCCGGGGTCGTCACGCCACTCGGAGAACAGGCCCTTCTCGAACCCGGTCCGCTCGACCTGCTTGAGCCAGTCGGACGGGATGATCTGGTCGGTGTCGACGTCGGAGCGGTCGAGGGGGACCGCCGTGCCTTCGATGGTGCGGACAGCGCGCATGGTGAGAGGTCTCCAGTGCAGAGAATTTCGACAGCTGGTCAGGAGGGCCCTGACCAGCTGTCGAAATTCGCGGTGGGCTTCAGTCGAGGTCGGACGGGGTGGCGAAGTGGCCGGCGATGGCCGTGGCGGCGGCGACGGCGGGGGACACGAGGTGGGTGCGCCCGCCCCGGCCCTGGCGGCCCTCGAAGTTGCGGTTCGAGGTGCTGGCGCAGCGCTCGCCGGGGGCGAGCTTGTCGGGGTTCATGGCCAGGCACATCGAGCAGCCCGGCTCGCGCCAGTCGAAGCCGGCCTCGTCGAAGATCTTGTCGAGGCCCTCGGCGACGGCCTGCTCCTTCACCTTGAACGAGCCGGGCACGATCATCGCCCGCTTGATCGACACCTTGCGGCCCTTGGCCACCTCGGCCACGGCCCGCAGGTCCTCGATCCGGCCGTTCGTGCACGAGCCGATGAAGACCGTGTCGACGGGGACCTGCTTCATCGGCGTGCCGGCGGCGAGGCCCATGTAGTCGAGGGCCCGCTCGGCTGCGTTGCGCTCGGTGGGGTCGACCATGGCGTCGGGCATCGGCACCTCGCCGCTGATCGGCACGACCTGGCCGGGGTTGGTGCCCCAGGACACGTGCGGCGTGATCTCGGCCGCGTCGATGACGACCTCCTTGTCGAAGGTGGCGTCGTCGTCGGTGACCAGCGTCTTCCAGTCGGCGAGGGCCGCGTCCCAGTCGGCGCCCGTCGGCGCGTGGGGGCGGCCCTGGATGTACTCGAAGGTCGTCTCGTCGGGTGCGATGAGCCCGGCCTTGGCGCCCATCTCGATCGACATGTTGCACACGGTCATGCGCCCCTCCATGGAGAGGGAGCGGATGGCCGAGCCGCGGTACTCGATCATGTGGCCGATGCCGCCGCCCGTGCCGATGTGACCGAGGATGGCCAGCACGACGTCCTTGGCGGTCACCCCCGGCTGCAGCTCGCCCTCGACCGTGACGGCCATCGTCTGGGGACGGGACTGGGGGAGGGTCTGGGTGGCGAGGACGTGCTCGACCTCGGACGTGCCGATGCCGAACGCGATGGCACCGAACGCGCCGTGGGTCGACGTGTGCGAATCGCCGCAGACGATGGTCATGCCCGGCTGGGTCATGCCGATCTCGGGGCCGATGATGTGGACGATGCCCTGGCCGGGGTCGCCCATGGCGTGGCAGGTGATCCCGAACTCGGCGCAGTTCGCGGCCAGCGTGTCCATCTGCTTCTTGGAGATGGGATCGGCGACGGGCTGGTCGATGTTCGACGTCGGGACGTTGTGGTCCATCGTCGCCAGCGTCAGGTCGGGGCGCCGGACCGTGCGACCGGCCAGGCGCAGGCCGTCGAAGGCCTGGGGCGAGGTCACCTCGTGCACGAGGTGGAGGTCGATGTAGAGCAGGTCCCCGTCGTCACCGGAGTGGACGAGGTGCCGGTCCCACACCTTCTCGCTCAGCGTCTTGCCTGCCATGGCTGCTCCCTTGACTGTCTCACATGGTGGGATATGGTTCCCGTCTGATGGACACCTTAAGCGGGATCGGCGTGCTGGACAAGGTGGCGGCCATCCTGCGCGTCGCCGGCGAGGGTCCGGTCAGCTTCCGGGAGCTGTGCGAGCGCACGGAGATCAGCCGGGCCACGGCCCACCGACTCGCCCAGGGCATGGAGGTCGTGGGCCTGCTGCGTCGGGGCGACGACGGTGCGTTCACGCCCGGCCTGGCCCTCATCGGCCTCGGTCGCGCCGCCCTCGAGGCGTTCCCGCTCACCACGGTGGCCGCCCCGGTGCTGCGCCGCCTCCGCGACGAGACCGGCGAGTCGGCCCAGCTGTTCGTGGTCGAGGAGGGCGAGCGCCTCTGCGTCTCCGCCGTGGACTCGGCGCACGAGCTCCGCACCATCGTCCCGGTCGGTGCCCGGCTGCCACTGGACGTCGGCTCGGCCGGTCGTGTGCTCAGCGGCGCCGTCGCGCCCGGCCGCTGGGTGGAGTCGGTGGGGGAACGGGCCCCGGGCGTGGCCTCGGTGTCGGCGCCGGTGTGCGACGCCGACGGTCGGATGCTCGCTGCGGTCAGCGTGTCGGGGCCCATCGAGCGGGTGAGCCGCGCCCCCGGCGAGCAGTTCGGCGACACGGTGGTCCGAGCGGCGCTCGAGGTCGAGTCGGCGCTCGCCCACCGCCTCTGAGATCGGTCGCTCGACACCGTTCCCGTCCCGACGGAGGGGTACCGTCGGGGGTGCGGGAACGGTGGCCGAGCCGCCGATCGGGAGCAATCGACGACGGTTCGGAGCGACCCGTGGGCGGCAGTGACGAAGGCGATCGCGTGAAGCCCGTGCACACCATCGACGTGAGCGCCCTCCCCGCGCTCTTCGACACGGTCCTCGACCGGTCGGGCACCGGCGTGATGGTGTTCGACGACCAGCGCCGGATCGCGTACGTCAACGAGGTGGCGGCTCGGGTGGGCGGCTACCCGGCCGACGTCCACGTCGGGACGCGCCTGGCCGAGCTGTACCCGCAGATGGCGGTGCAGGCCGACCCGCTGATCGCCCACGTCCTGGACCACGGGGAAGGTCTCCTCAACCAGGAGCTGGTGTGGGAGTCGCCCCACCCGCCGCACGACCGGCGCTACTGGCTGGTGACCTACGTGCCGCTGCGCGGCGAGTCGGCCCAGCAGTACGTGGCCGCGATCTACGTGGAGACCACCGAGACGCGACGGGCGCACGAGCGGCTGGCCAAGCTCATCGACGCCCTGCCCACCTTCGTCGGCATGTGCACACCGGACGGGATCCTCCTCGAGGCCAACGAGGCCACCCTGGCGGCGACCGAGCTGACGCGGGAGGACCTGATCGGCCTGCCGCTGTGGGAGGCCTCGTGGTGGAGCGACGACACCACCGTCCGAGCGCAGCTCCTTGACATGCTCGCGGTGGCCCAGACGGGCCAGCACGCCCGGGCCGACATCGCGGTGCACCGCCAGGACCGCCCGACCGTCACGGTCGACTTCCAGCTCGTCCCCATCGTCGAACGCGGCGTGGTCACCGCCCTGGTCCCCTCCGGCGTCGACATCACCACCCGGGTCGCCGAGCGCGACCGGCTCCAGGCGCTCGCCACCCTCTCGCGCCACCTGAACGGCGCCCTGACCACGGCGCAGGTCGCCCACCTCGTCGTGGCCAACGCCCACGGCGTGGTCGACGCCGACTTCGTGAACGTGGCGCTGCTCGACGACGAGCGTCAGGCGTTCCGCCTCGTCCAGCCCCTCATGTCCCCCGACATCGACGAGCGGTGGCGGGTCGTGCCCCTCGACGGCCCGCGTACGTCGCTGCACGACGTGCTGGCCGACGGTCGTCCGGTGCTGCTCGGCCGGGAGGAGCGCCAGCGGCGCTACCCCGACGTGGTGCGCGACACGGACCGGGTCGGGCTCGACTGCACGGCGGCGCTGCCGCTGCTCGACGAGTCCGGGGAGGTGTTCGGCGTCATGGGCATCGGCTGGGCGGAGACGATCGACTTCGTCGACGAGCTGCGCCTGCGGCTCGACCTGCTCGCCGACCTGTGCAGCCATGCGCTGCGGCGGGCCCAGCGCACCGAGGCGCGCGACCAGCTGGTGCAGGAGCTGCAGGCCGAGGTCCTCGCCATGCCGGACACCTCCCGGACGCTCGATGTCGCGCTGGCCTACGAACCGGCTCGCGGCGACATCGGCCTGGGCGGTGACTGGTACGACGTCATCGAGATCAGCGAGGCCTGCACCGCCGTCGTCGTCGGCGACGTCGCCGGTCACGGGATCACCGCCGCAGCGCGCATGACCGAGGCCAAGGCGACCATCCGCACGCTCGTGCTCAACGTGCCCCACCCCGAGGTGATCCCCGCCGCCAACCGGTCCCTCGCCCACTTCGACTCGGGCTACATCGCGACGGCGGCCGTGGCCTGGGTCGACACCGAGGCCGGGTCGCTCGAGTGGCGCCTCGCCGGTCACATCCCGCCCATCCTCCGCACCCCCGAGGGCACCACCCGGCTGTTGGCCGGTCCGCACCACCCGCCGATCGGGACGTCCACGCCGGCCCGAGAGCAGGAATCGGTGGCGTTCCCGGCCGGCTCGCTGCTGGTGCTCTACACCGACGGCCTCATCGAGCGTCGGCACGAGGACATCGACGTCGGCCTGGAACGGCTGCGCTCGCTCGTCGACGGCCTGTCCTCCGACTGCACGGCCGCCGAGGCCCTGGACGCGATCCTGCACGGGCTGCGACTGGCCGAGGGTGAGGACGACGTCGCCCTCGTGGTGGTCCGCAACCGCTGACCTGGCACTGGCGCCGGCTGTGTGGTCGCCTCCGTTGGGATCTGGCAGCGGCTGCGGAACGCGGCCGCTTCAGTAGCGGGACCCGCTGCGGTGTGGTGTTCCGCCTCCGCTGCCAGATTCGGCGTGGGTGTGGTGCAGGCCCTTGAGGAGCGCCGGCACGAAGCGAGCCGCGCCGATGACGCAGGCGGCGTGGTCGGCGGCGACGTTGATGACCTGGGCGCGGGGGATGCGGGCGCCGAGCTCGCCCTGGCGGGTGGGGGACACCACGTTGTCGCGGGTGGTCCGCACGACGGCGACGGGGACGTCGATGTCGCCCAGCCACGGGCGGGCGTCGAAGCGACCGAGCGACGCGCCGGCCGCGGCGATGGCGGCGGGGTCGCCCCGGGAGATCTCCTCGCGCGCCCAGCGCCCGAACGGGTCGTGGTCGAGCTGTCGGCCGAGCAGCCGGGCGGCGATGGCGCGGCGAACGGGCTCCGGGGTGAAGCGGGCCGCGTTGGCGAACACCGGCAGCATCGAGAACGCCGCCGACTCGGCGCCCGGCGCCCGGAAGTAGGGCGCGGTGGCGCACAGCACGAGACCGTCGACGAGCTCGCGGTGGCGGTGCCAGGTGAGCAGCGCGATGGGCCCGCCCATCGAGTAGCCGACGGGTGTGATGCGGTCGATGCCGAGCACCTCGCACAGGGCGGCGACGTCGTCGGCGCAGTCGGCGAGGCGGAACCGCCGGCGCGCTCGCAGGCCCCGGCCGTGGCCACGGTGGTCCATGGCGATGACCCGGTACCGGCGGCCGAGGGCCTCGTAGCAGGCGAACCAGTTGAGGTCGGCCGACACGGTCCAGCCGTGGAGCAGGACGATGGCCGGCGCGCCGGGCGGGCCCGGCAGCTCGCGCACGAAGGTGGTGCCCCGGCGCGGCAGGTCGATCTTGCGACCGGGCGGCAGCCGGACCCCCGGGGGCGCCGTGGTCACGACGGGCTCACGAGATGCCGGCGACCTCGACGGTGAGCCGGGCACCGGTGGGTGTCTCGTAGTCGGCCCGGTCACCGACCTTCTTGCCGAGCAGCGCCGAGCCGAGCGGCGAGCCCGGGCTCATCACCTCGAGCTCGCTGCCCCGCTCCTCGATCGAGCCGATGAGGTAGCGCTCGGTGTCGTCGTCGCCCTCGTAGCGGATCTCGACCACCGAGCCGACCCGGATCTCGTCGCTGTCGGTCGGGTCGACGATGACGTGGTTCTCGAGGATGGCGTTGAGGTGCATGATCCGCCCCTCCATCTTCCCCTGCTCCTCCTTGGCGGCGTGGTAGTCGCCGTTCTCGGAGAGGTCGCCCAGCTCGCGGGCCGTCTCGATCTTGCGGGCGATGTCGACACGCCCACGCGTGGTGAGGTCCTCGTGCTCGGCCTTGAGCCGGTCGTAGGCGGCCTGCGTCAGCTCATGGGTGTCAGGCATCCGACGAGGTTACCGAGGGTGGCTCCCGTCCCGTTCCGTGGCCGCTGCCAGATTCCGTGGGACGGGTCGGAACTCGTACCGTTGCGGCCCATGAGCCACAGGATCGCCGTCATCGGTGGGGACTACATCGGACCCGAGGTCGTCGCCGAGGGGTTGAAGGTCATGGAGGCGGCCGGTGTCGACCTCGACACCACCGAGTTCGACCTCGGCGCCCAGCGCTGGCAGCGCGACGGCGAGGTGCTGTCCGACGAGACGATGGAGGAGCTGCGCGGCTTCGACGCCATCTACCTCGGTGCCGTCGGCGGCGTGCCGGGTGAGATCCCGGGCGGGCTCATCGAGCGGGGGATCCTGCTCAAGATGCGCTTCGAGTTCGACCAATACATCAACCTGCGGCCGTTCCTGCTTACCGAGCAGGGCATCGACTTCCAGGTGATCCGCGAGAACACCGAGGGCACCTACGCCGGCGAGGGCGGCTTCCTGCGCAAGGGCACGCCGCAGGAGATCGCCACCCAGGGCTCGGTGAACACCCGCCACGGCGTGGAGCGCTGCGTCCGGTACGCCTTCGAGCTGGCCCGGACCCGTGACCGGAAGAAGCTGACGCTGGTCCACAAGACCAACGTGCTCACCTTCGCCGGCGACCTGTGGCAGCGCACGTTCGACGAGGTGGCCACCGAGTACGCCGACGTGGAGACCGGCTACCAGCACATCGACGCGGCCTGCATCCACTTCGTCCAGGACCCCCAGCAGTACTCGGTGATCGTCACCGACAACCTCTTCGGCGACATCCTCACCGACCTCGGCGGCGCCATCTCCGGCGGCATCGGCCTGGCCAGCAGCGCCAACATGAACCCCGACCGCAGCGCGCCGTCGATGTTCGAGCCCGTGCACGGCTCGGCCCCCGACATCGCCGGCCAGGGCAAGGCCAACCCGACCGCCGCCGTCCTCTCCGCCGCGATCATGCTCGAGTTCCTCGGCGAGACCGACGCCGCCGCCCGCATCCGCGCCGCGTGCGAAGACGCCCCACAGGGCTCGACCACCGAGATCGGGGACGAGATCGCCCGCCGCGTGCGGGCGTAACCTGTTCCCTTCACGCTCGGAACGAAGGATCAGCCATGCCCATCACCCCCACGGCCAAGATCTGGATGAACGGCGAGCTCGTCGACTGGGACGCCGCCAACATCCACATCCTCACGCACTCGCTGCACTACGGCATGGGCGTGTTCGAGGGCATCCGGGCCTACGAGACCTCGGCCGGCCCCGGCATCTTCCGCCTCACCGAGCACATCGAGCGGCTGCACAACTCGGCCCGCATCATGATGATGGAGCTCCCCTACGGGGTGGACGAGCTGGTCGAGGCCACCAAGGCGGTCGTGCGCGAGTCCGGCCTGCCGTCGTGCTACATCCGCCCGATCGCCTACTACGGCTACGGCGAGATGGGGCTGAACACGCTGCCCTGCTCGGTCGACGTGGCCATCGCCTGCTGGCCGTGGGGCGCGTACCTGGGTGACGACGCCGCCACCAAGGGCGTGCGCATGAAGATCTCGTCCTGGACCCGCCACGAGCACAACACGATGCCGCCGGCGTCCAAGACCACGGGCAACTACGTCAACTCCAGCCTGGCCAAGGTCGAGGCGCTCAAGGCCGGCTACGACGAGGCCATCATGCTCAACCCGCAGGGCCTCATCGCCGAGTGCACGGGCGAGAACGTCTTCGTCTCGCGCCACGGCAAGCTCATCACCCCGCCCATCACGTCCGGCGCGCTCGAGGGCATCACGCAGTCGACGGTCATGGCCATCGCCGCCGACCACGGCTACGAGGTCGTCATCGGCGACCTGGCCCGGTCCGACCTCTACATCGCGGACGAGATGTTCGTGTGCGGCACCGCGGCCGAGGTGTCGGCGGTGAACAGCGTCGACGACCGCGAGATCCCGTGCCCCGGGCCGATGACGGCCACCATCGCCGAGGAGTACTCCAAGCTCGTGCGCGGCGAGATCCCGAAGTACAAGGAGTGGGTGGAGCTGGCATGAGCGCGCCCGAGCTGGAGCTCCCGGCGCGGGTCGACATCTTCGACACCACCCTCCGGGACGGCGCCCAGTTCGAGGGCATCTCCCTGTCGGTCGACGACAAGCTGCGCATCGCCGAGCAGCTCGACCACCTCGGTGTCCGCTGGATCGAGGGCGGCTACCCGCAGGCCAACCCCAAGGACCAGGAGTTCTTCCGGCGCGCGCCGGCCGAGCTCGACCTCGGCACCGCCGACCTCGTCGCCTTCGGCTCCACGCGCAAGCCGGCCGGCAAGAGCGACAGCGATCCCACGCTCAAGGCGCTGGTCGAGGCCGGCACCACCACCGCCTGCATCGTGGGCAAGTCGTGGGACTTCCACGTCACCGACGCCCTCGGCACGACCCTCGACGAGGGCGTGGCGATGGTGCAGGACTCGGTGCGCTTCCTGCGCGCTGCGGGACTGCGGGTCTTCTTCGACGCCGAGCACTGCTTCGACGGCTACAAGGCCAACCCCGAGTTCGTCCTGCGCGTGCTCGAGGGCGCGGCGATGGAGGGCGCCGAGTGCCTGGTGCTCTGCGACACCAACGGCGGCTCGCTGCCGCACGAGGTGCAGCGCATCACCGGCGAGGTCCGGGCCCATTTCGGTGACGACGTCCAGATCGGCATCCACACCCAGAACGACACGGGCTGCGCGGTGGCCAACTCCCTCGCGGCCGTGCTCGGCGGCGCCACCCACCTGCAGGGCACGGTCAACGGCTACGGCGAGCGCACCGGCAACGCCAACCTCATGACCTGCATCCCCAACCTCCAGCTGAAGATGGGCGTGCAGTGCCTGCCCGAGGGCCGCATCGAGCTGCTGACGTCGGTGTCGCGGCACGTGAGCGAGCTGGTGAACCTCCCGCCGCACGCCGCCGACCCCTACGTCGGCTCGTCCGCCTTCGCGCACAAGGGCGGCTTGCACACCTCCGCGCTCGGCAAGGTCGGATCCAAGTCCTACGAGCACGTCGACCCCACGGCCATCGGCAACCACACCCGGGTGCTGGTGTCCGACCTCGGCGGCCGGGCCGGCATGAAGATGAAGGCCGAGGAGTTCGGGATCGAGCTCGACGCCCAGTCGTCAGCCGAGCTGGCCAAGACGGTGAACGACCTCGAGGCCCGCGGCTACGTCTTCGAGGCCGCCGACGCCTCGCTCGAGCTGCTGATGCGCCGCACGCTCGGCCTCGGCGTCGACCCGTTCCGGACCGAGTCCTACCGGGTCACCTCGTACCACCGCGAGGGCGAGGCCCTGGCGCTCGCCGTCGCGGCGGCCGAGGGCATCGTCGACCTCTCCACCGAGGCCACCGTGAAGGTCTGGGTCGGCGACGAGCGGCGCATCGCGGTGGGGGAGGGCAACGGCCCGGTCCACGCCCTCGATCAGGCGCTGCGTCGCGCCCTCAACGGGCACTTCCCCGGCATCGAGGACATCCACCTGGTCGACTTCCGGGTGCGCGTGCTCGACACCAGCGTCGGCACCGAGGCCGTGACCCGGGTGCTCATCGAGACCTCCGACGGCGAGGACTCCTGGTTCACCGTCGGTGTGTCGGAGAACGTCATCGAGGCGTCCTGGACCGCGCTCATCGACGCCATCGTCTACGGCCTGCAGCGGCATCCCTAGCCGGGCGCCGAGGCCTCACCGAGGAAGGCGATGACCGTCGCCGCCGAGCGGACCGGGTCGTCGAGCCAGGGCAGGTGACCGCCGTCGGGCACCAGGTCGAGGACGGCGTCGGGCAGCAGGCCGACGAGGCGGCGGGCCACGTCCTCGCCGCCGAACGTGTCGTCGGCACCCCAGTGCAGCAGGGTCGGCGCCTTCACCGAGGAGAGCACGTCTTCGGGGATGGTGTGGCGAGCGTGGAACCCCCGTGGGCCCATCGCTTCGCTGATGAGGTCGGCGTCGTTGGCCATGGTGTCGGTGTGCCGCTGCAGCGCCAGGTACCAGCGCTCGAACGGCGCCGGGAAGCGACCCGCGTCGAGGCTGGCACCGTGGCCGATCTGGCGCAGCATCATGCGACCGGTCCGCTCGCTCGGCGGCAGGGCCCGGACCAGTCGGCCGAGCACCGGCGTGCCGAGCACCCGCATGAAGGGGGGCGTCAGCATCCCCGGGACCATCGCCGGGCATCCCATCTGGATCATGCGCTCGACGCGCTCCGGCTCGGCGGCGGAGCCCCGCAGCAGCACGAAGCCGCCGAGCGAGGAGCCGACCGCGTGCGCCGAGTGCAGCCCGGAGGCGTCGAGCAGGTCACCCAGCACCGTCTCGCTGAACCGGATCAGCGCGTCGAGCCCAGGGTCCGGCAGCGGGTCGGAGAGGCCGGTGCCGGGGCGGTCCAGCAGCAGGCAGCGGAAGCCGTCCAGATGGGCGACCAGCGGCGCCCAGGTGGATCCGCTGTTGGGCCCGCCGTGCACGAACACGACCGGTTCGCCCTCGCCGACCTCCTGCACGCGGACGGTGGTGCCGCTGCGCGGCAGCCGGATGCGTCGCTCGGTGGGTTCGAGGCCCGCCCACGCCCACAGCTCGCGCTCGGCCGCTCGGTACTGCGTCTCGTCCATGGTCGTCTCCTGTCGTGGCCAGCCGCTCAGCGGACCGTGAGCGTGCTGGTCATGGCCTCGTGGCCGGGGATCTCGCACACCAGCTCGTAGGTGCCGGTCGCGAGGTCGATGGGCACTCGCACCCCCTGGCGGGCGGGGAGCTCGACGTCGACGTCGGTGCCCTCGACCGTGAAGGTGTGCCGGACGAGGTCCCGGTTGTCGACGTGGAGGACTTCGCCGCTGCTGACGACGAGTCCCTCCGGGAACAGCGCTCGCTCGACGGTGACGGTGACGTCGTCGGGCTCGGCAGCGTCCCCGCTGGTCGCCACGGTGGTGACCAGGGCGACGGTGAGCACCAACCCGAGGGCGCCCAGCGCCGAGGCCCCGGTGCGACGAGCCGCGTGCTCGGAGCCGCCACGCCAGGCCGCGACGGCTGCCGCGATGGCCAGCACCCGACCAGCTGACCCGATGACGGCGTGGGCCCAGTCGACGCCCGACTCCGGGTGCCCGAAGTGGGCAGTGGCGAAGCCGAGGCCGCCGGCGAGCATGACGGCGCTGGTGAGCCCGACGACGATGGTGCCGGCCCGTCGGCGGGTGCGCAGGAGGGCGACACCGACGACGGTCAGCGCCACGCCGACGGCGAGCGGGGGGATGACCTCGCGGATGATGGCGAAGAACAGCACGTCGACGATCGCGACCGTGGTCGTCACGCCGGCGAGCACGAACGTCCACGTCCCTGCTCCCGGTGGCGGTTGGGTCGTCGGTGCGGCGCTCGGCTGCGTGGTCGTGGTCATGGTCCCCTCCTGGTGTCGGTCACGTCGAGCATCGCCCTCGGGAGGGGCACCGGCGATCGGGGAGGCTGGTGGACCCGAGGTGCGGCCAGCCGCACCAGCAGGGGCGGTGTCCTTCCTTCCACCCGCTCCGCGAGGGTGCGAAGATGCGGTCGTGGACCGGACGGCGGGGGCGCCCGAGGGAGAGGCTCGTTGGCCTCGCGTCGCGGCGTGGGCAGTGACCGCGCTGGTGGCGCTCGGCGTCGGCTCCATGGTCCTCCGCGGCCGGTCGGTCGACGTGCTCTACGCGCGCTGGATGCTGCACAACGGCCCGGTCGGCATCGGATGCGCCTGGCTCGGCGCCATGGTGCTGCGCCGCCGGCCCGGTCACCGCAGCGGCGCGATGCTCCTCGCTCTCGCCGTCGCCTCCGCCGTCCACATCGCCGTGATCTCGATCGCCGACGCCCGCCTGGTTGCTGCGGGCGTCGCCGAGCAGGGCAGCGAGTTCGTCCCGTTCGCGCCGGCCGACCTGCCCCTCGACGCGTCGATCTCGGTGTGGGCGAGCGGGTGGCTCTGGCTGCTGGCGGCGGTCCCGGCCCTCACGCTGCTGCTCCTCGTCTTCCCCGATGGCTCGCTGCCCAGCCCCCGCTGGCGTTGGGCGGTCGTCCTCGGCGCCGTGGCGACCGCGACGATGGTGGTCGCCTACGGCATCGAGGGCTGGCCCGGCTCCGACCACGTGCTGCAGATGCGGGGTCAGGTCGAGGCCCACCCCACCGCCGTGCCCGTGGCCGCCATCGGGGGCGCACTGGTGCTGCTCGGGGCGGTCGCCTCGATGGCGTCCCTGGTGGTGCGCTGGCGACGCGCCGACCAGGCGCTGCGGGACCAGATGCGTCCCCTGGCGCTGGCCAGCGTCGCCCTCGTCGTGGCGTTGGTGGCCACGTTCCCGTGGCAGTGGCTGTGGGTGCCCGCCGGCATGGTCGCCCTCTGGGTGTTCATCGTCACCTACGCCGTCAGCGTCGCCCGCTACCGCCTCCACGACCTCGACGTGGTGGTGGACCGAGCGGTGGTCGCCACGGTGCTCGCCGCCGGCGCGACCGGCCTGTACCTGGCCGTGGTGGTCGGGGCCGGCAGCGTGGCCGGGCGCAGCCAGGACAGCACCCTGGTCCCGCTGGTCGCCGCCGCGGTGGTTGCGGTCGCCTTCGAGCCTGCCCGCCAGCGCACCCGACGGCTCGTCGACCGGCTGCTCTACGGTCGGGACCGCGACGCGGCCGAGGTCCTCGCCGAGCTCGCCGACCGGCTACCGCGAACCTCCCCCGACGTGCTCCTGGGGGAGGTGGTGCACCTGCTGGTCCGCAGCACCGGCGCCGCCGGGGCCGAGATCGTGATCGACCATCCGGGCGAGGCCGCCCTCGCCTCGCTCGCCGGCACCACCGGTGCCGGCGACGAGGTGCTGGTCGAGGTGCCGGTGCACCACGACGGGGAGGTCCTCGGCCGCCTCCGGCTGCACGGCCGGGCCCGCACGGACCTGGTCATCGACGCCGAGCAGCTCGTGGAGGGCGTGGCGGGGACGCTCGGCGTGGTGCTCCACAACGCGGTCCTCACCGCCGCGCTCCACGCCCGGGTCGCCGAGCTGCAGGAGTCCCGCCTCCGCCTGGTCCGGGTCCAGGACGAGTCCCGCCGAACGCTCGAGCGCGACATCCACGACGGGGCCCAAGCCCGACTGATCGCGCTCCGCATCCGGCTCGGCCTGGCAGCCTCGCTCGCCGAGGCCGGCGATCGGGAGCGCGTCAGCCGGCTGCTCGAGGAGCTGGGCGCCGAGCTCGACGACGCCGTGCGCGCGCTGCGCGACCTCGGGCACGGCCTGCACCCGCCCGTGCTGGAGGGCGCCGGGATCGCTGCGGCCCTCCGCGCCGAGGCGCGCTCGCTGCCGCTCCCGGTGGCGGTCCGCGACGGGGGCATCGGGCGCTACCGACCGGAGATCGAGGCTGCCGTCTACTTCTCGTGCCTCGAGGCCATCCAGAACGCGGCCAAGCACGGCGGTGGTCGAGCGGCCGTGGTCGAGCTGGACCACGACGGCATCGCCCTCTGCTTCACCGTCACCGACGACGGGGTCGGCTTCGACCCGGCGACCGTGCAGCGCGGCGCCGGGCTGACCAACCTCGAGGACCGGATCCGCTCCCTCGGGGGCGAGCTCTCCGTGCGGTCCACGGCCGGGGGAGGCACCTGCGTCCGGGGCCTCGTCCCCGCCGAGATCGTCGACCGCCAGCCCGCTCAGCCGCTGGCGGCCGAGAGGTAGACCAGCACCGCCCGCACCCGCCGGTGGACGCCGCCGTCGTCGGCCGGCAGGTCCAGCTTGGTGAGGATGGCCGTGATGTGCTTCTCGACCGCTCGCTCGGAGAGGACGAGCCGGGAGGCGATCGACGCGTTCGACGCCCCCTGGGCCACCAGCTCGAGGACCTCGGCTTCGCGCGCCGTGAGGCGGTCGAGCGGTGACTCGTCCTTCGCCCGTCGGCCCTGGACCAGGGCGTCGACCACCAGCGGGTCGAGCACCGTGCCACCGGCGCCGACGGTGGCGATGGCGGCCCGGAGCTGGGTGAGGTCCCCGACGCGCTCCTTGAGCAGGTAGGCGCGGCCACGTGCGCCACCGTCGAAGAGGCGCAGCGCGAAGTCGGCCTCCACGTACTGCGACAGCACCACGACGCCGAGGTCGGGGCGAGACGTGGCGAGCTCCTCGGCGGCGCGGATGCCCTCGTCGAAGCCCCCCGGTGGCATGCGGATGTCGGTGAGGAGCACGTCGGGCTCGTGGGCCTCGACGGCCTCGAACAGCTCCGGCAAGGAGCCGGCCACACCGACCAGATCGAGGTCGTCGCTGGCGTCGAACAGCGCCCGCAAACCCTCCCGGATCAGGTAGCTGTCCTCGGCTGCAACCACCCGCACGGCCATGGGGCAACCCTAGAGACCCATCGCTACCATCACCGCCGTGGCAGCGCCCGAGCACGTCCCGATGGATCCCAACCAGGATGTCCGCACCTACAGCTCGCCGCCCCGGCGTCCGGACAGCTGGCGAGCCGACCGCCCGGCCGACTTCGCCGAGGACCAGCGCCAGCCCACGGGCGACCTCCTCGGCAGCCAGGGGCCCGACCAGGGCTACGCCCTGCGCCTCGCCCGCGTCCTCGAGCCCGAGCTGGCGCTCACCGAGGGCGAGCACGCCAAGGACGCCCTCGCCGGCATCGTCGCCGTCGGCCTGAAGCGGGCCTCGGCGCTCGGCCGGGCTCCGGTCATCCACGACCTGCGCATCGCCGCCACGATCTTCGGCTTCCTGGACCCGTCGCCCGACCACGAGCTCGTCGCCCTCCGCCACGAGCTGTTCGAGGAGGTGTCGCACTTCCACCACTACATGGAGCTCCGCCGCCTCGTCGACATGGTGCCGGTGGAGGTCCTGCGCCAGACCCCCGACCAGGTCACCGACGCGCATCGCCGCGGCTGGCGGGACCTGCTCGACCTGGAACCGGCGTCTGCGGGCCACGCCGCCAGGGACGCGTAGCGCACGGAGCGTTGCGCTTTCCGCCCGGGCGGCGTACGTTCGCTCCTAGGCGCATTGGGCACACGCTGTGACACACGACCACCAGAACGGCGCCACATGGCCTCCACGACCATCCCGACGGCCAGCGTGAGCGGTGAGCCCACGCCCATCCTCCGGAGCACGGTCGATTCGCTCGACGAGCTGCACCACTCCGCCTCGGTCCGCATCGGCGGCGCCCTGTGCGCCATCACCGCCAGCGACCACGCCCGCGAGCTCGGCGACCTGGTCGACCAGGGCTACACCGACGTGCGCGTCGAGCTCGGCGGCCTGCTGCTGTGCACCTCCGACGGGCTCGACCTGTGGGACGACCTGCAGCACCGCCTCGACCCGGTCGCCGGCCACCTCACGCTGTCCGGTGCCTCTGGGGTCGTCCGGCGGGTGCTCGACGTGGTCGCCGCCTCGGACATGCACTTCTGCCCCACGGTGCTGCCGGCGGCCTGAGCCGCCAGCCGGGCGTCAGCGCTCGGCGAGCTCGGTCAAGCGGGCGAGCAGCTGGGTCCAGCCGGTGGAGATGTGCTCCTCCACCGTGGCGTCCACGCGCCCGCGTGACATCTGCTCCACCCGGATCTCGGAGCCCAGACCGGTGCGCTCGATGGTCACGGTGATGGAGCCGGCGTAGGCGCCGGGCACCAGCACGCTGCCGATCTCGAGCCGCTCGGGCGGGTCGAAGGCCCGGATGGTGCCGTGCAGCGTGCCCACCGGGCTGCCCTCGCCCGCATCCGGGCCGGACCAGACCCGTCCGCCGAGGCGGGCGTCGATGCGCATCGGGTCGGCCCCTGGCGCGAGGTAGGGCTCGCCCCACCACTCGCTCGTGCGGGCCACCAGGGTGTGCCAGACCTGCTCGGGCGGGACCGCAGCCGCGGCGGTGGCGACCACCGAGGTCTCGTCGCCCGGGTCGGCCGCGTCGGTGGTGGTCGGCTGGTCGTCGATCTGGCTACCCGGCACCCCGCCAGGCTGGCACGCCCGGACGGCCCGACCCGGGACCGGTGCACGTCCGGTCCTCCGGACCGTCGGTACGCTCGCCGCCGTGCCGATCCGCCGTGCCTTCCGCCTCGGCGTCCGCGTCGTGGTGCTGGTCGGCCTGCTCGCCGTGGCGTACCTCGGGCTCACGTTCTTCCAGGTCTGGCAGGCGACCACCGACGACTCCCACGAGCCGGCCCAGGCGATCGTCGTCCTCGGCGCCGCCCAGTACGACGGACGCCCGTCGCCGGTGCTCGAGGCCCGCCTCGCACACGCCGTGGAGCTGTACGAGGCCGGTGTCGCCCCGACCATCGTGGTCACCGGCGGGAAGCGGGACGGCGACCGCTTCACCGAGGCCGGGACGGGGTACCGCTACCTGCGCCAGCACGGCGTCCCCGAGGACGCCATCCTGCGGGAGGAGCAGGGCGCCAACACCTGGACGCAGCTGGCTGCGGCGACGGTGCTGCTGTCGGATCGGGGGATCGACGACGTGGTGCTCGTCAGCGACGACTACCACGCCTACCGGCTCGACCGGATCGCCCACGAGCTGGGCCTGCGGGCCCAGGTCTCGCCGATCGATCCAGGCCTGTCGCCCCGGGGAAGGGTCCAGCGGCTCACCCGCGAGACCGTGGCCGTGGCCGTCGGACGGATCATCGGGTTCCGCCGCCTGGTGAACCTCGACGACCAGCTGTCGAATGTGTCAACGCTCCGACCCGTGGGTTAGCGTGGTCCGCCCCACCGATCGGGCGTGGTGTAATAGGTAACACAGCTGGTTCTGGTCCAGCCATTGGGGGTTCAAGTCCTCCCGCCCGAACCAAGCGCCCTCCGATCCCCGTCGTGGCGGCGCATCCCGGCCTGTCCGGGCTTTGGTGAGCGCACCGTCGCCGGTATGCTCGCCCGTTCCTGCCCCGTTCGTCTAGCGGCCTAGGACACCGGCCTCTCACGCCGGCAACACGGGTTCGAATCCCGTACGGGGTGCCACGCGCACGCAGACAGACGCCCAGCTCCACCGAGCCGGGCGTCTTGCGCGTCCGGGGCGTGGCGACGACGCACGCCAGCGAGTCGTTCTGGGCCGCGGGCGACCGCCTCCGGTGCATCCCCCGCGGCCCAGATCGGATCGGAATGGCGGATGTCCGGACAGGCGACCACATGGCCCGGTTGCGCGGCCGGCCGCACGTCCGTACGTTCAGACAGGTGCGCAGCATGGACCGGTCGAGCCCCCTGCCGCTGTGGGCCCAGCTGCTCGAGGACCTGCGGGCCCGGCTCGACGCCGGCGAGTTCGCCGAGGCGTTCCCCACCGACCTCGACCTGACCTCCTCCTACGGCGTGTCCCGGCACACCGCTCGCGAGGCCGTGCGGCGCCTGCAGGCCGAGGGGGTGGTGCGCCGGGAGCGGGGTCGGGGCACCTTCGTCCGCTCACCGACGTTCGAGCAGCCCACCGGCGCGATCTACAGCCTGTTCCGCTCCGTCGAGGCCCTGGGTCTCGAGCAGCGCAGCACCGTGCTCGACGCCTCGGTCGTCGTCGACGCCGACGTGGCGACCCGGCTCGACCTCCCGGCCGGCGCCGAGCTGGTCCGCCTCGAGCGCCTGCGCAGCGCCGACGGGCAGCCGCTCGCGCACGACACCGTCTGGCTGCCTGCCGACCTCGCCCGCCCGCTGCTCGACGTCGACCTCACCCACACGGCCCTCTACGACGAGCTCCAGTCCCGCTGCGGTGTGCGCCCGGCTGCCGGCACCGAGTGGATCGCCACCGAGCTGCCCGGCCCCGACGACCGACGGCTCCTCGGCGTGGCTGCGAAGCAGCCCGTGTTCCGCATCCGGCGCCGCTCCAGCACGGCCGACGGCGAGGCGCTCGAGTGGCGCGAGACCGTGATCAGGGGCGACCGGTACACGTTCGTGGCGCAGTGGTCGCCGACCGGCACCTACGAGACCGTCCTGCAGGCCGCCGACCCGTCCTGATGGAAGATCGCTGCGAGCAGCCCTCGGCTTCCGAGGCGTTCTGGCAGCGATTCTCGAGACCGGTCAGGCGAGTCGGTCGAGGAGGGTCTCGGGGTCGTGGTGCTCGTAGCCGAGCGATTCGGCGACCGCCGGCTCGGTCACCTCGCCGAGCGCCACGTTGAGCCCGTTGCGCAGGTGCGGGTCGCGCCGCATGGCTTCGGCGGCGCCGTGGTCGGCGAGGGCCAGGACGAAGGGGAGGGTGGCGTTGTTCAGCGCGTGCGTCGACGTGCGGGGCACGGCACCGGGCATGTTGGCGACGCAGTAGTGCACGACGTCGTGGACCAGGTAGGTCGGGTCGGCGTGCGTGGTGGGGCGCGAGGTCTCGAAGCAGCCGCCCTGGTCGATGGCGACGTCGACCACCACGGAGCCGGGCCGCATGCGCCGGACCATGTCCTCGGTGACGAGCTTGGGGGCCCGTGAGCCCTTCACGAGGACGGCCCCGATGACCAGGTCGGCGTCGATGACCAGGTCCTCGAGCGCGGTGCTGGTCGAGTACGCCGTCTCGAGCGTCGCTCCGAAGCGCTGGCTCAGGTGGGCGAGGACGTCGAGGTTGCGGTCCAGCACCGTCACGTCGGCGCCGAGGCCGACCGCCATCTCGATGGCGTTCTCGCCCACGACACCGCCGCCGATCACGACGACGCGTCCGGAGTGCACGCCCGGCACGCCGCCGAGCAGGACGCCGGCGCCGCCCTGGGGGCTCTCGAGGGCGCGGGCACCGGCCTGCACCGACATGCGCCCGGCGACCTGGGACATGGGGGCGAGCAGGGGCAGGCGGCCGAGGGCGTCGGTCACGGTCTCGTAGGCGATGCAGGTGGCACCGGACGCGACCAGGTCCGCGGTCTGGTCGGCGTCGGGTGCGAGGTGGAGGTAGGTGAACAGGACCTGGCCCTTGCGGAGCTGGCTGCGCTCGCCGGCCAGGGGCTCCTTGACCTTCACGACCATCTGGGCCCGGGCGTAGATCTCGGCCGGATCCTCGACGATCTCGGCACCGGCGGCGGCGTAGTCGTCGTCGTGGGCGCCGACGCCGGCGCCTGCACCTCGCTCGACCAGGACCTGGTGCTCGTGGGCGACGAGCTCCCGCACGCTCGCGGGCGTGAGCCCGACGCGCTTCTCGTCGCTCTTGACCTCCGCAGGTGTCCCGACCAGCACGCCAGCACCCTACGGCCACCTCGACGCTTGGTGGCCGGTCAGGAAACGTCCGGACAATGTGTAGGGTGCCGGCGATGGAGCTGGTCGGCTACGCGGTGCTCGCCATGGCGACCGCGGCGATCGGCGCGCTCGGCGGCCTCGGCGGTGCCGTGCTGCTCGTCCCGATCCTGGTGCTCACCGGCATGCCGGCGTCGGAGGCCGCCCCGCTCGGCCTGCTCACGGTCGCGGCCGGCTCCATCGCCGCGGCGCCGCGCCAGCTGCGGGAGCGCACCGTGAACCACCGCCTCGGCATCGCCACCGAGCTCGTCGCGTCCACGGGGGCGGTCGTCGGTGCCCTCGTGTCGGGTCTGGTCAGCGACGAGGTCCTCACCTACCTGCTCGCCGCGGTGGCCCTCGGCGCAGCCGCCATCGGTGGCCATCGCAAGGGGCTGCGCAACCCGCCTGACCCGGCCTGCGGACCAGCAGACGTGGGGGAGCGGGTCGGTGCCCTGGCCGGGGCGTACCCGCTGGGCGACGGCGTGGTGCCGTACCGGGTGGACCGGCTGTCGAGCGGCCTCGGCTTCATGGGACTCGCCGGGCTCATCGCCGGCACGGCCGGGGCGTCGGGTGGGTTCATCAAGACCCCGGCGACCAGCGAGCTCATGCACGTGCCGCTCAAGGTCGCGGCCGCCACCACGACCTTCACCGTCGGCATCACCTCGTCGGCCGCCCTGCTCGTGTTCGCGCTGCAGGGCCGAATCGACGTCGAGGCGAGCGCCCTGGTCATCGTCGGGAGCCTGGTCGGCGGCCAGCTCGGCGCCGGCCTGCAGTCGTCGCTGAGCCCGAGCGTGATCCGCCGCGTGCTGTCCGTCCTGCTCCTCCTCGTGGCCGTCGTGCTGATCGCCCGCGCATGACCGCCGCTGATCCCTCGGCCCGCCCACCGATCCCGGGGGGCGCCGTCAGCACCATCCGCGGGCGGATCCAGGTGCCGGCCCTCACCTGGACCACCCGAGCCGTGATGGCGCTGGGGTTGGTCTCCGCACTGCTGCCCGCCGCCGCCAGGATGGCGGCGGCGACCGTGGTGGTGGCTGCGGTCGTCGCGGTCCCGCTGCTTCGGGTCGCCTGGCTGGTCCACCGCTGGCGCCAGGAGCGCGACGCGCGCTTCGTCCGGCTGGGTCTCGCGCTGCTCGCCGTCGTCGCCGCCGGCGCGGCGCTGGCGGCGCTCGGCGTCGGTTCGTAGCGTCAGCCGCCGGCGGCGGTCTTGGCCCGCTTGGCGGAGCGGGCTCGGAGGTTCTGGTCGAGCTCGACCTTGCGGATCCGCACGAAGTTGGGCGTGACCTCGACGCACTCGTCCTCGGCGATGTGCTCGAGCGCCTGCTCGAGCGACAGCAGCGTGGCCGGGATGAGCTTCTCGAAGTTGTCCGAGGAGGAGGCGCGCACGTTGGTCTGCTTCTTCTCCTTGGTCGGGTTGACGTCCATGTCCTCGGTGCGGGCGTTCTCGCCGATGACCATGCCCTCGTAGACGGTGACGCCGGGGCCGACGAAGAGCTGGCCCCGCTCCTGCAGGCTGAGCAGCGAGTAGCTGCGGGTCTCGCCGGTGCGATCGGCCACGAGGGACCCGTTGCGCCGGGCGCGGATGTCGCCGGCCCAGGGCTCGAAGCGCTCGAAGACGTGGTGCAGCAGGGCCGTGCCACGGCTCTCGGTCAGCAGCTCGGTCCGGAAGCCGATGAGCCCGCGGGCCGGCACGAGGTAGTCGAGGCGGACCCAGCCGGTGCCGTGGTTCACGATCTGCTCGAGGCGACCCTTGCGCACGGCGAGCAGCTGCTGGACGACGCCGAGGTAGTCGTCGGGCACGTCGACGGTGACGCGGTCGACGGGCTCGTGGAGCTTGCCGTCGATCTCGCGCGTCAGCACCTGGGGCTTGCCGACGGTGAGCTCGAAGCCCTCGCGCCGCATCATCTCCACGAGCACGGCCAGCTGCAGCTCGCCACGACCCTGGACCTCCCACGTGTCGGGCCGCTCGGTGGGCAGCACCCGGATCGACACGTTGCCGATGAGCTCGGCATCGAGGCGGGCCTTCACCAGGCGCGCCGTCATCTTCTTGCCGTCCTTGCCGGCCAGCGGTGAGGTGTTCACACCCACGGTCATCGACAGGCTGGGCTCGTCGATGGTGATCACGGGCAGCGGGTGCGGGTCCTCGGCGTCGGCCAGGGTCTCGCCGATGGTGATCTCGTCGATGCCGGCGATGGCGATGATCTCGCCGGGACCGGCGGACTCGGCCGGCACGCGGTCGAGGTTCTCGGTGATGTACAGCTCGCCGATCTTCACCCGCTCCTGGGTGCCGTCGGCCTTGCACCACATGACGGTCTGGCCCTTGCGGATGTGGCCGTTGCGGACGCGGCACATGGCGAGGCGGCCGAGGTAGGGGGAGGAGTCGAGGTTGGTGACGAGGGCCTGCAGCGGCATGTCCTCGTCGAACTCCGGGGCCGGGATGTGATCGACGAGCAGGTCGAGCAGCGGGCGCAGGGTGGCGCCCTCCTCGATGCCCTCGCCGTCGCCCGGGCGCTCCATGGTGGCGCGGCCGTCGCGGGCGACGCAGTAGACGATGGGGAAGTCGATCTGGTGCTCGTCGGCGTCGAGGTCGAGGAAGAGCTCCTCGACCTCGTGCACGACCTCGTCGATGCGGGAGTCGGGGCGGTCGACCTTGTTGACCACGAGGATCACGGGCAGGCGGGCCTGCAGGGCCTTGCGGAGCACGAACCGGGTCTGGGGCAGCGGCCCCTCGCTGGCGTCGACCAGCAGCAGGATGCCGTCGACCATCGACAGGGCCCGCTCGACCTCACCGCCGAAGTCGGCGTGGCCCGGGGTGTCGACGATGTTGATCTTGACCAGCTCGCCGCCCTCGGGCAGGTAGGGGATGGCCGTGTTCTTGGCCAGGATCGTGATCCCCTTCTCCTTCTCGAGGTCCATGGAGTCCATGACCCGGTCGGCGACGTCCTGGTTCTCCCGGAACGCGCCGGACTGCCACAGCATCTTGTCGACCAGGGTGGTCTTGCCGTGGTCGACGTGGGCCACGATGGCCACGTTCCTGAGATCTGCGCGCAGCGCCACTGTTGCTCCGATTGGGGAAGAGGGGGGAACGCAACAGACTAGATTGAATCAGCCCGGACCCCTCTTTCGACCCTGGTGCGACGGGGCTCCATGGGGGACCATGGACGCAGTGCCGACCGGACCCCCCCACCCCCACCGCGGTCGTGACGTGACCGACCGGTTCCAGCAACGGCTCGACATCGGGGCGCTCGACGCCGCCCGTCCGGTCTCCCTCGACGCGCTCACGGTGCTCGTGGTCGACGACAGCCCGACCGACCAGCGGCTGATCCTGGAAGCGCTCGTCGAGGCCGGCGCCCGGCCCGACCGCGTCACGTGCGTCCCGACGCTGCGCGAGGCACGCCAGGCGCTCATCGATCGGCCGGCGGGCTGCGTGCTGCTCAACCTCTCGCTCCCCGACGCCGACGGCCTCGAGGGCGTCACGATGCTCTCGGCGGCGGCGCCGGACACGCCCGTCGTGATCCTGACCGGGCAGCCCGCCGGCCCGATGGTGTACGCCGCGATGGCGGAGGGTGCCGACGAGTACCTGTGCAAGGCAGACCTGGCAGCCCCGTCGCTGCGGGACGTCATCGCCCGAGCGACGCAGCGCCGGCGAGGTGCCGACCGGCACCGCCAGGCCCTGGCCTCGGCCGCCTCGGTGTTCGAGTCGATCTCGGCGCCGATCTCGGTCATCGACGGCAGCGGCCGGATCATCGCGGTCAACCAGGCCTGGAACCAGTTCGCGGGGCTCACCGGAGCCGACCCGACGCGCGTCGGGATCGGTGTGAACTACCTGGCGGTCTGCGACCACGCCGAGGGCCGGTTCGCCGAGGAGGCGTCGGCCGTCGCCGCCGGCATCCGTGGCGTCCTCGCCGGAGACCTCGACACCTTCACCGTCGACTACCCCTGCCACTCGACCGTCGAGGAGCGCTGGTTCAGCCTGCGGGTGAACCCCTCCGGCGAGATGGGGGGCGGCGCGGTGCTGATCCACATGGACATCACCGACCTCAAGCGCGCCGAGCAGGGCGCCATGTCGTCGGACAGCCGGCTCTACGGGGCGCTCGACGCCACCTCCCCGATCTTCGCCCTCGTCGGCCTGGACGCCTCGGTGCTGCACGTCTCACCGCTGACCAGGGAGCTCCTCGGGCTCGAGGCCGGAGAGCGGATCGGGACCGATGCGTTCGAGATGATCGAGCCGAGCGACCGAGCCGAGGCCATGGAGATCTTCGCCCGGGTCGCCGCCGTGCCCGGGACCCGGGAGCGGGCGACGTTGCGGGCGCTCGACGGCGACGGGCGCTGGCGTGATCTCGACCTGTCCGTCGTGAACCTCCTCGACGATCCCCGCGTCGCTGCGATCGCCGTCACCGGCAGCGACGTCACCGACACCCGCCTGCACCAGATCGCCCGTCGCCTCGAGAGCCGCCTGCTGTCTCGCCTGCCCGTCGCCGTGGGGCTCACCGACGACAGCGGCATCATCGTGTACTGGAACGAGCGGGCCGAGGAGCTGTACGGCTACCCCCGGAACGAGGTGCTCGGCCGCAACGCCAGCGAGCTCGGGCTCCGGACCCCGGACGATGCCCGACACGCCGAGATCATGCGGGCGATCGAGGACCACGGCGTGTGGGAGGGCGACGTCGTCAGCGCACGGGCCGATGGATCTGCGCTCCCGCTGCACGTGCTGCTGGAGCGGATCGACGAGCCGGAGATCGACTTCCACGGCGTGGTCTACGCGTCGTTCGACAACACCGAGCGCGACCGGCTGGAGTCCGAGCTGGAGTTCCAGGCGTTCCACGATCCGCTCACCGGCCTGCCCAACCGCCGCCTCTTCGTCGAGAGCCTCGATGCCGTGCTGATGTCCCATGCGGACCGGGGGCTGTCCGCTGCCGTCACCTTCATCGACCTCGACGACTTCAAGACGATCAACGACCGCGTCGGGCACAGCGCCGGCGACGTCGCCCTCCAGATCGTCGCCGATCGGCTCAAGCACGCCCTCCGACCGGGCGATCTCGTGGCCCGCATCGGCGGCGACGAGTTCGTGATCGGCTTCGCCGACCTCGCCGGGTCGGACGAAGCCGTCGCGGTCGCCGAGCGGTTGCTCGACGCCGTTCGAGCACCGTTCCGCCTCGGCCACCACCAGCTCCAGGTCTCGGCCACGGTCGGCGTCGCCATGTCGCAGCCGGGCCTGCCGGCCGACGGCATCCTGCGCAACGCGGACGCCGCCATGTACGCGGCGAAGGACAGCGGCAAGGACAAGGTCTGGCTCTTCGACGATGACCTGCAACAGCGGACCCGGGCGCGCCGCGAGCTCGCCGAGACCCTGCAGCAGGCCATCGCCGCCGGTCACATCCACGCCCACCTCCAACCCCAGATCTGCCTGCACACGGGCGACCTGGTCGGCTTCGAGGCGCTGGCCCGCTGGGACCGGCGCGACGGCGTCGGTGTCGGCACGGCGGACTTCATCGAGCTGGCCGAGGAGAGCGGCGTCGTCGACCAGATCGACCGCGTGGTGCTGGCCGAGGCGTGCCGAGCGCTCGCTGCCTTCCATGCGGTGCAGCCCGAGGCCACCCCGACGATCGCCGTCAACGTGTCCGCCCAGCAGCTGGTCCAGCCGGCGTTCCCGACGCTCGTGCGGGACCTGGTCCAGGCGGCCGGGTTCCCGCCGCACCTGCTCTGCATCGAGGTGGTGGAGTCCGCGCTCGCCGACGAGGAAGCGGCCGTGTCCACGATCCTGCAGCTGCACGAGATCGGGGTCGAGCTGGCGATCGACGACTTCGGCACCGGGTACTCGTCGCTCAGCCGCCTGCAGCGGTTCCACGTCGACTACCTCAAGATCGACCGGGGCTTCGTGGCCGGCATGGCCGACGCCAGCGACGACGCCGCCATCGTGTCGGCCGTCCTCGGGCTCGCCCGGGCGCTGAACCTGCGCACGGTCGCCGAGGGCGTGGAGTCGCCGGCCCAGCGTGACCGGCTCGCGGCCCTGGGCGTCGACATCGGTCAGGGCTTCCTCTGGAGCGCAGCGGTGCCCTTCGAGGAGGCGCTCGAGATGGTGGGCGGTGCTGAGCCGACCGGGGCCCCGTAAATCGGGCCCCGGTCGACTGACGGCTCCGGTCAGCTCTCGGTGGCGAGCCCGGCGTCCTCCAGGAACGAGGCGGCGATGTCGTCGGGGTCCTCACGGTCGATGTCGTAGCGCTTGTTCAGCTCCGTGAGCGTCTCGGTGTCGATGGCTGCGCTGATCTCGTCGATGAGGTCCAGCAGCTCCTGGCCGTAGGCGTCGAGCAGCTCCTGGGACACGACGGGCGTGACGTTGTCGGCGGCGAGCATCCCCATGTCGTCCTCGAGGAGCACCCAGCCCTCATCGGCGATGCGGCCGCTGGTGGAGAACAGCACGCCCACCTGCACGGCGTCGCCGGCGAGGGACTCGGCAACGAGGCTGGACTCCAGCGGCACGAAGTCACCGGACAGGTCCACGCCGTACACGCGCTCGAGGCCGGGGAGGCAGAAGGGGTTGGTCTCGCAGTCCTGCGGCGCGCCGAGGGTCAGGCCGGCGCCGTCCGCCGGGAGGTCGGACAGCTTGGTGATGCCGAGCTCGTCGGAGGTCGCCTGGGTGACGACGAAGGCGTTGGTGTCCACGGCCGGGGACGGCCGGAGGGCGACGAGGCCCATCGGCTCGAGCTCGGCCTGCAGCAGCTCGACGGTCTCGTCGGCATCGCCGGTGGCCTCACCGGCGCCGTCGTTGAGGAACTCGAGCATCGAGGCGGCGTACTCAGGGGAGAAGTTCACCTCGCCGTTGTCGTAGGCGGCCAGCAGCACGTCGCGGAACCCGCCGACGCTGACCTGTTCGACCACGTAGCCGTTGGCTTCCAGGGCCTGGCCGTAGATCTCGGCGAGGATGGCGGACTCGCCGAAGTCCTGGGCGCCGATGCGGATGGCGGGCCCGTCGGGGGCCTCGGTGGCGCCGTCGCCGGACGCCGTGCCGGAGTCGTCGTCGTCGCCGCAGGCGCCGGCGATCAGCGCCAGCACGGCGAGGAGCGCGAGCAGCAGTCGGGAGATCTTCATGGTGGGGGTGTTCCTTTCGGGAAGCGGTGCAGGGAGATCCTGGCTCAGGCGGCGTGCTGGACGCGGGCTTTGGTCTCGACGGCCCGGTTGCGGGCCCACGGGGTGAGCCTGGATCCGAGCACCCCGAAGACCGCTTCGGTGAGCAGCGACAGCGCGGCCACCAGCAGCGCGGCGACGATGAGCTGGCCGTCGTTGCGGGTGGCGATGGCCTGCAGGATCGGGGTGCCGAGGCAGCGGAAGCCGACCAGCGCGCCGAGGGTGGTGGTGGCCACCACCTGGACGGCGGAGACCCGGATGCCGGTGACGAGGAGGGGCATGGCCGCCGGCAGCTCGACGCGGCGCAGCACCTCGTGCTCGCGCATGCCCATGGCGCGCGCCGCGTCCACGACGTCGCGCCCGATCTCGCTCACGCCGGTGTAGGCGTTGACGAAGATCGGGGGCAGGGCCAGGAGGAACAAGGCCACGAACGTGGGCCAGAAGCCGAGGCCGAAGCCGTACTGCAGGGACAGGGGGAAGACGAACGCGATCACCGCGAAGGTCGGCAGCGCCCGGCTGAGGTTGACGAGCCCGACGGCCACGATGCCGCCGCGGCGGATGTGGCCGAGGTACACCGCCGGTGGGATCGCCACCAGCACGGCGGCGAGCACCGCGGCACCGGACAGCCGCACGTGGTTCCAGGTCAGGTTGACGAGGCCGTTCCGACCCCACCACGACCTGCTGTCGGTGAGGAAGTCGAGCGCGTCCTGGATCACGGGTGCGCCCCACCTGCGGCACCGCGACGAGCCCACGGGGTGACCGCTCGCTGCAGGAGCACGAAGGCCGCGTCGAACAGCACCGCCATCGCGATCGAGAGGGCACCGCCGACGACGATGGGCGTCGAGAAGCCCCGCGCCCGGCTGAGGCCGTCTTCGATGAAGGTGCCGTAGCCGCCGCTGCCGACGAGCGCGGCGACGGTGACGAGGCCGATCACGGTCACGGTGGCGACGCGCAGGCCGCCCACGATGGCCGGCGTCGCCAGACGCAGGTCGACGGCGATGAAGCGCCGCCACGGCTCGTACCCCATGCCGTTGGCCGCCTCGATCACCGACGCGGGCACGGCGTCGATCCCGGCGACGATGTTCCGCAGCAGGATGAGCAGCGTGTAGCTGACCAGTGCGATCTGCGCCGTGCGGAACCCGAGCCCGGTGATCGGGACGAGGAACCCGAAGAGGGCGAGGCTGGGGATGCTGTACAGCCCGCCGGCGACGGCAGCGAGGGGTCCGTAGGCGCGGCGCCAGCGCAGCGAGATCATCGCCATGGCCATCGCGATGACGAACCCGATGGCCACGGACGAGCCGGTGAGCTGCAGGTGCTCGATGGTCCGCGCCCAGATCTTGTCGGTGTTCCTGTCCACCCAGTCCCACCAGATGAACGAGTCGGGGCCGTTGGCGAACATCAGTCCCGGACGCCCTCGCTGATCTCGTCGATGCGGAGCATGCCGCGGTACGCCCCGTCCTCATCGACCACGACCGCCACGTTGGTGAGCGAGCCGACGATGCCGTCGAGGGCGCTGCGCAGGGTGGAGTCCGGCGTGACCACGGCGCGGAAGGGCTGGACGCCCTCGGCCTGCACGGTGCCGTCGAGGGACGAACCCCACCGCCAGCCCAGCAACCGCCCGTGCTCCCGGACCCCGAACCAGTCGACCCGGTGCTCGGCCATGAGCGCCCGCGCGACGTCGGCGGGATCGCCGACATCGGCGACCGGACCGGTGCCCGGGGTGATGTCTCGCACCCGCAGCAGCGCGAGGCGCTTGAGGCCGCGCTCCTCACCGAGGAAGTCGGCGACGAAGGGCGACGCCGGCGAGGCCAGGAGCTCCGCGGGTGGCGCCGCCTGCTCGATCCGGCCGCCCACGTTGAGGATCACGACGCGGTCCCCGAGCTTGATGGCCTCGTCGACGTCGTGGGTGACCAGCACGATCGTCTTGTGCACCCGGCGCTGCAGGTCGAGGAGCTCGTCCTGCAGGCGGGCTCGGACGATGGGGTCCACCGCGCTGTAGGGCTCGTCCATCAACAGGATCGGCGGGTCCGCGGCCAGGGCCCGGGCCACGCCGACGCGCTGCTGCTGACCGCCCGACAGCGCACTGGGATAGCGGTCGAGCATCTGGCGCTCGAGCCCGACGAGATCGACCAGCTCCTCGACGCGCTCCCGGGTGCGGGCCTTGTCCCAGCCGAGCAGCCGGGGCACGGTGGCGATGTTGCCGGCCACCGTCTTGTGCGGGAACAGGCCGGTCTGCTGGATCACGTAGCCGATGCCGCGTCGCAGCTCGTGCACCGGCAGCGCGCCTGCCGGTCGGCCGTGGATCTCGATCGTGCCCGACGTCGGCTCGATGAGCCGGTTGATCATCTTGAGCGTGGTCGTCTTGCCGCATCCCGACGGGCCGACCAGGGCGACGATCTCGCCCGTGGGGATCTCGAGGTCGAGGTGGTCGACGGCGAGGCCGTCGGCACCCGGGTAGCGCTTGCACAGCTGGGCGAGCCGGATCGCCACGGGCCTCGACATCGCTGGCAACCTAGAACCTGCGGGCGCGGCAGGCAGGGCCGTCGCTCAGTCGATGGTGACGGCGACGTCGTAGCGGTCGGCGGGGGACTGGCCGTTCCAGGCGTCGCCGTGGTCCCAGTCGGGCTGCTTCGTGCGGTGGTCCTCGTCGAGGGTGACGCGTCCCTCGTCGTCGATGTCGGTGATCGGGGCGACGAGGACCGGCGCGGTGCTGATGTGGTCGACGGCGTGGGCCCGGCCGGCGTCCGGGAACTGCTCCAGGAAGCTGGTGATGACCCGCTCGTGCTGGGGTCCGAGGTCGCAACGAGCGCCCTCGGACAGGGTGTGGACCAGCGGCAGCAGGTCCTGCACGGCGGTCTCGGCGGCCTGGCCGTCGCGCAGCACGTCGAGTGCGGCCGCGACCTCGAGGCCGCCCTCCTTGCAGGGGCGGCACTGGCCGCACGACTCGATGGCGAGGAAGCGGGAGATGCCCTGCGCGACGGCGATCGGGTCGGTCTCGGTGCTGTACACGGTGAAGCCGCCGGTGCCGAGGCCGGAGCCGACGGCTCGGAGGTCCTCGAACGTGGCCGGGGTGTCGAGCTGGTCCGGCAGCAGGACGCCGACGCTCACGCCGCTCGTCACGAACGCGAGCTCGGCGTCGGTGATGCCGTTGCCCAGCTCATCGATGATCTGGCGCAGCGGCGTGCCGAGCGCGAACTCGCCGACCCCGCCACGGCGGGTGTCGCCGGAGACGGTGAACAGCGAGGTCCCCGGTGAGTCCGGGGTGCCGAGCTCACGGAACCAGTCGGGTCCGTGGTGGAGGATGAGCGGGACGTGGGCGAAGGTCTCGGCGTTGTTGACGAGGGTGGGGGGCGCGGCGCCGCCGTCGCCGGCCAGCTCCAGCCGACTGGCGCCGCTGCCGGCCTCACCCACCTCGACGGTGCCGTGCCGGTACGGAGGCGCGACCCGGGGGAAGGGGGGACGACCCGCCGCCGCTTCGAGGAGCGCGGTCTCCTCGCCGAGCAGGTACTGGCCGGCGCCGCCGATGACGTCGATGTCGACGTCACCCGCTGCGCCGGTGGCGACGAGCTCCTGGGCCGCGTCGGTGAGCAGGTCGAGCTCGGTGGTGTAGCGGTCCTTGGTGACGACGGCGATGGCCCGGGCGCCGATGGCGTGGGCGGCGATCAGGGCCCCCTCCAGCACCCGGTACGGGTTGCGACGGATGAGCGTGCGGTCGCCGAACGTGCCCGGCTCGCCCTCGGCGGCGTTGACCACGACCGTGGGGGCGAGCTCGCCGCTGGCCGCGTTGGTGGCGACCGTCGTCCACTTCGTGCCGGTGGGGAAGCCGGCGCCGCCACGGCCTCGCAGGCCGGCGTCGCTGATGACGCTGATGGTCACCTCGGGTTCGACTCGGAGTGCCTCCTCCAGGGCCACGAGACCCCCGACGGCTCGGTGCTCATCGAGGGAGCGGACGGGGTTCGGGTCGAGCAGTCGCTGGACAGCCATGCCAGGGCTCTACCCGAGGCGACGCAGGCGGATGCCGCCCGCCGCCCGGTCAGCCGAGCAGCTCGGTGACCTCCGCCAGCGAGCGGGCCACGAGGAGCTCGCCACCGGGGTCCTCGACGGCCTCGTGGGCCCAGAGGTACGTGTAGGGGATGTGCACGGCGCGGCCGCCCAGCTCGAGCACGGGCAGGACGTCGGAGCGCACGCTGTTGCCGATCATGCAGAACCCCGCCGGGTCGACGCCGTGGCGGTCGATGATGGCGCGGTAGGTGGCGACGTCCTTCTCGGCCACGATCTCGATGGCGTCGAAGCGGTCGGCGATGCCCGAGGCGGCGACCTTCGACTCCTGGTGCCAGAGGTCGCCCTTGGTGATGAGGATGAGGCCGAGCCCTCGCCGGCGGAACTCCTCGATCGCCTCGGCGACCCCGTCGAGCAGCTCCACCGGGTGGCCGAGGAGCTCCTTGCCGAAGTCGAGGATGGTCGCGATGGCATCGGTCGGGACGGCACCCTCGGTGACCTCGATGGCGGTCTCGATGAGGGAGAGCGTGAACCCCTTGGCGCCGTAGCCGAACAGGCGCAGGTTCCGCTGCTCGGTCTCGAGCATCCGGCGCTCCAGCTCGTCGATGTCGAGGTCGACGTGCTCGGCGAGGAGGGCGTGGTAGCGCTGGTGCGCCTCGTGGAACCGGTTCTCGGAGTGCCAGAGCGTGTCGTCGGCGTCGATGCCGAGGTGGGTGACCCCCTGGAGCGGCGCGCTCACCCGTCCCGACCTCGGCGCGCCCCGGGGCGCAGGAAGATGGCGGCGGGGATGCCGAGGGCGAAGGCCCACACCAGCCAGATGCCCCAGCCCCCGCCCTGGGCCTCCCGGACCCGGAAGGTGAAGGTGCCCTCGCTCAGGCCGTCGCCGTCGTCGGCCATGACGTGCCAGTGGACGATGTGCTCGCCGACCCCCAGCGGCTCCACGGCGATCGTCACGGTGGAGGAGCGGGCATCGACCTCCGGCTCGCCGATGGTGACGTCGTTCCCCTCCGGATCGGTGACGTCGACCGACACCGCTCCGTCCGGATCGAAGGCCAGCAGGGTCAGGCGCACCGACTCCACGCCCTCGGGCACGGTGGCGCCGGCGGCCGGATCCGACTCCAGCAGCTCGGCATGGGCGCCGGCGGTGCCGGGGGTGAGCGCGAGCAGGAGCGCAGCCAGGGCGCCGAGCAGGGTGCCGGTGCGGATCAGGTCGGGCCGGCGTCGCATGTGCCGATTCTGACGCCCGCCGAGAACCGGGCACGACCACCCGAGGGTGCCCGGGCCACCTCGCCGCCCGTTCTGTCCGGTTCATCCGGTTCGGGTAGCGTTCGGCGCCGATGGGGGCAACAGCTCGGGGTCTGTCGCGGCGGTCGTTCGTCTCCGCGGGTGCGGTCGGTGTGGGCGCGCTCGCACTGCGGCCCCGCCGGACCGTGGCCGACGTGCTCGACGTCCGGTCGCCGGTCGGGCTGTGGGGCGTCGCCCGCACCGACGACGGGCTGGTCGGGCTGTGGTCCTCCGGTGGGCGTCCGGCGGTCGTGCGGCTGTCGGACCGCGGGCCGGTGACCGTCCAGCGCATCCTGGCCACGCCGGCGGCCGGCGTCGCCGTGGCCATCGCGGCCGGTGGGCGCCCCACGGCGCTCGGCGCGGTCGAAGAGGTCGTGTCCGCCTCGCACGCGATCAGCACGGACCACCTCCCGGCATCGGTGCGCGCCGAGCTCGCCAGCGAGGTGGACGGTCCGCTGTCGGTCGCCGGTCTGGTCGTCGACCAGGTGCTTCCCCGCGCTGCCGTCGCCCGGCGCCTGGACGGGTCCGAGGCGCCCGTCGGCCTGCCACCGATCGCGGGTGGCGTCGCGGCGTCGCTGCTGCAGGGAGGCGGATCGGCGTGGAGCGCCGTGCAGCACCCGCCGACCGGGGAGGGCGACCACTGCTCGTCGCTCACGGTCAGCGCCGGTGGTCAGCCCGTGTTCGAGGTCGCCGACCTCGATTCGCCCGGACCCGCGGTCCTGGTCGGTCCGCTGGGTGCGCCGCTCGTGAGCGTCGCCGACGGTGCCGGGAACGTGCGGGCGTGGCGCCTCGGGGCCGACCCGGTCGAGCTGCTCGCCCCCGGTGGTCCGGACGAGGTCGCGCTGCACCTCGCCGCCGGCCGGCCGATCGCCCTGCTGGCCTCGCCCGACGGTGCCACGTTGCTCGGGCACGGCCCGTCGGGTTGGGAGGTGCTCCGAGACGTGGCGGGCACCGGGGGCTGTCGGCGGGTCCTGGCCGTCTCCGGGGCGGCACCCGAGTTCCTGGTCGAGGTCACCGACGGGGTGCGGCTGGTGGACGGCGACGGGACCGTGCGATGAGCGGCTACTGCAGCGGCGTGGCCACCGACCTGCACCGGTCCCGGGCGCTGGGTCGGGTCGAGTGGGAGTTCCGCTACCGGGTCGCCCTGCCCGCCCGAGGTGCGGCGAGCCGGTTCCACCCCGGCGTCCACCACCTCACCTTCAACCGCCCGTACTTCTCCCAGCTCGACGCCTGGGCCCGGAACTTCGACGAGCGGCTCCGGGGTGCCGGCATGCCCGGCGTCGCCTGGTGGGGCGAGGTCGGTTCGATGGCGTGCCACCGCCCGACCGCAGCGCACAACCGGGCCCGGGGCTTCGACCTGTGCGCGGTGGGCCTGACCGACGGCTCGCGCATGGACTCGAACGCCAGCCACGCCGGGAGCCGGACGTCGCAGCGGCGCTACCTCGGGCTCACCGCCTCGCTCCGCCGGTACTTCTCCACGGTGCTGACGACCCACTACAACGCCGCCCACCGGGACCACCTCCACATCGACGACCTGCGCCGGCTCGCCCCCATCCGGTCCGACCTGCGCAGCGACACCGCCCTCATCCAGTCGACGGCCAACCTGCTCGCCGGCGACCGCCTCGTCATCGACGGCATCTGGGGCGCCCGCACCCAGGAGGCCTACGACCGCCTGCTGGACGGCTTCGGCCTGGCCTGCCTCGACCCCCGCCGCGAGGTCGCCGACGCCCTGGTCCTGCTGGATCTGACCTCGCGCACCGCGCTCGCCGACCTGCCCCTCGGCGCCCTGCGCTCCGACGCCTGCATCACGCTGTGCGACGCGGTCGGCGTGAAGCCGCCACTCGTCTGCGACGTCCTGTGACGCGTTGCGCCCGTGGGGGCGGACGGTCGTGAGGACCGGAACCCACGGCGATCTCGAAGGGGACGCCTAGCCCAAGAGGGCTCCGCGTCGAGGCATCAGAGCCGAGCCGAGCCAACCTTCCTGCTCTCCCAGATCCACGTCGCCCGATGCGATGCTGACCTTCGCCCGCGCTGACGCCCCGCCCGCAGCCCCGTTCCTCGCCAGCACCGCGTCGACGAGCCTCGGCAGCAGCTCCGTCGTGGACTCGCACTTGTCGAAGAACGCCGTCGCGCCTCGACGCAGCGCCTCGTCTCCGACGTCGGCGGTACCGGAGACCATGACGACGACGGCGGAGGGCCAGGTTGCGAGCGTGGCCTCGATGACCTCGAAGCCCGACGCGCCAGGCATCGAGAAGTCGGTCACCACCACATCGAAGCGTTCGGCGTCCAGCATCTCCAACGCCTCGGCACCGTCGGCCGCTTCGGAGACGGCGCCGAAGCCGCCGTGGAGCTCGAACACCATCCTCCACAGCAGACGGATGTCACCGTCGTCATCGACGAGCAGGACCGTCGGCGCTTCGCTCTCTCGCCAAGTCACGTGTCCTGCCTCCACCCTTCATCGTGTTGCGCGCTCAGCATGTTGACGCCGCGTCGGTGCCGCTCAGCGACACGATCGGCGTTCTCATGGGGAGGAACTCCGGAACGGGCGCTGGCGTCACGCGCAGCCGCTGCTTTTCTCCTGCGGTGTTCGGGTGGACGGCGCGCGCTTCGAGGCGAGGGGCCGCCGGCGGTTGGCAACGTGCGTTACCTTCGCCCCATGGACTTCCGGCTGCCCGATCACCTCGTCTCCCTGCTCGCGGACCTCGACACCTTCATCGACGACGTCATCGCTCCCATCCAGGCGCGCGACGACAACGAGCGCTTCTTCGACCACCGCCGTGAGGATTCCCGCACGGACTGGGAGCGCGACGGCCTGCCGAACGAGGAGTGGGAGGCACTGCTGGGGGAGATGCGCCGGGCGGCGGACGATGCCGGGTTCCTGCGCTACCACCTGCCGGAGCGCTTCGGCGGCAAGGGCGGATCCAACTTCGACATGGCGGTCATCCGCGAGCACCTGGCCGCCAAGGGCCTCGGCCTGTTCAACGACCTGCAGAACGAGTCCTCGATCGTCGGGAACTTCCCGACCGTGCTGATGATGGAGAAGTACGGCTCCGAGGCCCAGCAGGAGGAGTGGATCCCGAAGATGCTCGCTGGCAAGGCCGGCATCGCCTTCGGGCTCACCGAGCCCAACCACGGCTCCGACGCGACCTGGATGGAGAGCCGGGCCGAGCGCGATGGCGACGAGTGGGTGATCAACGGCGAGAAGATGTGGAACACCGGCGTCCACAAGGCCACCCACGACTTCGTCTTCGCCCGCACGAGCGGCGAGGACGGCGAGGCCGCCGGCATCTCGTGCTTCATCGTCCCGATGGCCAACGACGGCGTGAAGATCGAGGAGTACTACTGGACCTTCAACATGCCGACCGACCACGCCCGGGTGTCCTTCACCAACGTGCGGGTCCGGGCCGAGGACGTGCTCGGGCCGGTCGACAACGGCCTGCAGGTGGCCCAGCTGTTCGTGCACGAGAACCGCATCCGCCAGGCGGCGTCGTCGCTCGGCGCCGCGCAGTACTGCATCGACACCGCTGCGGAGTACGCCAAGAACCGCCGGGTCTTCGGCAAGTCGCTCGCGGCGAACCAGGCGATCCAGTTCCCGTTGGCCGAGCTCCACACGGAGGCGGCGATGCTGCGGGCCCTCATCCGCCAGACGGCATGGGAGATGGACGGGGTCGACCACGGCATGGAGATCTCCGACAAGGTCGCCATGTGCAACTACCGGGGCAACCGCCTCGTGTGCGACGCCGCCGACCGGGCCATGCAGACCTGCGGTGGCATGGGCTACTCCCGGCACATGGCGTTCGAGCACATCTACCGCCACCACCGGCGCTACCGGATCACCGAGGGCGCCGAGGAGATCCAGATCCGGCGCGTGGCCGCCCACCTGTTCGGCTTCACCGGCGCCGGCCGGGGCTCCACCGCCCGCTGAACGAGCGTCTGTCGTGCCTGGGTGACGGGGGGTGTCACTCAGGCACGAAATTCTCAGATGGGGTGGCCGCGGCGGTTGGGTGGGACCGTCGTCGGAGGCTGCTTGCGCGGCGGGAGGTCGTCGAGCAGGCGACCGGCGATCGCGGCGATGTCGGCGACGGCCCGGTCGAAGGGCTCCTGCGTTGCCGCGCTCGGGTGGCGGATGCCGCTCAGCTTGCGGACGAACTGCCGGGCGGCGGCTTCGATCTCCTCCGGCGTGGCCGCCGGCTCGAGTCCCCGCAGCGTGGTGATCGATCGGCACATGGAACCGACGGTACCGATCCGAGCAGGGCGTAGTGTCCGGTGCCATGACTGATCTGGGGGAGCACCTGTTGTCCACGCGCGACGTGGCCACCTTCGTCGCCCGCGGGTTCCTGGCGATGCCGGCGGTGGTGCCCGAGGATCTGAACCTGGCTGCGATCGAGGAGCTGGGCGAGATCCTGGCGACGTGGGGCTCCGACGCCCGACCCCACGCCCCGTCGAGCGGGCAGCGGCTCTCGGACATCTACCCGGCGCCGTCGGCCGTCGGCACGGTCCTGCGGCACCCGCCGGTGGCCGGGGCGCTGCGATCGCTGCTCGGCGCCGACCCGGTGTTCGACCACGACTTCGTGCACCACAAGCCCGCCGGCGACCCGTTCGGCCAGCCGCTGCACCAGGACGCGATGATCGACCCCACGGTCGCCTTCGACGTCCAGCTCTTCTACTTCCCCCACGAGGTGGCGCCCGGGGCCGGCGGCACCGGGTTCGTACCCGGCACCCACCTCCGCCGGGTGCACGAGACCGATGTCGGTCGCTACGTCCACGTCGCCGGTGAGCAGCAGTGGGCAGGTCCGGCCGGCAGCGTGGTCCTGTTCCACCAGGGCCTCTGGCACCGGGGGATGGCGAACCCGTCGGGCACCGACCGGCTCATGTACAAGATCCGGCTGAACCCGACCGAGCCGCAGGTCCGTCACTGGGACACCAGCGACCTGGACGCGCTGCACAACGGACCCGACGACCACCTCTTCGCCAGGTTCCGCACCGACTCGGTCGCCGGGATCCTGCGGCACCGGGAGCCGTGGCAGGGCGAGGCGGACCACAGACTCGAGCTCGCTGCTCGGGCGTCGCTGTGGCGCTACCTCACCGGCGACGACCGCTTCGACGTGGACTGGTACCTGACGCGGACCGAGGCCCGGGCGGCGCTGTCGTGATGATGGACCCGGCGACGCAGCGCCAGCAGGTCCTGTTCCTCTACCTCGAGCACTCCGGGCTCGACGGGCGCGTGGTGGCGTGGTCGTTCCACGACGGAAGCGGTCGCGCCGCCGAGCTCGACGGGTCACCGCCGTACCCCACCGGCACCGCGGCCCTGCGGGACGGGTGGCGGCTGCTCCAGGTGTCGCCCGTGCCCCAGCGCATGCCGGGGTCCGAGCGGGTGGCAGGCCGACTCGAGCACGAGCTCCTGCTGGAGCGCATCGTCGACGCCTGACGTCTGCTCCGCAGCCGTTCGGTCGGGACTCCGGACGTGCCTTCCCGGGGGGTCAGGCCTTCGTGCTCACCCAGCGGTGCTCGCGCTCGCCCATCGGGGTGGAGGGCGGTCCGTCGACGAAGGGCCACAGCTCCTCGGCGATCTTGCGCCAGTTCGCCGTCGCGCCGAGCTCGCCCATGAGGGCGGCGAGGCCGAGGTTGATGCGCTGGATGATCACGAACGACGGCGGGACGTTGGCCGCCTTCATGATCTCGCCGTAGGGGCCACCGGAGTCGAAGATCCGCCGGATCGACTCCGACGCGTACTCGGCGGTCATCGTGGCCTCGCGGTCGTCGAGGACCCACTCGTAGAAGTGGCTGAAGTAGTCCTCGACGAGCTCGTCGGAGAACGGCTCGCCCGGCTTGAGCAGCCCGATCTCCTCGATGCTGCGCCGGAACGACTGGACGTCGCGGTGCAGCACCATCGATCGCACCAGCGACGAGAACTGGTCGACCTCGCCCGGGGTGAACCGCTTCACCAGGCCGTAGTCGAGGAACACGACGTGGCCGCCGGGACGGAACAGGTAGTTGCCCGGGTGCGGGTCGCCGTTGAAGGCCAGGAACCGGTAGAGGCTGCGGAAGACGAAGCGGAAGATCGTCTCGGCGGCCAGGTCCTTCTCCTCCTGGGACCAGGTCAGCACCTCGTCGAAGCGGACGCCCTCGGCCAGCTCGGTGGTGAGGACCCGGCGGCTGCTCAGGTCGTGCAGCACCGCGGGCACGTGGATGCAGGGGTGACCGGCGTAGTGGTCGACGAACAGCTGCTGGTTCCGCGCCTCCAGCTCGTAGTCGAGCTCCTCGAGGATGCGCTCGCGGATCTCCTCCACGATCGGGCCCGGCTCCAGCCCGGGGAACATGGCACCCAGCCCGCTGAAGAGCAGGTTGGCGCTGCCGAGGTCGGACGCGATCGCCTCGTCGATGCCGGGGTACTGGACCTTCACGGCGACGGCCCGCCCGCCCGTCGTGATCGCCCGGTGGACCTGGCCGATGGAGGCCGAGGCGATGGGGACGGGGTCCCACTCGAGGAACAGCCGGTCGGGGTGCTGGCCGAGCTCGGACTCGATCACGCCGGCGGCGAGCTCGCCGCTCATGGGTGGTGCATCGGCCTGGAGCTGGGCGAGGGCGTCGCGGACGTGGGGCGGCATGCCGGAGTCGAGGTAGCTGGCCATCTGGCCGAGCTTCATCATGGCGCCCTTCATGTTCCCGAGGGTCTCGGTGATCTGGGCGGCGGTTCGCATCTCGAACTGCATGTCGAGGTGCTGGCGGCGCTCGGCACCGGCGAAGGTGCGGCGGGCCCGGTGGAGGGCGAAC
>Ga0208490_100289_pt1 | contig 38267 bp, 31 predicted proteins | sample SubbioAug_CSWold_FD_184818 | JGI IMG/M metagenome (GOLD analysis project Ga0208490, IMG submission 184818) | Serpentinite rock and fluid subsurface biosphere microbial communities from McLaughlin Reserve, California, USA - CR11Aug_CSWold (SPAdes) | ecosystem: Environmental > Terrestrial > Deep...
CGCGACGAGGTTCGTCGAGCGCCAACAACAGGCGCTCGCAGCGCGACCGGTGTGGTTGTTCAGCAGCGGTCCCCTCGGTACGGACCTCGTCGACGACGACGGCCGCGACGTCCTCGAGGTCACGCGGCCCAGGGAATTCGACGAGTTGCACGCACGCCTCCGACCCCGGGGGGAGCAGGTGTTCTTCGGGGCATGGAACCCCGCGGCACCGCCCGTCGGGTTCGTCGAGCGGGTCATGCACCGGCTGCCGGCCGAAGCGATGCCTGCGGGTGACTTCCGCGACTGGGACGCGATCGACGCCTGGACGATTCAGATCGCACGTGAGCTCCGCAGCGAACAGACGGCCCCACGATGAGTGCGCGTCGCGCGGTCAGGAGGGGCGCCGGCCCTCGTCCGTGGCCGGGGTGAGCGCCTGGTCCATCCAGGTGTCCATCGGTGCGCGCTCGCGGCCGACCACCGGCCGCGCCGGACGTGTCGCGGCGAGCGTGGCGTGCCAGAGGCGTCGCAGGACCTCGGTGCTGGGGGTGACCGGCAGCGCGTCGGGGTCGTCGGGAACGGTGAGTTCGACCAGGTCGACCTCACCGCTGAACGGCTGGGACTCACCACCGAGCTCGTCGAGGATGCGGTGCATACCGCGGTTGTGCCGCAGGACGAAGTTGCGCAGGACACGGATGCCGTGGTGGTTCGCGACGATCAGCAACACGTCGAACAGCGCGGTCCCGATGCCGAGTCCGTGCCACTCGTCCGCGACCGCGATGGCGGTCTCCGCGGCGCCCACAGGCGTCGCGACCCGGTCGTAGGTGGCAAGTGCCAGGATCGTCCCCGGTTCGGTGGTCGTCGTCGCGACCCAGGCGACGTGCTCTCGCTGGTCCACGTGGGTGATCCCTCGCAGCTGCTCCGGCTGCAGCTCGTCGGGGCCGTCGTCGTGAAACCGCAGCCGCCGGGTCTCGACGGACAACCCGCGGTGCCACGCGCCCAACGCGGTGGCGTCATCGGGCCGCACGGGCCGCAGGCCGACGGTGCGTCCGTCGGGAAGCCGGAGCGGCAGATGCTCGACCGCCTCGCCGCGCGCCGCTGCGGCCGCGAGCGCCACGACATGGGGCTGACCAGGCTGGTCCGAGCGGCGTGTGCCGGATCTCATGCGGTCACCTCTCAGCAGGCATGTCTTCCGGAACGGGAACCGGCCTGGTCCGCAGCGTCGATGGCCACCCACTCACGCGCGCACGGGGTCGGCGGCCCGGTCGAGCAGGTGGTAGGCCTCCTCCTCCTGGCCGTTGTGGAGCGTGATCACGGCGTGCAGGCCGTACAGCAGCCGGCGTAGTTCGGCGAGTGCGTCGGGTCCGGGTTCGCCGTCGAGCGCGTCGACCGCGGCGCCGAGCAGCCGGCCGAGCCGGACGATCTCCCGGTGGGTGTGCCGCAGCGGCCCGGTGGGATCCTCGTCGGACGCGTTGGCCAGCAGCGGGTAGACGTCGTGCTCCTCGGTGAGTTCGTGCGGGATCAGCTCCTCCCGTACGAACCGGTCCACCTCGGAAACGGCGGTGTGCAACCGGGGGGTCGACATCCGGTCGAGCCCGTCCGCCACCGCGCGAAGCTGGTCGATGCCGGTCTGCAGCTCACGGTGCTCGTGTCGGAGCTGCGTGCTGAGCTCGCTGAGCTCCGGGCGCGCCCGCGCCGTGCGGCCGCCTCGCAGGGCCCGGAGGGCGAGCAGGATCGCGACCACGTCGATGGCCTCCTGTACGAGCGCCCCGGCAACCGGCGCGAGCAGCCCGGCGGCTGCGAACCCCATGGCGACCACCGCGAGCCCCATGCCGACCTGGATGCTCTGCCAGGCGATCCGCCGGGTGCGCCGGGCGACGGCGAACGCTTCCTCGACGCGGTCGAAACGGTCCACGAGGATGACGACGTCGGCGGCCTCGGAGGACGCGGTCGCCCCCTGCCCTCCCATGGCCACGCCGACATCGGCGTGTGCCAGCGCGGGGGCGTCGTTGACGCCGTCGCCCACCATCACGGTGACGCCGCGACTCTTCGTCTCGATGACCGCGTCGACCTTCTCCTCGGGTCGGCATTCCGCGAGCACGCGGTCGACGTCGACCGCGCTGCCGACGAGTTCCGCCACCTCGCTGCGGTCGCCGGTGACCAGCACCACCTCGCGGACCCCGCCGCGACGTAGCCCGCGGACGGTGCGCACGGCCTCGGGCCGCAAGGTGTCCACGAGCAGCACCGCACCGGACGGCCGGCCGTCGACAGCGACGTAGACGGCGGACGATCCCTCGACGTCGGTGCGGCGACGGACGGCGTCCGCGGCGTTGGGCACCTCGCCCTCCGCGACCCAACCGGCACGCCCGACGCGGACCCGGCGTCCGTCGACCCAGCCCTCGATTCCCATCCCGGCCGTCTCGGCCACCTGCGTCGGAAAGCTCGTCGCGAGGCCGCGATCGCGGGCGTGGGCCACGATCGACGGGGCGAACACGTGCACGGACGCCTGCTCGACGGATGCGGCCAGGCGCACGACCTCGTCGGGCTCCGCGCCCTCGAAGGTCTCCACGTCGAGCACCCGCGGGTGTCCCGAGGTGACCGTGCCGGTCTTGTCCAGCAACACGATCTCGGCGCGGGCCAGGGCCTCGAGCGCCCCACCGCCCTTGACGATCATCCCGCGCCGTGCCATTCGCGACATGCCGGAGGTGATGGCGATCGGCGTGGCGAGGATGAGCGGACACGGGGTGGCCACGACGAGCACCGCGAGCGCCCGCACCGGGTCGCCCGACAGTGCCCAGGCCACACCGGCGACGACGAGGGTGAAGGGCACGAACCACAGCGCGACACGGTCGGCGAGCCGGACGAACGGCGCCCGATCCGCCTGCGCCCGCTCGACGAGACGAATCAGGCCCCGGTACGTGCTGTCCGCCTCCGTGGCCGTGGCCCGCATCTCGACCGCACCGCCGGCGTTGACCGCGCCGGCGGGCATCCGATCACCGCGTTCACGCTCCACCGGGCGCGACTCGCCCGTCAGCGTCGACTCGTCGAGCACCCCCCGCTCGGAGGCGAGCACGCCGTCCACCGGCACGGTGGTGCCGGGCTTGACCAGGAGCAGGTCACCGACGGCCACCTCGGCGACCGTCACCTCCTCGAGAGTGTCGCCGTCCCGTCGGCTCGCGGTCCGGGGCGCGCCGGCGACCAGTGCCGTCAACTCACGTCGTGCTCGCCTGTCGGCCTGGTCCTCCAGCGACCGTCCGGTCATGAGCATCCAGGCGATGATCGCACCGGCGAGGTACTCGCCGAGCAAGACCGCCCCGACCATGGCCAGCACCGCGATGACGTCGACGCCGGGCCGGCGTGCCCGCAGTTGCCCCACGATCTCGACGAGGAGTGACACGGTCACGGCTACGATCGACAGGCCCCATACGACGTCGGCCGCGGGCTGCCGGCCCGTGGTACCGAGGAGCCCACCGATCACCAGCGCGCCCACCGTGGCGGCGGTCGGCCACCACGAGCGCAGCAGGGCTGCGCGCCTGTCGTTGGTCACCGGGTCGCCTATCCGTCCAGGTACCGATACGCGGCACTGCGTCTCGTCACCGCACCGATCAGCGTGGCGGAGCCCTGACCCGCAGGCCAGAGGAACAGGTCCATGAACCGACGCTGTCCGGCAGCCCGTGCGGTCAGCGTGCGACGGGGCCGACCACCTCGTAGTCGATCTTGATCTCGATCGAACCGTCGTCTTCCAGCTCGACCTGCACGTCGAACTCGCGCGGCCCGTTGACCAGCGTGAACTCGATCTCGTCCGCTTCCTCGTCGCGCTCGGCGACCGTCCACCCGTCGGCGACGTTGAGGTCATCGAGCACCAGGCGACCGTCGGACACGCTGAACGCGAAGGTGCCGGCGTCACCGATGTCGTAGCTGCCGGAGTCGGCTCGCTCGATGTCCTGGTCGATCTCGATCTCCAGGATCGTCGCGCCGTCCTTCAGTTCGATCTCGATCTGCCACTCCGTGTCGCCACGCCGGAAGTCGACCTCGATCTCGTCGGGGTCCTGCTCGTCGATGTCCGCCTGCCAGCCGTCGGCGGCGGTCACGTCCTCGAGCACCAGCGCGTCGTCGACGATCGCGAACGTCACCGTTCCGGCGTCACCGACCGGCCACGTGCCGGGTACGGCCGTGGTCATGTCGACCAGGCCCGTCGTGTCGATGCCGTCGTCGCGGGCGTCGTCACTCGCTGTCTCGTCGCCGTCGTCATCGACAGATGCCTCGTCCTCGGTGGCGCCCGTCTCGGGCGACTCGAGGTCGACCGGTGCGGCCGCCCCACCATCGTCGGAACACGCGCCCAGCAGCAGGCCGGCCGCCAGGATCGGCAGTCGTCGAACGGTCTTCGCGGTGCGCATCGGAGTCCTTGTGGTTGCGTTGGCAACAACGTACGCACAGGCCGGTGGGTGACCCCTGTCCGAACAGGAAGGCTGAGAGGTCTCTCACCCCGGGCTCAGCGGCGATCCGCCGAGTCCGGAGCACCGTCGGTCGGTTCTGCGGTGTCGATGGGGTCGGCAGCGGGTTCGAGTCCCGTGGTGGGCACGTCGTCGCGGGCCGCGCCGACGTGGCGCGTCTCGCGCAGGGGGTGTTCGGGGAGCAGCACCATGAGCAGGAACGCGAGAAGCGCGAAGGGGATGGCGATCAGGAACACGTCCGAGATCGCGCCGGAGAACGAGCTGACCACGGCCTCGCGGATCTGGGGCTCGAGTCCGAGGATGGTCTCGGGGCTGCCTCGGAGCGAGGCGGGATCCACCTCGATGCCGGCGGGCAGCGCGCCTTGGAGGCGTGATGCGAGCCCGGCAGCCATGATGGCGCCGAACACGGCGGTGCCGATCGATCCGCCGAGTGCCCTGGTGAAGTTCACGGTGGCAGTCGCGACGCCGAGGTCCTCGGCGTCGACGTCGTTCTGGGCCGCGAGAATGAGGTTCTGCATCGTCATGCCAAGGCCGGTCCCGAGCGCGGCCATGAACAGACCGGCCTCGAGTCCGGTCGTGGTCTCGTCCATGGTGGCGAGCAGGCCGAGCGCGCCCGCCATCAGCAGGGTTCCGGCCAGGGGGAAGATCTTGTACCGACCGGTGCGGGTGATGAGCCGGCCGGAGACGACCGAGGCAGCGATCATGCCTCCCATCAGCGGGGTCATCAGCAGGCCGGCGTTGGTCGCGCTGGCGCCGGTGACGACCTGGAGGAAGACGGGCAGGAAGACGATTGCGCCGAACATCGTCGCGCCGACGATGAAGCCTCCGGCGGAGACCACGCTGAAGGTCCGGGAGCGGAACAGCCGCAATGGGATGATGGGGGAGGCGGCGGTCGCCTGCCGGACGAGGAACAGCCCGGTCAACAGCGTCCCGCCGACGGCCAGCCAGACGAGCATGGGGGAGCGCCACGGCAGGGTGTTGCCGCCCAGGGCTGCGACGAGCAGCAGCGAGGTCACGCCCGCGATCAGCAGCGCGGCGCCGAGGTAGTCGATGGAGCGGGCGACGGGGTGGTGTGGCAGTCGCAGGACACGGCTTGTGATCACCAAGGCGGCGATGCCGATGGGGATGTTGACGAAGAAGGCCCAGCGCCAGTCGAGGTGGTCCACGAAGAACCCGCCGATGAGCGGGCCGGTGATGGAGGCGAACCCGAACACCGCGCCGAAGTAGCCCTGGTAGCGGCCGCGTTCCCGGGGGGAGAGGATGTCGCCGATGATGGTCATGACCAACGCCATGACCCCGCCGCCGCCGATGCCCTGGATGGCGCGGGCACCGATCAGGGTCGTCATGCTGGGGGCCAACCCGCTCAACAGCGACCCGACCAGGAAGATGACGATCGCGGCGTGGAACAGCCGCTGACGGCCGTAGAGGTCCGACATGCGCCCGAACAGCGGCGTGGCCACCGTGGCCGCCAGCAGATAGGCGGTGACGATCCAGGCGATGAGGTCGACCCCGCCGAGTTCGCCGGCGATGGTGGGCAGCGCCGTGGCGACGATGGTCTGACTGATCGCGACCAGGAACAGCCCGGTCATCAGCCCACCGAGCACGACGAGGATCTCACGGTGCGACATCGGCGTGGTCACGGGCGGTCCCGCTCGTCGGCTTCGAGGGTGTCCACGAGCCGGTCGAGACCGTCGGCGAGCCGGGACACGTCGTCCTCGTCCCAGCCGCCGAGAACCCGGGCGAGGTGGGCGCGCCGGGCATCGCGGACGCGGCAGAGGGCATCGGTCCCGGTCGGGCTCGGCCGGTAGCGGCGCGCGCGGGCATCGACCGGGTCGGTCGACACCTCGACGTAGCCGGACTCCACGAGCCGCTTCACGTGCCGGCTCGCCGTCGAGACGTCGATCCCGAGCGCGGACGCGAGGTCGGACAGGCGGGCGCCGTCGAGCGCGGCGATGTTGACCAGCGTGACGTACGCGGCGCGTTCGAGGTGCACACCCGCAGCCCGTCGGGTCGCCTCGCCCACGGTCGGCAGGAATGCCCGCCGGATCAGCCGCGTCAGGGCGCGCTCGAGCTCGGTGAAGGGGGCGGGGTCGTCAGGCATGGCACGAACGTACAAGATTGCTTGGTGACTGCAACCATTGTGCGCGCCGGTGTCGGATCCCGCGCCCCGGCGCGGCCCCGATCCGGCGCTCGGTGCGCTGGCACGCGAGCCCGCCAAGTCCGTACCAAGCCGTAATTGCGTCACGTTACGGCCTGTAAAGCACCGCGGAACGTGTTGACACAGTGGGTCTGTTGCCGTCCCTCCTACCTCCATAGTCTCCGAGTCCGGACAGCGTCCGTAAGGACGCCTGACTCCCGGCAGGAGCTTGGCTGATGTCGATGCGGACAGCGCGGGATCTGAACACGGACGGCTCGGGCCGCCCGTATGCGGACGTCAGCTACTGGCTCGAGGACATGTCGCCACTGGCGCCGCGCTCAGAGCTCGTCGGGGAGGTCGATGCGGACGTCGCCATTCTCGGAGCCGGCTACACCGGGCTCTGGACCGCCTACTACCTGCTGCAGCGTGAGCCATCGCTCCGGGTCGTCGTCCTCGAGGCGGAGGTGGCCGGCTACGGAGCGTCGGGTCGCAACGGCGGCTGGTGCAATTCGTCGATGATGGGCGTCTCCGTTGGCGAGATGCGGTCCCGCTTCGGGCCACAGCGGACACTGGAGATGTTCCGTGAACTGCGTCACACGGTGGAGGAGGTCGGGCGCGTCTGCGAGACCGAGGGCATCGACGTCGCCTGGCGCAAGGCCGGGGTGCTGCGCGTAGCCGTCGGGGCCCACGAGGTCCCGACACTCGAGTCCCGCTGGGCGACGTTGCAGGAGCTGGGACTGGACGAGGGCTGCGAGCGCCTCGACACCGCGCAACTGCGTGACCGGGTGCGGTTGGCGGGTGGCCAGGGAGCCGTGTTCGACCCCCACGTCGCGTTCCACCACCCCGCCAGGCTCGTCCGCGGGCTGGCCGAGCGGGTGGAGTCGGCCGGCGGGACCATCTTCGAGCACAGCCCGGTGACGAAGTACACGCTCGGTGCATCGCCGACGTTCACGACGGAACGTGGGACCGTCCGGGCAACCACGCTGGTGTTCGCGGGCGAGGCGTTCATGACCAGCCTTCCGCGGTTTCGGCGGTCCATGATCCCGGTGTACTCCCTGATCGCGCTGACCGAGCCGCTGAGCGAGGCCCAATGGGACGAGATCGGCTGGGCACAGGGGGAATGCCTCTCCTCGCACTCGCTGACCGTCGACTACGTCTCGAGAACGCACGACGGCCGGGTCCTGTTCGGTGGTCGCGGCGCGCCCTATCACTTCGGGTCGAGCGTCGCGGCGGACTACGACCGGGATGCCGACACGCACGCAGCGTTGCGTCGCCGACTTCGACAGTGGTTCCCGGTCCTGCGTGACACCAAGATCACGCATGAGTGGGGCGGCCCCCTCGGTGTCACCCGCGACTGGATGCCCACGCTGGTGCACGATCCGAAGCAAGGCTTCGCGACCTGCCACGGGTACGCGGGCCAAGGCGTCGCGCCGAGCAACCTGGCCGGCCGCACGCTCGCTGACCTGATCACCGAGCGGACCGACTCGCCGCTCCTCCAACTTCCCCATGCGCAGCGACGTGCCCGCAAGTGGGAACCCGAGCCGCTGCGGTGGCTCGGCATCCGGACGGTGCAGCGCGGCCTTGCGCGCATCGACAAGAAGTCGGAGGCGACGGGAGTGCCTCCGAGCGGCAAGAGCCTCAGCGAGCGTCTGTCGCGGCACTGACCGCGAGCAGACGACGTCCGGCCTTGACGAAGGAGACAGGGAGCGCAACAGCTTGGCGGTCCGACCAGGAGCACGTTCACCGGGAGCACGAAGGAGGCCATTCAATGGCGAGCACGACGAAGAGGTGGGGGCGAGCAGGTACGCCGCGGCGGGGTGCGGTCACGGCAACCGTGATCGCATTCGCACTGGCGCTGGCCGCATGCGGCGGCGGCGGGGACGAACCGGAGGCAGATCCGGCGGCAGGTGACCAACCCGCCGGCGAGGAGCCCGAAGACGAGGGAGCCGACGAGGGATCTGGCGAACCCGTCATCATCACCATCGCACAGGGCGTCGACACGGAATCGGGCGACGCAGCCAACCTGAACGCGACGCCGTCGATCAACATCGGCTACGCGATCTACGACCGGCTGCTGTCACGGGACGCGGACGGGGTCTTGGGCCCGGCGTTGGCGACCGAGTGGTCGCAGGTGGACGATTCGACCTGGGAGTTCAAGCTCCGCGACGACGTGCTCTTCCACGACGGCACCCCGCTCACGGCGGATGATGTCGTCTTCACGTTCGAGCGTCTCCTCAACGGCGAGTACGGCGCGACCAACAACATCACGCCCATCAACGCTGCCGAGAAGGTCGACGACTACACGGTCCGCCTGACCACCGACGGTCCGTACGCACCGACCCCGGCGCGAACCATGTTCGCCAGCATCGTGCCCAAGCACTATGTCGAGGAGGTCGGTGACGAGGAGTTCAACCTCAACCCGATGGGAAGCGGACCCTTCAAGTTCGTCGAGTGGGAACGCGACTCACGGTTCGTGGTCGAGCGCTTCGACGACTACTGGGGTGGCCCGGCGGCGGCCGATCAGATCGTCTACCGCCCGATCTCGGAGACGTCGTCGCGCATCGCGGCGCTGCGTACCGGCGAGGTCGACATCATCGTCAACGTCCCGCCGGACCTCGTGCAGTCGATCGACGACGATCCGTGCTGCGTCATGAAGCCGGTGCCGAGCATCCGGACCATGTTCGTCGGTATGAACACCAACGTGCCCCCGTTGGACAACGTGCTCGTCCGCCAGGCCCTCAACTACGCCATCGACAAGGACCTGCTCATCGAGACGGTCATGGGTGGACTCGCCTACAAGCATGACGGTCAGAGCCTGCTGTTCGGTCCCCAGGTGTACGGTTTCGGCGCGGGTGAACCGATCGAGGACTACCCGTACGACCCGGACCGGGCACGGGAATTGCTCGCCGAGGCGGGGTACCCGGACGGGCTGAGCGTCGAGTTCGAGGCTCCGCGCGGCCGCTACCTCAACGACGCGGAACTCTCGGAAGCCATCGCCGGCATGCTCAGCGAGGTCGGGGTCCAGACGAACCTGACCATCTCCGAGTGGGGGACGTTCTGGCCGAAGACGGTCGAGGGCAACCAGCAGGGCCTGTGGTTCCTGGGTCTGGGCAACACGCTCAACGACGCTGAGTACTACTACACCCTGTACCTGTCGTCCGACGGCCGCGGCTACTACGCGACCGATCACATGGACGAACGGATCCGCCAGCAGTACGCCATCCTCGATGAGGCCGAGCGTGAAGCCACCCTCCACGACATCCACAAGACCTTCGTCGAGGAGGAGGTGCCCTGGATCTTCCTGTGGGACCAGGCGGACCTCTACGCGACCGGAGCGAACATCACCGGCTGGGAACCCCGCGCCGACGAGCGCATCGACATCATGACGGTGACCCGCAGCGACGGCTGAGGCCAGCTCTCGCCGGCAGGGGCCGACAGGCCCCTGCCGGCGAAACAGGTCACGATTCGGCGTCAGGCTTCGCAGAGCCGACCAAAGGGAGCAAGATGGAAACCGAGATCTCGGACACGGCGGCAAGACTCCACGAGGAGTCGATCGTCATCGACGGCCTGGTCGGCTCGATGATGAACCTCGACCCGGTCATGGACGGTGGGCTGACCGCCGGCAACATCACCCTCGCGAGCTCGTCGACGCAGGACTTCCTTCCCGTACTGCGCTCGGCCATGGAGTACCACGACCTGGCGCGGGTCGACGACCGTGCCGTCATGGTCCATGTCGCCGAGGACATCGTGCGGGCCAAGGAGGCGGGCAAAGCCGGCTTCATTCTCGGCGTGCAGGGGTGCGACTTCCTGGGCCGCGATCTCGACAACATCTGGATCGCCCAGCGTTGCGGCCTGCGCATCATGCAGCCCACCTACAACGAGGAAAACCTGCTCGGGTACGGCTGCCTGGAGAAGACCGATCACGGGCTGAAGGCGTATGGGCGCATCGTGATCCGCGAGTTCAACCGTCTCAACATGCTGGTCGACGTGGCACACGTCGGGCAGCAGACGGCGCTCGACTGCACCGAGGCCAGTGCGACCCCGACGATCCTGTCCCACTGCAACACGCGGGCGCTCAACGACAACCCGAGGTGTGTCTCCGACGAGTTGATCAAGGAAGTCGGCGCAGCGGGCGGCGTCGTTGGCATCTCCACCTACTCCAGTTTCGCCGAGACCACCTACGACCAGCGACCGACCGTCGAGGACGTCCTTCGGCACATCTCGCATGCCATCGACCTCGTCGGCGTCGACCACGTGGGTATCGGCACGGACTGCTTCGAGGCGCGGTCACCGGTCAGCTTCGAACGCGCCATGGTCCGCAAGTACCCGGAGGTGTTGCGCACCTACATGACCGCCGAGAGCCGTCACGCCATCGGCATGGGCTCCAGCCGCAGCCTCCCGAAGCTGACCCAGGGGATGCTCGATCTCGGGATGCCCGAGGACGACATCCGAAAGGTGCTCGGGCTGAACTTCCTGCGCGTCTTCACCGAGGTCTTCGGTGAGGCCCGTACATGAGTGACGTGACGGCCAAGCGGCCCTGGACCCTCGCCAGGGTCACGGCCTCACCCGGGCTGCGGTTCGCCATCCAGCGGGTCGGTTACGGGGTCCTGGTGATGCTGGCCGTCTCGGTGGTCGTCTTCCTGCTCACGTTCCTCACCGGGGACCCGGCCGCCCTGATCCTGCCGCCTGAGGCCACGCCGGCACAGGTCGAGGCCTTCCGCGTCCAGCGAGGGTTCGATCGTCCCATTCTGGTCCAGTACTGGGACTTCCTGTCGGGCGCGCTGACCCTGGACTTCGGTCGGTCGCTGATGCAGGGCGAGGACGCCATGCAGATGGTGCTGGCTCGCCTCGCGCCGAGCCTGAAGCTGGCCATGGTCTCGCTGTTCGCCTCGCTGGTGATCGCCATCCCGCTCGGGCTCCTCGCAGCCATGAAGCGCGGGACGTGGATCGACCAGGTGTCGCGCATCCTGGCCCTGATCGGACAATGCACCCCGAACTTCTACCTCGGCATCGTGCTGATTCTCGTCTTCGCCGTTCAGCTGCGACTCCTGCCGGCCACCGGCAGTCCGACGGCACGGGGGTTGGTGCTCCCGGCGATCACCCTCGGCCTCTACGCCGCCGCCGAGACGATGCGACTGCTGAGATCCAGTCTGCTCGAGGTGTTCGGTGAGGACTACGTGCGCACGGCGCGGGCCAAGGGTCTGTCGGAGCGGGTGACCATCCTCAAGCACGCGATGAAGAACGCGGCGATCCCTGTCGTGACGGTCATGGGCCTGCAACTGAACACCATGATGGGACGTGCTGTCGTCACCGAGACGGTCTTCACCTACCCGGGCATGGGCATGTTGGCCTTCCGTGCCATCGCCAACCGCGACTTCATCGTGGTGCAGGCCTTCGTGATCGTCATGGCCATGGTCGTGGTGACCCTCAACCTGATCGTCGACCTGCTGTATTCACGCCTCGATCCTCGTATCCAGCTGTCGGGACGCTGATGACCATCGACACCCCCCCCACGCTCGAGGATGGCCAGGCGCCGCCCGCGACGGTCTCGCGTACCGGTTCCCGATCGAAGATGCGTCAGTTCAGGCGGAACTTCGGTGCCATGTTCGGACTGACGGTGATCGTCGTCGTCTGTCTGATGGCGTTGTTCGCCCCGTGGGTCGCGCCCTACGATCCCACGGCACAGGTCCTGCTCAACCGCAACAGGCCCCCGTTCTGGATGGACGGCGGCACCTTCGATCATGTGCTCGGTACGGATCAACTCGGCCGCGACCTGTTCAGCAGGATCGTCTACGGGGCGCGGATCTCGCTCTTCGTCGGTATCGCGACCGTGCTCATCCAGACGTCCATCGGCGTCACGGTCGGGCTCATCGCCGGCTACCGCCGCGGCTGGGTCGACACCTTGTTCATGCGTATCGCCGACGTGTGGTTGGCGATCCCGTTCCTGGTCCTGGCCATCGCGGTCGCGGTCATCCTCGGCCCGGGCGTGATGAACACGGTGCTCGTCCTCGGCCTGGTCGGCTGGGTCACCTACGCCCGGGTCGTCAGGGCGGAGGTGCTCACCGTCCGCGAACGGGACTACGTGCTCGCTGCTCGCAGCATCGGGACACCCGCCCTGCGGATCGTCCGGCAGCACATCGTCCCCAACGTCATGGCCTCCGTGCTCGTCGTCGGAACGCTGCAGATCTCACGCATGATCATCGCCGAGGCCTCCCTGAGCTTCCTCGGCCTCGGCGTCCAGCCACCGAACCCCGCATGGGGCAGCATGATCTCCGAGGGTCGCGACCGCCTCGGCCAGCAGTGGTGGCTGGCGACCATGCCCGGCCTCGCCCTGATGCTGACCACGCTCGGCATCAACCTGCTCGGGGACTCGATGCGTGACATCCTCGACCCCAAGCTCGGACCGAAGGAGGGCGGCGCGTGAGCCATTTCGTGCAGGACTCGGCAGCGCCGGGCCGTGGCGACGCCGCTCTCAGCATCGAGGACCTGACGGTCGAGTTCCGTACCCCGGAGGGGACCCTGCGCGCCGTGGACGGCGTCTCCTACGAGGTCGGCCGCGGCGAGGTGCTCGGCGTCGTCGGCGAGTCGGGGTCGGGCAAGTCCGTCACCGCCATGTCGGTGCTGGGCCTGTTGCCCATGCCGCCGGCGCGCGTGAGGTCCGGACGCATCATGTTCGAGGGGGAGGATCTGCTGCGTGTCGGACGACGCCGGCTTCGCGAGATCCGCGGCGGGCGCATCGCCATGGTCTTCCAGGACCCGATGACCGCGCTGAACCCGGTCTTCCGTGTCGGGGACCAGCTCGGCGAGGCTATCCGGAAGCACAACCCCGACTTCAGCCGCAGCGATGCCCGGCGGCGCGCCATCGATCTGCTCGAGATGGTCGGCATCCCGTTCCCGGCCCAGCGCTATCGGCAGTATCCGCACCAGTACTCGGGCGGGATGCGCCAGCGCGTCATGATCGCGATGGCGATCGCCAACAAGCCCAGTGTCCTGATCGCCGACGAGCCGACGACCGCGCTCGACGTGACCATCCAGGCCCAGGTGCTCGACGTCCTGAAGCTGGCCAAGGAGGAGACCGGCGCCGCCACGATCCTGATCAGTCACGACCTCGGATTGATCGCCGAAATGGCCGACCGGGTCGCGGTCATGTACGCCGGCCGCCTGGTCGAGTCGGCGGCGGTGCGCGACCTGTTCGCCCAGCCGCGGCATCCGTACACGCAGGGCCTGATCAAGAGCGTTCCGAGCCTGTCGGCCGAGATCCAGGCACTCACACCCATCGAAGGGCAGCCGCCGGATCTGATGCACCCACCCTCGGGGTGTCGATTCCATCCCCGCTGCGCGTTGCGCCAGGGCCGTTCCGTCTGCGCGACCGATCAGCCGCCCTTCGAGCAGATCGCGACTGGCCGGTGGTCCGCCTGCCACTTCCACGAGGAGATGACCGGGGTGGACGGCGGCGTCCGGGAGCGGGAAGTCGACAACGCGGGCAGCGGCGGCGGGGGTGTCACGTGAGGGGCAGTAGGCGGCGTCAACCAGATCCCGTCCAGAACTCCGAGCACGGCACGGAGATCCTGCGCGTGGAAGGGCTCACCAAGCACTTCCCCATGGGACACGGCGAGTTCGTTCACGCCGTCGACGATGTCAGTCTGTCCGTGTCTGCGGGCGAGACCCTCGGTCTGGTCGGAGAGACCGGATCGGGCAAGAGCACCGTCGGTCGTACGATTCTGCGGCTCTACGAGCCGACCGCGGGCAAGATCTTCTTCCTGGGACAAGAGATCAGTCAGCTCAAGGATCGCGCGCTGTTCCCGATCCGCCGCCAGATGCAGATGGTCTTCCAGGACCCGTACGCATCGCTCAATCCGCGCATGACCGTCCGTGAGATCATCGCCGAGCCCCTCGAGGTCCACGGCCTGTTCCACGAAGAGGGCGGGGGCCGGCGCGTCGACGAGCTGCTCGAGATCGTCGGACTCAACAGCGAGCACGCCAAGCGGTACCCACACGAGTTCTCCGGTGGGCAGCGCCAGCGTGTCGGCATCGCCCGGGCGCTCGCCCTGCGGCCGCGGCTGCTGGTGCTCGACGAGCCCGTGTCCGCGCTCGACGTGTCGATCCAGGCCCAGATCGTCAACCTGCTCGAGCAACTGCAGGACGAGTTCAACCTGGCCTATCTCTTCATCGCCCACGATCTCGCCGTGATCCGACACATCTGCGACCGTGTGGCCGTCATGTACCTCGGGCAGATCGTCGAGACCGGGACCCGGGACGAGGTCTACCGCGAGACCGCGCACCCGTACACGCAGGCGCTGCTCTCCGCGGTACCCATTCCCGAACCCGAACTACGTGACGAGCGGGCCCGGATCGTGCTCCAGGGCGACCTGCCGTCGCCGATCCATCCGCCCTCGGGCTGTCGCTTCCGGACGCGTTGCTGGAAGGCCGATGAGCGCTGCGCGGTCGAGGAACCGCGGATCGTGACACCCCTGGGGACACACGGTGCCGCGTGCCATTACGCTGAGAGCCGGGACATGCTCGCCCGACCCTGACGGCTCGTGGGAGGCCAGGTGACGGATGCAGGCCGCTTCTCCGGTTCGACCGATCGCGGCCTCCTGCACGCGATGCCATCACCCCCGGACGAGCGCCTGTCCGTCGCGGCGTCGGGCCTGACGGTCCGCGACGTCCTCGAGGTCCCGGAACTGCGTGGTGCTCGGTGCCAGGTGCTGACCGGGGAGGCCGGCCTCGATCGGCCCGTTCGATGGGTCCACATCAGTGAGCTCCCCGACATCGCACCACTGCTCAATGGCGGCGAGCTGGTCCTGACCACCGGCATCGCCCTGCCGGCGAGCGATCAACAGTTGCGCGCCTACATCGCCGGCTTGCAGGCAGCGGGCGCGAGTGGCCTGCTCATCGAGTTGGGGCGGCGATTCACCGGCCTGCCCGACGCGCTCGTCGACGAGGCGACCTCCCACGGGTTCCCGCTCGTGGCCATCACCCGCGAAGTCCGTTTCGTCCGGGTCACCGAAGAGGTGCATGGACGGATCATCAACGCCCAGATGGAGATCCTCAAGGCGTCCGAGCGCATCCAGCGTCGTTTCACGGAGTTGACCGCGGACGGCGCATCCACCATCGAGATCGTCACCGAGATCGCACGTGTCGCCGAGAATCCGGTCGTCCTCGAAAATCTCTCTCACCAGGTGGTCGCATACGAGACCTTCGAACGTCCCGTCGAGGAGCTGCTCGACGACTGGGAGCGTCGGTCGAGATGCCTGCGAAAGCGCAGCCGGACGGAGTTCGTCACCCTTCCCGGGTCGGACGACGCCTGGATCATCACCGACGTCGGCGCCCGAGGGGAGCAGTGGGGCCGACTGCTCATGCCCGTCGAGGGTGAGCTGCACGCCTGGCAGGCCGACGCGCTCGAGCGTGGCGCCACCGCCATCGCACTGAACCGGCTCATCGACCGTGAACGCCAGACCCTGACCCGCCAGGCGCACCGGTCCCTGCTCCACGACATCAGACGACGCAACTACACCTCGGCGGCCGCCGTCATCGTGCGGGCCCTGTCACTCGGCGTCCAACTCTCGGACCGGGCGCTGATCGGGTTCGTGGTCGATGTCGGCGACACGCCGAATCGGGCGCTGCTCGCCTACGAGTCGGTGACCGGTGACCATGCCGAGCTCGTGGCCGAAGCGGCGCGGAGCGCCGGCGTCCAGGCGCTCGTCGGCATCATCGAGACCGATCAGGTCGCGGGGGTCCTGTCGGTGCCGCTCGACAGCGCGCAGGCCGACGTCATCGATCGGTTCGCCAAGGCGGTGCACCGTGCGGCGGTGTCGACCTCGGCGCCGGCGGCGGTGCGGATCGGTGTCGGGGCGACCGTCGACAGCGTCCGGGACCTGCACCGCTCCCTGATCGAGGCACAACAGGTCGTCGACATCAGCCGGACCCTGCCGGACGACAAGACCTACTACAGCATGCTCGACATCGAGATCCGGGGACTTCTCTACCTGCTGCGGGACGACTCGCGGCTGCAGGTTTTCATCGAGCGCGAACTCGCGCCGCTGCTCAGCTACGACGATGCACACGACACCAACCTCGTCGACGTCCTGCGCATCTACGTCACCGAGGGTGGGAACAAGTCGACCGCTGCCGACCGGCTGCAGCTCAGCAGACCGTCGCTGTACCAACGCCTCGAGACGATCTCGCAGGTGCTGCAGGTCGACCTGTCGTCGGTAGAGTCGCGGCTGTCGCTCCACGTGGCGCTGCTCGGGCTCGAGGCGGTCCGCTGGCACGCGCGCGACACCGAGAGCCCGGCCACCGACTGAGGACTACAGCCTGTCAGCGAGACAGACGGGCCGTTACAAGGTGGTCGTTGTCCGGGCGCCGGGGCATGGGTGAAGCTGGCCGGGGCACCGGGACAGACTTCGACGCTCGGGCGAGACGCCCGCTCGTCGGGTCGGACAACGGGGCTGGCCCGGCACGTCGAATGAGGTCTCCCATGGTGCGGTTCCTGCTCGAGAGCGACGCCAAGCACATCCTCGCCGGCGCGGGCATCCCGGTCCCACGCGGATGGGCCCTGGCTGATGTGCCCGCGGGGCTCGCGGGGCCGCTGGTTGCCAAGGTCCTCGTCGAGGAAGGGGGCCGTGCAGCTCGTGGCGGTGTCTGTCGGGTTCCGTCACGGGAGCTGCTGGACGCCGCTGCCGCAGCGATGCTCGCGGACTGGTCCGGCCCCCCGGTCCAGGGCATCTGGGTCGAGGAGATGGTGGACGGGGTACAGCACGAGCTCTACCTCGCCATCTCCATCAACCGTCATCGGTGCGTGCCCACCCTGCTCGTCGCAGACGGTGGTACCGACGTGGAGAGCCGGACGGCCGTCTCCATCGACCTGCCCCCCGACGGAGCGTGGCGTCAGTACGCCGTGCACCGAATGCGGGAGGTCATGGGTTTCGACGGCGAGGTTGCCGCCCGGGTCGGTGAGATCGCCCGCTCGATGCTGCGCGTCGTCGTGGAACAGCGGGCGGAACTCGTCGAGGTGAACCCGCTCGCGCTGCGCAGCAACGACGCCGTGGCGCTCGACGCCAAGGTTGTGCTGCCGGCAGCGCGGCCGTTCGAGTTCCCGGTCGACGGCACGGCTCTCGGTCTGGTCGCCGGCTGCCGCCGCATGGGGGTGAACGCCGCGCTGGGCGATGGGAAGGTCGCGGTCGTGACGTCCGGTGCGGGGCTGCTGTTGGCCACCGTCGACCTGTTGTCGCAGCGGCGGGTCGAACTCGGCGCGATGGTGGACCTCGGCGGTGCGGTCTTCGGCGACGGGGCCGGGATCGCCGACATCATCCGCATGACGGCCGAGACGGCGCCCGCACAGATCCTGTGCAACTACTTCATGCAGTTCGTCTCGTGCGCGACGGTGGCGGAACACATCGTTCGTGGACTGGAGGCATCGGCCCAGGACCCGGCCACGGTGGTGGTGCGACAACGTGGTCGCGAGCAGGACCGCGGCCGCGAGATCCTCGAGGCTGCCGGTTGCACGGTTCTGGAGGACCTGGAGCAGGCCTGTGACCTCGTCGCGCGGGTCGACGCGGAGGCACTGGTATGAGCGTTGTGGTGAGTGCGGCGACGCGTGTCGCGGTTCAGGGCATCACGGGGGGAGCCGGCGCCATGTTCGCCCGGCGGATGCTCGACGACGGAACGGCCGTCCGCGCCGGGATCGTGCCAGGACGCGGAGGAACCACCATCCACGGGATTCCGGTCTTCGACACGGTGTTCGGTGCCCGCGAAGCGGTCAACGTCGACACGTCGCTGATCTGCGTGCCGGGGCCGGCGGTCTACGACGCCTTCTGTGAGGCCGTCGCGGCCGGCATCTCCACCGTCGTCGTGTACACCGAAGGTGTCCCGGCGGTCGAGGCGGCCAAAATGGTGACGCATGCGCGCGCCACCGGGGTGCGGCTGCTCGGGCCGGCGAGCGCAGGCATCGTCACGCCCGGTGTCGCCAACATCAGCGACCTCCGGTCGGACTTCGTCACGCCTGGCCCCGTCGGCATCGTCTCGCGCAGCGGCACCCTGACCTACGAGGTGATCGCCCCGCTGGCCGACCTCGGCATCGGGGTCAGCACGGTGTGCTGCCTCGGAGGCGACGCCTGTGTCGGCACCTCGTTCACCGACGTCCTGCCATTGTTCGACCGCGACCCCGCGACCGAGGTGGTCGTGCTGCTGGGCGAGATCGGTGGGCTGGGCGAGTCGGACGCTGCGAAGGTCGTGCGCACGATGAAGACACCGGTCGTCGCCTACGTCGCCGGCCGTGGCGCGCCGCCTGGCCAGCGCCTTGGCCACGCCGGCGCGCTGGTGGCCCTCGCCGCCGAGACGGCGCAGGCCAAGGCCAAGATCCTCGGCGAGGCAGGTGCCCACGTCGCCGGGGACATCCTTGCCGTGACCACGCTGACCGCCGCGCTCCTGGACGACAGCCGACGAACGGCACCGGTCGGTGCCTAGCCCCCACGCCGCCGGTGCCGGGGCGGCGCGGGCGCGGCAGGCGCTACTTCGCGGCCATGAATGCCGTCATCAGCGCCTGCGGTTCACCGGACCCGTAGGCGAGTTGGTGCCAGTGGTGACCGGCTTCGAGCGCGGCGGCAAACCCCGGTTCGGAGCGTTCGCGCAACAACTGCTTGTTGAGCCGCATCGCCCCCTGGGGGAGTCTGCCGAGTAGGGACGCGACCTCGACCGCACGTGGCCGCACCTCACCCGCGGCGACGAGATGGTGGACGAGGCCGCACGCGTGCGCCTCCTCACCTTCCATCATCCGCCCGGTCAGGATCAACTCGGTCGCGCGCGAGAGTCCGACGCGCTGCTCGAGCAGCCACAAGCCGAGCGGGCTGGGAAGGCCCGAGCGGATCTCTGGCTGACCGAGTCGCGCCTCGGGGTGTGCGACCCTGACGTCGGCCAGCAACGCGACCTGAAACGCGGAGCCGGCCGCGACGCCGCGGATCGCGGCGACGACGGGCTTGTCGAGGGCGCGCACCGCTCCGTACAGGCGTCGCCACTCGTCGACCCACCAGCCGGCCTGCGACGGCTCGAAACCGGCGGACTCGCCGAGGTCCTGGCCGGCAGAGAACGCGCGATCCCCAGCGCCGGTCAGCACGACGGCGCCCACCTCGTCGTCGGCGGCGAGTTCGGCGAGGAGGGCGATCACCTGGGCTCGCATCTCGGCGTGCCAGGCGTTGAGACGGTCCGGGCGGTTCAGCACGACCGTCGCGACCGCGTCCTCACGCTCCAGCAGGACGAAGGGGCCCTCCTCGGACGCGGTCACAGTCCCACCACCTCGACACCGCCCTTCATGACCCACGCGACGTCACCGACCGCCTCCGGACGCTCGAGCGGGTCGCCGTCCACGGCGATCAGGTCGGCCAGCAGCCCGACGCCGACGGTGCCGACCTCCCCGTCGGTTCCCATGGTCTTCGCCGCGACCGAGGTTCCGGCCATGATCGCCTCCATCGGAGTGAGGCCGGCTTCGACGAGCAGCGGGATCTCGCGCCAGTTGTCCCCGTGCTGCGTGTGGGGCCGCAGGCCGAGGTCGGTGCCGAGCGCGATCGCCACGCCCGCCTCCTTCGCCCATGCGACCCCCCGGAGGCTCGCCTCCCAGGTCTCGGCGAACTTCTGGTTGATCCAGGGGGACACGCCGACCTCGGGACCGCGGGTGACGCCGCGTTGCAGACGCAACAGTGTCGGGACGAACACCGTGCCGTGCTCCGCCATCAACTCCGCGTCCTCGCGGCTGAGGAAGTAGCCGTGCTCGATCGTGTGCACCCCGGCGAGGACGGCCTGACGGATCCCGGCGCCACCGGCATGCGCGGCAACGCGCCGCTCCCACCGACCGGCCTCGTCCACGATCGCGTCCATCTCGGCCGGCGAGAACTGGGCGTGGCGCGGGTGATCCCGACGGGTGACGACGCCGCCAGACGCCATGACCTTGATCAGGTCGGCGCCTTCGCGCAGGTTGAGTCGGACGGCCCGTCGGCACTCGTCCGGACCGTCGGCGATGACGCCGGAGCGGATGCGTGGATGGTCGACCCACTCGCGGGGTAAGAAGTGCATGTCGCCGTGGCCGCCCGTCTGGGACACCGGGAGACCGGCCACCTGCAGGCGAGGGCCGAGGATCTCGCCCTCGACGATTGCGTCCCGCAGAGGGAAGCCGTCCAGGCCGCCGACATGTCTGGCACTCGTGAAGCCGGCCCGAAGGAGCCGTTCCGCATCGACGACGGAACGGATCAGTCGCAGTTCGGGAGACTCGAGGGTGCGCTGGATCTCCTCCTCGCTGCGCGTGCGGGCGAAGTGCACGTGCAGGTCGGCCAGACCGGGCATGAGTGTCCGCTCACCGAGGTCGACCACGCGGGCGTCAGCGGGCACGTCGAGGCTGCCGGTTGGCCCGACCGCTCGGATCCGCTCGTCATCGACCAGCACCTCGGCGTCGAGTTGGACCGGTGAGCCGGTTCCGTCGATCAGACGGCGGGCACGGACGAGGGTCGTGTCAGACATCGCTCGGCGCCTCGGCGTCGCCCCACTTCGGCGAGTCCGGCATTCCCTCGTGGGCACCGGTGAGCTCCATCAGGATCCCCACGCCCTTCACGAAGGCGACACCGCCGCCAGACAGCAGGACGATCTCCATGAGGTTGAGCAGTTCCTCCTTGGTGGCACCCAGCTTCATCGCTTTGCGCATGTGGGTCCGGATCGCCATGTCCTGATGCTTCATGCAACTGCCGAGCAGGATCATCATCTCCTTGTACTTCGCCGGGATGGGGCCGTCCCGGCGCCACGCCTTCATCATCGAGAACCACGCTTCGGCGAACTCCGGGTCCTCCTGGGCGAGGTACTCGAACTGCGGGTACATGTAGCCAGCCATGGCCATGTAACGGGTCTTGTATTCCTCGACGTAGACCTGATCGGACATCGGGGTGCCTTTCTGCGGTTGCTGCGGTCCGGACGGACCGTCAGGGGGCGGTGGTCAGGCGTCCTGCCAGACGAGGACACCGTCGATGTAGGTCTCGAGGACCTTCACGTGACGAAGTTCGTCATCGGAGACGCGAAGTGGGTCGCGGTCGCAGACCACGAGATCGGCGAGCTTGCCGGGCTCGATCGAGCCGCGGATGTGGTCCTGGAAGACCGCGTGGGCCCCGTCGATCGTGTAGCTGCGCAGTGCCTCGCGCGCCGTGAGCGCCTCGGCGCTGTCCAGCCGCTTCCCCCCGAACGTCTCGCGCGCCACGCAGTGCCACATGCCCATGAACGGGTTGCTGGACTCTGGATGTGAACCGGTCAGATCGCTCGCGCTCGGCGGGCGGAATCCCATGTCGACCAGCGTCTTCATGCGCATGCCCAGTTCGTCGCCCCGTGGCCCCACCAGGCCTTCGAACTGATCGCCGATCGAGTACAGGTGCGGTGGGTTGGGGACGGGGAGCAGCCCGACCGCACGCATCCGTTCGAGGCGCTCATCGGTGGCGAACGGGTTGCCGATGTGCTCGATCCGCCAACGGTGGTCCTCGCGCGGTCGTTGGGCGAGTTCCTCGGCGTAGATCTCGGTCACCATGTCCATCGCGAGGTCACCGGCGCAGTGGATGATGGGCTGGAGACCGGCCTCGTTGCAGGTGCGCACGATCGCCGCGAGTTCGTCGCGGGTGTAGACGAGCTTGCCGCGCGAGTCCGTCCCTGGATACGGCTCGTGGGTGGCCGCGAGACGCGCCGAGATGCCGCCGTCGGCGAAGACCTTCACGCCGGCCAGGTAGAAGTGGTCGTTGCCGAATCCCGTCGGGAAGCCGGTCGCCGCCAGGGCCTCGTGATCGATGGGACGCGGCGTACGGGCATAGAGCGCGATCCGCAGCGGCAGTTCCCCCGACGTCGTCAGCTCATGGAAGAGCCGGACACCTTCGAGGGTGTCGGAGATCTCGCCGACGCAGGTCACGCCGTAGCGGAGGAAGTACTCGCGGGCCGTCGCGGGGATGGCCGCGCGCTTCTGCTCGTCGGTGAAGCCGGGGATGCCGAGATACTTGTACATCTCCATGAACAGGCCGGTCGGCGTCCCGTCGTCGTGACGGAAGATGACGCCACCCGGAGGCGGTTCGGTGTCCGCGTCGATGCCGAAGGTCTCGAGTGCGGGCGTGTTGACCACCGTGACGTGGGCGCCGTGGCGCAACACGATCGGGTGCTCGGTGGACACGCTGTCGAGTTCCTCGCGCGTGGGATATCGCTGCTCCTCGAACCGCATGTCGTGGAAGAGGTTGCCCTGACCGATCACCCACTCGCCGGCCGGTCGGTCGGCGCACGCTGCCCGCAGGCCCTCGAGCAGGGTCGGGATGTCGTCGTTGGGCGGCGTATGGATGCTTGTCATCAGCGAGAGCGCAACGCTGGCCATCTCGAGGTGGACGTGCGGGTCGGTGAACCCGGGAACCATCGTGCGGCCCCGGAGATCCACGACGTCGGTGTGCTCGCCGACGAGCGCGCGGACGGTCGCGTCATCACCGGTGGCCTGGATCCGGCCGTTGCGCACGGCCACGGCGGACACCGTGGCGTCGTGGTCATCGACAGTGTGGACCGTCCCGCCGAGGAAGACGGTGTCGGCCGGTGGCTGGAGCCTCGTGGTCATGTGGTGTTCTCCTATTGCTTGTGACGGGCGCTCTCTGGCGCCAGGAAGGACAGGGCGGCGACGATCAGCATGAGCAGCGCGAACAGCAGGAACGTGGGACGGAAACCGACGTGCTGCAGCCCGAAGCCGACGCCGAGCGGACCGATCACCATCCCCAGATCGACACCCATCCGCTGCAGTCCGACGGTGACACCGGGTCTCACGTCGTCGTCCATGACGTCTGCCATGACGGCGACCGGGGCGAGGCCGCTGTAGGCCGATACGGCCCCGAGGAGTGCGACGACGGCGAACAATTGCCAGAGTTCGCCGACGAACGCGAGGACGAGCAGCATCACGGCGTTGGCCGCCATGCTGCGGATCGTGATCGGTCGTCGCCCCGTCGAGTCCAGACTGCGACCGGCGTGAGGGAGCAGTAGCGCATTCGTCAGGACTGCCGCGGTGAGCAACACGCCGACCATGGCCACCGTCATGCCCAGTTCCTCGACCGCGAACATCGGGATGGCGGTGTTTCGGACACCGGATCGCACCGCGTAGCCCGTGGAGACCACGAGCAGCGAGATCACGAACGCCGGCGTGGTGAGCAGCTGGTGGAGCGCCTCGCGAAGCCCGGGTTGCGTCTCTGGACTTCCGGAGCGCTCGACGCTGGCTGGGATCCACAGCGCTGACGTGACGCCGGCGACGACCGCCAGCAACGCGAACGCATAGAAGGGTGCGCGCAGGCTGATCACGTCACCGAGCGCCCCGCCCAGCACCGGACCGATCGAGAACGCCACGATGATCGCGGTGTGATAGGTGCCGAGCAGGCGTGCCTTCCGCAGTGGGTCGGCGAGCAGGATGATCACCGTGAACGCGGCGATGGTGTAGAGCGCGGAGCCGACCCCCGCGATGATCTGGCCGGTCAGCAGGGTCGCAAAGTCCGTGGCCAGTGCGCTCAGCAGGGCCCCCGCGGTCACGAGCAGGCAACCGCCCACGGCGACGCGGCGGAAGCCGAGCCGGTCGCCGAGCATGCCGCCGGCGAGGTCGAGCAGGAGGCGGGCGGCCCCGTACGAGGCGACGACGAAGCCGATCTGTGTCGTCCGGAACCCGAGCGACGCACCGAACAGCGGCAGGACCGGGGTGATGGTGGCGTACCCCATGACGATGACGAAGTTCGAGAACGTGATCGCGACGAAGTTCTGCGGTGCCGTGGCCTGGAACCGGCGTACCCGCCCGACCAGCTGGCTCACGTCCGTGTCCTTCAGGAAGCCGGGATCACGGGCAGCAGCACCTGGCTGGGATGGTCGGCTGACAGGTGCACGGTGTTGTTGGCCGGCCGTGAGGATCGCTGCCGTCCGAGTGGCTCGCCGGTGTTCGGATTGACGTCGTACTTGGGGAAGTTGCTCGAACTGACGTCGATACGGATGCGGTGTCCACGAACGAACAGGTTCGAGGTCGCCGAGAGATCGACTTCGAGCCGGTAGATCTCGCCCGGCTCGAGCATCGCCTCGTGGTCGAAGCCCTCGTGGAACCGGGAGCGGATGATCCCGTCACAGATGTTGAGCGAGAAGCCCTCCGGCCAGTCCGGCGATGGCGGGTACTCGTCGATCAGCTTGACCGTGAAGTCGGTGTCGGGGGCGTCGCTGGACACGAACAGCGTCGCGAGGACCGGGCCGGTCAGCTCGGTGTCCACCTCCAGGGGCGCTGTTCGGAAGACCAACACGTCGGCACGCTGCTCCAGGGGTAGGCCGCTGGTCGGGTCACGTTGGTCGAGCCCACCCGGTCGGGCCACGCTGCTGACTCCGGACATGGCACCACCGACGGAGGGGACGGGGTTGCGCGGGTCGAACCGATAGGTGATCGATTCGGTACCAGTCGATGCGTCGGCCGTCAGCGCCCCTCCGGCGTGCAGGTAGTAGGGCGTCGGCTGCATCCGGGCGAGTGGCCACTCCTGTTCCCATCGCCACGTGCCGCCATGGTCGAGGCGGTGTGTCGGGGTCGGCGCGTCCATCCTTCGGCGCCCGGATCCGCCGCCCATCACGAAAAGCTTGACCGGGGGCTCGTCCTGCAGGCCGCTGTCGATGCCCCGGAGCACGTGGTCGAACCAGCGACGTCGCTCGTCGTTGTAGTCGAACGCTGCGGCACCGCCGAATTCGGTGTCACCGGAGAAGCTGTGTCGAACCGGCTCCTCGCCGTGGAGCCACGGTCCCATGATGAGGTGGATGGGTTGGCTGAGCCGCCGCCGCAATTCGACGTAGTCGTTGAGTGTGCCCTTGGTGTGCATGTCGTACCAGCTGCCGACCAGCATCATCGGCACGTCGGGCACGTCGTCGTAGTACTCCTGCGGGCTCAGCGTCCGGTTGCGCCAGTGGTCGTCGAACCCTCCGCGCGTGAGGGTGTCGAGCAACGACCGCTCGTAGTCGGGGAACTCCGCCAACACGGTCGTGCCTGCGTCGATGGTGCCGCGCAGGAGGATGGGCATCAGGCGGTCGTGGGCGAGGTGAGCCTCGATCCGTTGCGTGAGTTGTGCGTCCGCGCGGGCGCGGGGATCCGACAGTGCCATGTGCAGCATGAACGGATACATACGACCGTCCAGCGCCCCGCCGACCATGCGCAGACCCGAGACGTAGTAGCTGGATTGCCCCTGGCAGCGGAACTGTGTCACCAGCGCTTCGGGGCGCAGCGTCGCCAGCGAGGACTGGGTGCTGTTGCTGTAGGAGAGCCCGGTCGTGGCGACGCGCCCGTCCGACCAGGGCTGGGAAGCGAGCCACTCGACCGTGTCGTAGCCGTCCTCGGCCTCGTTGACCCCGAAGTCCCAGTCCCCGTCGGAGTCATAGCGTCCGCGAACGTCCTGCAACGCGAAGGCGTACCCGTGGCGGCTGAAGTAGTGGGCGGCGCGGACCAGGATGGTGCGCTCGCGGTGGTAGGGGGTCCGCTCGACGATGACCGGCCAGGGACCGGAGCCGTGAGCAGGCAGGTACACGTCGGTGGCGAGAGTTCGGCCGTCTCGCATCGGGACGCGACAGTTCTCGAGCAGGATCGAGCGGTCGACCCGCTTGCCGGCGATTGCGTCAGTGCTCGAGCGGGCATCCATCGCGGTCTCTCCCGGCAGGTGGCGCGAGAGTCGGTGGCAGCGCGGTCTCCGCGTCCCGACAACCCGCTCGACATGCCACCCTCCGGCGGCTCGGCCGATGCAACTCGGCGACCCCCCGCAGGACAACGCACAGCCTGTAACGACCCTCGCATACCCGCTGACACGTTGTTATGCCGGCCGAGTCCAGCGTGATGCTTAGGTGCTGGCGGGCGCCTGACGTCTGCCGCGCCCGTGCCGTCCCGTCGCCCTCCGGGCAGTAGTGGCTGCCCCGACGTACCGAACAGGTCCGCGCATGCACGTTGTGGTCGTCGGCGGTGGGGTGATCGGGACCACGTCGGCACATGCCCTGCTCGAAGCGGGTCACGAGGTCACCGTGGTCGATCGCGGACGTGACGGCGATGGCGTGGCGACGAACGTGAATGCCGGCCTGATCTCGCCCGGACACGCGTTGGCCTGGGCCTCACCGGCGATGCTCGCTCGCCTGCCGGCTGTGCTCTCGAACAGGACGCCACAGTTGCGGGTGCGTGCGCACTTCGACCCGCACCTGGTGCGATGGGGGATGAGCTTCGTCCGCAACTGCACGGCGGGACGAGCGCGCCGGACGAGCCTGCTGCGTGCAGAACTCGGCGAGCGCAGCCGCGTCCTGCTCGACCGCATGATCGCCGAGTTCGCGATCGACTGCGGGCGGGCGGAAGGCATGCTGTTCGTACACACGAGCGATGCGGCGCTCTCGCAACAGTTCGCGGCGATGCAGGTGCTGCGCGACGACGGCCATGACCTGCGGGCCGTGGATCGGGACGGCTGCCTGAGACTCGAGCCGGCCCTGGCGGGTGCGGACCTGGCCATCGCCGGAGCCATCCACCACCCGACCGGGTTCACCGCAGACTCTGCCGCGTTCACAGCGGCGCTGGGCCGGATCTGCCGTGAACAAGGAGCCCGCCTGGTGTCGGCGGACGTGACCGGATTCGAGTCCAGGGGTGAGCAGGTCGTGGCCCTCGTGACCGACCGGGGGCGGATCCCCGCCGACGCGGTTGTGGTCGCCGGGGGGGTGCACACGGCCGCGCTGCTGGGCAGGTCCGGACGACGTCTGCGGCTCTACCCGGTCGCGGGACTCGGACTCACCTGGGACGGGGTGCCGGAGGAGCTCGCTCCACGCCTCGGAGGCATCGACGAGACCAACCTGGTCGCGTGGTCGCGCGCGGACGGTCGTCTGCGCGTCACCGGCATCGCCGAGTTCAACCGCTTCTCGACCAGGGTCCACCCGGCGGATCTCCACCAGGTCACCCAGGGCGCCTACCGGCTGTTCCCCTGGCTCACCTCGCTCGGGAGACCCCGCGTGGGCGTCGGGTTCCGGCCCATGACGGCGGACGGCCTGCCGAAGATCGGCCACTGGCGTGGCAACGTGTTCGTCAACGCGGGACACGCCAACCTCGGCTGGACCATGGCGTGCGGCGCCGCGGAGCTGCTGGCCGCGAGCGTGGCGGGACAGGCCGACGGTCCGTTGGCGACGGCGTTCGCGCCCTGAACGCGACGTCGACGTCGACGTCGCCGCCGCGGCGATGCCAGCGCCCGTTTACGCACTGTAAGCATCCGCCCCAACTCTATAGAGGGTGTCGGTTGCCGGGCTCGGTGACGGCCGGAGACACTTGATGCAGTTGCCTCGCCCGTTCGTACGACCTCGGAGTCACGCAGATGACTGAGCACATCACGCACTGGATCGCCGGCAAGGAACACGGCGGAACCGCCACGCGGACCGCCGACGTGTACGACCCGGCAACCGGTCGCGTGACGGCGCACGTTGCCCTGGCCGACGCGGCCGACGTGGCCGAGGGCGTCGAAGCAGCTGCCGAAGCGGCCAAGGCCTGGCGTGCGACGTCCCTGACGCGACGGACACAGGTGCTGTTCGCCTTCCGGCAGTTGCTGTCCGAGCGAACCGAGGAACTGGCGGCCATCATCACCGCCGAGCACGGCAAGGTGCTCGACGACGCCGTCGGCGAGATCACCCGGGGCCTCGAGGTCGTCGAGTTCGCCTGCGGTATTCCGCACCTGCTCAAGGGCGGGTTCTCCGAGGGGGTGTCGACCGGGGTCGACGTCTACTCGATCCGCCAGCCGCTCGGCGTGGTCGCCATCATCAGCCCGTTCAACTTTCCCGCCATGGTCCCGATGTGGTTCTTCCCCATCGCGATCGCCACGGGCAACGCCGTCATCCTCAAGCCCAGCGAGAAGGACCCGTCGGCAGCGGTCTGGATCGCTCGGTTGTGGGAGGAGGCGGGACTCCCGCCAGGCGTCTTCAACGTCATCCACGGCGACAAGGTCGCGGTCGATGCACTGCTCGAGCACCCGACGGTCGCCTCTGTCTCCTTCGTCGGATCGACACCGGTCGCCCGCTACGTCTACGAGACCGGCACGCGCAACGGCAAGCGGGTCCAGGCGCTCGGCGGGGCGAAGAACCACATGGTCGTCCTGCCCGACGCCGACCTGGACCTCGCTGCGGACGCCGCGGTGAGTGCAGGCTTCGGCGCCGCCGGCGAGCGGTGCATGGCGATCGCCACGGTGGTCGCCGTCGAGCCGATCGCCGACGACCTCGTCGCCCGCATTGCCGAACGCATGCAGGGCCTGCGGGTCGGTGACGGGCGCCGTGGCTGCGACATGGGTCCGTTGATCACACGTGAGCACCGCGACCGCGTCGCCAGCTACGTCGACGCCGGGGTCGACGACGGCGCCGCACTCGTGGTCGACGGTCGCGAGCCGGGTGAGATCGACGCCGACGGGGAGGGGTTCTGGCTCGGACCCACCCTGTTCGACCGGGTGCGACCGGACATGAGCATCTACACCGACGAGATCTTCGGTCCCGTGCTCGGCGTGGTACGCGCCTCGTCGTACGACGAGGCCCTGTCGCTCGTCAACGACAATCCCTACGGCAACGGCACGGCCATCTTCACCAACGACGGAGGTGCGGCCCGCCGCTTCCAGTACGACGTCCAGGTCGGCATGGTGGGTATCAACGTGCCCATCCCGGTACCCATGGCCTACTACTCCTTCGGAGGCTGGAAGTCGTCGCTGTTCGGTGACACGCACGCGCACGGCATGGACGGCGTGCACTTCTTCACGCGCGGCAAGGTCGTGACGTCGCGGTGGCCAGAGCCCAGCCACGGGGGCATCAACCTCGGCTTTCCCCGTCACGACTGAACCGACCCATGGAGGTCACGCCGGTGTCAGCGACCCTCGCGACTGAAGCGCAACGCGTCTACGATCTCGACCGCCAACACGTGTTCCATTCCTGGTCGGCCCAGGCCGACCTCCGTCCCATGGTGGTGGCCGGGGCCGAGGGATCGTACGTATGGGACCACGATGGTCGCCGCTGGCTCGACTTCTCGTCGCAGCTGGTCAATACCAACATCGGCCATCAGCATCCCCGGGTCGTGGCAGCGATCAAGGAGCAGGCGGATCGTCTGTGCACGATCGCGCCTCAGCATGCCAACGATCGTCGGGGCGAGGCGGCGCACCGCATCGCGCGAGTTGCCCCGGAGGGCTTCCGGCGGGTCTTTTTCACCAGCGGCGGCGCCGAAGCGGTCGAGAACGCGGTCAGGATGGCGCGGCTCCACACCGGACGCATCAAGGTGCTCTCCGCGTACCGCTCCTACCACGGCGGCACCACGACGGCCGTGAACCTCACCGGTGACCCCCGGCGATGGCCCAATGATCACGGCAGCTCGGGGGTGGTGCACTTCTTCGGGCCCTTCCTGTTTCGGTCACACTTCCATGCCGGCACCGAAGCCGAGGAGTGCGAACGGGCACTGCAGCACCTGTCGGACATGATCATGTTCGAAGGGCCGGAGACGATTGCGGGCATCGCCCTGGAAACCATTCCGGGCACGGCCGGCATCATGCCTCCGCCGCCCGGCTACCTCGCCGGCGTGCGGGAGTTGTGCGACCAGTTCGGGATCGTGATGATCCTCGACGAGGTCATGGCCGGGTTCGGTCGCACCGGCGCATGGTTCGCGCTGGACCACTGGGGCGTGATCCCCGACCTGATCACGTTCGCGAAGGGTGTGAACTCTGGGTACGTCCCACTGGGTGGCGTGATCATCTCCGACCCGATTGCAGCGACCTTCGACCACCGTGTCTATCCCGGTGGCCTGACCTACTCCGGCCACCCGCTCGCCTGTGCGGCTGCTGTCGCGACACTCGATGCCATGACCGATGAAGGGATCGTCGAGCACGCGGCATGGCTTGGACGTGACGTCCTCGGCCCGGGACTGGCCGAGCTCGCGGCTCGCCATCCCAGCGTCGGCGAGGTTCGCGGACTTGGCGCCTTCTGGGCCCTGGACCTGGTTCGCGACCCTGCGACCCGTGAACCCCTGGCGCCCTACGGAGGTTCGAGCCCGGCGATGCAGCAGACCGTGGCGGCTTGTCTCGAAGGCGGCCTGCTGCCCTTCGTGAACTTCAACAGGATCCACGTGGTACCGCCGTGCAACACCTCCGCCGAAGACGCACGGATCGGCCTCGACATCCTCGATGCCGCACTGACAGTGGCCGACCAGCACGTCGCCTGACCTTCGACCCCCAGCCGTGGAGTCCCGCATGCCCGAAGCCGAGACCCGCCCGATCCCCAGCATCACCGCCGATGCCGCAACGACTCCCCTGGTTGCCCAGGGACAACGGGCGGGTGCCGACCGTGGCGACCCGCAGGTCTGCTCGCACGCCATCCACCGCGATGATCGCAGTGGCGCGGTGGCGGGCCTGTGGACCTGCACGCCGGGTAGTTGGCCGGTGCCGCCGCGCGACAACACCGAGGTGGCACACATTCTCTCCGGTCGTGCGCGCATCACGGATGCCGACGGTCACGAGAAGCTGGTCGGCCCCGGTGACGTCCTCGTGCTACCGGTCGGTTGGGCGGGCCGCTGGGAGATCATCGAAGAAGTCCGCAAGGTGTATGTCATCGTTGACGCGCTCCCACCCGAGCCGGGGTCCTAGGTTGCTGCGCCAAGACGACGTCTAGGCCGTCAGGGCCATGCCGTCACGCCCCGGGTCGGCCCCACCGTCCAGTCGGCCGTCCTCGGCGATCCGGATGGCGTGAACCCCACCGAAGTGGAAGCTGAGCGGGTACCGACGGAAGCGGTACCCCTGCGCTTCGAGTTCGATCTGGGTCGCCCTCGGGATCCGGTTCACGATCTCGATGATGTCGCTCGTCGCGGAGAACCGAGGTGCCGACACGGCCTGTTGGGCGTCCATGTCGAAGTCGATGACGTTGAGGATGGTCTGGAGCACCCCCATCGAGATGTAGGTGCCCCCAGGGGCGCCCACGAGCAGGGTGGGGCGTCCGTCTCTGAACACGACCGTCGGTGCCATCGCTGTGAACCGCGCCTTGCCTGGCGCGAGGGAGCCGGTCCTGCCGGGACGCGGATCGAACACCCCCATGCAGCCGTTGTAGATGAACCCGAGTCCGTCCGTCGTCACCCCTGAGGGCATCCCGAGCGAATGGGTCATGCTGACGCAGCTTCCCTCGCGGTCGACCACGCACAGGTGGGTTGTCTCCGTCTGGTTCGTCGCCCGCTGAAGCCGCGCAACATGCGTCTGGTGGCCCTGCTCAATCCTGCGCGCGGCGTCGCGGGCATGCTCGGTCGACAGCAGCCTTTCGACCGGAACGTCCACGAACCTGGGATCACCGACGTGGCGGTCCTTGTCGACGGTCGCGATCTTCATCGCCTCCGCGACTGTGCGGATGTACTCCGGGGAGTTGTGACCCATCGCGGCGAGATCGAAATGCTCGAGGATGTTCAGCATCTCGAGGACCATCAGGCCGCCCCCTGGCGGCGGGTTGCTGGCGATGTCATGACCTCGGTACCGGGTCCAGAGCACATCGCTGTCCTCCGGGGCACAGCCGGCAAGGTCCTCCGCGCTCAGCAGGCCGTTGTTGGCCTCCATGTCCGCGACGATGCGGGACGAGATCTCCCCGACGTACAGGTCGTCGGCGCCGACGTCGGCGATCCGGCGGAGCGTCGCAGCCATGTCCGGGTTGTGGATCACGTCGCCGAGCGACCGTGGTAAGCCGTCATCGCCGAGGTAGGTCCGTGCCGTCGCAGGTGAACCCCGTAGGTACTCGATGTGGTCGATACGGCCGCTCGGCTCCTCCTGCTCCCAGAACCTGCGAACGTGTGGCCGGACCATCCAACCGCGATCGAGCAGCTCGATCGCCGGCTGGATGACGTCGGCCAGAGACCGGGTCCCCCACCGGGTGAGGGCGTGGTCGAAGGCTCGCAGGCTCTCGGGCGTGGCGACCGACTGGTAGCCGACCTCGTTGACTCGGCCCTCGAGGATGAAGCCGAACCCGTCCTCGCACTCCGCGATCAGCAGGTCCTCCCACATGGTCTCGGTGGTCGCGCGCGGCGCACGGGCGTAGAAGTCCAGACACTGGTGGACGTTGCGATCCGGGATGAAGACGTGCAACGAACCGAAGCCCGCGATGCCACACATGAACGGGTCGACAGCGGTTTGGGCGAGAGCAGTCGCGATCGCCGCATCGACGGCGTTGCCCCCGTCACGGAGAATCCCGACACCCGCTTCCACCGCTTCGGGCTGGGGTGCGCAGACCATGCCGTCAGCCACGTTGCTCGCTCCTCTGCACGGGGTTCGGACGCACGTTCGACGCCACGGAACGTTCGTGTGGACCGGCCGCTCTGGTCACAGGTGCAGGCGCGAGCGGGTGGCGTAGAAGGAGCGTAGGGAGGCCGTTGCTGGAATCCGCTCCAGGGCGACCTCGATCTCCCAAGTCCCGTTGCCGACGTAGTCCGTGTCGATCTCCTGTTCGTCCACGACGTAGCCCATGGCCAGTGGGCGGCGCTCCGTGTAGCTCCACATCCCCGAGGAGGTTCGACCGATCAGGACCCCGTCGCGAAAGATGGGTTCGTCGTGGTACAAGAGCCGATCCGGATCCTCCAGGCGGAACTGCACCAGCCGCTTGGTCAGGGGACGGCCGCGCTGTGCTTCGAGCGCACCACGTCCGATGAAGTCGACGGAACCGTCCATGTCCACCGCGAAGCCCAGACCCGCTTCGAGCGGTGTGTCCTCGACGGTGAGGTCATGACCCCAGTGGCGGTAGCCGGCTTCGAGCCGTAGCGAGTTCATCGCGTGGAATCCCGCGAGGGCGAGCCCGTGAGGGGAACCGGCATCGACGACCGCGTCGTGGACTGTCAGCGCGGCCTCCCACGGGACGTACAACTCCCAGCCGAGCTCACCGACGTAGCTCATCCGAAGTGCGAGGGTCTCCACACCGGCGAGGTCGATGCGCTGTGACGTACCGAACGGGAAGGCATCGTTGCTGAGGTCCGCGGTGGTGAGGCCCGTGAGCAGGGCCCTCGACCGGGGTCCCATCACGCCGAGGACGGCGAACCGTGCCGTGACGTCGTCGATCCGGACGTCGTACGGCCGAGCGTGACGGTGCAGCCAGGCCAGGTCGCGGGTCCTGGTGGCAGCCGCGGTGACGACGAGGAAGTCGTGCTCGCCGAGGCGGGTGATGGTGAGGTCGGCCTCGATCCCTGCCCGTCCGTTCAGCCACTGCGTGTAGACGACCTTGCCCTGGGGAACGTCGATCGCGTTCGCGCTCACGCGATCGAGCAGCGACAGCGCGTCGGGTCCGGACACCGCGATCTTCGCGAAGGAACTCTGGTCGAACAGGCCCACCGCGTTGCGGACAGCCTCGCACTCGACCCCGACGGCGTCGAACCAGTTCTGCTTGCCGTACGAGTACCGGTAGACCCGCTCCTGCCCGGGACGGGCGAACCAGTTGGGCCGCTCCCATCCCGCGACGCTGCCGAAGACCGCACCGGACGACTCCAATCGGTCGTGCAGTGGGGAGGTGAAGACGTTGCGTGCTGTCTCGTACTGACGGAAGGGCCAGTGCATCGCGTAGAGCAGCCCAAGACTCTCCGGGATCCGTTCGCGTAGGAAGTCCTCGTTCGACTCGAACGAAAATGTGCGTCGGATGTCGACCGGCCACAGATCCATCGGGGCTTGACCATCCACGATCCAGTCGGCGAGGACGGCACCGACGCCGCCAGCGGACTGGATGCCGACCGAGTTGAAGCCGGCAGCGACGAAACAGCCCTCGAGTTCGGGGACCTCGCCGAGGTGGTAGAGCCCGTCGGGGGTGAAGGCCTCCGGTCCGTTGAAGAACAGTTGGATCCCCGCCTCCTCCAGCGCGGGGACTCGGTTGATGGCCTGCGCGAATACCGGTGCGATGTGCTCCCAGTCCTCGGGCAGGGAGCGGAAGGAGAAGTCCCGGGGGATCGGGTCGGTCCTCCACAGCTTCCCGCGGGGTTCGAAGAACCCCACCATCAGCTTGCCTCCCTCCTCCTTGATGTAGGTGTGCGCCCCCTGGTCCCGCACGGTGGGCATACCGGCTCCGACCCCGTCAAGGGGTTCCGTGACCAGGTAGAAATGCTCGCAGGCCTGCAGCGGCACGTTGATGTCCGCCTGCTCCGCTAGGTGTCGAGTCCACATCCCTGAGCAGAGCACGACAGTCTCGGCCTCGATGGCACCGAACTCGGTCTCGACCCCCGCGATGCGTTCCCCATCGCGGCGCAGCTTCGTGACCTCGACTCCCTCGAGGATGCGGACCCCCCTCTGCTGGGCGCCTTTCGCCAGCGCCATGGTGGTATCCACCGGGCTTGTCTGGCCGTCCCGGGGGAGGTATGCGGCGCCGACGAGGTCGTCCGTGCGCAACAGCGGCCAGAGCTCACTGAGCTCGTCCATCTCGAGCACACGGGCCTCGATCCCCAGGGTGCTGGCCATCGACAGACCGCGGAGGATCTCCTCCCAGCGCTCTCCGTCGGTGGCGACCGAGATCGATCCGGACGTGCGGTAGCCCGTGGCCTGCCCCGTCTCCGCTTCGAGAGTTTCGAACAGCCGGGCGGAGTAGGTCGCGAGCTTTGTCAGGCTGTGGTGGGACTTGAGCTGCGAGACAAGGCCAGCCGCGTGCCACGTCGTCCCTCCCGTGAGCTCGCCCTGTTCCAACACGACGACATCTGTGGTGTCGCGGCGAGCGAGGTGGTAGGCGACGCTGCAGCCGACAATGCCACCACCCACGATGACGACCTGTGCGCGGTCGGGAATCTCCATCCGGCCCTCCCTCTCCGAGTTTGGGGCGGAAAGCGGGCCCAGGCCCGTGATCGCCAGTCCAGAGTCCGGCCATACTAGGAGCCTGGACGCCGGTAGGTGTCGACTGCGACGCTCTCCCTCGGCGGGTTCGAGGCTAGGGTCGATGGCATGGGAATTGACAGGAGCGGCAGATGCGGACCAGGGGATCGCCACCTTCGGAACTCGAAGGTCCGCTCGAACTCGATCCGACGGACTGGTCGTCACGCGACGTCTACCACCTGATGACGGGGCTCGTCGTTCCGCGCCCGATCGCCTGGGTGTCGACGGTCGACGAAGACGGAGTCTGCAATCTCGCCCCCTACTCGTACTTCAACATCGTGGCGAGCGACCCACCGCACGTCGTGTTCAGTTCGGTGGGGGAGAAGGACACGCTGCGAAACGTGCGCAGCACGGGCGAGTGCGTGATCAACATCGTCACCATGGATCTCGTGGAACGCATGGTCTTCACCGCGACCGACTTCCCCGAGGACGAGGACGAGTTCTCGTGGGCAGAGCTCGAGCAGGCGCCCTCCCGCAGGGTGCGGCCGCCGCGGGTCGCTGCGGCTGCGGCCCACCTCGAGTGCGCGGTGCGATCCATCGTCCCGGTCGGCAACGGCAGCATCGTTGTTGCCGAAGTGGTGCATCTGCATGCCTCGGAGCGAGTCTGGTCGAATGGCCGGATCGATCCGGAGCTGCTCGATCCCGTCTGCCGTCTGGGCGGTTCCAGCTATGCCTCGCTCGGACACGTATTCAAGCTTTCATGGCCGTCGTGGGCGCACGATGTCGCGGGCACCCGACCGGGGGAAGTCGTGCCCCGACGGGCCCTCTGAACGTCGACGGCTGGCCAGGTCGATTGGCTTCGTTGGGGCGGCGGCGGGCACGCCAGCTGGGAGCGCACCGAGAATGCGCCGCCCGAAATGAAGAATTCGGGCTCCCAGGTACTTCGGAAGCCCGAATTCGGTGGTGGTCAGGGGCGGGGTCGAACCGCCGACACCACGATTTTCAGGTGCGGGCAACGCCCGAAACCTGGCGAAATCCGGCGTCTCTGGGCTGTCCAGGTCGCCCCAGCGCACCCGCCCTTGTCACGATTTGTCACGTCTTGTCATGCCCAGCGCGATGCAATCGGTCCGGAGACGATGCGAGCAGAGGGTTACTGGGAGGAGCTCGCCGCCGGCCCAATGATTGGCCTACCCCATACGGCTCGTGGCGGGTTCCCCACCTGGTCATACCGGCGGTTCGTTACATGTTGGTCCCCTGACCTCAGGAACCGGGGCGGAAGAACGCTGGAAGGCGTGTTGTGCAGGTTGACTCCTGCCCAGCGGTCGAGAGGCGCTCCGGCCGCGCGAGCAGAGAGCGCGGCCGGTCACTGTCTCGGCTCGCATTCGATCCGGCCGATCACGCCCTCACCCCCAACGTCTCGGCACTCCTCGCCCGGCTGGACCATCAGCATGACGGCCATGATGCCGATGGCCGCGACCGCGAACGCGGTGATGAGTCGACGGACACCGCGTCTTGTCTCCGCCTCCGAGGTCCGCCACCTCCAGGCCGCTCCGGCGATCACCAGAATCGGCGCGGCCACAATCAATCCGAAAGCGGCAAGATCGAAGATGATGGCTAGCAGGCCGAGTAACGCGGAAACCGCAACTCCCCAGAGCCCGCCTTCCGCTGCCGCAATGAGCCGGCTCAACTTGGAGTCTGATGGTGGCATCGGAGAGTGTGCCTCTCTCAGGGGATAAAGACGTATCCCTGGATGGGTGCGCACAGGCCAAGGTTGAGGATGTCGGCCAAACAGACAGCCATCGCGTTGCTCGGGGGCACATAGGCGTAGAACGATCCGGGTGTAAGGTATCGTGACGGACTACTCCCGCTTCCTCCCGGCACACCAAGGTCGTTCGCATATGCCCACGTATATGCCTCGTGAGCCAGGAATGGATCATGACTCAGCTGGAACGCCAGCGAGCCGTCTCGCTCCCAGTAGCGGCCGGCACCCATCGCGAATCTAGCCCCGGCGTGATCCATCAACCTCTGCGTCACCGTCGCCAGTGAACCAGGGAACTCGCAGAACGGATCGGCCGTGTCGTTGCTGAATGTTTGCCCGACTCGACCGACAGACCCGTTGTTGCCGCCAAGCGAGTAGTGGACTCCCCCCGCGCCGTGCATCGCGCCCGTGCCGGCGTTCCGTACACGCGTTGTCAGATCAATCTCGGGAACCCCGGTGGAGACCCTCACACTTCGCACACGAACCGTGTCGTCGACGCGTTCCCCGTAAGCCGGGTCTTCCCCACTGAAGTGGGTCACGCCGCGGTGGTGAAGCTGTAGGACCTGATCCTCGTGGTGGTCGGGACCCTACGTGGCTGGCCGGCGTGGAGGCGGATCCGGGCCGCGTAGTTGCCGCAGTTGCGAAAGCCGCGGGCGGCCCGGCGGATCGACTTGATCTTGACGTTGGCGGACTCGGTCGGTGCGTTGGAGGCGCGGGTGTCGAAGAACGCGAGCACCTCGTCTTGCCAGGTGTCGATGGTCTTGGCGAGCCGGAGCACTTCGTCGACCTCGACCTCGACGGCCCACTCGTAGAAGGCCACGAGGCGGCGGTGGGCGGTGCCGCGATCGGGTGCCTGATACATCCGCCGGAGCAGGTCGACCGCGATCCAGGCGGCCGCGACCTCGTCATCGGTGTCCGCAGCACGCAGCCGGTCGAAGATCTTGGCGAGCACCGTGTCGTCTAGCCGTTCCTGGCCGACCCGCAGGACCCGTCGGAGCTTGAACAGCGGATCGTCTTTGTGGCCGCGGTGTTTGATATGCGGGTGATCCTGCTCCGGCCGGGGTTCAGTCTTGCTGGAGGTGGCACGAGGAGCGCCTGATGATGTTCAACGTCTGCTTGACCCGCTC
>Ga0208490_100291_pt1 | contig 38131 bp, 30 predicted proteins | sample SubbioAug_CSWold_FD_184818 | JGI IMG/M metagenome (GOLD analysis project Ga0208490, IMG submission 184818) | Serpentinite rock and fluid subsurface biosphere microbial communities from McLaughlin Reserve, California, USA - CR11Aug_CSWold (SPAdes) | ecosystem: Environmental > Terrestrial > Deep...
AGGATCACCGCACGCCGATTCGACATCGGCCAACCGTCGCCGGTGGACCTTGCCGATGTCTTGAGTCATCCCTTGCCGATGTCCTGAACCATCACACCATCGTCTCCACTCGACTCGACTCGACTCGTCCCTGCCCCGTTCCTCACGCGCGAACGGACCACCGCTGGTCGTTCTGCGCGAAGCGAACGCCAGTCGGGAAGTCGAGTCGGGTGGGAAGACCGTGGCACGGCGACGATCCCGCGAGCCCGATCGCCGAGACCCCTGGGGGAGTGTTCCCGCGCGCCCGCGTCCTCGAACGCACGTGCGCCGAAACGAGATTAGGAATCACTCTCAGTCATGCGTATGGTGCCGTCCGGACGATTCGTCCGATCTGCACCGAACGAGAAAAGGAAGCACCCATGACGCGATCCCGCTCCCTCGCCGCCGCCGCTGCCGGCGGCGCGCTCCTCCTCTCCGTGGCCTTGGCCCCGGGGGCGAGCGCCGACCCCGACTGCTCCGGACAGGTCGCCGACCGCATGCACTGGACGCATGAGCAGCTGGAGGAGCGCGGCCTCGACGGCGACGTCTTCCACGACCTCGAGTGCACTGCGGCGATCGTCGACCCGACGTCCGACGAGTTCATCCTCGGGCTGTAGCCGGTGTGGGGTGGGGCGTCGGACGACCGGCGCCCCATCCACCCCGCCCCTGATCGACCCGTGCACCCCACTGACGAAGCGGATCCGAGGCAGACCCATGTTGGCGTCCCCCCGGCGGCGGACCACCGCCGCGCTGCTGCTCCTGCTCGCGCTCGTGCAGTCCGGACTGGCCTCGGCGACGGCGTCCGCCGCGCCGGCGCAGCCGGCGTGCGACGCCGCCATCGAACAGGAGGGCCCCTGGACCTTCATCTCGATGGCGGCTGTGCTCGAGGGTCCGCTGATCGCGCATGCCGTCGACCCGCACGACCCGTCGTGGGTCTTCGCCGCCGACCGCCGTCGGGTGGTCGTCTCGAGCGACGGGGGATGCACCTGGACCCCCGTCCTCGACCTCGCCGACCCGCCGGCTCCGGCGGTGTACTCCGAGAACGCCTGGATCTACGGCCTGACGGTGGCCGACGGCCCGCGCCGGCACGACGCCGTCTACGTCTCGGTCGGGGACAAGCCAGCCGACCCGCGCGACACCGACCACTACCGGTCGCCGCCCGTCGGCACCGGTACCGTCCTCACCAGCCTCGACCGGGGTGACACCTGGGCCCTCGCTGCCGGCCTGCTCACGGGGAGCAGGATCAACCTGGCCGTGGCGCCGACGGATCCCTCGGTCGTCTACGCCGCCGCCGATGGCACCGGTGAGATCGTCCTGTTCCGCAGCGACGACGGCGGCCTGACGTTCGGCGCGCTCCCCGGCATCCGGGTCGAGGACTCGGCGCCGGCCCTCAACACCCGAGCCATCGCCGTGGACCCGGCGCACCACCAGGTGGTGTACGTGGCGTCTCGCGGCGTGCACCGCTCGGGAGACGGGGGCCACAGCTGGGAGTCCCTGGGCGACGCACCCGGCGGCTGGCAGCACGTGCTGCTGCCCAACCGCGAGGGCGGGCAGCTGAGCGTCACCGGGGCCATGACGCGCTACCGCGAGACGGCGATCGAGAACGAGCGCAGCGACCTGTGGCGGATCGACGACACCGGCACGGCGGTCCTCCCCAAGGACGGTGCCCACGGTGCCGTCCAGTCCCTCGCCCAGGGCGCCACCGCAGACGAGCTCGTGCTCACCACCTGGAAGGAGCCGGTCACCCAGAACACGCCCCCGGACATCGGCGTGTTCCTGTTCAACGGCGTCGACCGGCGCTGGGAGGACGTCGACACCCTCGGTGTCGCCCCGCTCCTCGACGCCCAGGTCGAGCGCACCGCCGACCCGCGCGTCTGGTTCCACCAGAACGAGCTGCAGCGTCGGTACCTGCGCAACCCCGTCAGCCAGATCGTCGTCTACGACCCGCCGGCCCAGGGACGGGTCGTCCCCCCTGGTCAGGACGACGGCTCGGGCTCCGGGAGCGCACCCGTCGACGAGGAGCTGCCCTTCCCGGAGGCCCCCACCGCCTGTCCCGACGCCGGGCCCTTCGAACCGAACCCCCCGGCGCCGCCGCCACCGGCTCGACTCGACCCGGCGGTGGCCGAGGCCGACGCCAGCGATGGTCCGGTCACGCTCGAGCACGTCCTCGACCTGCCGGCGCGACCCTCGCCTCTCGACGTGTTCTTCCTGCTCGACACCTCCGGCAGCATGCAGCCGGCGATCGACGGCGTGATCTGCAGCCTGGAGCGCGTCGTCCAGGACCTCACCGCCGCCAGCATCGACGTCCACGTCGGCCTCGGCGAGTTCTGGGATGCCCGGTACCCGCGCTACCGCCGCGTCGTCGACGTGGCACCACCCGACGAGGCGCTGCAGCGCGCCCTGCGGCGGCTCACCACCCGTGGCGGCGAGGAGACCCATCGCTCGGCGCTGCAGCAGATGGCCTCGGGGAGCGGTCTGGTCGGGCGGCCGAGCGTGGGCGACGAACCACGGGTGCTGATCGATCCGGGGCAGCAGGCGACGTTCCGCGACGACGCCCTGCGGGTGGTCATCCAGGTGACCGACGAGCCCTGGACTGCCACCACCCCGGACGAACCGGCGGTCGAGGAGGTGCTCGACGCGCTCAACGCCCGCGACATCAAGCACGTGGGCATCCAGGTCCTGCGCCGGACGGGCGCGGGTGGTGGGGCCCTCGGCGAGCGTGAGCAAGGGGTGGTCGACGACCCGCTGGTTCGCCTCCAGCTCGAGGAGTGGTCGCGCGGCACCGGCAGCCTGGCGCCCGAGGGGGGCGTCGACTGCACCGGCGACGGGGTACCGGATGCGCCCGAGGGCTCGCCGCTCGTGTGCACCATCGGGCGTGACGGCATCGAGCTCGAGCTGGGCGGCGTCCTGCTCGCGGTGCTGCTCGCGCAGCAGGACGTCCACGACGTCGAGGTGCTCGCCGAGGAGCCGTCGGGAGCGGTGGCGGTGTCGGTCGAGCCGGAGCGCCGCCAGGTCGACCTGAAGCGAGACCACACCGGCACCGACGCGCTCCCGTGGTCGGTCACGTACCGCTGCGCCGACGGCGCCGACGCGGGACCCCACCCCGTCACCCTTCGGGCCTGGACGAGGGGGACCTCCCTCGCCGAGTCGGTGACCAGCGTCCGCTGCGGCGAGGAGAGCCCGCCGTTGCTCCCGATCGACGACCTGGGCGAACCGATCGGACCCCCGGCGCCCGTGCCCAACCCGGTGCCCGGCCCCTCGCCCGCCCCAGGTGCCGGTCCCGTACCGGCGCCCCCACCCCTGCCTGCCCCGCTCCCCGGCGTCGTCCCGCCCCCGGTCGTACCACCGGCGCTGGCCCCGCCCGGGCTCGCCCCACCGACGCCGGCCCCACCGGCGCTCGCCCCGCCCCTGACCCCGGTCCCGTCGGCGACCCCCGCACCGGCACCGGGCGCCGCGCCCTCGGTCGTGAGCGCGCCGGCGCCTGCACCCGCGCCGAGCCCGGCGCCGAGTCCCGCTCCTGCACCTGCACCAGCCCCGGCGCCAGCTCCCGCTCCCGCGCCAGCTCCCGCTCCGGCCCCGGCCCCGGCCCCGGCGGGTGCGGCCGAGGTGGTCGGTGCCACGGGGGCTGCGCCCGGCACCGCACCCGCCGGCGCCATGGCCTGGGCGACCGAGGAGCAGGCCGAGCTCGACCTGGCCCGCTCGGAGGTCGCACCGGGCGGGGACCAGCTCGCGTTCCACCGATCGGGCGATCCGGCCAGCGGGCCGAACGAGCTCCGCACCGGCGCCGCTGCGCTGCTCGTCGCCGCGGCGAGCGCGGCCGCCCTCCGCCGACGTCAGCAGACCGACCCCGTGCGGCGCATCCACACCTGAGGAGAACCATGTCCCCCCGAACGCTGCTCGCCCTCATCGCCCGCGCCGGCGGCCGGATCGCGGCCGTCCCCCGGGCGACGGCGGCGCTGCTCGGTGCCCTGCTCGTCCTGCTCCTGCTGCTGGCCGGCGGGCTCCTCTACCTCGCACCCGAGGGCAGCGGCGAGCGCCGCACGCTGGACGAGCTCACCACCGCGATCGAGCGCCGCGGGATCACCGATGCGCGGTTCCTCGACGAGGACAACCGCATCGCCGGCACCGACCGCGACGGCCGCTCGTTCTGGGTCGCCTACCCCGCCAACGACGTCACCACCGCGCAGCTCATCACCGCGCTCACCACCGCGGGTGCGCGGGTGGAGGTCGACCCGCAGGCCGGCAAGGCGCTGGTGCGGCTCCTCGTCACGACGCTGCTGCCGCTGGTGATCCTGGCCAACCTGTTCGCCCTGTTCTTCACGAGCGGTCGTGGCGGGTCGTCGGCCATCGGCGAGGTCATGGACTTCTCCCGGATGTCGCGCGACGGCTCGGCGGGGGAGCGGCTCGTGACCTTCGACGACATCGCCGGGGTGGAGGAGGCCCGGGTCGAGCTGCAGGAGGTGGTGGAGTACCTCACCAACCCCGACCGCTACGCGGGCCTCGGCGCCGTCCCGCCCAAGGGGGTGCTGCTGCTCGGCCCGCCCGGTTGCGGCAAGACGCTGCTGGCCAAGGCGGTCGCCGGTGAGGCCAAGGTGCCCTTCTTCTCGGTCGCCGGAGCCGAGTTCGTCGAGTCGCTCGTCGGCGTGGGCGCGGCTCGCGTCCGGGACCTGTTCGCCAGCGTGCGCGCCGTCGCGCCGGCCATCGTGTTCATCGACGAGGTCGACGCCGCCGGCCGCCGGCGAGGGTCGGGTGGCACCGGCGGTGGCGCCGAGGAGCGCGACCAGACGCTCAACCAGCTCCTGGTCGAGATGGACGGCTTCGACGTCGCCTCCGGCATCGTCGTGCTGGCTGCCACCAACCGGCCCGACATCCTCGACCCGGCGCTCCTGCGTCCCGGCCGCTTCGATCGCCACATCACGGTGGAGCGCCCCGACGTCGAGCGGCGGGAGGCGATCCTGCGGCTGCACGCTCGCGCCAAGCCGCTGTCCGCCGGCGTCGACTTCGCTGCACTGGCCCGCCAGACGCCGGGGTTCACCGGCGCGGACCTGGCCAACGTGGTGAACGAGGCGGCGCTGCTCACCATCCGCGCCGGCAAGACCGACATCGACGGCGCCTCGCTGTCCGAGGCCGTGCAGCGGGTGATCTCGGGACCGCAGCGGCGCGGTCACCTCCTGTCGGACGTCGAGCGCCTCCGGGTCGCCTACCACGAGGCCGGCCACGCCGTCGTCGCCGCCGCCGTCGGGCGGGGCGGCGACCTGCTGCGCGTGTCGATCGTCGCCCGCGGGCGGAGCCTCGGTGGCGTCGGGCTCAGCCGGGAGGAGGACGGCGTCGTGGTCACCGAGGGCCAGCTGCGCGAGCGGCTGGTCATCGGCCTGGCCGGCCGAGCTGCCGAGGAGGCGCTGTTCGAGGAGGCGAGCACCGGGGCCGAGGACGATCTCGCCGACGCCACCGCCCTCGCCCGCGACATGGTCGGCCGCTACGGCATGAGCCCGGTGCTCGGCCTCCCGTCGCTGCTGAGCGGCGCCACCGACTTCCTCGGCAACGGGGCCAACCACGCCCTGGCCTCCGCCCAGACCCAGGCTGCGCTCGACGCCGAGGTCCGCCGCCTCCTCCACGAGGCCCGCGACGCCGCGGTGGCGCTCATCATCGAGCACCGCGAGGTGCTCGACCGCCTCGTCGAGCGGCTGCTCGAGGACGAGAGCCTCGAAGGACCCCACCTGGCCGCCCTGCTCCCGAGGCCCGACCACAGCGAGGACGCGCCCGTGCCGCGGTGACCCGCGCAAGGGCGGCATGCCCGAGTCCTCGCCCGCGGCAGCCAGTGAAGCGACGGTGCGGGACCTTGCCCCCACGCAACGTCCCCCCAGGTGGTGCCGGGGTGGGATGCAGCGCGCAACTCTCCGGATTCGGCCAGATCGAGTGCTCATCGCCCCTGTCCAGCACGGCCTCGCCGGGGTAGTCGTTGTCGATGAGCGGGCTCCGGGACCATCGAGCCGTCGTCGGGCTGGTCGCACTCGTGCTCGCGGCCGCGGGCCTCGTCTGGGCGCTCGACGGCGACGACCCGGACGAGCGGGCCGTCGGCGCCGTCGCGGCTCGCTCCCGCCCGGTGGCGACGACGACCCCGCCCCAGGTGCTCGGCGATGTGGTGGTGCGGGTGCCGGCCGGCGAGCAGTCGGAGGACGAGCCCGCCGCTGCGGAGGACCTCGCCCCTGGACCGTCAGCAGCCGAGCCGACTGCTCCCTCGACGTCGACGGCCCCACCCCCGCCCGCGCCCGCGCCGTCACCGTCCGGCTCGGCGCCGCCCGCGCCGCTCTCCTCCCCTCCGGCCCCGACGCCGCCGACCGTGACCCCGGACCCGACCACGACCTCGACCCCTGCGGCCGCAGCGACGATCGAGCTGCAGCGGGAGCCGGTCGGGCGGCCGCTCCAGGTGGACCTGTTCCGTGACCACACGCTGATCGCCGGCGGGACGCTCGACGATGTGCTCCGGTTCGAGGGCCTGCCCGGTGGCTCGTACGAGCTCTGGGTCTCGTGGGACACCGGCGTCCTCGTCGACGAGGACAGCGGCACGGCGATCAGCGGGAGCGGGACCGCCCGCCACTTCATCGATGTCGGTGCGGGCGAGACCGTGGTCATCCACTGCGGCGAACGAGAGTGCGAGGTTCCCTGAGTCCCGCCCGCCGCACCCGTTGCGGGAGGAAGTGACCGTGGACTGCTGACCATCGGTCGCCGAGAATCTGTCAGGGGCCCCGCGGTGCCGGACATGAAGGGGTGATGGCGAGCTTCTCCTCCGTCGAGCGACGGCGCTTCGAGAAGATGTACGAGGCGCACGGTCCGGAAGTCCTGGCCTACTGCGCGCGCCGAGTCGGCACACTCGACGCGGCCGACGCCTGCGCCGAGACGTTCCTGGTCGCATGGCGGCGCATCGACGACGTGCCGCGGCCGCCGTCCACCCTGCCGTACCTGTATGGCGTCGCTGGTCGGGTGATCGCGAACCAGCAACGTGGCATCCGCCGCCGGTCGCGGCTCGACGTCAAGCTCCGTGCACTCGGCGTCGCGCCGCCGCCCGACCCTGCGGTCGTGTCGCTCCAGACGGTTGTGGACCGTCGCGTGGTCGCCGCCGTCCGGGCGCTGCCACCACTCGACCGCGAGATCGTGATGCTGTGGGCCTGGGAGGACCTGCCGAGGTCCACGATCGCGGAGATCGTCGGCATGAGCACCGCCGCCGTCGACCAGCGGATCCATCGGGCATACCGCCGCCTGGCGAGCGTGCTGCGGCCGACGGTGACCGAGGCGGGGAGCGACCGATGCCTCAAGACAGAGAAGGAAGCGACATGACGTTCGAGGAGATCGACCTGCTGGTCCGTCGGGCGAACCCCGTCCCGGACCCCAGCGAGCTCGGGTCGCGCCCCTCGGCTGACGAGGACGACGACCGAAGGGGGACAGTCATGCAGGTCCAGGACCTGAGCAGCACCAGAGCAGTGGACAGCAGCGGAGAGGTGAACAGCACCACGGAGATCCAGCATGGGTCTGGCCCGCGGTTCCCGGGTGGGTGGGTGGCGGTCGCGGCGGCGCTCGTGGTGGTGGTCGCGCTGGTGGGAGTGTCGATCAGCACCGGTGACGATGACGGCAACGAGGGCAACGATGCTGCGGCGGTCCCCACCGTGTCCCCGGCCGCGCTGGCTGACGCGTTCGTGGCCCGCCTCGCTGACCACGACGCGCCGGGAGCCATGTCGTACCTGACCGCGAACGCACTCGTGGAGGCCGGCGGCCCCGTCGGCCTCGCCAGCGAGATGCGGTGGCGAGCGGCGAGCGGCTTCCAGCTGTTCTTCGATCGATGCAGGGAGGTCGGCGGCAGCGACGAGTCCACCGTCGTCCGGTGCCCGTACGCCTACGACGGCATCGGTTCCGGTGAGCAAGGGTTCGAGCCGTACGAGGGAAGCAGCTACCGGATCTCCGTGCGCCGCGGCTGGATCGATGGCTTCGATGATCAGGTGGAGTTCAACGAGAACGGGTTCGACGCCGACGTGTGGGAGCCGTTCTACCGGTGGTTGCTGGCGAACCACCCCGACGACGTGGCGCGCATGTACGTCGACGGCCCCGACGAGGCGACTACCCCGAGCACCACCGACGAGGCGATCGCCCTGTGGGAGCGCCGGAGCCGGGAGTACGTCGAAGGGCCCGACCCGACCGACCCGCCGTAGCTCGGTTGACGAGCGCGGTGGCGCGGCGGTTGCATGCCGGACCGGGACGCTCCACACGCTGTCCATGCGTCGGCCGCGGCCCAGAACGACGGTCGGGTCAGCGCCGCCAGCGGCGGCGCCGACCCACGAGCGCCCGCCACGCGCCGGTCGACCACAGCGCCCACGCCACGAGGACCGGCTGGAAGAACAGTCGGATGAGGCGGGCCCGGTCGGAGTCGAGCCCGAAGGCGTCGTTGCCCTCCACGTACTGGGCGATGTTGCCGGGGAAGACGGCGATGAAGAACGCCGCGGTGGCGAGGCCGACCTCCACCCGGCGGGAGCGCCACAGGAGGAGGGCCACGCCGAGGCCGATCTCGATGACGCCCGACGCCAGCACGACGAGGTCGGCGTCGAGCGGGACCCAGTCCGGCACCTGGGCCTGGAACTCCTGCCGGGCGAAGGTGAGGTGGGCCACGCCGGCGTAGATCAGCGCGCCGCCGAGCAGCCAACGTCCTGCGGTGCGGCGGATGCGGTTGGCGAGCATCCCCACCGTCTACTCGCACGAGGCCGTCGAAGGTGTACCGCGACCCGCCCCGCCGGGTGGTGCACGAATGGCCCGATGGGGGCATGGTCGTCGTCGTCAACGTCTCCGATGATGGGTTCCGTGCACCGGAGGGAGAGGACCGTTGCCGCGTTCGCGGCCGTCGTCGCGCTCGTCCTCGGCGTGGCCGTCCCGCCGGCCGCCGCCCTCGGCGGACTCGGCCTGCCGGGTGGAGACCTCATCGACACGACGCTGGCCGTGCTCGACCCTGCCCTCGAGGAGGTGTTGGACACCGCCGCTGCCGATGAGGTCATCGAGGTCGCCGTCGTCCTGTCCTCGATCCCGAGCGTCACCGATCTCGCCCTGCTCGAGTCGACCGGCGCCGTCGTCGCCGGGTTCGACCACCTGCCCATGGCCGCGACCGCCGGGACGCCGGCCCAGATCGAGGCCATCGCCACGCTGTCGCTGGCCCGCTCGCTGTGGCTGGACGTCGCCCTCGAGGAGACGCTCGACCAGAGCACGGCACAGCTCCAAGCCGATGCGGTGTGGGCCGAGCCCCGCCCGGCCGGCGAACCGCAGGGCTTCACCGGTCGGGGCATCGGCGTGGCGGTCATCGACTCGGGCATCGACGGTCTGCACCCCGGCGTCGCCTACCCGGACGTGACCGTGCAGAACGTCCGCCCCGTGGGCTTCAAGGACGTCGGGACCGGAACACCGGTCTGGGCGGCGGCCATCGAGGACGTGCCCGTCACCGACGTGACGTCCGGTCACGGCAGCCACGTCGCCGGCATCATCGCCGGCCGGGGCACCGAGTCGGGTCAGTACCGCGGTGTCGCCCCCGGGGCGCACCTGATCGGCCTCGGCGCCAGCGACGGCCTCGAGATGCTCACCATCCTGCAGAGCTACGACTGGATCCTGGCCCATGCCGAGGAGTACGGCATCCGGGTCATCAACAACTCCTGGGCCCACGCCGAGCCCCAGGTGCCCTACCTCGACGAGCACGCCCTCGACGTCGCCAGCGAAGCGGCGACCGATGCCGGCCTCGTCGTCGTGTTCGGCGCCGGGAACGCCGGGAAGGGCGGCGACGTCTTCAACAACTACGCCCGCAACGACTGGGTCGTCTCCGTGGGGTCGGTGAACAAGAACGGCGTCCCGTCGACCTTCTCCAGCCGCGGCAACGCCACCCATCACGCAACCGTGGTGGCGCCGGGTGAGTACATCGCATCGGTGCGGGCCACCGTCGGCGCCACCAGCCAGGCGAACGCCACCCCGTTCGACCTCACCGAGCCCACGGCACCGCGGATGGTGCCGGTCGAGCAGTGGCCCTACTACACGGTGAAGACCGGGACCTCCATGGCGGCGCCGCACGTGTCGGGGATCGTGGCGCTGATGCTCGAGGCCAACCCCGACCTGACGCCGGCGCAGGTCCGCCAGATCCTCATCGACACGGCCACCGACGTCCCGGGTTGTGCCGTCCAGGACTGCGGTGCCGGGATGGCCAACGCCCTCACGGCGGTCCGGGCTGCGCTCGGTGCTGCCGCCGCGCCGCCCGTCGCGGTCGTCACCGCCGCCCCCACGAGCGGGTCCGCCCCGCTCGAGGTGACCTTCGACGCCAGCGCCTCGCACGACCCCGATGGGTCCGTGGCCGAGTACCGGTGGGACTGGGACGGGGATGGAACGGTCGATGCGGTCACGGCTGCACCGGTCGCCATCCACACCTTCGAGTCGGGCGTCCACCGCCCCCGGCTCGCTGTGGTCGACGACGGCGGCCTGGCGTCCCTCCCGGTCTCGGTCGAGATCAGGGCCTCCGATCCTCCGGTGGCGTCGGCGACCGTTCCGCACACCGGGCGCAGCGGCCAACCGGTCACCTTCGATGCCTCGGCGTCCACCGATCCGGACGGGACGATCGTGGCCTACGAGTGGAACTTCGGCGATGGCACGGACCCCGTCGTCACGGCGGAGCCGACCATCGCACGCGCCTACTCCGTCGTCCGTCCCACGGTCTTCGGCTGGTCGGTGACCGTCGTCGACGACACCGGTGGCCGTGATTCCGTCGGCGGCACCATCCGCATCACTCCCTGACCGACGATCCGTTCGGCGGCCTTCCTCGCCCCCCACAGGTTCCCGGCCGCCGGGCCGAGCTGCAGCGACGCGAGCCGGCCGCACACGTGCAGGGAGGTGCCCGGCCAGCGGAGATCCTCCGTCAGCTCGGGGAAGCCCCGGTGCACCGGGCAGGGGTGGGCGGTGACCACGTCGTCGAGCAGGCGGCAGCTGTCGACGGTCGCCTCGGTCCCGGTCGCGAGCCAGATCCGATCGGAGACGACCCGGCGCTCGTCGCCCAGCACCAGCACCGGCCGCTCGGCGCGGACGCCGGCGACCACCCGGCTGTGCTCGTGCAGGCAGAGGCCGCCACCGGCGGCGGCCTCGCGCAGCGCGGCGGCGGCGGATTGCGGCACCGAGCCGCCGTCGCGCGCCGCGAGCACGGCGTCGGCCCGAGCCGCGGGGTCGAGCCCGGCGAAGCCGGCGAGCTCCTTCGGGCCGAGCCAGCCCGGGTCGGTGTCGAACGTCGACACCCGCAGGGAGCGACGGATCAGCAGGTTGACCATCCGGGCGCCGCGCTCGAGCGCGCCGAGCGCGAGGTGCGCGGCCGTGAGGCCGCCACCCACGACCGTGACCACGTCACCGTCGACGGCGACGTGGCGCAGGTCGACGTCGCCGGCGTGGGCCACCACGTCGGTCGGTTGCGGCAGCAGGTCGGTGACCCAGCCCGGGATGCGCCGGCGACCGGGGTTGACGGCCAGCGCCAGGCGCGCCGCCTCGAGGGCCCGGTCTTCGTCGAGGAGGACGCACGCCGAGTCGGCATCGGCCGCGAGGAGCCGAGCCCGACCCCGGATCACCGATCGTTCGAGGCCGTGGCGCCGGACGAGGTCGTCGCAGAAGCCCTCGAACGCGTCCGCCCGCGGCTGCCCGTAGGCGGCCCGGCTCCGACGATCGTGGGCTTGCGCCCACTGGCCGAGCGCGCCCGGGTCGCACCCGGGGTGGTGGACGCCCGGGGAGCGGAGCGACGGGATGTCGTAGGCCGCGAACTGGTGGATCCACGTGTCGAGCCAGCGGCCGGACGGGTCGACGACCACGAGGTCCTCGCCCGGCGTGTACCCGTGCTCGACGGCGCGGACCGCCAGCGCGAGGCCGTGGGGACCGGCGCCGATGATGGCGAGGCGAGCAGACAGGTCCGCGGCCACCGGTTCAGGCGCCCATCGAGGTGATCTCGGGCCACAGGGCCTCCGGGATGGGGACCCCGGTGGTGAGCGACGTCCGGGAGCGGGGGTCGGCGACGGCGGTGGTCCCGTTGGCGAAGCGGACCTCGACGCTCCCGTCGATCCGCAGCGTGAGCACGTGGGTCACCTGCCCGGTGCAGTCGATCAGCGTGGCGGTCCGGAGCAGGTCGTCGAGTCCCATGGCCCCCGAACCTAGACACGAACGGGAATCATTCTCAACAGGTTCAGAGTGCGGGTCGGTGCCGGGCGGTCGGCGCCCGCCAGTCGTGTCGCATGGCCAGCAGCCGGAGCGCCAGGACGGCCACGGCGATGGCGACGGCCTGCGGTGCCGCCAGCGCGTCCTGTGACCACGCCGCGGCAGTGGCGCCGGCGCCGAGTGCGGCGGGGATGGCGTACAGCGCGCTGTCGGCCTTGAACACGGTCGGCACCTCCCGGGCCAGGACGTCGCGCAGGACGCCGCCGCCCACCGCCGTGGTCACGCCGAGCAGCATCGAGGCCAGCACCCCGAGCCCGAAGTCCAGCGCCTTGGCGGACCCGACGACGGCGAACAGGCCGAGGCCGGCGGCGTCGAACACGAGCACCGGTCGCTCGACCCGCTCGACGGCGCGGTGTCCGACGAGCACGAGCACGGTCGCCACGATCGGCACGGCGAGGTAGCGCTGGTCGGCGAGGGCCACGGGCGGCACGTCGCCGAGGAGCGTGTCGCGCAGGATGCCGCCCCCGAGCCCGGTGGCCGTGGCCAGGACGAGGATGCCGACCAGGTCGAAGTGCTTGCGAACGGCGAGCGACGCGCCCGAGAGGGCGAACACGAGCACGCCGGCGAGATCGAGGACGAGCGCGAGCGTCGGGTCGAGCCCGGTGACGGTCACCGCTGCTCCGCGCGGTCAGGTCGCGACCGGCCGGGCCCGGTCGACGATCTCGTCGAGCGCCAGCCCGGTCGGCAGGGTTCCCAACGCCAGGCGGGGGTCGTCACCCAGCCGGGAGGCGAGGAACGCGTCGGCGACCGGGGTCGGCGAGTGCTGCAGGACCTGCGATGCCTGGAACAGCAGCGCCAGCTGCTCGACGAGGCGGCGGGCCCGCAGCTCGATGTCGTCGACGTCGGCGAGCTCCTTGCGGAGCGCGTCGGCGGCGGTGTCGAAGCGGCGGTCGCCCCCGGCGGCGGCGTCGACCTCGGTCCAGTAGGCGTCGAGGGTCTCGCGCGCACGGCCGACCGCCCGCAGGACGTCGAGGCAGATGACGTTGCCGGACCCCTCCCACACACCGTTGAGCGGCGACTGCCGGAACAGCCGGGGCAGGTCGGACTCCTCGACGTAGCCCGCCCCACCCAGGCACTCCAGCGCCTCGGCGGTGTGGACCGGCGCCCGCTTGCAGACCCAGTACTTCACGATGGGCGTGAGGATCCGCTTGACCAGCTGCTCGTGCTCGTCGCCGGCGGGGGCATCGAAGGCACGGGCCAGGCGGATCGCCGAGAGCGTGGCCGCCTCGGATTCGATGGCGAGGTCGGCGAGCACGTTCGCCATCAGCGGCTGGCGGTCGAGCGTCGCGCCGAACGCCGAGCGGTGGTGGGCGTGCCAGGTCGCCTGGGCCACGCCCTGGCGGTGGATGGCGGTGGCACCGAGCACGCAGTCGAGCCGGGTGTGGTTCACCATCTCGATGATGGTGCGGACCCCACGGCCTTCGTCGCCGATGCGCTCGGCGAAGGTGTCGAGCAGCTCGATCTCGCTGGACGCGTTCGACCGGTCGCCGAGCTTGTCCTTGAGCCGTTGGATCCGGATCGGGTTGCGGGTGCCGTCGGGACGCCAGCGCGGGACGAGGAAGCACGTGAGGCCGCCGGGCGCCTGGGCCAGCACGAGGAAGACGTCGCACATCGGCGCCGAGCAGAACCACTTGTGGCCGGTGAGCCGGTAGGAGCCATCGGCGGACGGCGTCGCCGTGGTCGTGTTGGCCCGGACGTCGGACCCGCCCTGCTTCTCGGTCATCGCCATGCCGCAGGTGGCGCCCGACTTCTCGGCGGCGGGCCGGTTGGACGGGTCGTACTCGAGCGAGGTGAGGCGCGGTTCCCACACCTCGGCGAGGCGGGGCTCGTGCCGCAGCGCGGGGACGGCCGAGTAGGTCATGGAGATCGGGCAGACGTGGCCCCCGTCCACCTGGTACCAGACGAGGACCTTGGCAGCCCGGGCCACGTGGGCGCCGGCGCGCTCGTCGGCCCACGGCGCGGCGTGCAGCCCGTTGGCCACCGCGGTCGACATGAGCTGGTGGTAGGCGGGGTGGTAGTCCACGACGTCGAGGCGGTTGCCGTACCGGTCGTGCGTGCGCAGCTCGGGCGGGTTCCGGTTGGCCTGGCGGCCCCGGTCGATCGCCTCGGGTGACCCGGCCTGCTGGCCCAGGGCGGTGAGGTCGTCGAGCGCCCACTCGCCGCCGCTGCGCGTGACGGCGTCGACCAGGGCGACGTCGGAGCCGAACACGTCGTGGCCCTCGAGCGGCGGCGGCTGGTTCGTGACCTCGTGGGTGTCGAATCCGGTCAGCACGCGATGGAGGGTACGGGACCCCTCGGGACGTGCGCCCGGAGGTGATGCGGCATGCTGGTCCGATGCTGCGTCCGCTCCCCACGGGCCGTCGTGCCCGTTCGTGGCTGTCGGCGCTGGCGATCGTCTCGCTGTCCGTCACGGCCAGCGGGTGCGGCGGGGGCGACGACCGCTCGGGGGGCAGCGAGGTCTCACTCGTCGAGGGCGTGGAGGTCGAGGTCAGCTCGATCGACAACACGTTCCGGCCCGAGGAGATCGAGGTCGCAGCCGGCACCGAGGTGGTCTGGTCCAATGATGGTCGCAACGACCACAACGTCTTGCCGGTGGAGGGGGAGGAGTGGGGCGTCGAGGTGGCCGACTTCGAGCCCGGCGCCGAGTACCGCCATCGCTTCACCGAGCCCGGCACCTACCCGTACTACTGCTCGCTCCACGGCACGACCACCAAGGGGATGGTCGGCACGGTCGTGGTGACCGGATGACCCTTCTGGAGGACCTTCGATGACCCGCACCGCCCGCCGCACCCTGGCCGCACTCCTCGCCTTCGGCCTGCTCGCCGCCGCGTGCGGGGACGACGACGACACCACCGACGCCAGCCCCACGACGGATGGGCCCGCTGCGGGCAGGGACGACGATGGCGCCGACGAGGGTGACGGTGGATCCGTCACCCACCGGGTGCCCGGTGACTTCGACACCATCCAGGCCGCAGTCGACGCCGCCGCCCCCGGGGACCTCGTGCTCATCGAGCCGGGCACCTACGAGGAGGCGGTCGACGTCACCACCGACGAGCTGACGATCCGGGGCCTCGATCGCAACGAGGTGGTCCTCGACGGGGGCTTCGAGCTGGAGAACGGCATCCGGGTCCTGGCCGACGGCGTCGCCGTCGAGAACATGACCGCCCAGAACTACACCACCAACGGGTTCTTCTGGACCGGGGCCACCGGCTACCGGGGGTCGTACCTCACCGCCTACCGCAACGGCGACTACGGCGTCTACGCGTTCGACTCGGTGAAGGGCCAGCTCGAGCACATCTACGCCTCCGGCAGCCCCGACGCAGGCGTCTACATCGGGCAGTGCTACCCCTGCGACACGGTCATCACCGACGTGATCTCGGAGTACAACGGCCTGGGCTACTCGGGCACCAACTCGGGCGGCAACCTGCTCATCGTGAACTCGACCTGGCGGTTCAACCGGGCCGGGATCGTGCCCAACAGCGGCTCCTACGAGCTGTGCTACCCGGGACGCGAGAACACGATCGTCGGCAACACGGTGCACGGCAACTCCCAGCCCGACACGCCGGCCATCGACGTCGCCCTGCTCGCCATGGGCAACGGCATCCTCGTGGCCGGCAGCAACCGCAACGTGGTCGAGCGGAACCTGGTGTTCGACCACGAGCGCACCGGCATCGGCCTCGTGCCCTTCCCCGAGGAGGAGGCCAACGACGTCGTCCCGCCCGAGGAGGACTGGGATCGGCCCTGTGAGGAGACCCGCGACGATCCGCTGCCCGATCTCGACCCTGCGGACCTGGGCTTCGTGCTGTGGGATGCGGTGGGCAACTCGATCACGGGCAACGTGGTGAGCGGTTCCGGCCTGGCCGACCTCGCACTCGGCAGCCTGCAGCCCGACCTCGCGGCGCTGCGCAACTGCTTCGCCGGCAACACCTTCGAGACCACGGCGCCCGAGCAGCTCGAGGCGCTGGCCCCCTGCGAGGGCGACCCCACCGCCACCGACTGGAGCGCCGGGGCGCTCGATCTCGGCGCGCTCATCGCCACGGAGCGCCCCCCGGCGATCGACTACCAGGAGGCCCCCACCCCGGAGCCGCCGGACCAGCCGAACATGCCCGACGCCGAGACCGCGCCTGCCCAGCCGGCCACGAACGTGCCGTTCTCCGTGGACCTCGCTGCCATCGCCGTGCCGGAGCGTCCCGAGGGGACGTGAGCGAGGTCGCCACCCGCTGGGCGGGGCAGCTCCGAGCCGCGCTGGCGCTCGGCGCGCTCGTCCTTGCCGCCTGCTCGTCGGGCGAGGCCGCGACGATCCAGGCCCTCACGGCGCGGGGCGCCGACATGGGCCCCCAGGGCCGCGTGCCCCAGTTCAAGGTCGAGTGCGCCTGGAGCCACTCGGCGACCGACGATCCCATCGTCCACCCCGGGATGCCGGGCCGCTCCCACCTCCACGACTTCTTCGGCAGCACCGCCACCGATGCCCACAGCACGCCGGCATCGCTGCTCGGCACCGACACGACCTGCCAGAACCGCAACGACACGGCGGCCTACTGGGCACCGGCCGTCCTGCGCGACGGGGAGCCGGTGCAGCCGACCGGCTCGGTCGCGTACTACCGGCCCGGCCCGGGGGTCGACCCGACCCGGGTGGCGTCGTACCCGGCCGGCCTCGTGGTGATCGCCGGCGACCCGACGGCCACGGATCCACAGCCGCTCGACGTGGCGGCCTGGCACTGCGGGGCGTCACCGATCCTGCACAGCGACCCACCCTCCTGTCCTCGTACCGCGCCCCTCGGCGCCCGGGTCACGTTCCCCGACTGCTGGGACGGCGAGCGACTCGACAGCGACGACCACCAGTCGCACATGGCCTACAGCGACGCCGGCGCCTGCCCGAGCAGTCACCCCGTCGCGGTGCCCCAGCTCGTCTTCGAGGTGCGCTACCCGGTCACCGGTGACCCGACGGGGTTGGCCCTGGCGTCCGGAGGCGTCCGCAGCCTGCACGCCGACTTCGTCCAGGCCTGGGACCACGCCGCGCTGGAGCGAGAGGTTCGGGCCTGCCTGAATGGGGGCAGGGTCTGCGGCGTGGTCTCGAACCGGGCCACCGGTTGACGGACGCGCCACCCTCTGGTGACCTTCGCCCCTGACGCGAGCCCGCCGGCGGCGGCAGGCTGCGGGCAGCGAAACCGTCTCGGAGGTGCCCAGTGGAGCCAGTGACCGAACGCATCCGCAACGTCGCCCTGGTGGGCCACGCCGGCAACGGCAAGACGATGTTGGCCGAGGCGCTGCTGCTGCGCGCCGGCGTGGTCGGCCGGATGGGCTCGGTGGAGGCCGGCACCACCGCCTCGGACACCGACGAGGAGGAGCGGCAGCGGGGGCAGTCGCTGTCGCTCAGCGTGCTGCCGTTCGCGTGGGGCGACCACCACGTGAACCTCATCGACACGCCGGGCTACGCCGACTTCGCCGGTGAGGTCGAGGCCGCGCTCCGCGTCGCCGACCTGCTCGTGTTCGTCGTCGATGCGGTGGCCGGCATCCAGAGCGAGGACGAGCGCCTGTGGCGGGTCGCGTCCGCCCGGGGGATCCCCCGCCTGGTCTTCGTCAACAAGATGGACCGCGAGCGGGCCGACTTCGACCGGGTCCTCGCCGAGATCCGGGAGCGCTTCAGCCCGGCGGGCATCGAGCCGGTCGAGCTGCCCGTCGGTCGGGAGTCCGACTTCCACGGTGTCGCCGACCTGGTCACCGAGCACGTGTGGCTCTACGACTCCGGGCGCGCCGAGGAGCGCGACGAGCTGCCTGAGGACCTCGCGGCGCGCGAGCACGTCGAGCACGAGCAGCTCGTGGAGGACGTGGTCGTGCAGGACGATTCGCTGCTCGAGCGGTACCTCGAGGGCGAGCAGCCCACGCCCGAGGAGCTGGAGCGCGCACTGCACGAGGGCGTGGACCGGGCCGTGGTGTTCCCGGTGCTGCTCGGCTCGGCCGTCGGACCGGTCGCCGTGGATCGCCTGGCCGACTTCATCGTCCGCGTCGGACCCTCGCCCGCCGAGGTCCCGGCGGCCGTGGCGGAGGCGGCGGGCGAGGCGGTGGAGGTGCCCTGCGACGCCGACGGGCCACCGGTCGCCTTCGTGTTCAAGACCGTGACCGATCCCTACGTCGGGCAGCTCTCGATGTTCAAGGTGCTCTCCGGCACCGTGGCCGTCGACGACGTCCTGATCGATGCGCGCACCGGCGAGAAGCAGCGGCTGCACGGGCTCGTCCGCGTCCGCGGCGCCGAGCACGAGCCGCTGGCGCGCGTGGTGGCCGGCGACCTGGCGGCGGTGATGAAGCTGCACAGCCTGGCGGCGGGCGACACCCTGGTCGCCGACGGCTTCCCGGTCCGGGTCCCGCCGCTGGACCTGGCGATCCCGGTGCACGCCGTGGCCATCGCCGCCGCCAGCCAGGCCGACGAGGACAAGCTGGCCGTGGCGCTGCAGAAGGTGCTCCACGACGACCCGTCGCTGCAGGTCGTGCACGACGAGGAGACCGGGCAGACCGTGCTGCGGGGCGCCGGCGAGACCCAGCTGCAGGTGACGATCGAGCGGATCACCCGGCGCCACGGCGTCGCCGTGGAGGTGCTGCCGCTCGCCGTCGCGTACCGGGAGACGCTGGCGGCGCCGGCGCAGGTGGAGGGTCGGCACAAGAAGCAGTCGGGCGGGCGGGGCCAGTTCGGCGTGGTCCAGGTCCGCTTCGAGCCGCTCGAGCGCGGCGCCGGCTTCGAGTTCGTCGACGCCGTCGTCGGTGGCGCCGTCCCCCGCAACCTCATCCCGGCGGTGGAGAAGGGCATCGTCGAGTCGATGCGGCGAGGCGGCCCGCACGGCCACCGGGTCGTGGACCTCCGGGCCACGCTGCTCGACGGCAAGCACCACGCCGTGGACTCCGACGAGGCGAGCTTCCGGATGGCCGGCTCGCTCGCGCTGCGAGCCGCGTTCGAGGAGGCCGGCTCGGCCGTGCTGGAGCCGATCTCCAGCGTCGACGTGATGGTGCCCACCGAGGCCCAGGGCGACGTGATCGGCGACGTGAACGCCCGGCGCGGCCAGGTCACCGGCACCGAGGCCGGCCCCGGCACGGGCGAGGTGACGGTCCACGCGCTCGTGCCGACCGCCGAGCTGACGTCCTACGCCACCGACGTCCGATCGATGACCCACGGGCGGGGACGCTTCCGGGCCACGTTCCACCGGTACGAGGTCATGAGCGCGCAGCTGGTGGCGCGCCTCGCCGACCGGTAGCCCGGGGCTCGGGTCCGGGCCGCGAGGCCGCCGGCGGCTGGCATGATGCCCGGATGGCGCCGGGGGACAGGTTGCGGGTGGGCATCGTCGGGCTGGGTGTGGGCGCCGCCCACGCCGACGGCTTCAACCGGCTGCCGGACGACTACGAGGTGGTGGTGGTCGCCGACCCCGACGCCTCCCGGGTCGAGTTCGTGCAGAGCTTCACCGAGGCCGAGGGGGCGTCCAGCCTCGAGGAGGTGCTGGCCCGTGGCGACGTCGACGTGGTCAGCCTGGCCACGCCGCCGTTCCTGCACCTCGACCAGGTCCGCGCCATCCTGCGAGCCGGCAAGCACGCCATCTGCGAGAAGCCCCTCGTCGGCTCGCTGGCGCACCTCGACGCGCTGGCCGAGGTCGAGGCCGAGACCGGGCGGTGGGTGATGCCGATCTTCCAGTACCGCTACGGGCGCGGGCTGCAGAAGCTGCTGCACCTCATCGCCGCCGGCGTCACCGGTCGCTGCCACACCGTGTCGGTCGACGTCAGCTGGCGCCGCCGAGCGGAGTACTACGACGTGCCATGGCGAGGCCGGCACGAGACCGAGCTGGGCGGGATCCTGCTGTCGCACTGCGTGCACGCCCTCGACATGGTCACCCTCGCCGTCGGCCAGCCGGTGCGCGCCTTCGCCCGCACGACCACGCGGGTGAACGACATCGAGACCGAGGACTGCGCCTCGGTGTCCCTCGAGCTGGCCGACGGCGGGTTCGCCACCCTGTCGGCCACGCTCGGATCCCCCGACGAGATCAGCCGCCACCGCTTCGCGTTCGAGCGGCTCAGCGCCGAGAGCAACACGGCGGCGTACGAGAACCACCGCGACCCGTGGGCCTTCGTCGCCGACAGCGAGGCCGACCAGGCCGCGATCGACGAGGCCCTCACCACCTTCGAACCGCAGGCCGAGCTGTACAAGGGCCAGTTCGCCCGCCTCGCCGCCGCCGTGCGGGCGGGCGATCCGCCGCCCGTGACCCTCGCCGACGCTCGCGCCTCGCTGGAGCTGCTCACCGCCCTGTACTGGTCGTCCGACCAGGGCGTCGACGTGGCGCTCCCGATCGAGCGCACCCACGACTTCTACGGAGGCTGGCAGCCATGACCGAGCGCACCCGAACCGAGCCGGCGGTCACGGTCGCCGACCGGGTCACCTACGAGTGGGGGGCCCGCAAGCGCCCCTACGTGCACCCGCTGCGCACCCCGGCCGGGCAGACCCTCACCCGCAACGCACCCGACGACCACCCCTGGCACCACGGCCTCTGGTTCACCATCAAGCTCGTGAACGAGGAGAACTTCTGGGAGGAGTACGACGCCTACGGCGTGCTCCGCCACGACGCCGAGCCCACCGTCAGCGAGGACGGCGACGACGTCACCGTGGCCGGCAGCCTCACCTGGACCCGCCCGGACCGGGAGACCGTCGCGCTCCGGGAGGAGCGCACCTGGGCGTACCGGCCGCTGGACGACGACGCCTACGCCCTCGACTTCGAGACCACGCTCGTCGCCCCGACCGACGTCGTCTACGACCGCACGCCCTTCACCACCTGGGGCGGCTACGGCGGCCTGGCGTTCCGGGGCGCGGGCGACTGGCACGACACGCGCCTGCTGCTCGACCACGGCGAGGCGCGCGAGCGCGCCCTCGGCGAGCGCTCGGCCTGGTGCGCGCTCGACGGCCTCGCCGGTGACGACGACCGCCCGGTCGGCATCGCCTTCCTGGCGGCGCCGGACAGCCCCCGGTACCCCGTGCCCTGGTACGCCAGCACCCGGGCCGCCACCTACGGCGACGAGGGCTGGTCCAACTTCTGCAACGCCGCGTTCCTGTGGGACGAGGCGCTGGCGGTCCCCGCCGGCGAACCGCTCTCGTTCGCCTACCGGGTCGTGGTGCACGACGGCACCTGGGACGGGGATCGCATCGCCACCGCCCACGACGACTACGTGCGGGACCGTGGCCGCTGACCTCCCGCCCCTCCCGGGCGCCGTCGGTCTCACCCACCTGCGGGTCTACGACTCCATCGCGCCCGACGGCCTCGCCGGCGGCACCCCCCACCTCCACACGGTCTGCACCGAGGCGTACTGGGTCGTGCACGGCCGAGGCCGGGTGCAGACCATCGGCGGTGAGGGCTTCGCCGAGACGCCCCTCGAACCGGGTGCGCTCGTGTGGTTCACGCCGGGCACGATCCACCGCCTCGTCAACGACAGCGGTGATCTCGAGATCCTGGTCGTCATGGCCAACCGCGGCTTGCCGGAGGCCGGGGACATGGTCGTCCTGGACGCACCGGAGGTCATGGCCGACCGCGACCGCTACCTGGCCGCCGCGACCCTCCCGGTGGGGGCGACGACCACGGCGGGCGAGCGCGACCCGGCCGATGCTCGCCGCGACCGGGCGGTGGTGGCGTTCAACGACATCCGCGAGGCACTGGAGGCCGGTGACCGCTCGCCGCTCGACGGGTTCCTCGACCGTGCCGCCGAGCTGGTGTCCGTGCACCACGACACCTGGCGGTCCCGCTGGGCGCAGGGCCCGAAGGCGGCCACCGACCAGACCGACGCACACCTACGGGCGATCGCCGCCGCCGACGGCACCCACCTGCGGGAGGCGTCGGTCCACCGCCTCGACCCGCCGGCCGAGGTGCGGGGCCTCGGCTGCTGCGGCACCCTCGGCACGTACGTCACGCCGGAGCTGCACTGATCACTCGGCGAAGCGGTCGCGCAGCTCGAACTTCAGGATCTTGCCGGCGGGGTTGCGAGGCAGCTCGTCGACCACCTGCAGGCGGGTGGGCAGCTTGTACTTGGCGAGCTGTGCGCCGGCGAAGTCGCGCACGTCGTGCAGCGTCGGCACCTCGTCACCGCTCGGCACCACGATGGCGGTGACCGCCTCGCCCCACCGCTCGTCGGGGAGGCCGACGACGGCGACGTCGGCGATGCCCGGGTGCCCCTGGAGCACCGACTCGACCTCGGCCGGGTAGACGTTCTCGCCGCCCGAGATGACCATGTCCTTCACCCGGTCCACGACGTAGAGGTACCCCTCGTCGTCGAAGTACCCGATGTCGCCGGAGTGGAACCAGCCGTCGGCGTCGATCACCTCGGCGGTGGCGTCGGGCCGGTTCCAGTAGCCCGCCATGATGTTGGGGCCCTTGATGCAGATCTCGCCCCGCTCGCCGGCCGGCACCGGGCGACCGTCCTCGTCGACGCAGCGCACGTCGGTGTACAGCGGCGGCTGCCCGGCGGAGCCGACCTTGGCCAGCGCGTCGCGAGGGAGCAGGAAGGTGGCCATCGGGGCGGTCTCGGTCAGCCCGTAGCCCTGGGCGAACGGCGCCCCCTTGGCCAGGTACTGCTCGATCAGGGGCTCGGGGCAGGGGGCCCCGCCGACCACGAACACGCGCACGCTCGACAGGTCGGTGGCGTCGAACCCCGGCACGTGGCTCATGAACAGGTACATGGCCGGGACGCCGAACATGTTGGTGATCCCGTGCTCCTCGATGGCCCGGAGGGCGGCGGCGGGGTCGAACGAGCGGTGCAGCACGATGTGCCCGCCCTTCTGCCAGACGAGCAGGGTCGTGACGTTGAGGCCGCCGATGTGGAACAGCGGCGCCACGACCAGCGCGACCTCATCGGACCCCAGGTCGATGGCGTGCAGCGCGTTCACGTTGTTCCACGCGATGTTGGCGTGGGTGAGCATGGCGCCCTTGGGCCGTCCCGTCGTGCCCGAGGTGTACATGATCACCGCCACGTCGTCGGCGTCGGCTGCGACCGGATCGGCGAGCGGCTCGGCCGCCCCGAGCAGGTCGGCCATCGAGGCCCAACCGTCCGCTGCGGTCTCCGCCGACAGGTGCTGCTCGCAGGGGATGTCGTCCCGGATGGCATCGATGACCGGTCGGTGCGCGTCGTCGGCGACGATCGTCCTCGCCCCGGCGTCACCGATGATGAAGCTGAGCTCGGGGCCGGTGAGGCGGAAGTTCAGCGGGACGAACGTCGCGCCGAGGCGGGCGGTGGCGAACATCGTCACGAAGAAGCTGGGGTGGTTGAGGCCGAGGTACGCGACCCGGTCACCGGGTCCCACGCCGCCGTCCGCGAGCACGGTGGCGAACCGGTCGATGCGGTCGAGCATGGCGGCGTAGGTCCACGTCTCGCCCTCGAAGGTGAGGGCGGGCAGCCCAGGGGTCAGGTGCGCCCGGCGTCCGAACATGGAGCCCAGGCCGAGGTCGGCGGTGGTGTGCGACGGCATGGCCGCACTGTCGCACGTCCGACGTGGGCTCCGCCGTCGTTCCGCAGCCGCGGCCGGGTCCCCCGGGATCAGAGGTCGAGGGCTGCACCCTCCACGGCAGCGGTCACCGGCACGGCAGCGTCGGCGAAGCGGGCGACGATCGCGTCCACCTCGTCGTCGGTGCGAGCGGGATCGTGGTGGAACAGCACCACCCGCCGAGCGCCCGCCGCCACGCCGAGCGCGACGGCGTACTCGGCGGCCGAGTGCCCGTACGCCCCGCGCGTGGGCAGCTCCTCGGCCGTGTACTGGGCGTCGTGGAGGAGCACGTCGACCCCGTCGGCGAGGGCGAGGGCGGCGTCGTGGAGCTCGCCCAACCCGTCCGATCCCGGCCCGAGCGACTGGGGCATGTGGTCGGACAGGTAGGCGAAGGAGCTGCGGCCGTCGTCCAGCCGGAACCCGAACGTCCGGCCGCCCTTGTGCGGGATCTCCCGGGCCAGCACCGTGAAGCCTTCGACCGCCAGCTCCCCCTCGACCAGCGCCTCCCACGACCAGGACCCGCGGAGGTCGCCGGGACCGATCGGGAAGTTCGGCGGGGACATCGCCTGCTCCAGCATCGCGTCGACGGTCCTGCCTGGCTCGACCGGTGCGAAGACCCGGACCCGCGACTCGGGGTGGTCGACCGCCGTGCTGAAGGGGAGCCCGTGGGTGTGGTCCCAGTGCAGGTGGCCGAGCACGAGCGTGCCGTGGAAGGGCTCGCCGCCGAGCAGTGCAGCGAGCGAGCGCAGGCCGGTGCCGGCGTCGAGCACGAGCGGGATCCGCCCGTCGTCGCGCTGGACGGCGATGCAGGAGGTGTGGCCGCCGTGGCGGGCGAACGCCTCGCCGGGCGACGGTGTCGAGCCCCGGACCCCGAGGAGGTGCACGCGCACGGTGCCTTCCTACCGCCGCACGGTGCGCAGGTGGGCGACCGAGCTCAGCGAGCGTCCTCGCGCCGGTGCGACTCCCGCAGCTCGACCAGCGCCTCGGGGTCGAGCTCCTCGGCGCGGGCGACCGCCACCTTGCACGGCGTCATGGCGGCGAGCGTCGAGGTCCGCAGCCCACCCTCGAGCAGGGCGCGCTCGCCGATGACCGCACCGGGACCGAGCTCGGCGAGGCGTTCGCCGTCCACCTCCACGGCGAGCACGCCGTCGAGGAGGAGGAACAGCTCGTCACCGTGCTCGCCCTGCTCCACGAGGGTCTCGCCCTGCACGACCTTGCGCATCCGCGGCCGGCGCCCGTCGCGCATGATCGACACCGACAGCTGCCGCTCGAGCGCGGTCTCCACCTCGGTGGCGATGGCGGCGGAGTCCTCGTCCCCCCAGGGGCTGTGGACCCCGAAGGCGTGGCGGTACCACTCCTTGAAGTCGATCATGCCGCTCTTGCGCGCCAGCACGCCGTCGTGGTCGTAGAGCCAGTGCCGCGGGAACGGGCTGGCGCCGGCGAGCCCGATCTCCTGGCGGCCATCGGCGTGGAGGGTCAGCTCGAGCGTGGTCCACGCCGTGGGTGCGCTGATCTGCACGAACGGCGGCCGGTTCACGTGCCGGGGCGCGGGGACGCCGGTGCGCCCACCCGCCGACTGGCGGAAGCGCACCCACCCGTCGCCCACCTCGGGCTCCGGGCGGATCGTCTCGAACGGCACCGCTGCGACGGTGACCGAGCGGCCGGCCCGCACGGTGGTCGAACCGATCATGGGCTCGCCGCCTTGACCCCAGCCCGTGACCCGCCCGTCCTCGACGTCGATCCAGGCCGTGAGGTGGTTCGCGAACCGGAAGCGGTCGTCGGCCCGGAGCTCGTCGAGCGCCTGCCGCACGTCCTGGCCGGCGAGCGCCTCGGGTGGCGGGTCGTCGTAGTGGGCCATGCCGACGGAGAACGGCATCTTCATCATCCCCTTCACCGCTTCGGAGGGGATCCAGCTGATCGAGGTGGCAGATCCGGTGATGTGCATGCCCGCACCGTCGCGCCGTGCGGCCGGGTGGGCGAGGGCGCTGCCCCGTCAGTCGGGGTGGGGCAGGCACCACCCCCAAGTCTCGTGCCAGCGGGCTGGGGCGGTGGCCCGATCCGTGGGTGGATGGGCACGACCGAAGAACTGCGTCCCTGGAGGACCCATGCCCACGACCATCCGTTCCACCCGAGTCCGAGCCTTCGCTGCGCTCTGTGCCTTCAGCCTGCTGGCGGTGGCGTGCGGCGACGACGACGACACCGACGCCGCGACCGACGACACGGTCGCAGAGGGCGAAGCCGCATCGAGCGAGCACGAGGAGTACTGCGGCGCGGTCGACGAGCTCGACAACCAGGACGGCCCGCCCACCGCCGAGCAGTTCGAGCGGATCAAGGAGCTGGCGCCCGACGAGATCAGCGAGGACGTCGACTACGTCGCCGACGCCTTCATCGCCGCCGACGGCGACATGGGGGCCGTCTTCGCCGACCCCGAGGTCGAGGAGCGCCTCGGCACGATCGAGGACTGGGAGGACGAGAACTGCGGGGGTGGTGACTTCGCCGTGGCCCCGGAGAACCAGGAGTACTGCGACTTCATCGCCGAGCTCGACAGCCAGGACGGCCCGCCCACCAACGACCAGCTCGAGCGCATCAAGGAGATCCGCCCCGACAGCATCGGTGAGGACACCGACATGGTCGCCGACGCCTTCCTCGCCGCCGACGGCGACTTCGGGCAGGTCTTCGCCGACCCGGAGATCGAGGAGGCCTTCGGGCGCATGGAGGCCCACGACGCCGAGGTCTGCGGGACCGAGGCGGGCGAGGACGACGAGGTGGCCACCGAGCCCCTGGAGGGCGCCGAGGTCATCTCGGTCACCGGCATCGACTTCGAGTTCGAGGGCATCCCGGACGAGGTCCCGGCCGGCGACGTCTCCTTCGAGTTCACCAACGAGGGCGAGGCCGCCCACGAGATGGCCGTGTTCAAGCTCGGCGAGGGAGCGGACATGGACGAGCTGCTGAGCCGTGACGAGGAGCCGTCGGACGAGGAGGCCCAGGAGGTCGGCTTCACCTTCGCCGGTCCCGGCCAGGGCGGCGTGTACCTCAACGCCGAGGGCCTCGACGCCGGCACCTACGCCGTCGTGTGCTTCATCCCCGGGCCCGAGGGCAAGGCGCACCACGAGCTCGGCATGAAGACCACCTTCACGGTCTCCTAGCAGGACCTCCAGCAGGGCACCCGAGGGGGACGCAGACGTGGGTACGATCTCGACGACGGCGCCTGGGCGACGCCGGACCGGAGGCGGACGGTGATCGAGACACCCGGGACCAGAGGCACCGGTGGTGCCATCTCGGTCTTCCTCGCTGATGACAACCTCATCGTGCGCGAAGGCGTCCGCGCCCTCCTCGGGCTGGAGTCCGACATCGAGGTGGTCGGCGTGGCCGACGACTTCGACTCGCTGGTGGCGGGCGCCGACGTGGCCAACCCCCAGGTGCTGGTCACCGACATCCGCATGCCTCCCTCCTTCCAGCAGGAGGGGATCGAGGCGGCGAAGCTCATCCGCAAGCGCCACCCCGGCACCGGCGTCGTCGTGCTCTCGCAGTTCGACGACCCGGAGTACGCGGTGTCGCTGCTGGGGGAGGGGGCGGCGGGCTACGCCTACCTCCTCAAGGACAGGGTGGCGGAGGGTGACCACCTGGCCGCAGCGATCCGGACCGTGGCGACGGGTGGGTCGATGCTCGATCCGGAGATCGTCCAGGCACTGGTCAACCCGGTCTCGTCGGACGGGGCGCTCAGCCCCGCCGACGAGGCCCTCCTGCAGCTGATGGCCGAGGGCAAGCCGATCAAGGCCATCGCCGTCGTCCAGCAGACGACGCCGGCGCTGGTCACCGAGGCGGTCGACCTCCTGTTCCTCCGCCTGGCCGAGAGCGCGACCCGCGGCTCGGAGTCCGCCCTGCGTCGCCTCCGCATGCTGCACCAGGCGATCGTCGACCGCGAGGAGCAGGGCGAGTCGCTGTCGCGCCTCCTGCCGGGGGGCGTGGCGGATCAGGTGCGGGCCGGCGGCATGGCGGTCGGGGAGTCCGAGCGCCTCGTCGTGACGGTGCTGATGTCGGACATCCGCGGCTACTCGACCATCGCGGAGAAGGTCGACCCCACCGCGCTCGCCGGCCAGCTGAACGAGCACCGGGCGGCGATGAACCGGGCCATCATCGGCAACGCCGGCACCGTCATGCAGTTCGTGGGGGACGCGGTGATGGCGGTGTTCGGCGCGCCGCTGCCGTGCCCCGACCACCCCGACCGGGCGGTGGCCGCGGCCCGGGCCATGCACGAGGCCCAGGGCCAGGTCAACGAGCGGTGGGAGGAGCAGGGCCTCCCACCGTTCGGGCTCGGCATCGGGGTGTCCACCGGCGAGGTCGCCGCCGCGCTGCTCGGCAGCGAGGAGCGCCTCGAGTACACGGTGGTCGGCGACGCCGTGAACCTGACCCAGCGGCTCCAGCAGTGGGCCGAGCCGGGGGAGACGGTCATGACCGACGCGACCTGGGACCGCCTGTCGTCGCCGATCGAGGCGGAGGCCCTGGAGCCGGCCGTCGTCAAGGGCCGGGACGCCCCGGTCCACGCGTACAAGGTGCCCGCCGTCCGGCGGGCCGGAACAGGAGTGGGGACATGAGCGAGCCGGTGCTGACGATCAGCGGCGTGCGCAAGACCTTCGAGGCCGACCAGGCGCCCGTGCGCGCCCTGCGCGGGCTGGACTTCGCCATGGTGTCGGGCGAGTTCGTCGCCGTGATGGGCCCGTCGGGATGCGGGAAGTCCACGATGCTCAACCTCATCGCCGGCCTCGACGCCGTCGACGAAGGCACCGTGGTCCTCGACGGCGAGCAGATCCACGACATGGACGAGGACCAGCTGGCCCGCATGCGGCGCAGCCACATCGGCATCGTCTTCCAGTTCTTCAACCTGCTCGAGGGCATGACCGTGCTGGAGAACGTGGCCCTGCCCGCCATGATCGCCGGCCTCAAGCGCAAGCCGGCCGAGACGCGAGCCCGCGACCTGCTCGACCTGCTCGGCCTGTCGGACAAGGCCAAGCAGCTGCCCGGCGTGCTGTCCGGCGGCCAGCGCCAGCGCCTCGCCATCGCCCGCGCGCTCGCCAACGAGCCGACGCTGGTGCTCGCCGACGAGCCCACCGGTGCCCTCGACTCCGACGGCGGCCAGGAGATCCTCGAGCTGTTCCGCCGCCTGCACGCCGACGGCCAGACCATCCTCATGGTCACCCACGACGACGAGGTGGCCGCGGCCGCCGACCGCATCGTGCGCATGCGCGACGGCAAGGTCGAGGCACCCGAACCCGAGGCGCCGGTCGCACCTCAGCCGGTCCTGCTCTGAGCGAAGCGGCGCGACGATGGCGGCGATCCTCCTGCACGCTCGCGCCGAGCTGCGCGGCCGGTGGCCGGCCTGGATCGCCGTCGTCGTGCTCGTCGGGGTCGTCGGCGGGCTGGTGCTGGGCGCGGCCGCCGGTGCCCGCCGCACGGCCACGGCGTTCGACCGCATGCTGGCCACCAACGACACCAGCGACGTCCTGGTGAACCCGAACTTCGGCTCCTTCAGCGCGCTCGACCCCGCCGAAGTGGCCGCCCTGCCCGGTGTCGTCCGCACCGGGATCATCGAGGGCGGCGGCGGCATCGTCGTCGCAGCCGACGGAAGCCTGGACGGCGGACCACAGGTGTTCGTGCAGCGCGACCCCTGGGTCCTGGTCGGCTCCGACCGCCCCCGGGTCGTCGACGGCGAGCTGTTCGATCCCCACGACGCGGGCGGGGTCGTCGTCTCCGACTACGTGGCCGAGCGGCACGACCTCGAGGTGGGGGCCACGCTGACCCTCGGCACGATGACGATGGAGGAACTCGAGGCGTGGGAGGAGGCGGGTGAACCCCAACCCCCGCCGCTCACCCTCCACGAGCAGCGCGTCGACGCCGTCGTGGTGACGCCCGATTCGGTCGTGGCCGACGAGGTCTACGAGCAGGGCCAGGTCTTCCTCCCGTTTGCGTTCGGCCAGGAGCACCGCCCCGCCTCGTACTACTACGGCATCTGGGTGGACCTGGCGGACGGTGAGGAGGCGATGCCCGCCTTCCAGCAGGCCGTCCGGGACCTGGTGCCCGACGAGCGCTTCGAGTTCAAGACGCTCGCCGCGATCGAGGACACCGTTGCCCGGGGCGTGCGCCCCCACGTGGTCGCCGTGGTCGCGTTCGCGCTCCTGGTCGGCTCGGCGGGCACCGTCGTGTCCGGGCAGGCCGTCAGCCGTCAGCTCGTCCCGCTGCTCCGCGACGCCCACACCCTCCGGGCGATCGGAGTGGGCCGGCGCGACATCCGCCGCGCCATGCTCGTGCGCAGCCTGGGGATCGCGCTGGCCGGCGCCGCGCTCGCCGTCGTCGTCGCTGTCGTCGTGTCCCCGCTGTTCCCCCTCGGCGTCGCCCGTCGTGCCGAGGTCGACCCCGGGCTCTCCGTCGACCTCGCGGTCCTCGTGCCGGGGGCGGCGGTCCTCGTCGGTGCGCTCATGGTCTGGCCGCTGCTGGCCGCTCGCCGACTCGGTCGGGTCGCCCGCACCCCTGATCAGGCACCGGCCCTGCTGGAGCGGCTCGCTCGTTCGACGAACCGGCCGGTCCTGGCCACCGGCCTGCGGGCTGCCCTGTCGCCGGCGGCGGGGCGCAGCGAGGCCTCACCTCGCGGCGCACTCGCCGGCCTCGCCGTGGCCGTGGGGGCGGTGGCTGCCACGGTCACGTTCGGTGCCGGGTTGCTGCACCTCGTCGAGCGTCCGGCAGCGTACGGGTGGGCATGGGATGCGATGGTCGCCCCACCCGGGGACGACGACTACGCACCGATCCTGCGCGAGCGCATCGAGTCCGACCCGGCCTTCCTCGGTTCCATGGAGCTCAGCGTCGACCAGCTCCGCGTCGGGTCGGCACGGGTGCCCGCCGTCGGCATGCCCACCGGCGAGGACGGGCCAGGCCCCACCGTGGCGGCGGGACGGCTCCCCGGCTCGGCGAGCGAGATCGCGCTGGGCGGGCGGACCATGACCTCGCTGGGCGTCGACATCGGTGACCAGATCGAGGTCGGCCAGGACGGCCGCACCGCGACGCTCCGCCTCGTCGGCCAGGTGGTGTTCCCCGGGATCGGCACGTACGAAGGAGCCGACCGCACCGAGCTCGGCAAGGGCGCACTGCTCGACACGGACACGCTGGCCGACGTCGGTGAGGGGTTCAGCGTGGGGTACGAGGCCGGCTACATCGGCATCCGTGCCGCCGACGAGGCGTCGCTCGACGCCGGGTTGGCCCGGGTGACCAGCGGGTTCGAAGCGGCGATGGCCGAGGGCGAGCTGGCGATCATCGACCGACCGCAGCGGCCGAGCGACGTGCGCAGCCTCGAGTCGGTCCGCCGCACCCCCGAGGTCATCGCTGCCGTGCTGGCCGTGCTGGCCGGTGCCGCGCTGACGTTCGTCCTCGTTGCCGGCGTGCGCGGCCGTCGACGGGAGCTCACCCTGCTGCGGACCTTCGGCTTCCGGCGGCGCGATCTGGCCGCCACCGTCGTGTGCCAGTCGCTGCTGACCGCAACCCTCGCCCTCGGCATCGGCATGCCGTTGGGCGTCGTGATCGGGCGGTGGAGCTGGACCGTGCTGGCCGACACCCTCGGGGTGGCGCCGGCACCCAGGGTCCCGTGGACCCTGTGGCTGGTGGCGCTGGGCGCGCTGGTGCTGGCGGCGCTCGTCGCCCTCGTCCCCGGCGCGATGGCCGCACGCGTCCGTCCCGCCCTCGCGCTGCGAGCCGAGTGATGGCCGTCGCCTGGTACTGGACCCGTGCCGAGCTGCGCCGGCGCTGGCCGGCGTGGCTGGCGGTCGGTCTGCTGATCGGCCTGGGTGGGGGCCTGGCCATGGGTGCCCTGGCCGGCGCTCGCCGCACGCAGGGCGCGCACCCGGCGTTCCAGGCCTGGGCCGATCCTCCGGACCTGGTCGTGGACCCGGACTTCGATCGGGCCAGCAGCCAACCGTTCCTCGACGCGCTGGTCGACGTGCCGGGTGTGGCGGATCGCAGCGATGCACGAGCGGTGGCCCTGGCCCAGGTCGTCGACGGGACGCTCGACCTGGGCAGTGTCGGCGCGGTCGTGGCGAGCGTCGATGGCGAGCGGTACTTCACGCACGACCGGGTTCTGGTCCAGGACGGTCGCATGCCAGATCCCACGCGCGCGGACGAGGTGCTGGTCAGCGAATCGGTCGCGATCGAGGGCATCGCCGTGGGTGACCGCATGGAACTGCGTGCGCTGGACTTCCGTGAGGTGTTCGCGGCGTTCGAGTCCGGTGCCACCGTCCCCTCCGATGCCGGGGAACCGGTGGTCGTCGAGGTCACCGGCATCGGCACGTTCCCGGAGATGGCGGCGGTGGAGCCCGAGGATGCCCAGGACCGGACGCTCGTGACCCCGGCCCTCTACGCGCAGCTCCCTGCAAGCTCCCACCTCTGGGATCGCACCGGCATCCACCTCGCTGACGGGGCCGATCCGACGGCGGTGCGACGGGCGATCCAGGACCTGGCCGCCGACCTGGGCGGCACGGCCCTGTTCGAGGTGCGGGCCGACATCGACGCCCGGGCGCAGCGTGCCGTGCGGCCCTCGGTCCTGGCCCTCACCGGCGTCGGCCTGGCCGGTGCCGTCTTCGTGGCGATGCTGGCCCTGCAGCTGCTGCGGCGGCTGGGGTCCGAGGCCGAGGCTGATCACCGGATCCTGCGCATGCTGGCGACGGATCGGCCCACGTCGCGGCTCGTCCACGTGCTGCCTGCTGCGGTGACGGCCGGCATCGCCGCGGTCGTGGCGGTCGCGGTCGCCATCGCGGTCAACGCTCGCACCCCCGTCGGCCCGGTCCGAAGGTTGGGTGCGGTGTCCGGCTCGACGGTCGACGGTGCGGTGCTGGTCCCCGGGCTCGTCCTCCTTGCCCTCGTTGCCGTGGCTCCCGGCCTCCTGGCGGCCCGGTCAGGTGCTCGGGGAACGCCGAGGGAAGGCGTGGTCGTCCCGTGGGTCCAGCAGGTGGGCGCACCCTTGACGGCGGTGCTGGGCATCGGTGGGGCGACCGGTGGCGCTGGTCTGCAGCGGCGCAGCGTCGCCCGCTCCGGCATCGCGTCGGTCGCGCTGGCGATCGGGATGGTCGTTGCCGTGGCGACCTTCTCGTCCTCCCTGGCACGCCTGCTCGACCGCCCGGAGATGCACGGGTGGAACGCCAACGTCGCGCTCGTCGGCCAGGACGGGTACGGCACCTTCGACCTCCGCAGCGCGGCCTCGGTCGATGGCGTCGCATCGCTGACGGGTGCCGTGTTCGGGAGCTTCACGATCGGCGAGCGCGACGTCGCCGGGCTCGGGATCGTCCCGCTGCGCGGCACGTGGTTCCCGCCGGTCCTGGAGGGCAGGGTGCCGGAGGGCCCCGACGAGGTGCTCCTCGGCGACCGCACGCTCGAGGCCCTCGGCGCCGACATCGGCCAGCAGGTCGACGTCCGGCTCCCCGACGGAGCCGCCCGGTCGCTGCGCATCGCGGGCACGGCCCTCTTCCCCGGCATCGGGCAGCTGGACAACGACCGTCCGACCCTCGGTGACGGAGCGCTCGTCGTACTGCCCGACTCGATGATCGAGGAGATCGGGATGGGCTGGAGCGCCCTCTTCGCCGACCTCGAGCCCGGCGTCGACCGCGATGACGTGGTCGCCGACCTCGTCGTCGCCGCCGACGAGCTCGTGGGCGAGACGGACGTCATCGACGTCGCCCGCCCCGCCGACATCGACGCCCTCGCCCGCCTCGGCTTCGTCCCCTCCATGCTCCTCGGCCTCTTCACCCTGGTCGCCGCCGCATCGCTCGTCCACGTGCTGCTCGTCGCGGCGCGGTCCCGTCGGCGCGAGCGCGCCGTCCTCGCGGTGCTCGGCGCCTCCCCGGCCCAGCTCCGCAGCGTGGCGCGGTGGCACGCGGCCGTGGTCGTCGCCCTCGCAGCAGCCGTCTCGGTGCCGCTCGGCACGGCGCTCGGGCGTTGGGCCTGGCGGACCTTGGCATCCGAGATCGGGGTCGTGCCCGACCCGGTCCTGCCGCTTCCGGTCATCGCCGGCGTTCTCACCGGCCTCCTGCTCATCGCCGGCGTCGCGGTCGTCGTCCCCGAGCGGCGCTACGCCACCGGTCACCCGGCGGATCACCTGCGGAGCGAGTGAGTGCACCCCGAGATGCGACCACCCTGGAGTCCCGGCCGATGACCACCGCCGCACCCCTCCTCGCACCGTCCGCCGACCAGCGAGACCGGCGGACCTCGCTCGCCGTCTGGCCGCTCGTGCTGGCGCCGATCGCGCTGGGCGCCACGGCCGTCGCGCTCCTCGCCGATGCCGACGCGGTCGATGCCGCCTCCGTCGTGCGTGCGGTGCTGGTCGTGCTGTTCGCCGTCGCTGGTCGTGCAATGTGGCGATCCGATGCCCTCCGACCGCTGGGCGCCCTCGTCCTCGGAGGCCTGCTCCTCGCCACGGTCGAGTTCGCGGCGTCGGCGCTCGTGGTGCGCGACCCGGACGACGACCTCGCCGGCGCCGTCGCCAGCGTCGCCGCCGCGCTCGTGCTCGCCGTGGCCTTCCACGGGTTGACGTGGCTCCCAGACGGTCGACGCTCGGGCCGGAGCGACCGCGTGCTCGTCGGATCTGCGTACGCGGCGGCTGTGCTCACGGGGCTGTTCCACCGAGCCGATCGGCCCGATCCGTCGGCGTGGCCGTTCGTGATCCTCGGGGTCGTCCTCGCCGCCGGAGGGTTCGTGGTGTCGCACCGCCGCTACCGAACGGCGCACGGTGCGGCGCGGCAGCGGATGCAGTGGCTCGGCCTCGCCTCCGCGCTCGTGGCCGAGGCGGCGGTCGTCGCGCTCGCCCTCCACCTGCTGGTCGGCTGGCCGCCCGATCCCGGGGTGGTGGTCGGAGCGTCGTTCGCGCTGGTGGCCGGCGCCCTGGCGGCGGCATCGTCCCCTCGCCTCGTCGGTCGGGTCGACCGGTTCCTCTCCCACGCCGTGTCCGCCGCCGGCCTGACCGGTGTCGTGGTGGTCGTCTACCTGGTGGTGGTGGTCGGGCTGGGCCGGGTGCCGACCGACGGTGAGCGGTCGGTCCTCGTGCTGTCCATGCTCGCCGCGGCCGTGTCCGGCGCGCTCTACCTCCCGGCCCGCGAGCGGCTGACCGTGGCGGCCGACCGGCTCGTCTACGGCGAGCCCCAGGACCCGTCGCAGGCGCTCGACACGTTCGGCTCCCGGATGACCCGTGCGCTGCCGATGGAGGAGCTGCTGCTCCAGCTCGTGGAGCTCGCCAAGAAGCACTTCTCGCTCCGGGCCGGCGAGGTGTGGACCGGCGTGGAGGGCCGCCTGGTCCGGGCCGCTTCGGTCCCCGACGTCGGCCCCGGCGCCATCCAGCTGGGGCCGTCGGTGCTCCCGGTCGTGACCCGCGCCGGGGTGTCGAGCCGGGGCTGGGCTGCGGTCTGGCTGCCCGAGGTCCTGGAGCAGCGGGGCGAGGGGCCGCTGCGGATCGCCCCGATGACCCACTCCGGCCAGCTGTTCGGGCTGCTCGTGCTGGAGCGGCCCGAGGGCGACGACGACTTCTCCGAGGAGGACGACCGGGTCCTCACCGAGCTGGCCCGCCAGGTCGGCCTGGCCCTCCAGAACAGCGAGCTGGACAACGCGCTGAAGGCGACCCTCGAGGAGGTGCAGCGCAAGAACGTCGAGCTGCGCGAGTCCCGAGCCCGGGTGGTCGCCAGCGGCGACGCGGAGCGCCGCCGGATCGAGCGCAACCTCCACGACGGCGCGCAGCAGCACCTGGTCGCCCTCGCCGTGAAGCTCCGCCTCATCCAGCGCCTGGCCGACGCCGACCCCCAGCAGGCGCTGGGCATGCTCGAGGAGGCCCGCAACGACGTGCTCGCCACCGTCGAGGAGGTGCGGGGCCTCGCCCACGGCATCTACCCGCCGCTGCTCATGGACCGGGGCCTCCCCGAGGCGCTGCAGGCTGCGGCCGGCCGGGCACCGCTCCCGACGTCGGTGAAGGCCGACGGCGTCGGCCGCCACCCCCAGGAGGTCGAGGCTGCGATCTACTTCTGCTGCCTGGAGGCCATCCAGAACGCGGGCAAGCACGCCGGCGACGGAGCCGTCGTGGAGATCGAGGTCTCCGCCTGCGACGACGAGCTGTGCTTCAGCGTGGTCGACGACGGAGCGGGGTTCGACCTCGCCGGGGGTGTGCGCGGCCACGGGTTCGTGAACATGGCCGACCGGCTCGGGGCGATCGGCGGTTCGGTCGAGGTGTGGTCGGCTCCGGATCAGGGCACGCGCATCGCCGGTCGGATCCCGACGGCGTCGCGGAGCGAGTAGCGGTCAACCGGTGACCGCTTCGTCACCCAGCACGTCGAGGAGCACCCCGGGTTCGAAGTCCTCCTTGTGGACGTAGCGCCGGGCGCCCGAGTCCATCGCGTCGGCGGGCAGGTCGCTCTCGCGGTAGGTCGACAGCAGGATCACCCGGGTCTCCGGAGCCTCGGCCAGGATCCGACGGGTCGCCTCGATGCCGTTGATCCCCGGCAGGTTGATGTCCATCAGGACCACGGCCGGCGCCAGCTCGGCGGCGAGGCGCACGGCGTCCTCGCCGGTCTCGGCCTCCCCGGCCACGGCGAAGCCGGGGGTCAGCTCGACGACCTGCCGGGCGATGGCGCGGAAGGGGGCCTGGTCGTCGACGACGAGCACTGGTGTCACGGGCGGTGTCATCTGCGCCTCATGGTTCCACGCCGGGACGGGCGGCGGGAGGGGGCGGACCCGCTTGTCCGGGTGGTGCCTGCACCCTGTCGGGTCAGGAGGCGTCGCCCAGGAAGAGCAGCACCGCGGCGACGCGCCGGTGCACGGCCGTCTCCTCCGACAGCCCGAGCTTGGAGAAGATCGAGTTGATGTGCTTCTCCACCGCCCGGCCGGAGAGCACCAGGGTCTCGGCGATGGACGCGTTGTTCTTGCCGGAGGCGATCTCGGCCAGCACCTCGAGCTCCCGGGGGGTCAGGTGCCGCAGCGGTGAGTCGGCCGGGGCGCTGCTGCTGGTGACCAGGCTCTCGACCACCTTGGGATCGATCCACGAGCCGCCACCCGCGACCGCCCGCACGGCAGCCACCAGCTCGTCGATGTCGGAGACCCGCTCCTTGAGCAGGTAGGCGCGCCCGGCCGAGCCGTCCTGGAGCAGCGCCAGCGCGTACGCCGGCTCCACGTACTGGCTCAGCACCACCACGCCGATCTCGGGTCGCTCCTGCCGGAGCCGGGCGGCGATGCGCACGCCCTCGTCGGTCCCGGTCGGGGGCATGCGGATGTCGGTGACCACCACGTCGGGTCGGTGCTCGTCGATCGCCGCCATGGCGCTGTCGTGGTCCTCGCACGTGGCGACCAGCTCGAGCTCGGGCTCGGTGCCGATGAGCGCGGCGACGCCCTCGCGGACCAGGTAGTGGTCGTCGGCGAGCACGATCCGGATCGGCACGCGGGCGAGCGTACGTCAGGTCCGCCGGAGCGAGGTGGTGGAGGCTCGCAACCGGGACATGTCGGTCCATCCCGGCAGAACGGGCCGGGTGGCGGTGACGCGAATGGCCCCATCGGGCCATTCAGTTCGCTACCGACGGCGCCGATGTCTCCAGCCTGACTGCCTTCGATGCATCCGCGGCGCCCCGCGCCCTGGTCGAGGACCGCCTGGCCTCCGCCCGCCCCGGCCTGCGGCGCGCCCTGGGCCGCACCGAGCTGGTCACGGTCGGCGCCCTCGCCATGGTCGCGCTGGGCATGGCGTGGACCGCGCCGTCGGTCGTGCGCGTCGCCGGCGCCATCGGGGTGGCAGCCATGGCCGTGGCCGTAGGGCTCGACCGCGACCAGACCGTCCTGCGCGGTCGCGTCGTCGCCGCGGCCGGTCTCGCGGCCCTCACGATCGCCGATGCCGGCCTGCCCCGCGTCGACGTGCTGGGGGAGGTGGCGGTGGACTCGCTGTGGCGCCCGCTGGCCGCCGTCGTGGCCTACCCGGTGCTCAGCCGGGCGATGATCATCATGGTCGGTCGGTACCGCCTCGTCCGCGCCTCCGACGTCGTCGTCGAGGCGGCCCTGGTCGGCGCGGCCGCCGCCATCGCGCTGCAGGTCGTGGTCAACCGCATGTCCGAGTCGAGCGGGTGGGAGCCCGCCGGGGCGGCCATCGCCTCCATGGTCGTGGGCCTCGACGTCGCCCTGGCGGTGGTCATCGCCCGCCCGCTCACCTCCACCGCCGCCCGCCGCGGCCCGGTGATCGTCGTCGCCGCCTCCGTGGCCGGCCTGCTGATCGGCCACCTGGTCGCCGCCATCCAGATCGCCAACGGGGTGACCCCCGGCCTCGCGGCGACCGCTCCCATCGCCCTCGCCCTGCTGGCCATCGGACTCGGC
>Ga0208490_100292_pt1 | contig 38107 bp, 37 predicted proteins | sample SubbioAug_CSWold_FD_184818 | JGI IMG/M metagenome (GOLD analysis project Ga0208490, IMG submission 184818) | Serpentinite rock and fluid subsurface biosphere microbial communities from McLaughlin Reserve, California, USA - CR11Aug_CSWold (SPAdes) | ecosystem: Environmental > Terrestrial > Deep...
ATTCTGAACAAGGCTAGAAATTCTGAATGTTGCAGAACAAGGCTAGAAATTAGCCTTGTTCTGCATACCCTTTTTTAAGGGGCTGTGAATAGTAACATCCTAATGCAGTTTTCCCTGCCTTTACATTTCTTAATGCTTGACTTTTAAATTTTCAGTTGATATAATTTGTATTGCACGTGCGGCAGTGGTGGAATTGGCAGACGCGCTAGATTCAGGGTCTAGTGGGAGCAATCCCGTGGAGGTTCAAGTCCTCTTTGCCGCACCAATTAAAAATGTAGATATGACGAGGCCTTGAGCCTCGTTTTTTGTTTTGCATCCTAAAAACAATTGTCTATTTGCACTATATTTCTCAGTCTGCTTTATAAGTTGGATATATTGGCATCCAACCCTTTAATTTTCCATATTTACAACACTGAAGCATTATATCCGCTTCCTCTTTTACAAAGTCTATGAACATAACTCGCAATGAATCATTATTAAGGATGGCAATAGCATTGCGAAGGTTTTTTTCGATTGCGGCTATACAACCATCACGAATGTTCTCAAATATAAATTGGTCATTTACTAAAGATTTATCATTTGCACTGGTGGTCACCTTTACACTTTTTGGTGACCTAGTTGGTTGAGGAACGTTGTATTTATCCATTTGCTTCTCGAGGACACCAATTTCTTTCTCCAAGTAATGTGACCCTGCTATAATCATAGCTTTAAATTCGGTGTCATGGGCCCATTTGTAATATTGTTGGGTTCTTTCTAAACATAAATATCTATAGTACAGCTGCTGGGATAGGATAAAAGCCTCACCAATATCTAACTTTGGTTGTGTAGCTGTCTCAGCTTAAAAAAAATCTTCCAGATATTTTTCAGCATCTTTGGGGTTAAGTTCTTTATCTACTAATGCCCTGCCTGCAGGTAAATGGTTGATCCGCTCCATAAATGAGGGTTTGGGGTGCCGGTAAATAATCCCCAGGGGAATAGCCTGATCCCATTCCAGTGACTTGGCAAAAGCATTTACCTGATCCGTGGAGTCATAATCTTCAGGCAAAAGATAAACCTTTTCTTTATACCATTGCAGCGTATTTATCTTGTTAAATATCACGCAGGGCTGCAAAATATCCACCAGAGCATAGCCGGAATGTTCAATGGCAGCTTTCATCAACTGGATTAAATGCTCCCTTTCCCCCGTAAATCCCCTGGCCACAAAGCCAGCGTCCTGGCTGATGGCCAAGGCTAATGGATTGAGGGGCTGGGAGATTGCCCCCTCGGTTTGCACCCCGGTTTTCCGGCCCAGTTCCGAGGTGGGGGAGGCCTGCCCCTTGGTTAGGCCGTACACCCGGTTGTCATGGACAAAGTGGGTAATATCCACATTGCGCCTGATATTGTGAAGAAAGTGATTCCCCCCCTCTCCGTAGCTGTCACCATCCCCGGTATTGACAATAACCGTTAAATTGGGATTAACAATTTTTGCCGCCACCGCCGGCGGCAGTGCCCTTCCGTGGAGACCGTTAAAGCCGTTTACCCTGATATAATGGGGTGTTTTGGCCGCCTGGCCGATGCCGGAACACAACAACACTTCATGGGGTTGTTTCTCCAACTCTAACAAAGCCTGCTTCAAACAGGCTAAAATAACATGGTTACCGCATCCGGGACACCAGGCTATTTCATCGGTGGTATGATAGACTTTCAAATCAGCCATCTTATAACACCTCCTCTTTCAATCGGCGACAGATTTCCTCGGGACCAAAGGGACGCCCATCATACTTCAACAAGCTTTTTGTGCAAACAATGGAGGTTTCCTGGCGAATCAGTCTCGCCAGTTGACCGGTATAGTTTTGCTCCACGTTGATGAAAACCCTGTTTTCCGTAGCCAGACTTTCCAGCTTTTGCCGGGGAAAAGGCCACAAATCGCCGAACACCAGAGCTCCCACCTGGTAACCAGCTGAGTTTAACTGTTCCACCGCTTCTTTCACCGGCCCATATAGGGAGCCCCAAGCCACCATGATTACCTGGCCCGGCACCCCGAGCAACTCCGGCTCCTCTACCTCTTGCTCCAGCAATTTCATTTTACTCAGCCTTTTTTCCATCATCACCACCCGCACCTGGGCCGATTCGGTAATATGGCCTGCTTCATCGTGCTCATCACTGTCCACCAGGACTACCTGCCCAGGTATCTTGCCGGGAATTAACCGGGGAGAGATACCATTGTTTGTCAGCCGATAGCGCCGGTATTCTTCCCCAGGCACCAGGTCGTCTGCCGTAGCCAGGTGGCGTTCCACAGTAACTTTATTAAAGTCAAAGGCTTCAGTGGAGCGACCCGCATCCCCCAGATACTGGTCACTTAAAATTAATACCGGGAGTTGGTATTTTTCCGACAGGTTAAAGGCCCTGGCAGCTTGATAAAAAGCATCTTGGGGATCCCGGACCGCCAGCACCATCCTAGGTATTTCACCGTGGGAGGCAGTCAAGATAAAGCTTAAATCACTCTGTTCCGTCCGAGTGGGAAAACCTGTCGCCGGTCCGGGCCGCTGGACTTCCACCACCACCAGGGGAGTTTCCGTCATCCCCGCCAGACCGAGGGATTCCACCATTAAAGAAAAACCGCCGCCGGAAGTGGCGGTCATGGCCCTGGCTCCGGTATAGGAGGCTCCGATGACCATGTTAATGGCTGCTATCTCATCTTCAGCCTGTTCCACTATTATGCCAGCCTCCCGCTGTTTAGCGGCCAAGTAGTTCATAATACCGGTGGAGGGAGTCATGGGATAACCAGTATAAAAAGTGCAGCCTGCCGCCAGTACCCCTAAAGCCAAGGCTTCATTGCCATTGATATAGATCCGCCGGCCCCCCTGATCCTCCCCTTTTTTCTCCACAGTTGCCATGGGGCCAACCAATTGGGCACCTGCCAGGAACGCCTGGTAATTGATGGTTAGGATTCCCCCACTGAAAAACTCCCGAAACACTTCTTCCACTTTATCTTGATCCAATGAAAAGCTAGCTAATATCGCCCCTAATGCTACACTTCCTGCTGCCTTGGGGTTACCCAGCTTTATGGCTGTAGCCTCCAGGGGCAAACTAATCATCTCATCCCCTGTAAACAGCAAAGCAGAATCACCTAAAATTTTACCCTCCGGCTTTAGCCGCTCCCTGTGTATTTCCATCGTTTCCCTGTTTAAAGCCAGGATCAGATCCAACTGCTCCTGATGGGCATGGAGGGGCTTATTTCCAAATCGCACCTGCATGAAATTGTGTCCCCCTCGGATTCTGGACATATAGTCTTTATGGGAAAAAACCCAGAAACCCTTTCGGTGCAGGACTTTTTCTAAAATGCTGCTGATGGTGTCCATCCCTTGCCCTGCAGCTCCTCCAATTAAAATGTTAACACTCAAGCTAATCCCTCCTTCAACTTTTTCACAAGATTCCTGTGCTAATTTAGTTATTATAAGGTATGGCATTATATCCTAATGGAATCCCTACTACTTCTGCTGCATAACTATCTAGTGCAAATAGGTCCTCTTTATTCACTTCTTTAATACTTTTTTTACCTAAAGCCCTAACTCCCTCCATTAGTTCTTCATTACAAGATTTAAGAAATTTATGTAGATTTTTAGCGCCGTTATTAACATGAAACTTCTTATTCATATGCCCTGTATAAAAAACCACAGAGGTAGGTGGCTCCCAGGGTAATGCCTCTAATACTTCCGTATGGGACATTGCAAAGAGGGCAATAGAACCAATATAGACCGCATCTGCCCCTAGAGCTAAAGCTTTTAACATTTGACCCGGGTTATAGATTCCTCCACCTACTATTAAGCTTACTTTATCTTTACAATTGGTTTCAACTAAATAATGGTTTGCCCTTTTTAGTGCAAATAAGGTGGGTAACCCAAAATCATCTTGGAGAATAGAAGCAGTTCCCTTTGTTCCCGCTTGAGCACCATCAAAAGCTAAAAAATCAACCTGGGCATCTAGAGCTATTTCCATATCCTTCTCAATATATTTACTCCCAGCAAATTTTACACCAACCGGCACTCCCTCTGTTACATCTTTTAAATATGCGACTAATTTGCTTAAATGGTCTTTATTTTTAATTCCCGGCAAAGTAGCATGAAGGATTGCCCGCTCTCCCCATTTTAGCCCTAATGCCCGTTTAATTTTATAGCCTATTTCCTTATCGGGAATAGCTTGGCCAGTTCCCCCTCCTGCTCCCTGTCCTAGATGAATCTCAATAGCATCAGCTTGCTTTAATATTTTTTCTGACTTACTCCATTTTCCTCTATTATACTGTAAAATTAGTTTTTCTGCTGCCCTTCGCTCCGCAGCTAAGTACGCTCCCTCTCCTGTGTTTGCCGCTATCCCAGCCATGGTGGTTCCCTTAGCCAAAGCTATTTTAGCTTTAGCTGAAAGTGCCAAACCATAAGCCATCCCAGAAATTAAAATGGGCATGCTAATTTTAAGTGGCTTTTTTGCCATGGGACCAATAATAACTTCCGTATCAATCTTTTGCCCTTCATCAGTAGGCAGCCTATGAAGCTGCGCATAGTTTAACATAATACTATCAAAATTAGGAAATCTTTTCGGACTGCCTAAAGGACGATGTATTACCTTCCCCTCTTGGCTTCTTAAGTTAGTTTCAACTATATTTTGAATCCCTACTTTCCGAGTGGCAGAAGCAAATTCCCATAGGTTTTCGTCATACTTGTCCACCATAATCCGATGAATAAAGCTGTTAGTTGCAATTTCTATTGCTTTACGACCTGCCCAAATCAAACCAAAATAGCCTGTAATGCCCGCAGCCGTTACTAATAACATTTTTTTATATACATTATCATTATCTGACATACTAAACACCTCCAAGAACTCTTATACATTCTAGTTTGCTAAATTACCATGCAACTATACTTGGAGATATTTTCTTGTAGTGCTTTTTTAACATATCAGCTTATCCTCTTTCAATCTCTTCAGTACTACTCGGTCTGTGGGAAACGCTAACTCCGGCAGGTCATCAAAGGAAAAAAATCTTACCTCCTTTAAATCGTCCCCTACCAAAAGCTCTCCTCCCCCTTCCTTTGCCATAAACCAGATGCCCACCGTATGCTGTTCTTCATTATGAAAGTTTGATAAGACAGTGTAAACATCTAGTGGTTCGATTATTAATCCTGTTTCTTCTAAAAGCTCCCTTTTCACAGCATCATAGACGTCCTCGCCCCATTCAACATAACCGCAGGGGATGCACCATTTCCCCTGGTAGGTGCCGTTTCTTTTGCCCAATAATATTTTTTCATTCCGAATAATAATTGCCTTAATCACTTAAGCAGCTTTAGTAGTTTTGTGAAAGAAAGGCCTTTTGTAATAGATTCACCGGTTTCTCGCTCCTGTTGTTTAACATAATTGAAGGTCCTAAAACTGCAATTGCTTTATTAGGTTCGATAGTCATATCTATCCCGGCCAGCACTTGTCTTTCTTTAAAAAATTAAAACCGGCCTCCTGGGCCAGTTTGGTTCCTCCTGCTCCTGCAAGCGCACCCCATTTGATTTCTTCCCAATTATAGAGCTCGCCTAGATTATGTATTTCCTCCGCGAGGATTTCATAGGGCTTACCCTGATGAGCCTTTTCTTTGCTGTAAACTACGGTTTTCTGCTCATCTATTAAAGTAATTTTCACTGCCGAAGATCCCAAATCAACTCCCAGTGCATAATTTTTACCAGCCATTTTTCCTCCCTAAAGATAATTACTTTTTATTAAGATTCGCTCTCAATTGTATTATATAAAAAAAACTTTCCTAAGATGTGATATACATCACTCACATAGCATTAATTTTCCTATTTATGGCTAGCTCAACAGGTGTTTAACATGATATCGTTCTTAATTTACACGCCAAGCATGCCCAGGAACGCTTGGAAAAGACAATGGGAATGTCTCGTTCTTTAGCCTGTTTTTTGATGATTTCACAAGTGTTGTGGTTGATGAAATCGGTCAGGACTACTACAGCATCAGTTTTTGCCGGGATTGTTATTTGCTTGGGGCTAGGAGATTTTCGCCCATCAATGTGGACAATTTCAGTAAATCCCCATTCAAGCAAATTTCTGTTGATGTTGCCCAGCCGATCACCGCCTACTAAGAAAAGGCACATGATAGTTCCCCCCTTCCCACCAACCTTTTTTATCAAGGAACTTAAAAGCACTTTCTAAAAAAATTAATCGATTATTGGTTACGCTGTAGTTAATTAGCCAAAAACCCCGTTTAATAGACTTTACCTTAATTGCCATATCATCACCTTTCCTATGTTAATTTTTATTATTAAGCGCCTCTTTGCTGATATTTATTATTATATGATATATATTATCATTTGGCAATACTTGCCGTTAATTTTTTTTCATTGGGAGAAATACTCACGGAAAACGGTTTGAAACTAAAAGTGAAAACCTTCCTTGAATTTGGTTGTCCAGATTCAGGAAGGCTTTCCTTTAATTACTGACCCTAACTATAATTCAAATTCTACTAATACTTGTTAAATCGTAATACGCATTTCTCTGCCTAAATGGGGCTGGGTTGGAATACATTAAATGAATTTTTTCAAAGTCACTTATTCTTTTAGAGTAAAAATATGGCTTATTAAAGGCAAGCTTCTCATTTCTTAACCATTTTGGAACATCTATATTGTGAAGCTGAAAGTTGTAATCAATTAGTGCAGAAACTTTTGTCAAGTATTCAATTTCTTTCTCATTGCATAGGTTAATATCCACTTCTTCAGTTAGGCTATCTATGAATTTTTTGTCCTTAGCCTTTAATAGTTCCAACAATTGATTAATACTTGTATCTTCCTCTGGATAATCGCATAGTGATTGTAAATAGCTATTCCCAATCATAGCCTAAATCCTTTCCTAAATATTTAATAAAATTTATTTGTCTCTCTCCTAGTAATTTTAATGGTATATATGTTAAAATTCTGTCCATTAACTGATCTCTGGTAGTAATATCTAAATCCTTGCATAATATGTATGCGTCGATAAAATCTTTTGCTGGTTCCGGTCTTGCAGCCAGTATTTTCATTGCTAATAATTGTTCAGCTCTTGGCTTTAATATCTTCAAATTAGAATAAACTTTATAGGTTTCTTTATCTTCTTTTATAATAGCTTTCAGAGGTTCTTTGATTTCTTCATTTATCCATCCATCAGAAAGGTTAAACGCAAATTTAGCAAGGTTTAAGATGTTATCTAATAATTTATAATTGGTTTCACTAAATACACAGTCTATATCTTTAGTTGCAGGTCTATTATCATACACCATAGTCATTATAGAACCACCATAGATTGTTATTTCGAGCTGCAATTGATTTTCTCTCAGCCGTTCATTTAGATAGTCGAAAATCTCTAGCAACTTTGTTTTATCCATTAGGCCAATATTATTAGATATAACTAACTCCTCCTTTATTTCAAGAATAGTCCTACTGCTTGCCACCCCTTTATATTATTATACCACAATAGTAAGAAAATGTTAATTATTTAAAACATATTAGGCGGAAGTAGTAGGTATTCCATTAGGATATAAAACTTAGCATTTTTTGATGTTAAACCCGGCCTGAGCAATCATCCGGGGCAGATCATGCATATGGGATGCACCAACAAAAACTGCACCCCTGCCTTTTTGGATATATGGCGATATTCCAGCTGCAGCAAACGGGCCCAGAATCCCCTTAGTTTATTTTTTCCTATACGTTAAAAACCAGGTTTTCACCTGGCTGTTAATTTAACTACTGAGCACTTCTCTACAAGCAACTCCTCTGATATTAGTATAGCAGTTTAGTCATGCTTTATCACTGCCACGAAGTGAGGTAAGATTTTAAATCTTACTAAATCTCCCATATTTACCGTTTCTTCCGGGTGAACATGGACTAGCAAATCCTGCTTATACCCATTATTTATGGTTACTTCCACTATTGCGTCAATAGCGTCTCCGGTGTAGGTGGACTGTTTTATCCGCCCTTCAATATTACCATTTTCGTCCATCTCCAAGCTGTCTGGCCGGATTGAAATATATACCGGTTCTCCGGGGGCCAGGCTATGGGTATGGCTACAAGGAATTACCCCCAGTTCAGTTACCACCGAGTTGCCATCTGCTCCTATTTTACCTTCCAGAATGTTAGACTGCCCCACAAAGGTAGCCACAAACTTATTCTCCGGAAATTGGTAAATCTCCCGGGGAGTACCGTTCTGCTGTACCAGGCCATCTTTCATCACTATAATCCGGTCAGAGATAGCCAACGCATCCTTCTGATCATGAGTTACAAACACTGCTGTTGCTCCCGCTTCCTTAATAATTCGCTTTACTTCCAATCTCATGTGTATTCTTAAGTCTGCATCCAAATTACTAAAAGGTTCGTCTAGAAGTAAAAGGGCAGGATTAGGAGCCAAAGCCCTGGCCAGGGCAACCCTTTGCTGCTGACCTCCACTTAATTCATATGGATATCTTTTCTTGTAATCCTTTAGACCAACCAGCTCCAGTACTTCTTGTGATCTTTCGTCCTTTTCTTTCCTACTCATATCCTTCAACCCGAATTTCACATTACCTTCAATAGTCATATGGGGAAACAAAGCATAGTCTTGAAAAACCATTCCAATTTCCCTTTTTTCCGGTAATACAAATGTGTTGTCATCAACCATTATCTTGTTATTTACTTTGATCGATCCACTTTTAGGGGTTTCCAGGCCTGCTATTAATCTGAGAACGGTGCTCTTGCCACTTCCGCTTTGGCCAATAATAGAAATTATTTCTCCTTTTTCTATATTGCCATTAAAATCTATGATAGTCTCTTCTGTTGCATTTTTATATTTAAAGTTCAAACCCTCAATTTTTATATACATTTATTTCTCCTCCTTATCCACTCTGTTTAAAAAGTAGATCAAAACAGCACTGGTAAATATAATTATCAGCGAAGAAATAGCTGCTTCATGAATCATTTCATCACTGGCATATTGATAAGCCTTAGTTGCCAAAGTATGAAAATTAAAAGGTCTTAAAATCAAGGTAAGGGGTAATTCTTTTAAAATGTCGACAAAAACCAAAATAAAACCAGTTATAATTGCAGGTTTTATCATTTTAAGGTCAACTTTATAAAAAGTTTTAGTCACATTCATTCCTAGCATTCTAGATGCTTCAAAAAAGTTTTTGCCAACCTTTTCAAAACCTGACTCAATAGAATTAAACCCTATCGCTAAAAACCGAATAATATAAGCAAAAATCAGCATAGCTAAGCTGGTGGTTAAAACCAGCTTCCCTGAATTTGCTGATAATGCTGAATAGACCCCATGCAAACTATTGTCCAGGTTAATGAAAAAAACTATCACAGCTATTGCTATTACAGCCCCGGGAATAGAGTAACCAAGTATTGTAATTTTCGAATAAACTTTGGAAATAAAACTTTCTTTTATTCTACAGTAATTAGCAATTATTAAAGCAATGACAATTATTAGAGCCGCAGTTACTGCAGCTACTAAGATTGAATTAAACAGAAATTCGATGAATTTGTAGTTTAAAATTTTTTTATAGGTGAGAAAAGCCCAGTAAACTAATTGCAAAGTCGGAATCAAAAAAGCAAAGCCAAAAATCACAAAACAGTACCCAAATGCCAACATACCTTTTGTACCTTTTAACTGGATGGGAGAAATTGGTCTCAATTTAGTGCTGGTAGCGCTAAACTTTTTTCTCCCTCTAATAATTTTCTCTAACACTAAAATACCTAAAACTAAAAACATTAAAATTGATGCCAGTCTTACAGCTGAGTCAAGATCTCCCAGGCCAAACCAGGTTCTGAAGATGGCTACACTAAAAGTGGTTATGCCAAAATAATTAACAAGTCCATAATCATTTAAAATTTCTAAAATAACTAGACTAACGCCACCTATAATAGCAGCCCTTGATATAGGCAATACAACTCTGATAAAAACCTCCACAGAATTCCGCCCAAGGACTCTGGCATTTTCAAGCAAATCTGCCGATTGTTTTTCTAAAAATGCTTTCACAATTGCATAGACATAAGGAAATAAAACCATTGTGAAAATAAAAATTGCCCCTTTAGTGGACATAATATTAAAATACTTTTGACTCACTTGGATATCTAGTGAGTTTCTCAGGAAAGTTTGAATCAGACCAGTATAGTTAAGCAGCCCATGATACGTAAAAGCCGCTATATACGGTGGTATGGCAAGGGGTAAAATCAGTGCCCATTTAAAAAAACCTCTCAACGGAAACCTGAAAACGGTTACCAGCCACGCTAAACTGGTCCCAATTATTACTGTAAATAATCCACTGAATGTAATTAATGTTATTGTATTAATTATATAATCTTTTAAAAGATGTTCTTTGATATGCAGCCAATTGTCGTTAGGCTCACCAAAAAGACTAATAAAAATATTTAAAGTCGGGAGTATTAATAATAAAATAAATATTACACTTAAAATACTCCACATACTTAGACTTGATTTCAACTGTCGCATCCTAATCATTAAAGTCACTTCCCTTAAGTTACGGTAATAAAAATGTTTTCTCAAGGAACTGCCAAAAAGCAGCCCTAAGGCTGCTTTTTGAATTACTTCCAACCAACTTCATTAAATATTTTTACGGCCGCACTATTATTTTCTCCTAATACTGATAGGTTAATGTCTTGGGCCTTAAATTCTCCCAATGATTTCAACCAATTATTCGGTTGTACAGCAGGATTGGCAGGAAATTCAAAATTGGCATCAGCAAATATTTTTTGTGCTTTTTCACTTGATAAAAACTCCATCAGTTTGATTGCATTTTCTTTATTTTTGGCATGCTTGGTCAACCCAATACCGCTTACGTTAATATGTGTTCCTGCTTCTGCTCCGTTTTGATTAGGGAAAAATATTCCTACATTTCTGGCTACTTTTTGTTCTTCAAGATTAGCAGAGTTTAGCATATGCCCAAGATAATAAGTATTCATAATTGTAACATCGGCCTCTCCTGCAACTACAGCAGTAGCTTGAGCTCTGTCATTTCCCTGGGGATCTCTGGCCATATTTGCTACTATTCCTTTTGCCCATTCCCTAGCTTTTTCTTCACCGTGGATAGCTATAAAAGAAGCCAGTAAAGATTGATTGTATACTTGCCCAGAAGTCCTAACTATTAGTCTGCCTTTCCATTTAGGGTTTGTCAAGTCTTCGTAAGTGGACAACTCAGAAGGATTTACTCTATCCGGGGAATATACTATCACACGAGCTCTTTTAGTTAACCCAACCCACTGGTTATCCTTATCTCTTAAATTTTCAGGAATATTATCATGTAGTATACTACTTGATACAGGTTGCAGCAACCCTCGTTCTTTGGCCTTGTGTAAATTTCCCGCATCAACTGTAATTAATAAATCCGCTACCGTATCTGCTCCTTCTAGCGCAATCCTTTCGATTAATTCATCTGCCCCCGCGCTGACAACATTTACTTTGATTCCTGTTTGCTCAGAAAATAAGTCAAACAATAGTTGATCGGTGTCATAATGTCTAGTTGTAAAAAGATTTACAACCTGTTCTTTCTGTTTTGCCTGTTCCCCACCACTATTATTGCTTGCAGGCGGTTTGCTCCCGCAACCTGTCAGCAGTAGTCCAATTGCTAAAATTGACACTAATATAATCAAGCTAAACTTTTTGTTCATTTCTCTTTCAGCCTCCTAAAATTATGTAGTATATTAATTTTGATTATCATCATCATCATCATTGATAATCCCTATTAAGAGTATATGATATTTGTTATCATCTGGCAAGTGTTATTTATCCCGTTTTTTTAATTTTTTCCCTCTATTTTTAAGCCAAGCTACGATTTTTAGCTTTTTTCACCCATTTAGGAAAATTTTAATCAAAATCAGAACCCAAACAGGTTCTGATTTTCAGTAACGTTCTATTCAGTAACGTTCTATTTATTTGAATGTAGCCACTAATTGCCGCATAGCCTTTTGAATGCCCTCAATCTGGTGATTTACCTGCTCCAGGGAAGATGCCTGATCCCCGGATATATTAGTGTTAACTTCGATACCGCTGGCAATTTGGGCAATTGTCTGTTTAAAGCTTAAGAGGGTGCTGCTTATTTTTTCCGCATTAGTGGAACTTTCACTAGCCAATGACCTGACCTCGTTAGCTACCACGTTAAACCCGAGTCCGTGCTGCCCGGCCCTGGCTGCCTCAATAGCAGCATTTAGACCCAGCATATGGGTTTGCTTGGCAATTTTCTTTAAAAAGCCGGCAATCTGATCTGTTTCCTGGAGAGTTTTCAAGGTTTGCTGAGCTAATTGGTTAATCTCCTGTTCAGTAGCATTCAGTTTTTCCATCCCTGCATATAGCTCCTGGGCAGCAGCGGATAACTCATGAATACTTGCTTGAATCTGTTGGGCAGTTTGGTTGGTGAGCTCTACCTGCTTTAGCTGCTCCTCAAAAGAGGTAATATAGTAGTCAATAGTTTTGGCAGCTACCTTGGCAATGGGTTTGGTAATCTGGGGGTCGCCTGTCACTCCGATACTGCCACAGCGTACTCCCTGAACATAAATCACCTGATTATGACCGGCCCGCACATCATTACCCATCTTCTGCTGTTCTTCCTGATCTGCTTGGGTAAAGGTTATTTCCTCAGCTTCTCCCTTCATAATCTTAGAACCACCAGGATGAACTCTGCCAATTCGCTCCTTGGCAGTGGCTCCAATAATTTCTCCTCCGTGGGCACAAATAATTACAGGAAAGCCTGATTCTGCCGAGATAATTTCCACCAGCTCCCTGGTAAGCTCCAGATACTTTTTTAAGAAATTCTCCACCAAAGCACACTCCTCATCGCTTAAAATAGCCCGCTGAATTGCATCTGGTCTGACCAAATCTTCATACTGAATCTTCGCCATTTTCTTACTATTCTCCTGCTTTTTTCCCAATTGAATGATTGATTAAATATTCACAATCTCTATGCCCCTTAAAAAAACTACTCCCATATAAAGAGTAGTTTTAGTGGGCTATAAAGCTCGGTAAGCTATATCCTTGCGGTAGTGCATCCCGCCGAAATTAATCTTGTCTATGGCATGATACGCCTGGTCCACTGCCTCTCGTACCGTAGTTCCCTTAGCGGTTACCCCCAGCACCCGACCACCGTTTGTGACCACCTTACTGTTAACTAACTTAGTTCCCGCATGGAACACATGGACTGATCCGTCAGCCTGGTTGGCTTGCTCTAGACCGGTAATGGGAATGCCCGTCTTATAGCTGCCGGGATAGCCGCCGGATGCTAACACTACACATACTGTAGCGTCGGTTGACCATTTTATTTCCAATTCACTAAGTTTTTTTGCTGCTACCGCCTCCATAATGTCTATTAGATCCGTCTCTAACCGCATCAGAACCGGCTGGGTCTCCGGGTCGCCGAAACGGGCGTTGTATTCCAACACCTTCGGTCCATCCTTTGTTATCATAAGACCGGCATAAATTACCCCGGTGTACTCCCGTCCTTCTTGGGCCAAAGCCCTAATGGTGGGTTCTAGAATATCCAGCTGAACTTGATGGGCCAGCTCTTGGGTATAAATGGGGGCGGGAGAGTATGCTCCCATACCACCGGTATTAGGCCCTTGGTCACCGTCAAAGATCCGCTTGTGATCCTGGGCTGACACCATGGGAACTACTGTCTGCCCATCGGTGAAGGCAAGGATGCTTACCTCTTCTCCCTCCAGGTATTCCTCCACCACAAGCTTACTGCCCGATTCGCCAAAGAGCTTTTCTTCCATGATCATCTTCACTGCTTCCAAAGCAGTTTCCTTATCCATGGCTACCACTACCCCTTTGCCGGCAGCTAATCCGTCTGCCTTAACAACACAGGGAGCACCAATTGCTTCGATATATTTTAGAGCTTCAGCACTATTGGTAAAGGTGGCAGCTTTGGCCGTGGGAATATTATATTTCACCATAATGTCTTTGGCCAGGGTTTTACTTCCTTCAATGGCTGCGGCAGCTTTAGCCGGTCCGAAAATTTTCAGGCCTGCCCCTCGGAAAGCATCCACAACCCCAGCCACTAAAGAATCCTCAGGCCCTACCACTGTCCAGTCAATCTTATTTTTCAATGCAAACGCAACTAACTTTGGTATGTCATCTGCTTTGATGGAAACACATTCAGCCGTCGAAACTATCCCACCGTTTCCCGGAGCGCAGAATATTTTGGTCACTTTAGGGCTCTGGGCTAGTTTCCACGCCAGGGCATGTTCCCTTCCCCCATTGCCGATTACCAGTACTTTCACTACCATCGCCCCCTTTTTTAGTGTTTAAAATGGCGCTGTCCGGTAAACACCATCACCATGCCATATTGATTAGCTTTGTCGATTGACTCCTGATCTCTTAGTGAGCCACCGGGCTGGATGATGGCCACAATTCCCGCCTGATGAGCCTGATCCACCGTATCGCTAAAGGGCAAAAAAGCATCTGATGCCAAGACTCCTCCTGCCGCCTGATCCCCTGCCTGTTCTAAGGCAATTTTTGCTGAGCCAACCCGATTCATTTGTCCGGCTCCCACCCCCAAAGTCCGGCCATCCTTGGCCACCACGATGGCGTTAGACTTAACATGCTTCACTGTTTTCCAAGCAAACAAAAGATCTCCAATCATCTTGTCCTCGGGCTTAGCTTGGGTAACCACCTGCAGCTCTGCTGCTGTAACCATACCCCGGTCCGTTTCCTGCACCAGGAAACCTCCGCCCACACTTTTTATTTCCAAGGAAGGTTTCCCTCCGTTGTTGCCGGCATTCCCTGTGGCACTAGCACTATTTTGCCCGCTAAAGTCTCCCACTGCCAGCAGTCTTAAATTTTGCTTCTCCGCCAGCACCACCAAAGCTTCTTTAGAAAAGGCAGGAGCGATTACTGCTTCTAAAAAGATTTTATTCAATTCTTCCGCTGCTGGGCCGGTTACTTCTCTGTTTAACGCCACAATTCCCCCAAAGGCTGATACCGGGTCACAGGCAAAGGCATTTTGGTAAGCAGTTGCCAGGCTATCCCCTTCACTGGCGCCACAGGGGTTATTATGCTTGATGATCACCGCCGCCGGCCCTTCATATTCTTTGACCAGCTCAAGGGCAGCATTTGCATCCAAGATATTGTTAAATGAAAGCTCTTTTCCCTGCAACTGGCGGGCGCCGGCAATATTTACCCCAGTTGCTCCGGCCAACTGGTAAAAGGCTGCCTGCTGATGGGGGTTTTCTCCGTAGCGCAAGCCCTGGAGCTTAGCTCCCTCAAGCTTAAATTCCCGGGGAAACAAACCATCCGCACCGTCATTAGTGGCTAGAGCAATGCTTTGCAGGTAGGCGGCAATGGCTGTATCATATTCAGCAGTATGCTGAAATGCTTCCAGTGCCAGTTGGAATCTGGTAGTCTGGGATAGTTCTCCCGTTTCAGTTAACTGGGCTACAACCTCACCATAGCGGTCAGGGTTAACTATGATGGCTACATCCTGGTAGTTTTTAGCCGATGCCCTGACCATAGCCGGCCCACCAATATCTATATTTTCGATGGCTTCCTCCAATGTTACTCCTGCTTTAGCAACCGTCTCCCTAAAAGGATACAGGTTTACCACCACCAGGTCGATGGGGGTAATTTGGTTTTCCTCCAGTTGGGCCAGGTGTTCCGGTGTCCGCCGAGCCAGAATCCCTCCGTGCACCTTGGGATGAAGGGTTTTTACCCGACCTTCCAGAATTTCGGGAAAGCCGGTAACCTCTGATATGTACGTTACGGGAACCCCACTCTCCTTTATGGTTTTGGATGTTCCTCCGGTGGAAACAATTTCATATCCCAATTCCACCAGCTTAACTGCCAATTCAATTACTCCTCTTTTATCTGATACACTTATTAAAGCTCTTTTACTCATTTTTCACACCACCTTTTATATAAATCAGGTATACAGTAGTCAGTAGTCAGTAGTCAGTAGTCAGTAGTCAGTAGTCAGAATGACCCAGTTCAAGACGAAAAATACCGGAAACCAGACACAGAAAAAACTATTGTATCTCGGTTCTGTTATTCTGAGTCCTCGGTGCTGATTCCTGACTCCTATTAATTATTTGCTAATTACCTTACGTCCTTTGATGTTAATCTTACCCTGCTGCAAAAGCTGCAGTACCTGGGGGTAAAGCTGGTGCTCCTGCTCTAGAATCCGCTGGGATAGGCTGGCTGCATCGTCTTGTGGCAATACTGGAACTGCCCGCTGGGCTATAATTGGCCCAGTGTCCATTCCTTCATCCACAAAATGAACTGTACACCCTGTCACCTTCACTCCATATGCCAAGGCCTGCTCTTGTGCCTTCAATCCAGGGAAAGCAGGCAGTAATGAGGGGTGGATGTTGATGATCCTATTTTTAAAGCCCGTGATAAACTCTTGTCCTAACAGTCGCATATACCCCGCCAGGCAGATATAGTGGGGAGCCAGCTCCCCACAAATTTCGAGGAGCTTTTTATCATAACGGGATTTATCCTCCATCTCCATAGGATTAACAAACAACTCCGTTACCCCTGCCTCTTCAGCTCGCTTTAATGCAAAAGCATCTCTTTTATCGCTGATTACCCCAACTACCTCTGCCTGCAGTGTTCCTTGGGCAATACTTTCTAGGATTGCCTGTAAATTTGAGCCTCTCCCCGAGGCCAGCACCACCAGTCGCAGCTTACCCTCCGCCCCATGCTCAGTCATTGTCATTGTGGGCTGCTCCAGTTAGCTCTACCTGGCCTTCCCCAGGTATTACTGTGCCAATTACAGATGCCTGCTCTCCCTGGTTGGCTAAGGCAGTCATTATTTCCTCCCTATGTCCAGCGGAAACAACCAAGACCATTCCCACGCCCATATTGAAGGTGCGATACATTTCTGCTTGAGGCACATTTCCCAGGCGCCTAATCAGCCCAAATACCGGCGGTACCGGCCAACTGCCTATGCTTAACTTCACCCCAGTACCCGGGGGAAGTGCTCGGGGTATATTCTCCAATAAGCCGCCGCCGGTGATATGGGCCATCCCTTTGATAAGACCCGTCTCCAACAGGGGCTTTACTTGCTTCACATAGATTCTAGTGGGAGTGAGCAACTCTTCTCCTAAGTTTTTTCCCAATTCCTCAAGATGCTGATCCAGCTCAAGCCCCCTTGCCTCCAACAGTACTTTTCTGGCTAGGGAATATCCGTTGCTGTGAAGTCCGCTGGATGGAATTCCAATCAATACATCTCCTGACTGGATAGTGCTTCCGTTGATTATTTTACTTCGCTCAACCACACCCACCACAAAGCCCGCCACATCATACTCATCCTCACCGTAAAAACCTGGCATTTCTGCTGTTTCTCCACCAATTAAAGCGCAACCCGCCTGCAGGCAACCCTCGGCAATCCCCTTTACTATAGTAGACACCTGCTCCGGCTTCAGCTTCCCCACAGCCAGGTAATCCAGAAAGAACAGCGGCTCCGCTCCCTGGACCAGAATATCGTTGACACACATGGCTACTGCATCGATGCCGATAGTATCGTGTCTGCCCGTCAGCATGGCTATCCTCAGCTTTGTCCCCACCCCATCAGTGCCCGAAACCAATACCGGCTCCCGGTATTTTTTCACATCCAAGGCAAAGAGGCCGCCAAAACCCCCTATGTCAGTCAAAACCTCAGGGCGAAATGTTTTTCCCACATGCTCCTTCATCTGGCGAACAGCTTCATTGCCCGCCTCAATGTCAACCCCTGCATCCTTATAGGTTATTGCCTTATTTCCTGGGCTATTTTGATCCTCCACTATTTAAACACCACCTTCCGCTACTTTACTATATTTATTAAACATATAAGCAAACAATCAGTAATATTAGTTGCCAATTAGTAATTTAAAAGCTGGAGACTTTAGTGAGTAGATAATTTTTCTGGCTACGGCAACTTAATTGAAACTATCAATGGTCGTACTCAAGGGCGCTTTTGCCACAGCAGGTTTTTTCCACCTCGATGGCGTAGTCACCGCTAAAGCAGGCGGCACAAAACTTGCTGGGCGGACTATTCATTACCGACAGCATCCCCTCCAGGCTTAAATAATGCAAGCTGTCAGCGCCAATGTACTTTCTGATTTCATCTACACCGTGGGTTACTGCAATTAGTTCCTCCCGCTGGGATGTATCGATTCCATAGTAGCAAGGGTATTTTACCGGCGGTGAGCTGACTAGCATGTGTACTTCCTTTGCTCCCGCTTCCCGGAGCATCTTGACAATTTTGCTGCTGGTGGTGCCCCTGACGATGGAGTCGTCCACCATAATTATCCTCTTTCCTTCAACAATTGATCTGATTGCGTTTAGCTTTAGTCTCACCCCAACTTCCCTCATCTCCTGGGTAGGCTGGATAAAGGTCCGACCAATGTAGCGGTTTTTCATCAGCCCTTCCTCAAAAGGCAACCCGATTTCCTCCGCATATCCTTTAGCGGGGGCAGTTCCTGAGTCAGGTACGCTTATTACCAGATCTGCCTCCACCGGGCTTTCCTTAGCCAGTTGTCGTCCCATGGCCCGGCGGGCTTCAGTGACACCCTGGTGGTCAATGATGCTGTCAGGCCGGGCAAAATAAATATATTCAAAAATACAAGTTGCCTGCCGCTCTGAGCTAACTGCTCGCTTTGACTGCAGTCCATTTTTATCGATAATCACAATTTCACCTGGTTCCACATCCCGGATTAGCTTTGCTCCCACTGTATCCAAGGCACAACTTTCAGAAGCCAGCACATAGGCATCATTAAGCTTGCCGATGCAAAGGGGTCTCACCCCAAAGGGGTCCCGGACGCCAATTAACTTGTCTTCAGTCATCACCACCAAGGAATAGGCCCCTTTAATGTCAATCATACACTTCATAATTGATTCCACTATTGAGCTCTGACCATACCGGGCAATCAGGTTGATGATTACCTCGGTATCGGTGGAGGTCTGAAAAACCGAACCGTTGGCCGCCAGAGACTGGCGCAGTTGGCTGGCATTAGTCAAATTACCGTTATGGGCTAAAGATACCATACCCTGCAAATACCTGAAAGCCATGGGCTGGGCGTTTGCATGAAGGCTTGAGCCGGTGGTGGAGTAGCGCACATGACCGATGGCTATTTGGCCTTTTAACGAGTCGATAATATTGTCGTCAAAAACTTCCGCCACCAGGCCCATATTTTTATGCAGGGCAATGCTTTTCCCGTTGGAAACGGCAATGCCCGCACTTTCCTGGCCCCGGTGCTGCAGGGCATAAAGCCCAAAATATGTTATTCTGGCCACATCTTCTTCTGGCCCGTAGATGCCGAAAACCCCGCACTCATGTGTAGGCCTGGGCAAAAGCAATCTATCTAACTCATTATCCATGGTATCGCCCCGCTTTAAACATTAATATTGCCTCCCTTGAGTCTTGCCAGTACTGCTGCATAGGCCTCTTCCACCTTGCCCAAGTCTCTTCTGAACCGATCCTTGTCCAGTTTCTCCCCCGTCTGGCTATCCCAGAACCGGCAGGTATCCGGGGATATTTCATCACCCAGCATAATTTTATTCTGATAAAGGCCAAACTCCAGCTTAAAATCCACCAAAATAATTCCCTTTTCCTCAAGATAGGGCTTAATCACACCATTAACTGCCAGGGCCAGTTCTTTCATAGTGATCAGCTGCTCACCGGTGGCCACCTTAAGCTCCCGGATATGGTCTTCATTGACCAAGGGGTCCCCCAAGGCGTCATCCTTATAATATAGTTCAACAATAGGTTCCCCAAGGGCTATGCCCTCATCCAGACCCAATCGCTTGGCCAGGCTCCCAGCCACCATGTTTCGGACAACCACCTCCACCGGCACAATTTGCAGGGCTTTTACCGCCATCTCCCGGTTGCCCAATAGCTCAACAAAGTGGTTATCAATTCCCTTTTCCTTTAGCAGTCGGAAAAAGATAGCGGCAATCTGGTTATTATAGTAACCCTTTTCGGAAATCTGTCCTTTTTTTAAACCGTTAAAGGCAGTGGCGTCATCCTTATACTCAACCCACAAAACATCTGCATTATCGGTGCGGTAGATAATCTTTGCTTTTCCTTCGTACAGCTTATCTCCTTTTATCACAAGACTGCCTCCTCTTCATTTTTACTCTATTCCAGCTCTTTTAAATATATAGTCTACGTACTTGGTGTGATAGCCATAATCAAACAGTTCTTCAATTTCTTCCCGGGATAGGTTAACCGTTACTTCATCATCGGCAAATAGAAAGGATTTAAAATCAGTTTTAGTCCGCCAGGCTTCCATGGCATTTTGCTGCACCAGTTGATAAGCGGTTTCCCGGAGCATCCCTTTATTCACCAAGGCCAGCATCACCCGCTGGGAAAAGATTAGCCCCAAAGTCTTGGCTATGTTTTCCTTCATGTTGTCCTCATGGACTACTAAGCCTTCCATAATTTCTATAAACTTGGTCAACATATAGTCAAGCAGGATAGTGCTGTCGGGGATAATCACTCGCTCCGCTGAGGAGTGGGTAATATCCCGTTCATTCCATAGGGCCACATTTTCCATAGCCGCCATCGCATTACCCCTGATTACCCTGGCTAACCCGGCAATACGCTCCCCGGTAATAGGGTTTTTCTTGTGGGGCATAGCTGATGACCCCTTCTGCCCCTTGGCAAAGGCCTCTTCCACTTCTATAATCTCAGTGCGCTGAAGATTGCGAAGTTCAGTGGCCATCTTATCTAAAGAACTGGCGATAACCGCCAGAGTTGTCATATATTCGGCATGCCTGTCCCGCTGCAAAATCTGGGTGGAAACTTTAGCCGGCTCTAAGCCAAGTTTGGCACAAACGTATTCTTCCACCTTCGGGTGAATGTTAGCGAAGGTTCCCACCGCCCCGGAAATTTTTCCAGCCCTGACAACTTCCCGGCCTTGATTCATCCGATTAATATTGCGTTCCATTTCCGCCACCCACAGGGCCAGTTTTAAGCCAAAGGTAACGGGCTCGGCATGAATCCCATGGGTTCTCCCCATCATTAAGGTGTACTTATGCTCCCTGGCCCTGGTTACAATTGTTTCTCGAAACTGCTGCAGCTTTTTGATAATCAGATCTGCTGCCTCCACCATCTGCATGGACAAGGCTGTGTCCAATATATCTGAAGAGGTCATCCCCATGTGAATGTACTTTGACTCGTCCCCCACATTTTCCGCTACGTTTGTCAAAAAAGCCAGCACGTCATGTCTGGTAACAGCCTCGATTTCATTAATCCGCTCCACCTCAAACTTAGCTTTTTTCCTGATGACCGCTACAGCTTCCTTGGGAATTTGCCCCAGCTCAGCCATGGCCTCACAAGCATAAATCTCTATCTCCAACCACTTTTGAAACCTGTTTTCGTCGGCCCAGATTCTCTTCATTTCCGGCAAAGTATATCTGTCAATCATTGTTATTATCCCCTTTCCATTGTTGCTTGATAATAAAGTACCTCTAATCCACTAATATTATCAATCAATCTCTAAAATATTTTAGCCCAGCCAGGCAGATTTCATCTGTAAAAAACAGAGAAACCTACCCGACTGGGCTTTTTCCCCTTCGGTGTAGCAAAGTGCCATAAGGCAAGTTGCCTGTACCACTCGGTCGCAGACCCCTAACATAGGCGGAACCCTAGGTACACTTTCACTGCAGGACCCATTTTTAGCTAATTTCAGCTTATCAAATTGGCTTGGTGCTGTCAAGGGGAAATGCGAACATTTTCTAAATATACGTCAGTAATATTCGTGTATTGTTTTTCTATTGATTTCTTATTAAGGGAAAGACAAATCTTTTTAGCTTGTCTTCTTGAAAATTTTCATATATTCCATTGTCTGTTTCAATCTGCTTATATCTTCTTTTATAATCAAAGGATGCATTTCTCATTTTTTTCAAATGCTCACAAACCAAATCTGCACACATTCTAGCTTCTTTTTCTTTTTCTATCTCCTGCACACTAGATATTAGACCATATACTTTGCCCAATTCCGACCCCACATTAATATAAATATTAAAAAATTCTTGAACCACTTGGCTGTCTAGGATAAACTGGTCATATACTCTTTGCATTGTATCCAGCTGCAATTCCCCATTACTGAAAGCATCCTGAGCCATCTCCAGCAGCTGGCTCCCAGTTTTAATGTATGACAAATTCAAGCGTTTCAACTCATCACCTATCAGCGATACCTGGTCAAAAGCTTGGCGGATGTCGGGTATCTTTCCCCTTTGTTCTTCCGCAAGGTATTTTTCCATTCCTTCTCCCGCAAACCTGGCTTTCGCCTCCCTGATGATATCACCGAAAAACTGGTACTGCCCTTGCATATCACCGGCAACAAAGTTTTCCAAACCTACTCTATGACTGGTTTTTTCCCTGAATACTATAAAAACGTACATATACTCCATTAAAACCTTGGCTTCCTCCACAGATACAGGCTCACCATTTTTCACCACTAGAAATCCCCGGGGGTCCTCCCACACCGGCAGGCCCCAGAGCCCTTTCCAATAAACTATTACCCGCAGTTCTCCATCTGCTGCCTTGATGGGTACCGACTCCCACACAGTTTCCCCTGAATTCAAATAACTGCCGGCAAGCTCATCGGGTTGGTCTATTTTTTTAAAAAGGTATGGCGGCACGGGAAAGCTGTCAATTTCTTTCTGCATACGAAGATTCTTCAATCAAATTCACCTCATTCTGATAAAATAGTCTCTGCATATGCCATTTACAACGCTTAATAGCATATCATGGTTCCATTTTTTTATTGGTTCCTCACCAAGATATACACAAATCTTTTTAGCATATCGTCCTGAAAGGATTCATATATTCCTTTGTCAATTTTATATACTTTATATTGAGAAGCTGCATTTTTCATTGCTTTTAACTGGGGTTCTAATTTTAAAGCGAAACCTTTAGCTTCTTTCTCTTTGTTAATTGCTATTACGTTTTTGAGAAACACATGTAAGTTGGCAAGGGCAACCTCAGCATTAATATGCGCCCGATAGAACTCCCGCACCACCCCGCTGTCATAGATAAACTGGTCAAATACCTCCTGCAGGTTTTTCAGACGGATTACCTCTTGACTGAGAGCATCCTGGGCCTTCTTTAAAAGCTTACCACCAGACTTTACTGATTCCTTTTTTAATCGTATTACATCGTCAGTCATCTGGAAAACCTGGTCAAAGGCCTGGTGGATGTCAGGCCTTTCCTCATCTTTTCCACCCACAAAATATTTTTCAATTCCGTCTCCGGCATACCTGACTTTCGCCTCCCTGACCATATCTCCCAAAAACTGGTAATGGGTTTGCAAATCATTAGCAATAAAATTTTCCAAGGCTGCTTTTAATTTGTTGTCTTCCTTGAACAATATTGACACAAACAAAAGCTCCAGCACAGTTTTTGCTTCCTGCTTTGAAACAGGCTCCCCGCTTTTAAGCACAAGAAAACCCCTGGGTTCCCCAAACAAGGATAGTCCTAGTATCCCTTTCCGAAAAACAATTACTCTGATTTCCCCATCTGTTGTCTGGATGGGCACCGACTCCCAAACTTTTTCCCCTGTTCTGCGGCAACTCACCACAACCTGATTATGCGGCTCAATCTCTTTAAACAGGTAGGGAGGCATGGGAAATTTATCCACATCTTTTGGTTTAAGCCATTTCATTAAAATTCAAATCACCTCATTCTTTTAAAAGTAATTTCTTGAAAGTCGCCTTTCCCATATCTAAAAACTAACAAAGCCCATCAAATCAGCATTTATCAAGAGTTACCCTACTCCCACTCAATGGTGGCCGGTGGTTTGGAGGTGATGTCATAAACTACCCGGTTGATGCCCTTTACCTGATTCACCAACCGATTAGAAATCTTAGCCAATAGGTCATAGGGGAGTCGGGACCAGTCGGCAGTCATGGCATCATCACTGGTCACTGCTCTCAGCACTATGGTGTGGGCATAAGTGCGCTCATCCCCCATTACTCCAACACTCTTGATGTTGGGCAAAACGGCAAAGGATTGCCAGATTTGCTTGTATAACCCTGCTTTTTTAATCTCATCCAAGATAACGGCATCCGCTTCCCGAAGTAGATCAAGATGCTCTCTAGTTACTTCACCCAGAATCCGAATGGCCAAGCCGGGACCGGGGAAAGGCTGGCGCCAGACAAGTTCGGTGGGTAGACCTAGTTCCTCCCCCAAACGACGCACTTCATCCTTAAACAACTCCCTTAGAGGCTCCACCAGCATAAAATGCATATCCTTGGGCAAACCACCCACGTTGTGATGGGATTTAATCACCGCTGCTGTCTCGGTACCACTTTCAATCACGTCAGAATACAACGTCCCCTGTACCAGAAAGTCTACCTCTCCCAGTTTTCTGGCTTCTTCCTCAAAGGTGCGAATAAATTCTTCCCCGATAATTTTCCGCTTTTGCTCCGGATCAGTCACCCCCGCCAGCTTGGTTAAGAATCTTTCCTCGGCACTAGCAAAAACTAGGTTCATGCTAAACTGCTCCCGGAAGGTTTTCTCTACCTGCTGGCGCTCATTTTTTCGCATCAAGCCATGATCCACAAATACACAGGTCAGTTGGTCCCCTACAGCTTTATGCACCAATATAGCGGCTACGGAAGAATCCACTCCACCGCTTAAGCCACATAATACTTTTTTGTCCCCTACCTGGTTCCTGATTTGTTTCACCAACCGATTGGCCAGGGAATCCATGGTCCAGTCGCCTTTACAGCCACAAACCTCGTATAAGAAGTTAATCAGCATTTGCTGACCATTAGGAGTATGCTTTACTTCCGGGTGAAACTGGACCCCATATAGGTTCCTCACTTCATCAGCAAAGCCTGCCACCGGAACACTGTCCGTTGCTGCACTATTTACAAATCCCTCGGGAGGTGCCAGCACCTGATCTCCGTGGCTCATCCAGCATACCTGCTCTTCCGTTAATCCTCTAAAAATTTTTACCTTAGGATTAATGTTTACATCCGTCTTTCCATATTCCCGATGAACAGCGGGTTTGACCTCTCCCCCCAAAAAGTGGGCCATTAACTGCATTCCATAGCAAATCCCCAGCACCGGTATCCCCAACTTAAAAATTTCCGGATCACAGTGGGGAGCATTCTCTGCATAAACACTGGAAGGTCCTCCCGTTAGGACTATGCCCACCGGACTTTTAGCCCTAATTTCCTCAATGGATGTTTTATAAGATATCATCTCGCAATAAACTTTTGCTTCCCTAATTCGCCTGGCAATCAACTGATTATATTGGCCACCGAAGTCCAAAACCAATACAATTTCTTGAGTCATCATCCTGTTCCTCCCTCTAGCTATATACTTCCTGCTTCAAAACTGCTACATAGGGCAAATTTCGGTACTTTTCACTGAAATCCAGACCATACCCCACTAAAAATTCATCTGGAACCACATAGCCGTTATAGTCGGGCTCAACCTGTACCCGGCGGCGACTCGGCTTGTCCAAGAAGGTGGCTACCTTTACACTGGCTGGCCCTCTGGCCTTTAGGTTATCTATTATATACTTCAGGGTTAATCCGGTATCAACCACATCCTCCACCACCATAATATGCCGTCCCTCAATGCTTCTCTCCAAATCCATTAGAATTCTCACTACACCAGAGGACTCTGTAGAGGTACCATAGCTGGTTACAGCCATAAAATCTGTTTCCACCGGAATGTCCAGCTTGCGCACTAGATCGGACATAAATATAAAGGCACCCTTAAGAATACATATCATGAGTAAGTTTTTCCCCGCATATTCTTTGGAAATCTGTGCCCCTAACTCCCCCACCCTTGCCCTAATCTGCTCAGGAGTAACTATTACTCTGGCTAAATCCTGCTCCACCTGTATTCGCTCCTCTCGTACAAGAAAAATTTTTAGCTTTATGTGTTATTTTCTCCTATCCTGCTAAAAGTTTACATAGGAAATTTGTCTAAAATTATACCAATACCTGAAATTTATGTCAAACAAAAAAACCTGTCATTACAACAGGTAAATCCACCTGAAAACTCACGCCTATATCTCACTCAGGTTTTTCCAGAGAAAAATCTTTATTATAGTCGTCCAAGGTAATGGTTAAAGTTAAAGAGTTTTGCGGGTTTTTAATATTATTAGCAGTAATAGCTGCCTGGCTAATATATTTATCACCCTTATCCACCCAGAGGGTGTACTCAAAATTTTCCCAGTAAATTTCTAAGAACTTGTTATTAATTCGAGGCTTAAGCTTTAGTACATATTTTTTGTGGTTATTCAGCTTCTGTATTCCCTCATATGTAATCTCATTAAATTGGTTAAACTGGAAATTTACCATGGGGTTAATTTCCGTCATTAATAGCTCCATGTCGGTTACACTGGTGGGAAACATCATCCACTTGCCGGAGACCGGGTCTTTTTGGTAAGTGCTATCGGCAAACTGGTAAATTTCCACTTGGCTCTCATACATTTCTCCTTGAATGTAGAAATCAGTCTCATTAGCTTTAATACCAACAATATTCGTAAGCTTGCGTTTTTCTCCATTGGTAGTCATTTCCAGGTTGACACTGTAGGAGTAGCTGGTTGCCGCCAAGGTTTTATCCAGTGTTTCAGCTAACAGCTCTTCCGGCACCACCTTGACCGTTTCCTGGTAAATCTTCACCCCTCCATAGCCGGCGGCCACTACGGCCAACATTACCAAGATCACTGCCCCCAATTTAATGCTAAGCTTTTCTTTTATTTTGCCAATAAAGCTAGCTAACATTTACCCCACCACCCGCATCCATAATAGTTTCCATACATTCTACTTAGGCATGGGGTAAGTTATTACCGTTAACAAGTTTCCAAATTTTTACTTTTGCTTATTTCGCCTCTTTCTAACCTCCTGACTCCTGACTCCTGACTCCTGACTCCTGACTCCTGACTCCTGACTCCTGAGTAGTTACATCTTTAATAAATAGGCCTCATAGCCTACTTCTTCCAATTTGCCCGCTTTTTCTTCAACCATGTTTTTCAGACTTTCTTTATAGGCTGACATTTTTTCAAACAAAGCTTGATCACCGATGGCAAGGATTTGCACAGCTAACAAACCGGCGTTGCCGGCTCCATTAACTGCCACTGTCGCCACTGGTACACCGGGAGGCATTTGCACTATGGAATAAAGGGAATCAATCCCCTTGAGAGCTGCCGATTCCACCGGGACACCAATTACCGGCAGGCTAGTCAAAGCTGCCACCATCCCAGGCAGGTGAGCTGCACCGCCGGCTCCCGCAATCACTGCCTTCAACCCCCTAGCTGCTGCCTCGGTGCCATAAGTAAACAGCCGGGCTGGAGTGCGATGGGCAGAGACTATGGTAAGCTCATAGGGAACAGAGAATTTATCTAAAATTTCCGCAGCACCACTCATCACCTTTAAGTCCGAATCACTACCCATAATTATTCCTATTAATGGCTGTTTCTTAACCTGATTATTCGTAGTCTTGGACATTTAACTCACTCCCCTCTGAAGATATTACCCGTAGTACCCTGGCCGCCTCATCACTTCCAGCAATAGCCTCCTCTAAAGTTGGAGCAGTTACTGTTATATGTCCCATTTTCCTCTTGGGAACTGTTTCTTTTTTACCGTAGAAATGGAGGTGTACCCCTGGAATAGCTAAGGCCTGACTGCAACCCTCCAGGACAGCTGGACCCGTCTGACCTGGCTCCCCTAGGAGGTTTATCATCACTGCCGGCTCTCGCAGCCTGGCATCCCCTAAGGGTAAGCCGGCAATAGCCCTGATATGCTGTTCAAATTGAGAAGTAATATTTGCCTCAATGGTATAATGCCCCGAGTTATGCGGCCGGGGAGCAACCTCATTGATTAGTATTTCACCTTGGGGCGTGACAAACATCTCTATGCAAAAAATCCCTACACCATTGAATAAATTAATTACCTTATCGGCTATTTCTTGAGCCCTATTGGCCACCTCCCGGGAAACCCGGGCTGGAACTAGGCTCCGTCTCAAAATATTATCCTCATGCTCATTCTCACTGAGGGGGTAGACCGCAACCTGGCCATGGACAGATCTGGCAACCATTACCGAAACTTCTAATTCAAAGGAGATGAAGGCTTCCCCCATCAGTCCTGCCTTGCCAAAGTCTGGTGAACAACCATCTGCCCTAAAGTATGTCAACGCCTCCTCTAACCGACTTGAATTTTTAATTAAAAAATTGCCCTTCCCATCATACCCACCGGCACAAGCTTTTAGCAACAATGGATATCCAAAATTTTCTGCTGCCTGGATCAGGTCTTCCCTGCCGGCAACCGGCAGAAAAGGTGCCACCGGGATACCCGCCTGCTGCAAAGCTTGTTTTTGGTGCAATTTATTTTGGATTATCTGCAAATTCCTGGGCTCAGGGTAGATGTGGTACCCTGCCGCCTCTAGCTGAATTAGCACCTGGCTGTCAATATGTTCAAATTCATAGGTGGTGACCTGGGACCCTTCAACCAAGCTCCTAATAGCCTCATGATTGTTAAAATCCGCTAAAATCTGCTTATCTGCCACTTGCGCCGCTGGACAGTCGTCCACCGGGTCTAATATGGTGACGTAAAACCCCAGCTGTTTTGCAGCTACCGCCATCATTTTGCCCAACTGCCCTCCACCGATAATCCCTATATGAAAGGGCGGAGAAATTCGGATTTTATCCAGCATAAAAACCACCTTTTCCTACCATTGACTTAAACTTAACTATCCAGCTGACTTTAACCATCCAGCGAAGGGAATCGACTATCCCTTCAGATATGTGCCTGGATACTTATGGATGAATTATACCAAGAGGCACCAAGTAGTGTCAACAAAAAATACGAACATTTTGCTGTTTTATAACATTATCGTTCACCATAAACACGATCCTTTTTTCATCAAATCCAATCTTCTTGCGAGCAGAAGTAGCTATAACAGGGACCCCCAGTTCCTCTGATAAAGCTTTTATATCTATTTCGATATCCTTTCTCTTTGCTTCGTCGATTAAAAAAAATTTAGGTATGCCTAACTATGTTAGCGCATATATAATTATAAGACCGATTTTTTGGGGGGTGACAAAGAATGACAAAAATAGATGAGGAATTTTATACTGCCCGAGGTTATGAAATTGCTGCAGATGAAAATGCTTTAACTGCCAGTATGGAGGACTATTTGGAAATGATTTATCGGTTAAGTCAGAAGACCGGTTATACCAGAGTTAATGACTTAGCCGACAATCTAAATGTTCAGCCCCCTTCTGTTACTAAAATGATTCAAAAACTTAATGAAAAAAAGCTATTGGATTATGAAAAATACGGTATGATTCATTTGACAGCTGAAGGCAAAAAATTGGGAAAATATTTTTTGGAAAGGCATAATACTCTCAAGGAGTTTTTTAGTTTAATAGAAGCAATTGATAACCTTCAGAAAGATGTAGAAACAATGGAACACTATATCAGCTTCAACAACTTTAGAGTCATTGCTGCTTTAGTTAGCTTTATGAAGGAAAATAACCAGTTTCTAACTGAATTTTATAATTATAAGAATAACTTATTAAAAGCAGATTCAAAAGAAAAAAACTGCTAATATAAAAACTCAGGTCTTTAAAAATTCAAAGGACCTGAGTAAGATTTATAGCAGAATCTCTAATTTTATAATTTTATTTCCCTCTACAGTTTCAGTAATAATTTTAACATTTTGGCACATAACCTTCTCACCTTGAACAGGAAACCTTCCTAATTCCCCTATGACAAAACCTCCAATTGAATCATAGTTTTCAGATTCTATATTAAGGCCTAGTATTTCATTAACTAAATCGATTTTAGTACCACCATCAACAAGATACTCATTCTCTTTAATTGCTTCTATTTCTCGATTATCACCGTCATACTCATCACCAATTTCCCCGACAATTTTTTCAATAAGATCCTCCATAGTTACTATTCCAACTGTACCACCGTACTCATCTAAAACGATGGCAATTGTCAGCTTGTTTTTTCTCATATTTTCAAACAATTCTTTAATACGTTTAAACTCGATGGTATAGTAACATTCCCTTAAGTATTTTTGAATATTAAAGCATTCCCGGGCATCGTTGTAGAGAAATAAATCTTTTAAATATAAAATCCCTACAATATTATCAGTATTGTCTTTATAAATAGGCATCCTAGAGAACCTAAATTTTTGAAAAGCACTAATTATTTCATCATAAGCAGCATTAATATTAATCATTGCCATTTCTGTTCGTGGTATCATTATTTCCTTTACCAGCAGATCACCAAATTCTACCACGTTGTGAATCATTTGCTTTTCTTCTACTTCTAAAACTCCTTCTTCATGACTAACATCAACAATTGTTTTTAACTCTTCTTCTGTTATAAAAGGTTGTTTGGTATCAATGTTTCCACCGAATATTTTAATTATTATCCGGGTAATATGTGTCAAGAAAACAATTACGGGATTCAGTAAAATGGTAATTAAATTAATAGGCTTTGCAATTCTTAGAGAGATTTGCTGCGGGTTATTAGCAGCCAGCGATTTTGGTGTAATTTCGCCAAATATTAAAACAGCTAGTGTCATTAAACCGGTAGCTATTCCCACACCCTTATTGCCAAAATATTTTATAGCTATCGAGGTTGCCAAGGCTGCTGCTCCAATATTGACTATGTTATTTCCTACAAGGATTGCGCCCAGTAATCTGCTTGGATTCTCTACTAACTTGTTTATCAATTCCGCACCTTTTATTTTTTCTTCAACCATATGCCTTACTCTGATTTTACTCAATGACATTAATGCAGTTTCTGAAGCAGAAAAAAAAGCAGAAAGAAACAAAAGAATTAACAAAACAATTATTTGCCATATATTTTCAATACCCAGATGAAATTCACTCCTTTACTTCCATCACGTAATTAATAAATCTCTTATGTATTATATTATATAGTTTACCACCTATTAAAATCATAATCCTAAAAATTTTTATAAGATCTAAAGAAGTTAATTTTACGGGTATAGACTTGGTCGTAAAGACGACGCAACCATTAGACATATCTATTTGCATATTACCAAGAGTAAAAAGAAAGAGGCTGCCCAAAAGTTCAGCGAACTAATGAACAACCTCTAAATTTTTTATGTGGTCAAAATGTGGTCACTAACGGTTTTCTGTCATCAAAAGCCTTATCCCTCAATGGGTTAGGGCTCTTACTACATCATGCCGCCCATGCCGCCCATGCCGCCCATTCCGCCTGACATTCCGCCTGGCATTCCACCCTTATCATCGGGCTTATCAGTAATCAATGTCTCGGTGGTTAATACCATCGCTGCTATACTAGCGGCATTTTGCAGTGCTGAACGGGTAACTTTAGCCGGGTCTACAATACCGGCAGCCACCATATCTACATACTGCTCAGTTACGGCATTAAAGCCAATGCCATTGCCAGTATTTTTTACTTTCTCCACTACTACTGAACCTTCGTGGCCTGAATTGTTAGCAATTTGTCGCACCGGTTCTTCCAACGCTTTCTTAACGATATTTACTCCGGTTTGCTCATCGCCTTCCAGCTCAAGTGCATTAAGTGATGCTAAAATGTCAATCAGGGCTGTTCCACCACCAGCTACGATTCCTTCCTCAACAGCTGCTCTAGTTGCAGCCAGTGCATCTTCAATGCGGTGCTTCTTTTCCTTCAATTCTGTTTCAGTGGCAGCACCAACACCGATTACCGCTACTCCACCGGATAGTTTTGCTAATCTTTCCTGCAATTTTTCCCGGTCGAAATCAGAAGTAGTTTCTTCGATTTGTCGTCGGATTGAACCAACCCGGTTTTCAATTTCCTGTGAGTCTCCTCTGCCGTCAATAATGACAGTCTCTTCCTTGCCAATTTTCACCTGTCTTGCTTGGCCCAGCATGTTCAGTTGAGTTGCATCCAGTTTCAGACCTACTTCTTCGCTGATTACTTGGCCACCGGTCAAGATAGCAATATCCTGCAGCATGGCTTTTCTTCTGTCACCAAAGCCAGGCGCTTTTACAGCTACAGCAGTAAATGTTCCCCTTAGCTTGTTAACAACCAGGGTAGCCAGAGCTTCCCCTTCTAAATCTTCAGCTACGATTACCAGACTTTTGCCAGCCTGAACAACTTTCTCTAAAACAGGCAATATTTCCTGAATGGAGGAAATCTTCTTATCAGTGATCAAGATAAAGGGGTCATCTAGTACTGCCTCCATCTTATCTGTGTCTGTTACCATATATGGGGATATGTAACCCCGGTCAAACTGCATTCCTTCTACCACGTCCAAGGTAGTGCCAAAGCCTTGGGATTCTTCCACAGTAATTACCCCGTCTTTACCTACCTTTTCCATAGCTTCGGCAATTAACTCGCCAATTTCTTCGTCAGCAGCGGAAATTGAAGCAACCTGGGCAATAGCCTCTTTGCTTTCAATAGGCTGGGAAATAGCCTTGATTTCTTCTACTGCTTTAGCAACCGCCTTATGGATACCCTTTTTTATTATCATTGGATTTGCGCCGGCTGCCACGTTTTTCAGGCCTTCTCTAATCATTGCCTGAGCCAATACAGTAGCAGTGGTAGTGCCGTCTCCAGCTACATCATTAGTCTTGGTGGCAACTTCCTTTACCAACTGGGCACCCATGTTTTCAAATGGGTCTTCCAGCTCAATTTCTCTGGCAATGGTTACCCCATCATTAGTAATAGTTGGGGAACCAAATTTTTTATCTAATACCACATTGCGACCCTTTGGTCCCAATGTCACTTTCACTGCATTAGCTAACTGGTTCACACCCCGCTCAAGGGCATGTCTTGCTTCTTCGCCGAAAATAATTTGTTTAGCCATTATGTATTCCCTCCTCTATTAAATTAAATTAATTAGTAATAGCCAAGACATCTCTTTCACTCAAAATTAAGTATTCCTCGCCTGCTACCTTCACTTCTGTACCGGCAAACTTGGAATAAATGACTCTGTCACCAGCCTTTACTTCCATGGCAACTCTCTCACCATTTTCCATCACCTTGCCGCTGCCTACCGCTACCACTTCCCCTTCCTGGGGCTTTTCCTTAGCAGTGCCGGGCAGAACAATTCCACTGGCAGTTTTTTCTTCTCCCTCTAGTACTTTGATGACAACTCTGTCACCTAAAGGTTTAATGTTCATGCAGATACCTCCTCGTTTTACTTTTTAATTTATTTTTATTCTTTTGTTAGCACTCAACTCAAGTGAGTGCTAACACCTATTAATATAATAGGCAATATTTGCGAGAAAATCAAGTTTTTTTTTAAAAAAATTTTTCTAAACCTAAAGTTTAAGTTTTTTTTAATCCTAACTAAAAATATTTCCAATCGAACCATTTTTTATTCAGATGTTAGAGTAGTTTTTTCCGGTCCTTTTTTGCCTACTGTTTCTAGCACAGCACATTCACTAGCCTCACCTTTTAAAATTTCAATCCCATGGGGTAAAGCAGACATGATTGCCTGCAGGCATTCGGCAGCTGCCTTAGGACTTCCTGGCAGGTTGACTATTAACGTATTTCCCCGGATGCCGGCAACAGCCCGGGAGAGCATGGCCTTTGGGGTAATTTTTAGGCTTTCCATTCTCATAACTTCGGGGATACCCGGGGTTAATCGCTGTACTACTGCCAAAGTGGCCTCTGGGGTTACATCCCGGGGGCTAAAACCGGTGCCACCAGTGGTAAAGATAATATCTACTTTTTTATCATCGGCAAAATCAATTAAAGTTTTTTTAATGATTTCTAGCTCGTCGGGAATTATCTGATAGGCCACAACCTTTCCGGCAATTGTTTCTACCAACTCTTTAATCTTGGGGCCGCTTTCATCCACTCGCTCACCCCGGGAACCCTTATCACTGGCTGTCACAATTCCTATTTTAAGCACTTTTATCCCTCCCAGATAATTTTGCCGCAATCCCTCAGATCATATCCACCTAAAGCACTAATTTCTTTTTTAAACCCGTCATCCTGCAAAATGGCCAACAGGGCTTGGATCGGCTCTTTTTCCCAGGCTGAAGCCAGAATGCACAGGTCAAACTGCTCCTCTGCCACTGGGACAAAATCAAGGTTAAAAACTTTCGCAGCTGCCAGAATACCCAGTCCAACATCGGCAGTTTGGTTTACTACAGCCGTACTGACAGCCAAGTGTGTAAACTCTTCCCGCTCATATCCCCTGATATCCATCGGTGACAGCTTTTGTTCCTTGATCAGGTAATCCAATAGCACCCTGGTACCAGACCCCTTTTGCCGGTTGACAAAAACATTGTCACCCACCACTAAATCAGCAATCCCTTTAATTTTTTTGGGGTTTCCTTGCGCTACAATAAAACCTTGCTGGCGGTAAGCCAGATTCACCAGCTTCACCGGTACCTTCCCAAGATATTTTTTTGCATCTGGGATATTATACTCCCCGGAAGTCGGGTCTAATAGGTGAATCCCGGCGCATTCCGCTTCCCCTTTTAAAAGACTCATCAGCCCCCCCAAACTGCCCACATTGGTAGCTGCAAAGCGAAAACCATTTGTTTTACTGAGCCAGTAGTCCAGAATATCTATGCTGATGTCATGACTGCCGGAAACTACCACCCGACGGTTGATTTCCTCTGGTTCAATCAATAACCGGACATCCACTTCAGCACCCTGAACATAGCCTTCCCGGGCAAGGGGGACTGTCAAAATTCCGTCTGCCTCCATTAGGGAAGTAATTACTCCCGCTCCCTTAGAAATAGGAGCCGCCACCAGTTTTTCGTTTACCCTGCCTAGCTTTACTCGAACATACTCGTCACTGCCCAGGGGAGAATTTATTACTTTTGCCAAGTGGGCCTTAACCTGAGGTTCTTCAGGCACAGGGCGCCGGTACCACTTGTAAATAAGAGGCTTGACGAACAAGTCGCAAACCAACGCTGCCGAAACAGGGTACCCGGGGGTGCCAATCACCGGCTTATCTTTAGCTATCCCCAAAATAGTGGGTTTACCTGGTTTAATAGCTACTCCGTGGGTAAGAACTTGGCCGATATCCTCAATGATGGCAGCGGTAAAATCCTCTCGTCCGGCAGAAGAGCCAGCGTTAATTATCACCATATCTGCCCAAGCTAGAGCAGTGGAAATTATCTCTTTTATCTCTTGGTAGTCATCCCTGACTATTGGCAGACGGCACACCTCTGCTCCCCAGCCCGTCACCATTCCCCCTAACACTAAACTATTATACTCTACAATATCCCCGGCCTTAAGTTGACTCCCCACCGGCACCAGCTCCGTCCCGGTGGGGATAATGACTACTTTAGGTTTTTTAATTACCATAACCTCATTGATACCGGCAGCAGCCAGACCCCCCAGGTCAAAGGGAGTTATCTGGTGATAAGGAGGCAGGACTAACTCCGAGGCCACAATATCCTCACCTATTTGCCGGACGTGCTGCCAGGGATAGGCTGATTTGATAATTTCAATTTTATCCTCTCCCACCCTCTGGGCATCTTCCACCATCACTACTCCATCAAAGTCGGCAGGCACCGGATCTCCCGTATCCACCATAACTGCATCCCTTCCCAGTACCAGTGTGATGGGATTGGTTTCTGAGGCACCAAAAGTATCCTTGACCCGCACCCCATACCCGTCCATGGCTGAGGCCAGATAGTGGGGTGAAGAATTTTTAGCAAAAATCGCCCTGGCAGTTACCCGGCCCAACCCGTCCTCCAATTTAATAACTTCTTCTTTCAAGGTAAAGTACTCCGCAGCAGCCAAGCTTTCCAGCCAGCGGGTTAAAGCTAACTCCTTTGGTTTATTATGCAGATATCTTTTTACCTTATCCATATCCTGTTCCACCTCTACCAGATAGTAATGGAAACCTCTTCTCCTGGCTCCAACCCACCGCTGTGGAGTGGTATTACCAGGTACCCATCAGATTTGACAATGGGCAAAATCAGCCCCGACTTGCCCAGCAAAGGAGCAGCAACCCACTCTTCCCCTTCTTTAGTCAGGGTCACCGGTATATAGTCCTTCCTCCCCGTGGCAGAGGCAACTCCTTTAGTCAGCCTAGCTTTAATTTTATTTTTTTCCTCCATCAGTGGACAAGTCTGATATCCTCCCCATTTAACCAGGTCAGCTACCAGCAGTTGAAAAGCCGTCAGAGCAGACGCCGGATGTCCCGGCAAGCCAAAAATCAGTTTTCCTCCCGCCACTGCCGCCAAAGTCGGTTTCCCCGGCTTAATGGAGATACCGTGAAATAAGATTCCCGGTTCCCCTAATTCATCTAAAATGCGCCAGGTAAAATCCCTGGTCCCTACCGAACTGCCACCTGAAACCAGGGTGATATGATTTTCTTCCACGGATTTTTCGATAGTTTCCTTTAACAATTGATAGTCATCAGGTATAATTCCGTACTGCTTTGCTTGTCCCCCAGCTTCCCGGATAAAACCAAACAAGGCATAGGAATTAATGTCCTTCACCTGACCCATGCCGGTGGGTGTCTCAGGGGGAACTATTTCGTCTCCGGTGGATATTATGCCCACTCGCACGGGTTCCCACACCGCCACCTTAGTTTGCCCCACTGCAGCTAATATTCCTAAATCAACGGGCTTCAACAGGTGCCCCTCGGGCAAAATTATAGCCCCAGCAGCAGCATCCTCACCCTCCAAGATGACGTTTTCCCCTGGGGCTACAGATTTAAGCACCGCCAGCAGATCTTCCCCCATCCCCTCTGTCTGTTCAAACATTACAACTGCATCAGCTCCTAATGGCAGCATGCCCCCGGTGGGCACCTTAACCCCTTGCCCTTCCAGCAATTCACCGGCATATGGCTTGCCCATTTCCACTTGTCTTGATAACTCCAGGTAGGCAGGCAGGCTCTCTGATGCACCAAAGGTGTTTCGGGCTATAACCCCATAGCCGTCAACAGTGGATTTGGCAAAGCCTGGTACATCTTCCATTGCCACCACCTCTTTAGCTAAGGTCATCCCCAGGCAATCCAGCAAAGCTTTTATTACCACCTGGCGCCGGCAGCTCCAGTTAGCCGCTATTATTTTTTTCGCGTCATCAGGAGTAATCACCGTAAAAAAATCCATTTAGAAACACCCTAGCATGCATTTAGCAATCTTTATCCCCAGGTCATCTGCCTTTTTACCCACTTCAGCTAAAGAAACATTTAATTCCTCTGCTATTTGGTGGGCTTGGGCACAGGTGAGCCGATTGCCGATCAGCCTCTCTCTAATAGATTCCTCCAGTTTTTTTTCACTTTGCTCCATTTGTCTCTTCCTCCCATCAGTTGTAGTATTGCAACAGCAACAGAATAATTCCCATACTTTAGTATTTATGTGATTATATTTTCCTTGATGTCAACTTTTTATTTCTGCACTTGGCAAATCAATTCCTGCTTTTCCCCAATTTAACCCTTTAAAATACCGGTTTCGGTATCTTCCCTCTTGAATGGAAACACATTATTTGGATATGCCGGGTAGAAATGGGCGATTACTCGCCCAAGACCCCCAGTCGAGTGCCAGACAAGGGGACAGGGACTTGTCTGCTAAGCCTTTTCAACCATAAACTTGCTTACACCTGTTACTCTTGTAAGCTGTCTGATTGTAACACCCTTTATTGCCTTTAAATTTTTCAGTATCATATCTATTTCTTGTCTCCCCAACAAATGAAAAAAACCCTTTTTTACTCCGTATTTCTCTTCAATTAGCTCAATTATCTCATCATCCGCAATCCGATGTCTTTCTTCATAATCTAAAAAAATATCATCGTTGACCTCATTCATATATTTTTCAAATTCCTTTTTGCTATTTGTTTTTCTTTTCCAAATAATTCTAATATAAATTCAGTATCTATAATATTCTTCTTGCGAATATATTCATGATAGCTACTCCATTTATATCCTGCTACTGAATTTATTATACCAGCCTTAATCGGATTCTGGTGGATATATCTTAATGCTGTTATTAGGTACGCTTCATTTTCTACAACTTCACTTTTGAACCGTTCCTGAAATAAATGTCCAAATCGGTCATATTTCCAATTATACCAGTATACAAAATCGGTCTAATCGCTGTAACTATTCAGTAGTCAGTAGCCAGTAGTCAGAATTCAGAATAAAAAACGGATAATACTACAGCAATAGGACCTCAGAGCCTAGTAGCCTAGGAAAA
>Ga0208490_100293_pt1 | contig 38045 bp, 41 predicted proteins | sample SubbioAug_CSWold_FD_184818 | JGI IMG/M metagenome (GOLD analysis project Ga0208490, IMG submission 184818) | Serpentinite rock and fluid subsurface biosphere microbial communities from McLaughlin Reserve, California, USA - CR11Aug_CSWold (SPAdes) | ecosystem: Environmental > Terrestrial > Deep...
CCTCGAAAAAGATGTCGCGCAAGCCGGTGACTTGCGCGACATCATGCGTAAGCTGAGCAGGCCCGACATCGGGCCAAGTACATCATGCCAAGTACATCAAGCCAAGTACATCAGACCATTTGCATCACGCCATATACTGCCCGCCGTTGATCGACAGCGTCGAGCCGGTGATGAAGCCACCCTCGTCGGAGGCGAGGAAGATGACCGCGCGGGCGATTTCTTCGGCCTCGCCCAGTCGCCCCACGGGGATTTGCGGGATGATCTTGGTGTTGAGAACTTCCGCAGGGACCGCCTTGACCATTTCGGTGGCGATGTAGCCCGGTGCGATCACGTTCACCGTGATGCCCTTGGCCGCGTTTTCCTGCGCCAGCGCCTTGGCGAAGCCGATCACGCCGGCCTTGGCGGCGGAGTAGTTCGACTGGCCGACCTGGCCCTTCTGGCCGTTGATCGACGAGATGATGATGATGCGCCCGAAGCCGCGCGACTGCATGCCCTCGATCACGGGCCGCGTCACCGTGAACATCGAATCGAGGTTCGTGCGGATGACGGCGGACCACTGGTCGTAGGTCATGCGGTGGAACATCTTGTCCTTGGTGATGCCGGCATTGTTGACGACGATCTCGACCGGGCCGAGATCGGCCTCGATCTGCTTGATCCCGGCCTCGCAGGCTTCCGGGTCGGAGACGTCGAACTTGTAGACGTTGATCCCGGTGGCGGACTTGAAGGCGTTTGCCGCCTCGTCGTTGCCTGCATAAGTCGCGGCAACCGTGTAGCCGGCTTCCTTCAGCGCTTTCGAGATCGCTTCTCCGATGCCCCGGGTGCCCCCGGTGACCATTGCGATACGTGACATGGCGTTTCCCCTCTGAATGATTTGAACGATTTCTTGTAGAAGTTCCGGGCATGCTCCCATCACGCCCGAAACGTTGTGTCAAGCGCGTCGCGCAATCAAAGGTGATGCGGAGCGCGTTGTCGCTGCCTCAGCGCTTGAGGCACACTTAGCGCTCGAGGCACACTTAGCGCTCAAGGCACATGGCGACGCCCATGCCGCCTCCGATGCAGAGCGTGGTGAGACCCTTCTTGGCGTCGCGCTTGCCCATCTCGTGGAGCAGCGTCACGAGGACGCGCGCGCCGGATGCGCCGATCGGGTGCCCGATGGCGATCGCGCCGCCGTTGACGTTCACGATCTCGGGATCCCAGCCCATGTCCTTGTTCACGGCGAGCGCCTGTGCGGCGAAAGCCTCGTTGGCCTCGACGAGATCGAGATCGGCGACCTTCCAGCCCGCCTTCTCCAGCGCCTTGCGCGAGGCCGGGATCGGCCCGGTGCCCATCACTGCGGGATCGACGCCGCAGGTGGCCCAGGAGGCGATGCGGGCAAGCGGGGTGAGGCCGCGGCGGGCGGCTTCGTCGGCGGTCATCAGCACGAGCGCTGCTGCGCCGTCATTGATGCCGGACGCGTTGCCCGCAGTCACCGTGCCCTCCTTGGAGAAGGCCGGGCGCAGCTTGGCCATGCCCTCGAGCGTCGCGCCGGCACGGATGTACTCGTCGTGTTCGACGACCGTGTCGCCCTTGCGGCCCGAGATCGTCACGGGGGAAATTTCGTCGGCGAACTTGCCGGCCTTCTGCGCCGCTTCGGCCTTGTTCTGCGAGGCGACGGCGAAGGTGTCCTGCTCCTCGCGGGTCAGCTGCCAGCGGGTGGCGACGTTCTCCGCCGTGTTGCCCATGTGATAGCCGTGGAAGGCGTCGATCAGGCCGTCCTTGAGCATCGTATCGACGAGCTTGAGATCGCCCATCTTGGTGCCGCCGCGCATGTAGGCTGCGTGCGGGGCCTGCGACATCGATTCCTGGCCGCCGGCGACGATGATCCTGGCGTCGCCGTTGGCGATCTGCTGCATGCCCAGAGCGACGGCGCGGAGGCCCGAGCCGCAGAGTTGGTTGAGGCCCCATGCGGTGGCTTCCTGCGGAATGCCGGCGTTCATCGCGGCCTGGCGCGCCGGGTTCTGGCCCTGGCCGGCTGCGAGAATCTGCCCGAGGATGACCTCGTCGACTTCCGCGCCCTCGACCTTGCCGCGCTCCAGCGCCGCCTTGATGGCGATGCGGCCCAGCTCGTGCGCGGGCGTGTTGGCGAAGGCTCCATTGAACGATCCGACGGGCGTGCGCGCGGCGGAGACGATCACGATATCCTGGCTTGCCATGTTTCTTTCCTGTCCTTCTTCAGGCGACCCCACCCTTTGCGCCATTGTTGCGGCGCGATCGTCCGGGGCGCGTTCATTGTGTCGCGTCTTGTACGTCGATCAAAACGAGCAGGGCGGTGAAGTCAAGGGTGGGAGGTCGTTCGTGACCGTTATCGACGCGCTACCTCCCGATAATACGAAAATTGGTGTTTGAGGAGTCGGTCGAAGTGCTTAAGGTCTTTTCAGCGAACCTGTTTTGGATTCTGTTTGCGCTGGCTTCGTGGCAACGGCCCCGGGCGGCGCCTGAGTGAGACGCGAGCAGCCATGGCGACTGAAAAACAGCCGACGGTCATCAAGAAATACGCCAATCGCCGCCTCTACCATACCGGCACCTCGACCTACGTGACGCTCGACGATCTCGGCACGATGGTGAAGGCCGGCGACGATTTCGTGGTCTATGACGCAAAGACCGGCGAGGACATCACCCGCCCCGTGCTGACCCAGATCATCTTCGAGCAGGAAAACAAGGTCGGCGCGCAGAACCTGCTCCCGGTCACCTTCCTGCGCCAGCTGATCCGCTTCTACGGCGACAGCATGCAGGCGATGGTGCCGAGCTACCTCGAATTCTCGATGGACCACCTCACCCGCGAGCAGGAGAAGATCCGCCAGCAGATGACGGAAGCTTTCGGCCCCAAGGCCTTCCTCGCGCTCGACGAGCAGGTGCGCGCCAATATGAGCTTCTTCAGCGAAACCATGCGCATGTTCGCCCCCTTCGCCCCCAAACATGGCGCTGCGGAGGGAGAGAAGGCGAAAGAAGCGAACAAGGGCGGGGCGGATCCGCAGGGCGACGCCGAGATCGACAAGCTCAAGGCCCAGATGCAGGACATGCAGGCCAAGCTGAGCGAACTCGCCAAGAAGGACTAGTTCGCCGGAGCGCGAGCAGTCAGGCTTTCACGAGCACGCCGCCGCGATAGCGCGCGAAAGCGCTCTGGCCCGACGGACCGAAGAGGATGACGTCGTAGATGTCGTCTTCCACGCCGGGGACTTCCATGCCCGGAGACCCGATGGGCATGCCGGGAACGCTGAGGCCGCGCGCGTCCGGACGCTCCGCCAGAAGCCGCTTGATCGCGTCGGCGGGGACATGCCCCTCGACGATGTAGCCGTCGATTTCCGCAGTATGGCAGGAGGCGAGGTCGCCGGGAACGCCCAGGCGCGCCTTGATCCGGTTCATTTCGCTCGTCTCGCGTACCTCGACGGGAAATCCGGCCTCCGCAAGGTGCTCGACCCAGGCCCCGCAGCAGCCGCATAGTGGATCGGAATGGATGACGGCCATCGGGAGGCCGGCGGCCAGGGCGAGCGGGGTGCGGAACGCGAACGGAACCGCGACGGCGCCCAGAAGGAAAGCTCGTCTGTTCATGATGTCCTCTCGGATGCTGGATCGGGCGACGGCGCAGGAGCGCCGCCGCGATGCGGACGTTGCCGCGAGTGAATCATCGTTTCGAGTTGATCATTGCGGGGCGTTGCGCGCCAGCCATTCCTGCATCATCGCGATCTCGCCCTCCTGGGCCTCTATGATCGCATCGGCCAGTTCACGGATCTGAGCATCCTCGCCGAAGCCTTTCACCACCTTCGCCATGTCGATCGCCCCCTGATGGTGGACGATCATCGCCGTGACGAAATCGGCGTCGACATTGCCGGTGAAGGCGATCGCCATGTCGCGATGCATCTTCTCGTTCACCGCGTTGAGCGCGACGGATGCGACGCTCTGGTCGCCCGCCGGGCCGCCCATATGCATGCCTGAGCCCTGCATCGCTCCCATGCCGCCCATCATGCCGCGGTTCATCATGGGGCAGTTCATCATGCCCATTCCCTGACCCATGCCTTGACCCATGCCTTGACCCATGCCTTGACCCATGCCGGGAGGCTGCGTCGCAGGAGCTTCGGTCTGCGCGGTTTCGGGGTGATGCGCGTCATGCTCCGCGCCGGATTGCTGAGCGAGGGCGGGCAGCGAGAAGAGGCTTGCAGCGAACGCAAGCGTCGCAATGGTCTTGTACATTTTGTTTCTCCATCGAGAGTCCGAATCAGGAATCTTCGGCGCACGCGCACGCGTCGCCGGTTGATCGACTCAGGCTCTGGGTGGAGGCGTTTCCAGTTCCGGCCCCCGGCTGCGCAGAGCCCGCGCCGTCGGAGGCGGCGCAGCCGCATCCCGCGAGACGAACGGCGCCGCATCGAGGCCCGGGAGGATCGGCGTCGCGCAGGTCGCTGCGGAACAGGTCGCTGCGCAGGCCGGTTCCGACGTAGTCGGCTCGCAGCAATGGTGCTGTCGAACCTCCGTCTGCGGGACGGCCTCCTGTGTCGCAACCCCTCTCGCCGCCATCGCAGGCGAACCAGGAATCCCGGCGCCGACGAGCAGGATCGCCACCATCAGCAGGCGGAAAAGCAGGTGCGGCGGGATCATCGGGCTTGAGCGCATTGGTCATCACCTCACGTTCAATCTAGTCGCGCCTTGATCCAGCGCAATGGGCGCGAGCGATCCGTCCGCCGGTTCTGCGGTTAAGGGGTGTTTCCCGGCGTGATCGGCCTTATACAAAGCAGGAACGAATCGGCCATCGGCCCGGGAGCACGCGCGACGTGACCAATTCAAAAGGCCTGCTGACGCCTGAAAAGCGCGAGGACGACCTCGAGACCTCGCTGCGCCCCCTCGCGCTCGCGGATTTCACCGGGCAGAAGGCCGCTCGCGCCAATCTGCAGGTCTTCATCAACGCGGCCAAGACGCGCGGCGATGCGCTCGACCACGTTCTGTTCGTCGGCCCGCCCGGCCTCGGCAAGACGACGCTGGCGCAGATCGTGGCCCGCGAACTCGGCGTCAACTTCCGCTCGACCTCGGGCCCCGTCATCGCCAAGGCGGGGGATCTCGCGGCGCAGCTGACCAATCTCGAAGAGGGCGACGTCCTCTTCATCGACGAAATTCACCGCCTCAACCCCGCCGTCGAGGAAATCCTCTACCCGGCCATGGAGGATTTCCAGCTCGATCTCATCATCGGCGAGGGGCCCGCCGCGCGCTCGGTGAAGATCGAGCTGCCGAAATTCACCCTCGTCGGCGCGACGACCCGCGCCGGGTTGCTCACGACACCGCTGCGCGATCGCTTCGGCATCCCGGTGCGGCTCGAATTCTACACCGTGGAAGAGCTCGAGCTGATCGTGAAGCGCGGCGCGAAAGTGCTCAAGATGGGTATGTCCGACGAGGGCGCCAACGAGATCGCCAAGCGCGCCCGCGGCACCCCGCGCATCGCCGGCAGGCTCCTGCGCCGGGTGCGCGACTTCGCCATCGTCGATGGCGTCGACACCGTTTCCCGCGCCATGGCCGACAATGCCCTGCGGCTGCTCGAAGTCGATCCTGCCGGGCTCGACATCATGGACCGCAAGTATCTCATCATGGTGGCCACGAACTTCTCCGGCGGCCCCGTCGGCATCGAAACCATCGCCGCCGCCCTCTCGGAGCCGCGTGACGCCATCGAGGAAATCATTGAGCCCTATCTGATCCAGAAGGGCTTCGTGCAGCGCACTCCCCGAGGCCGGGTCCTCACCGGCCACGCCTTCCGGCACCTCGGCATGCCCGAACCCAAGCGCGAGCCGGTGGTCCAGGGCGGGTTGTTCGCGAGCGAGGACGATTAGCGGAAGCAGATCCTTCCAAGTGGGGGCGGGCGAGCCGATGGTATGAGCCCCGAGTTCGGCAACTCGATCGCGCCTCGTCGGCCCTCGCAGCTGTGTTTGTGTCTGAGCACGTAGCATTCGCAGCTACGGAGAGGGCCTCCTCAGAGGCCGGTGATGCGTCTCAGGAACCCCTCGCCCGCCGCGAGCTGCTCCAGCGTGATGTATTCGTCCGGCTGATGCGCCTGATCGATCGAGCCCGGGCCGCAGACGACGACGGGAATCGCGGCCGCGCGGAACTGCCCGGCTTCCGTGCCGTAGGGCACGCTGATCGTCTGGTTGCGACCGGCGGCCCGCAGCGCGATCAGCTCCGCCTCGGAGCCGGGTTCGGGGGCGAGCCCCGGAACATCCACGTCGACGATCGTCTCGATGCGCCCGAAAGGGCCGAAGCGGTTGAGGCGCTCCTTCTCGACCATCGCGGAGAAGCGCGCGAAGCGCTCGCGCACCGGCTGCTGGTCGAAGCCGGGCAGGCCCCGGATCTCCCAGTTGATCACGCACTCCTTCGCGAGGATATTCCGCGCAGTGCCGCCGTTGATCGTGCCGACGCCGACCGTGGAATAGCCCGGATCGAAGCGGCCGGATGAATCGCCGAGCAGCATCAGTTCGTCGCCAATGCGGTTCAGTTCGCAGACGAGTTCGGCGGCGCTGGTGACCGCGTTCGCGCCGAGATAGGGCTTGGACGAATGCGCCTCGAAGCCGTGCACCCGCGTCGTGAAGATCGAGACGCTCTTGTGCGCGTCCGCCACCTGCAGCTGCGTCGGTTCTCCCACGATCACGGCGCGCGGGCGCGGCAGGTCTCCGCCGAAGCGGGCGATGGCATCAACCACGCCGAGGCAGGTCGTCTCCTCGTCGTAGGAGAGCAGGATGTGCACGGGGCTCACGAGATCAGCCGCGAGAAGCTCCGGCACGAGGGTCAGCGCCGTCGCGCAGAACCCCTTCATGTCCACCGATCCGCGGCCATAGGCCCGCCCGTCCGCGATGCGCAGCGTGAAGGGATCGCTGGTCCAGGTCTGACCGGTCACGGGGACGACGTCGGTATGGCCAGACAGCACGATCCCGCCATCGATGCGCGGGCCGATGGTGGCAACGAGCGAGGCCTTGTCGCCGCTGGCATTGGGGATGCGCACATAATCGACGCCCCAGGCGTCGAGATAATCCGCGACGAAGTCGATCAGCGCGAGGTTCGACTTGTCGCTGTCGGTGTCGAAGGCGACGAGGCGCGCGAGCATCTCGAGCGGCGTGTAGCGGGGGGATGTCATGGCAATCTCGTGAAAAAAGTCGGTTCAGTGGACCGAGCGCTTGATGTGCGGGCTGTCGAGCGAGAAGGCTGGGATGTCGGCCACGAAGATCTCGCCGTCGGTCGCCTCCATTTCGTAATGCCCCTGCATCGTGCCGTCGGGCGTCTGCAGCGGGCAGCCGCTGGTGTAGGTGAAGCTCTCGCCGGGCCCGAGCGCGGGCTGCTGGCCGACCACGCCCGCCCCACGCACCTCCTGCACGCGCCCGAGACCATCGACGATGCGCCAGTAGCGCCGCAGAAGCCTGGCGCGCTCGGGGTTGAGGTTGGTAATCTCGACCGTGTACGCGAAGAAGTACTGCCCCGCTGCCGGGCGCGATTCCTCCTCGAGATATTGCGGCGTCACGGTGACGCGGATGCCGCGGGTCACGGCGGTATACATGGCTCTAGCTCCGACGCGGGCGACATTCCATATCGATGGTGGTAAGGCGAGGAACGATTGACGTCAACGCGTGAAGTTTCAAGATGCTCGATGGCCTGATGCGCCGCCTGATCGATCCGCCCCTCGACCGCATCGGCCGCGTGCTCGCGCGCGGCGGCGTGAGCGCCGACCAGGTCACCTTCGCCGGCCTGATCCTCGGCCTCGCCTGCGCGGTGGCGATCGCCATCGGAGCCGACTGGCTCGCCCTCGCCCTGCTGGCGCTCAGCCGGATCTGCGACGGGCTCGACGGCGCGGTGGCGCGGGCGAGCGCGATCAGTGATCGCGGCGGGTTCCTCGACATCGTCTTTGATTTCATCTTCTACGGCGCGGTGCCCCTCGCCTTCGCCCTGCGCGACCCGGACGCCAACGCCATCGCCGCGATCGTCCTGCTCTTCACCTTCTACGTCAACGGCGCAAGCTTCCTCGCCTTCGCAACCATCGCCGCCAAGCGCGGAATGACGACGCAGATGCGCGGGATAAAGTCGATCTACTTCACGGCGGGCCTCGCCGAGGGCTCCGAGACGATCATCGCCTTCGCCCTGATGATCGCCTTCGCCCAGCACTTCCCCCTCATCGCCTACTTCTTCGCCGGCCTCACGATGATGAGCGCACTGGCCCGCATCGCGCTGGCTTATGCGCTCTTTGCGGATGAGGGGGAGGAGGATGAGGGGGCTTGAGTAGGGAGCGTAAGGTCGGGATTGCACAAAGCGCCTGCGGCGCTTAGGAAATGCGAAACAATATCTAGGGGTCGATCAGGTGCTGCGCGACGGAATTCAATCGGCGAGGACGATCGCCGAACTCACGAGGGCCGGGAAGATTCTTCCGGCGACCCCTTACGCCGCCGACCAGATTCAGCCGGCGAGCCTCGATCTGCGGCTGGGCGCGCGGGTCTGGCGGGTGCGGGCGAGCTTTCTTCCCGGGCCGACGCAGACGGTGCTCGACCGGCTCGAATATCTCGTCCTGCACGAGATGGACCTGACCAAGCCCGTCCTGCTGGAGACCGGCTGCGTCTATATCGCCGAACTCCAGGAGAGCCTCGCGCTTCCACCGGAGCTTTCCGCCTCCGCCAACCCCAAGAGCTCCACCGGCCGGATCGACGTCTTCACCCGCGTGATCACCGATCGGGCGCGGGAGTTCGACATGATCGAGGCCGGCTATCACGGGCCGCTCTATGCCGAAATCTCGCCGCGCACCTTCCCCGTGCGGGTTCGCATGGGCTCGCGGCTCTCGCAGCTGCGCCTGCGCAAGGGCGAGGTCCGGCTGACGGATATCGAGCTCGCGGCCTTGCATGAGCGCGAGAGCCTCGTCACCTCCGCCGAGCCCTCGTTCCAGGACGGCGTGGCGGTGAGCGTCGATCTGGCGGGCTTCGGCACGGACAAGCTGATCGGCTACCGCGCCAAGCGCCACACGGCGATGGTCGATGTGGATGTCGTCGGCGCGTGCAGGGCATCGGATTTCTGGGAGCCGCTGCATACGGATGATCGCGCGGAGCTGATCCTCGATCCGGGGCAGTTCTACATTCTCGCGTCGAAAGAGGCGGTGCACGTACCCCCCGATTACGCTGCCGAAATGGTGCCCTTCGATCCGCTCGTCGGCGAATTCCGCGTGCATTATGCAGGTTTCTTCGATCCGGGCTTCGGCCATGCCGGTGTCGGCGGGGCCGGCGCGCGGGCGGTGCTCGAGGTGCGCTCGCGGGACGTGCCGTTCATTCTGGAAGACGGCCAGACGGTGGGGCGATTGGTCTACGAGCGGATGGCCGAGCGCCCGGATGTGCTCTACGGGGCGGCGGCGGGCTCGAACTACCAGGCGCAGGGGCTGAAGCTGTCGAAGCACTTCGTCTGAGCTGAAGAGGCAATGCGCGCCCCGCCGGGCGGGACGCGTTTCGATCGCAAGGCGTCAGCCCCGCATGATCTTCTTCTCGCGCCGGCGATCGGCGGAGGGCTGGTAGGCCATCTGCGAGTGGTGCTCGCAATAGGGGACGCCCGTGAAGGCGCTCGCCCCGCAGAAGCGGAAATCGGGCGATGTCGGATCGCCGATCGGCCAGCGGCACATGCCCTCGCGCAGATCCATGATGGTCACGCGCTCGGCGATCGCCACCACGACATCCGCCACGGGGGCGGGCCGCGCGGCCGGCTCGGGAACCTGTTCCGCCATCGGCTCGACGAGGCGGGGCTGAGCGAGCGCCGTTGCGCCGATGGTGGCGGGACGGGGCGGGGCCGCCGGAGCCTGTTGCGGAGCCGCCGGCTTGGGGGCGATGGCCACCTTTTCCCGAGGGCGGGCAGGCGATGCGCCGGGTGCCTTGGCGCGGCCCGAAAGCCCCAGCCTGTGCACCTTGCCGATCACCGCGTTGCGACTGACGCCGCCGATCTCCGCGGCGATCTGGCTCGCGCTGCGACCCTCCGCCCAGAGCTTCTTGAGCTGCTCGACGCGCTCGTCGTTCCAGGTCACGCTCGAATCCGTCATCGCCGCCTCCCTGCGGATGCTGTTCTTGACATCGGAATCCCTCCGCGACCGCGGACGATCAAAAACTCGACCGCGTGCCCGACGCTCGCTCATAAGTGAAAAAAATCTGCCGCATCAGAGTGAATCTGATGGATCGAACCTACAGGAATCGTTGACTCCCGCGCAAGAGTCCGAATTCACGGCGATTCGTTTTCAACAGGAGATGTGCAGTAAACGGTCAGGAGGCCGTTCCGACAGGCAGCGAGCGCCGAACCTGCTTTCTCTTGATGGCGACCCAGTCGGCACCGGCGAGTTTTTGCTGGATGACGATCTCGCCGTCGTGCTCGAGGCGCAGCGGCAATCCGCTGAACGAAAAAGTCGCCGTACCGGCTTCGAGGAAAGTGAGTTCAAAGCCGATCAGTGGCGCGGGATTTCCCGATGGCGTCAGAACGCGCAGCTCCAGCGAATGCGTTCCCGATTCAGCGGATTCGTATTCGATCCAGACGGCGCAACGGAGCGTCGCCGGATAGGCAGGCACGATTACATCCTGATTGTACACACCGATCAGGATTTCCTTCTGCGAAACCTCCGTGCGAACGTCGTCGCACAGGATGACGGCAACGGCCTCAATCGGCATCGACATGCTCCCTGCGCGTAATCTTCGCCGTGGCACCGGTTGTGGCGGTCCCGGGGTCCGGAGACGCGCTGCGTGGCTGGTACGCGGCGAGCTCGTGGAAGTGGTTCGACGGCGTGAGTTCCTTCAGCGGCTCCGCGGTCACGCGCAGGGTGGCTCCCAGACCTAGGGCGAGTGCTGCTGCCGTGTCGAAGGTCCAGTTTCCAGGTGCGGCGAGCCACCGGGTGATCTGCTCTGGCCGCTTGTCCAGGCGGCGTGCGAGATCCCCCTTTGTGAAGCCATCCTGAGCGCGTCTCACGAACAGCTGCAGGATTTCCTCGTGAACGTCATGACGAAGCCGGCTCCCGAAATAAGAGACATGCTCGGGCCGCAACGTCGCCTCATCCAAGAGTTCGCAGATCAAGGACGTTTTCGGTGATGTAGTCATTTACTGTGCTCCCGCTGAACGGTGGCCACGTATTGAAAAGCTGACGCCAGCACGCCTTCGTGTAGCGAATTGCCGATTTGAATTCGGGCGAGTCGAAGCCGCCGAGCGAAGGAATTGGATCCCCCTGAGGCTGGGGGCGCGGATCGACCTGTGCATTCTTCAGATAGCATGATGAATTGACTTTTAAGTCAATAGTCGTGGACCCTGAGGACGGCAAACCATTCATTTGATTGACACACCGCCGCAGGCACCTAGAATGTGACCGTGCCGCCCTCATCGGGCGGCGCTTTCGTTTTTCTAGGCCCAGAGCCTTCATCTGGCCCTGCGCCCTTTCACCGAGGATAAAGTCCGTGACCTCCGCCATCCTGCCAACCTATGCCCGCGCCGATCTGGCTTTCGAGAAGGGTCAAGGGGCCTGGCTCGTGGAGCGAGGTGGCGAGCGATATCTGGATTTCGGGTCGGGCATCGCGGTGAATTCCGTCGGCCATGCGCATCCCCATCTCGTCAAGGCCTTGGCGGATCAGGCGGAAAAGCTCTGGCACGTCTCGAACCTGTTCCAGATCCCGGAAGGCGAGCGGCTGGCGCAGCGTCTCGTGGACGCGACCTTTGCGGATCGCGTGTTCTTCTGCAATTCGGGCGCGGAGGCCAACGAAGGCGCGATCAAGATGGCGCGCCGCTACCATTATGCGAAGGGCCAGCCTGAGCGCTTCCGGATCCTGACCTTCGAGGGCGCCTTCCATGGGCGCACCATCGCGACGATCGCGGCGGGCGGGCAGAAGAAGTATCTCGAAGGCTTCGGGCCGAAGGCCGAGGGCTTCGACCAGGTGCCGTTCGGCGATCACGAGGCCATGCGCGCCGCGATCACGCCGGAGACGGCGGCGATCCTGATCGAGCCGATCCAGGGAGAGGGCGGCATCCGCGAGGTGCCGCATCAGTGCCTGCGCGGCCTGCGCGAACTCTGCGACGAGCAGGGCATCCTGCTGATCTTCGACGAGGTGCAGACAGGCGTCGGGCGCACCGGCAGGCTCTTCGCGCATGAGTGGGCGGGCATTTCGCCCGACATCATGACGGTCGCCAAGGGCATCGGCGGCGGCTTCCCGATGGGCGCGATCCTGGCGACCGAGGAGGCCGGCAGCGGCCTTGCGGCGGGGACGCACGGGACCACTTTCGGAGGCAATCCGCTCGCCATGGCGGTCGGCAACGCCGTGCTCGACATCGTGCTGGCACCCGGCTTCCTCGACCATGTGCGGCAAGTGGGGCTCTTGATGATGCAGCGCCTCGCCGAACTGCGCGACAGGCATCCCGACGTGATCGCGGAGGTGCGCGGCCAGGGCCTGCTGCTGGGCCTTCGCACCGCCGTGCCCAATGGCGATTTCGTCGCGGCGGCGCGGGCGCAGAAGCTGCTGACGATACCTGCCGGCGACAACGTCGTGAGGCTGATGCCGCCATTGATCATCACGGAAGCGGAAGCGGGCGAGGCGGCGTCTCGGCTGGATGCCGCATGCACCGCCATCGAGGACGCCATGAAGGCCAAGGGAGCGGCGCAATGAACGCGATCACCGCCCCCCGACACTTCATCGATCTGACCGATTTTACCGGCGACGAACTGCGCCGCGTGCTGGCGCTCGGCATGGCAATCAAGGGCAAGCGCCGCAAGGGCGAGCCGCAGCGCGAGCGCCCCCTCGCCGGCAAGGTCCTCGCCATGGTGTTCGACAAGCCCTCCACCCGCACCCGCGTCTCGTTCGACGTGGGGATGCGGGAACTCGGCGGCGAGACGATCATGCTGACGGGCAGCGAGATGCAGCTCGGGCGCGGCGAGACCATCGCGGATACGGCGCGGGTGCTCTCGCGCTACGTCGATGCGATCATGATCCGCATCCTCGAACACGACATGATGACGGAACTGGCGGCGAATGCGGACGTTCCCGTGATCAACGGGCTCACCAAGCTCACCCATCCCTGCCAGATCATGGCGGACGTCATGACGTTCGAAGAGCATCGCGGACCGATCAAGGGCAGCACCGTCGCCTGGACGGGGGATTCGAACAACGTGCTCGCCTCCTGGATCCACGCCTCCGCCCGCCTCAATTTCACGCTCAACATCGCGACGCCTTCGGAGCTTGCGCCGGGTGCGGACATCATCGCCTGGGCGAAGGACAACGGCGCGCGCATCAACCTCACGACGGATGCGTTCGCAGCCGCCGAGAAGGCGGATGCGGTGGTGACCGATTGCTGGGTCTCCATGGGCGACGAGGACGAGGGGCGGCGGCACAATCTGCTCAAGCCCTATCAGGTCAATGGCAAGCTCATGAGCGTCGCCAACAAGGACGCGCTGTTCATGCATTGCCTCCCCGCCCATCGTGGCGAGGAGGTCACGGACGAGGTGATGGACGGGCCGAATTCGGTCGTGTTCGACGAAGCCGAAAACCGTCTGCACGCGCAGAAAGGCATTCTCGCCTGGTGTTTCGGCGCGGAGGCTTGATGAGCGAGATCATTCACGATCAGGACGACGCCGTACTCCCCTTCTCCGTCGAGCCGCTGGACGTGCGCGGGCGCGTGGTCCGGCTCGGCCCCGCCGTCGATACGCTGATCGCCCGCCACGGCTACCCGGACGCCGTGGCGCGCGTGGTGGGCGAGGCTGCGGCGCTGACGGTGCTGCTCGGCTCGTCGTTGAAGTTCGAGGGCCGTTTCCAGCTCCAGACCAAGACCGACGGACCGATCGAGATGATCGTCGTCGATTTCGACACGCCCGACCGCCTTCGCGCCTATGCCCGCTTCGACGCCGACAAGCTCGCGAAGACGCTGGATGGCGGGTCGCGGGATTCCGGGGCACTGATCGGCCACGGCTATCTCGCCATGACCATCGATCAGGGCCCGGACATGAACCGGTATCAGGGCGTGGTGCCCATGGAGGGGCAGAGCCTCGAAGCGGCGGGGGACCAGTATTTCCGCCAATCCGAGCAGATCCCGACCCGCATCCGCCTCGCTGTCGCCGAACATCTCGACGGCGGACGCGCCCGCTACCGCGCCGGCGGGCTGCTCGCGCAGTTCATGCCCTCCTCCAGCGAGCGCCAGCGCCAGGGGGACCTGCCCCCCGGCGACATCCCGGAGGGGCATCCGCTGCACGATGCGCCCGAGACCGAGATCGACGACGCCTGGGTCGAGGCGAAGGCGTTGATCGATACGGTCGAGGATCACGAGCTGGTCGACCCCGCCGTTACCAGCGAGGTGCTGCTCTACCGCCTCTTCCACGAGCGCGGCGTGCGCGTCTTCGAGCGCCAGGACGTCCGCGAGGCCTGCCGCTGCTCGCAGGAGCGCATCATGCTGATGATGCAGCAGTTCTCGAAGAAGGACCGCGCCGACATGGTCGGCGACGACGGCCGCATCGGGATCACCTGCGAGTTCTGCTCGAGGCACTACGACCTCGACCCGGCGGATGTCGAGGCGCAGATCGAGAGCGAGTGAGGTTGGGGCGGGGGGCCATGCAGCCGCCCCCCCGTCCGTGTCATCCCCGGCCCGGCGCAGGGGAAGGGGATCTGGCCGTGAGGGTCCTGCAGGCGTCACAGCCAGGAGCGCTCCATCAAGTTCACGGCTGGATCCCCTTCCCGGCGCTTTGCGCCGCCGGGGATGACACGGACGGGGAGTGCGGTGCCTTCGTGATCTTGTTGCAGGTGTCGCCGGCTGCACACTGACCCTCACCCAGCGAGTGCGTCGATTTCCTCGTCCGTCAATCCCCCCGGGACGATGACGACCGGGACCGGGTAGGTGCTGGCGGCCTTGCCGGCGAGGCTCGTCACGAGCGGGCCGGGGCCCTCGGAGGCGGTGCCGGCGGCGAGGACGAGGAAGGAGATGTCCTCGTCTTCCTCGATCAGCTTGAGGATTTCGTCGTTCTTGACGCCGACGCGCACGGCGAGTTCCGGCTGCACGCCCGCAGCCTCGCGGGCCTTTTCGGCGGCGACTTCGAGCAGTGCCTGCGCCTCGTCCTCGGCCTCCTCGCGCATGACGTCGCCGACGCCGAGCCATTCGAAGCCGTCAGGCGGCTGCGAGACCGCGAGCAGGATCATCTTCGCGCCGAGCCGCGCCACGCGACGGGCGGCAAAACGGACCGCCCGATCACACTCGACCGTATCGTCCACGATGACGAGAAACTTGGGGCGATGCCCCGATTCGTAGGATCGCCGCCGGGAATACGACATGCATTGACTCCGCTCCGCCGCAGGAGTCGCGATGCTGCCCGCATCCGACCCCCACGGCAAGAGCAATGAATGGGCAGGCTCAACCGCGGCGGACGAAGCCTATGATGTCCTTGACCGCGTTCATCGTCTGCGATGCGATTGCCTCGGCGCGTCCGGCGCCGTCGGCGAGGATGGCGTCGATGTGATCGGGCTCGGCCGTCAGCCGCTTCATCTCTGCGGCCATCGGGGCCAGGCGATGCACGGCGAGATCGACGAGGGCGCTCTTGAAGGTCGAGAACTGCGCTCCTCCGAATTCCCGCAGGACATCCTCCTTCGGCACGCTCTTCAGCGCAGAGAAGATGCCGACGAGATTTTGCGCCTCGGGGCGGGTGGCGAGGCCGGCGAGCTCCGTTGGGAGGGGCTCGGGATCGGTCTTGGCCTTGCGCACCTTCTGGGCGATGGCGTCGGCGTCGTCGGTGAGGTTGATGCGCGAATAATCGGAGGGATCGGACTTCGACATCTTCTTCGAGCCGTCGCGCAGGCTCATGACGCGGGTAGCGGGCCCCTGGATCAGCGGCTCGGGAAGCGGGAAGAAGGCATCGCCGAAGCCCTGTTCGGCGATGGTTTCCGACCAGTCGTTGTTGAACTTCTGGGCGACGTCGCGGGACAGTTCGAGATGCTGCTTCTGATCGTCGCCGACGGGCACGTGGGTCGCGCGGTAGACCAGGATGTCGGACGCCATCAGCGTGGGATAGGCGAAGAGCCCGACGGACGCGTTCTCGCGGTCTTTGCCGGCCTTCTCCTTGAACTGCGTCATGCGCGAGAGCCAGCCCATGCGGGCGACGCAGTTGAACACCCAGGCGAGTTCGGCGTGCTGCGGTACCTGACTTTGATTGAAGACGATGTTCTTCTTTGGGTCGATGCCTGCGGCGATGAAGGCCGCGGTGACTTCCCGCGTGGTGTTCTTCAGTTCGTGCGGGTTCTGCGGCACCGTGATCGCGTGCATGTCGACGACGCAATAGATGCAGTCATGCGTCTCCTGCATCGTCACGAAGCGGCTGATCGCGCCCAGATAATTGCCCAGATGGAGGTTCCCGGTCGGCTGCACGCCCGAAAACACCAACTCCCTGAAATCGGCCATTCACGACATCCTTTCACGTCTTGCGCGGGCCATATGGCAAAGGGGCTCCGGATGCAAGAGGAAGGGTGCCTGCGCGGGAGATTCGCAATCAGCCGCGACGCCTGATCGCCGCGATGTCGTCGCGCGTCCCGGCCCCCGTCAGGATCGCGGCGAGTCCGTAGACGAGGCCGCCACCGAGGCAGGCGAGCGTCATGAGCAGGCTGGTCCATTGCGCGATCAACATCGTCATGGCGAGGAGGAGCGCGCTCATGACCAGCGTCGCGAGGGCGATGCGGGCGAGCCGCGCGAACAGCCTTCGATCCGGCCGCCACAGGCCGCTCAGGGCGAGCATGAGGACGATCGCCAGCGCATGCACCGCAAAGGCGAGCGCCGCGCCGAGGCCGATCCCGAAGCCGCCGAGCGGGATCGCGAGAAGGGGGCAGGCGACGATCGCCGTGGCGATGCCGGCAAGTGCCGCGAGGCTCGCCGCACGCGATCTTTCGCCGGCAAACAACCCCTGCCCCAGCACCTTGGCGGTCACCGCGAACGGCAGGCCGATCGACAGGCCCGCGAGCATGGCGGCGGTCGCGATCCGGTCGAATGCCGTGAAGGCCCCGCGCTCCAGAAGCACCCCGACGATGGGTTCGGCGAGGATCACGAGCGCCGCGCCCGCGGGCAGGGCGAGGAGGAGGCTGCCCTCGAGCGCCCGGCTCGTCGCCACCTCGAACCCGCGCCGGTCGCCGCCGCGAAGCCGGCCCGCGATCTCCGGCAGCAGCACGATCCCGACGGCGACGCCGATCAGCCCGAGCGGCAACTGGAAGAGCCGGTCGGCGTAGTGGAGATGCGAGACCGCGGACGGCGTGTAGGACGCCGCCTGCAGCGCCGCGAGCAGGATGAACTGCGCCGCGCCGGCCGCCAGCAGCCCGGGCAGGGCGAACGTCATGAGCCTTCGCATGTCCGCACCGAGCCGGGGCCGCGCCAGCCGCAGACCCGGCCGCGCCCTTCGCAGGGCCAGCGCGAGGATGGCGAGCTGCGCGCCCGCGCTCAGCGTCAGGGTCAGCGCCAGCACCCGCGCCATCAGCATGGGATCGTCTCGCAGGGCCGGGATTGGGGCGATCAGCACCGCGATCATGGCGAGGTTGACGACGAGGGGTGCAACCGCCGCCGCGACGAAGCGCCGCTCGGCGTTCAGCACGGCCCCGATCAGTGCGGCAAGCGTCAGCGCCGCGATGGCGGGCAGGGCGAGGCGCGTGAGATCGGTGGTAAAGGCGAAACCCTGGGGATCGTCGGCATAGCCCGATGCGATGGCGAGGACGAGCGCGCCGGCAGCGAAGTGCGCGATGACCGAGAAAGCGGCGAGCGCGACGCCAACCGTCGATATCGCCCGCGCGGAGAATTCCTGCGCTCCGGCTTCGCCCCGCTCCGCCGTGATGCGGGCATGCAGGGGCACGAAGCCCGCATTGATCCCGCCCTCGCCGAGCACCCGGCGCACGAGGTTGGGCAGGCGAAGCGCCACGAGAAACGCGTCGGAGACCGGTCCGGCGCCCAGCACCGCCGCAATCAGGATATCGCGCAAGAAGCCGAGGATTCGGGACAGCGCGGTCGCCACTGCGACGACGAGGCTCGAGCGCAGAAGCGTCATCGCGGGCTTCACGCTGGCGAGGCGGCGGGTGCGCTCACGCCGATACCGGCCCCTTCACCGCGCCGTTCCCGCCTTCCGCCATCGGGGAGACCGCGCCGGGAAGCGCCTCCGGCTTGCCGCAATGATCGCCCTGAAGATAATCGACGCCCCAATCCGCCAGCATCTGCGCGCTCTCCTCGTCTTCCACCCATTCGGCGACGGTGGGGATGCAAAGATGATGCGCCAGATCGATGAGGGTGCGCACGAAAAATCGATCGTCGGGCGAGCGGGCGAGGTTCTGCACGAAGGCGCCGTCGATCTTGAGCATATCGACGGGGAAGCTGCGCAGATGCCTGAACGAGGTGTGTCCCGCGCCGAAATCGTCGATCGCGATCGAAACGCCGAGCGCCTTCATCGCCTCGAGCCGCGCCCGCGCGAGATCGACGTCGCCCACCGCGATCGTCTCCGTGACCTCGATGATCAGCCGCGAGGCGACGCCGGGGCGCGAGCCGAGGTGACCGGCAAGCGTCGGCAGCCAGTCGGGGCGCTCCAGCGTCATCGGCGAGAGGTTGATCGAGAGCCGCTCGTGCGGGTTTCGCGCGAGCCACTGCGTGGTGAGCTCGAGCATGCGCGTGTCGAGGAGCGAGATCAGCCCGGCGCGCTCCACGGCAGGGATGATCTCCCCCGCCGTCAGCCACGGCAGGCCCGGGCGCTCGATCCGCGCCAGCGCTTCGCCGAAGGCGACGGCGCGCGTGTCGGCCTTGACGATGGGCTGCCGCACGAAGACGACGCGCCGCTGGTTGAGCGCGTCCACGACGTCGGGCGCGCTGATGCTCGTCGTGCGGCGATACGGCTGCTCCACCGCGCGGCGGGGGTCGTAGATCACGCAATGCGTATCGACGGTTCGCTTGGCGAGCGTCAACGCATCCTCGGCCCGCCGCATCAGGGTCGCCGCATCCTCGGCGTGATCGGGCGCGCAGGCCGCGCCGATGCGCAGCTCCACGGGAAACGGCCCTTGCGTCGTCTCGATCGGCACGCCCGATACCGCCTCGCACAGCCGCTGCGTGGCGAAACGCACCTGATCCGCCGGGCACGACATCAACGCCACCGCGAAGCGGTTGCTCGCGTAGCGCGCGAGCTTGTCGCGGCGGCGCATGACCTTGTGGACGCGGCGCGAGACCTCCGCGATCACCTCGTCCCCGCCTTCGTAGCCGAGTTGCTCGTTGATCCGGTCGAGATTGTCGATCGAGGCGACGATCATCGCGACGTGACGCCGCAGATGTCGGGTTTCCATCACGTCGGCGGCGATATGGTCGATGAAGGCGCTGCGATCGCGGGAGCCGAGAAGCGCCTTGTCGGCCTCCTCGACGCGCATCACGCCATGCGCCACGACCGGTCGTCCATCCGCGTTCGCGAACCACCGCCCGGTATCTTCCACGGAGACGGTGCGCCCGCCGGGAAGCGTGAGATTGTAGCGCGTGCGATAGGGAACGCCGCCACCCTGATCCGGCTGCTTCGACAGCATGACGGTCTCCTGACGGGAGACGCCGCTGCCGGGATCGACGAGCAGGCCGAAAGCCTGGCCCGACGCGAGAGCGGCGATCGCGTCGATCTCCAGCACATCTGCCGCATTCGCGCTCCAGGCGATCGCGTCCGAGCCGAGATCCCAATCGTAGACGATTTCGCCGATGGAGGTCAGGATGGACCGCGGATCGAACGACCGCCGGGTCTCGGCGGGCGTTTCAATCGCCGATCCTGACTGTTTCGGCCCGTTGCCCGACATCTGGAAGCACCCCTTGCGCCATCGCGACGGCGCGTTCGCAAATTCGGACCGATCGAGATGGTTCAGTGCCGCCGGCAGGCGATGATTAAAATCTGTCCGAAAATGATGCGGATTTGAGGGTTAATGAGACGTTAATTCTGGCGGGAAACTTGCTATGATTCCTCGGAAACGTCCGAGAGATGGCTGGCATGCATAATCAAGAGTTGCCGAAAAGCGACGAAAATGGACCTTCACGTGCATTGACGCTGGTCGAGAGGCCTTTCGATGCCAGCGCGGAAGCGGCGTCGGAAGCTGATGCACGCCACCAGCCTTTCCGCGATACCCGCGTCAGTCCGCTGGCCGGCTTCGTGACGCAGCTGATCGCGTGCAGGCGACGGCTGCCGGAGTACCGCACCCGCCGCCTCGCGGAGCCCGGCGAGGCCACACAGCGCTACGACGCCGTCGAGCACCGTCCCGCCATCGCCCGCCGCCGGTTCGAGCGGCTCTACTGAATTCCCCACCCGGGCGTCAATCGCCACGCCATATCCAACGCCAAGGCGCTCCCCGAAACGAAAACGGCCCCCGAAGGGGCCGCGTCGTCTTGATCCGCGAGCCGCATGAGCGGTGCGGGATCAGCTGTCGAAGATCAATCCTCGGCCTTGACCGTCAGGACCTGGCGACCGCGATACATGCCGGTCTTGAGGTCGACGTGGTGCGGGCGGCGCAGTTCGCCGGAATCCTTGTCTTCCACGTAGGTCGGGGCCTTGAGAGCGTCCGCGGAGCGGCGCATGCCGCGCTTGGACGGCGACGTCTTTCTTTTGGGAACGGCCATGTTTCGTCTCCGGTCACAGGCGAGGCTGCCAGCTCACCTGGACGCAGCTCGTCGCGTAAATTGGATTTGAGCGCCGGCTTATACTCGCTTGCGCCCCGGATGGCTAGCCCCGAATCGCTAAAACCGCAAGCTCTTTCGGTTCCAGGTGGATAGCCCCTGGAAGATCGCGCCGCAGGTGAATGGCTGTGGCGGGCTGGGCATTGCGCCCTGGCCTAACGACGAGCCGCGCGCTGCATCACCCTCACGGCTGGATTCCCTTCCCCCTGCGCCGCAAGCAGCTCCGGCCGGGAATGACACGGGAGGGTGTGCGGCTGCGTTTTTCCGATCAGGCTGACCAAGTGTCTAGTTCACGCAATTCGCAATCGGCCCTGACCGCACCGCACGTGCGGCGAGACGCTCCGCGAGGCGGGCGTGGTTGGCGGAGGGTCGTCCCGGATTGCGGGCCACGGGGCTCGGCAGCGCTGTCGCCAGGAGCGCCGCCTCGCGCTGGGTCAGCGCGCCTGCCGGCTTGTTGAAGTAATGCCGCGCCGCCGCCTCCGCACCGAAGACGCCCTCGTCCCATTCGGCGACGTTGAGGTAGATCTCCAGCATGCGATGCTTCGACCAGATCAGGTCGAGCCACATGGCGAGCGGGATCTCGAGCGCCTTGCGCACGTAGGAGCGCTGCGGCCAGAGGAAGACGTTCTTGGCCGTCTGCATCGAGATGGTGGAGGCACCGCGCCGCGCTCCGCTTTCGATCACGATGCGCACCTGGTCCCAGTCGACGCCGTGATGCCGGCAAAACTGGCCGTCTTCCGAGGCGATCACCATCAGGCGCAGGTGCGGGCTAATCTCCTCGATCGGCACGACCTGCCGCTCGACGCTCTTCAGCGTCAGCCAGCGCCCGAGCATCAAGGTCGAGGGCGGCGTGACGACGATGTACAGCAGGCTCAACACCGCCAGCAGGGCGATGAGCAGCAGGATGGTCTTTGCGAGAAGGGCTGGGACGCGCCTGATCATACGTTCGATGCACTCTCGACGCGCGGCGCGCGCAACTTTCCAGATCGTCTCCACACTTGACCCGAACGCCGCGCTGCGGCAAGCGGTCGGCTGAGGATATCAACCATGACAGATGCCAAGTCCACATTTTCCGCACGCCTGCGCGATGCCGCCGACCGCGTCGAGAGCATGCTGGTCGCCCTGCTCGGCGACGACGCGCGCGACGGCGAGATCGCGCGCCCGCAGCGGCTGATGCAGGCCATGCGCCACGGGGCGCTCGCGGGCGGCAAGCGGCTTCGGCCGTTCCTCGCCATCGAGGCCGCCCGCATGCTCGGCGCGACCGGTGACGGCCCGCTCAGGGCGGGTGTGTCGATCGAGCTGGTGCATTGCTACTCGCTCGTCCACGACGACATGCCCGCCATGGACGACGACGATCTGCGCCGGGGCAAGCCCACCGTCCACAAGGCCTATGACGACGCTACCGCGATTCTCGTCGGCGACGCGCTGCAGACGCTCGCCTTCGAGGTCCTGGCGGACCCGGCGACGCATGAGGACGGCGCGGTGCGGGCAGGGCTCATCCTCGGCCTCGCCCGCGCCTCCGGCCTCGGCGGCATGGTCGGCGGCCAGATGCTCGACCTCGCAGCCGAGGGCCGCTACGGCGAGCGGGTCCTCTCGCAAGCGGACATCCGCACGCTTCAGGCGATGAAGACAGGGGCGATTCTCGCCTTCTCGGCGGAAGCGGGCGCGATCATAGCCGGTGCCGGCGCGGATGTGCGCGCGCGGCTTCTCGCCTACGGCAAGGCGCTGGGCGCAGCCTTCCAGATCGCCGACGACATCCTGGACCGCGAGGCGAGCGCCGAGGATCTCGGCAAGGCGGTGGGCAAGGACGCGGCTCTGGGCAAGGGCACGCTGGTCGATGCGCTGGGGATGGACGGCGCACGGGCCGAATGCGCCCGCCTCGTGGACGAGGCCCGTGACGCGCTCTCGCCGTTCGGCGCAGATGCGGCGGTGCTGATCGAGGCGGCACGATTCACGGTGGCGCGGAAGAACTGAGGCCGACAGGTTGCCTTGTGCAAGGCAACCTCGTCCGTTTCATGAAGTGGGCCAGCACGGGCCTGCGCAGCAATGCAGGCGAGGTTTCGGCTCATCCCCTTGCGCGAGAAACAGCGCTTCCCCCTCTCCCGCTTGCGACGGGAGGGGGTGAAAGGCGGTTCAGCGCGAGAACTTCTTGTACTTGATGCGGTGCGGGATCGTCGAATCCGTGCCCAGCCGGCGCTTCTTGTCTTCTTCGTAGTCGGCGAAGTTGCCCTCGAACCATTCGACATGGCTTTCGCCCTCGAAGGAGAGGATGTGCGTCGCGATGCGGTCGAGGAACCAGCGATCATGGCTGATGATGACCGCGCAGCCGGCGTAATCCTCGAGCGCCTCTTCCAGCGCACGCAGGGTTTCGACGTCGAGATCGTTCGTCGGCTCATCGAGCAGCAGGACGTTCGCGCCGCTCTTGAGGGTGCGCGCCAGATGCACGCGGTTGCGCTCGCCGCCCGAGAGCACGCCGACCTTCTTCTGCTGGTCTGCGCCCTTGAAGTTGAAGGCGGAGCAATAGGCGCGGGAGTTCATCTCGCGCTTGCCGAGATAGATGATGTCGTTGCCGCCCGACACCTCTTCCCAGACGGACTTGTTCGAATCGAGCGCGTCGCGCGACTGGTCGACGTAGCCGAGCTGCACGGTTTCGCCGATCGAGATCGTGCCTTCGTCGGGCTGCTCCTGCCCCGTGATCATCCGGAACAGCGTGGTCTTGCCCGCGCCGTTGGGCCCGATCACGCCGACGATGCCGCCGGGGGGGAGCTTGAAGGACAGGCCGTCGATGAGCAGCTTGTCGCCGTAGCCCTTCTTGAGATTGTCGAACTCGATGACGTTGGCGCCCAGCCGCTCCGCGATCGGGATGATGATCTGCGCGGTGACCGGACCCTTGTCCTGCGATTTGGCGACGAGATCCTCGTAGCGCGAAATACGTGCCTTGGACTTGGTCTGGCGGGCCTTCTGCGAGGCCGAGACCCATTCGCGCTCGCGCTCGATCGTGCGCAGGCGCGCCTCGTCCTCGCGGCTCTCCTGCATGAGGCGCTTCTGCTTCTGCTCCAGCCAGGAGGAGTAGTTGCCCTCGTAGGGGATGCCCCGCCCGCGATCGAGCTCGAGGATCCAGCCGGTCACGTTGTCGAGGAAGTAGCGATCGTGGGTGACGATCAGGATCGCGCCGGGATAATTGCGCAGATGCCCTTCGAGCCAGGCAACGGTTTCGGCGTCGAGATGGTTCGTCGGCTCATCGAGCAGCAGCAGTTCCGGCTGCTCCAGAAGGAGCCGGCAGAGCGCAACGCGGCGACGTTCACCGCCCGAGAGCGAATCCACGGGGCTGTCGTCCGGCGGGCAACGGAGCGCGTCCATCGCCTGATCGACCTTGGAATCCAGATCCCACAGGCCCTTGGCCTCGATCTGGTCCTGGAGCTCCGTCATCTCGTCGGCGGTCTCCTCGGAATAGTTCATTGCGAGTTCGTTGTAGCGCTCGAGGATCGCCTTCTGCGGTCCGACGCCGAGCTCGACGTTCTCGCGGACCGTCTTCGTCGCATCGAGCTGCGGCTCCTGCGAGAGGTAGCCGACCCGCGCGCCTTCCGCGACCCAGCCCTCGCCGATCCACTCCGTGTCGATCCCCGCCATGATCCGCAGCAGCGTCGATTTACCCGAGCCGTTCGGGCCGAGCACGCCGATCTTGGCGTCCGGGTAGAAGGAGAGGTGGATGTTATCGAGAACCTTCTTGCCGCCGGAATAGGTCTTCGACAGACCTCGCATATGATAAATGAACTGTCGGGCCACGGTTTCGTCCTATCGCGCGCTGTCGGGAATTGGCGTTGGCTTAGCAGGCCCTTGCCAAAGCGGCAAGGTGGCCACGACTACGATCGGATTCAAGCTGCATTCGAGAGCACGCGGTAGGCGTAGCCGTAGGCCTTCGCAAAGCCGATGCTGCGGTAGAGGGCGATCGCGGGAGCGTTCGTCTCCAGGACCTGCAGGTACGCGCTCGTCGCCCCCGCATCCGAGGCCGCGGCGAGCATCCCGCAGACGAGACGTCGCCCGAGGCCGCGCCCGCGCCGGTTCTCCTCGATCAGGATGTCGAACAGCCCGACCCGCCCGCGCTCGATCACCGCGAGCCCGTAGCCGCAGGGGCGACCCTCTTCGCGGAGTGTGGCGTAGAGTGCCCGGGGACGAATGGCGGCGAGCATTTTCTCCAGTGTCGGCCGCACTGCCGTGCCGTAGCGGTTTCCCGCGGCAAAGCCGGAAATCCACGCCTCGTCAGCCGAATCTGCGAGCATAACGGCAGGATCATGCGAAAACCCGCCGTCGAGCGAAGCCGTCATGATCGCCGTCGGCTCGATCTCGCGATAGCCGCGCCCCGCGAGCCATTGCGCATCCTCGTCGCGCGTGAGCGGGTTCAGGCGAAAGATCGCCTTCTGCCCGTGGCGCGCGTAGAGCCCCTCGATCTCCTCGCCGATCTCCGCCAGCGGCGCAGCATCGTGATCGACCGTGCAGGCCGAGTTGGCGCGCTTGGTGTAGCCCTCGGAGAAGCGCAGCAGCCAGCCGTCCATGAGCACGCTCTGGAGCGCGGGCCACGCGTTCAGCGCCCGCTCCTCCAACCCGCGAATCTCGTGATCGGCCAGACCACGCATCAGCGCGGTACCGGTCGCCAGTCGGGCGGGGCCATCTCGAAGCCGGCGAAATCAAAGCCCGGCGCGACGGTGCAGCCGACGAGCGTCCAGGCCCCCAGCGACGTCGATGTCTGCCACCAGCCCGCCGGGATGACGATCTGCGGCACCTGGCCCTTCGTGATGTCGGGCCCCAGATGCCGCGCCTGCGCATCATGGCCGTTGGGCGAGACCGTGATCACCATCGGCGCGCCGGCGTAGTAGTGGAACACCTCCGTCGCATCGACCCGGTGCCATTCCGAAACGTCGCCGAGACCCAGCAGATAATAGATCGCCGTCGAGACCGCACGACCGTTCGCATCGACGCGCTCGTCGCGGAAGGTCTCACGGTAGAACCCGCCCTCGGGATGCGGCGCGAGGTCGAGGCGGCGAACGACCTCGTCCGCGGTCAGGCCGTCGATTTGATGCGGCACCGGTTCAGCCCTTGTTCTTCCATTCGCGCAGCGCGCGGAAAACCATGTCCTCGGGCGCACCCTGAAGCTCCACCGAAGCCGCGATCTCGGGTTCGCGCCCGCGCAGGAACGGGTTCGTCGCCTTTTCCTCGCCGATGGTGGTGACGCCGAAGAGGCGCTTCTCCTTCGCCGCCGCTTCCGCCTCGTGCACCCGCTTCTGCAGCACCGCATTGCCGCGATCCGCCTTCAGGGCGAAATGAGCGTTGGAGAGCGTGTAATCGTGGCCGACGATGGCGACCGTGTCGTCGGGAAGTTCGCGCACGCGCTTGAGCGAGTTCCAGAGCCCGCCGTAATCCTCACCGAAGACGCGGCCGCAGCCCATCACGAAGATGACGTCGCCGGCAGCCAGCAGCTTGTCGGTCTCGAACCAGTAGACCACGTGATCGGCGCAGTGCCCGGGCGTTTCCCAGACCTTTGCGGCCATCTCGCCGATCATGATGGTGTCGCCTTCGGAGACTGTCGTGTCGGCGATGTCGGCCAGATCGACGGCCTTTGCGGGCGCGACGACGCGGCAGCCGTAGCGCGCCTTCAGCGCTTCCAGACCCTGCACGTGATCCCAGTGACTGTGGGTGACGATGATGTCGCTCAGGGTCCAGCCGGTTTCCTCCAGCGCAGCAACGATCGCGGCCTCCTCGGGTGCGTCGATCGCGGCGCACGCGCCTGTCGCCGGATCGCGAATCAGGGCGCCGATGTTGTCCTGCAGGCATTTGAAGACATGGATGTCCGCCGCCATGGCCGTTTCCTCTCGTCGCTTGTCGGAACTCTTCTCGAAGGAATCTCTAGCACGCCGATCGCCCACTTTGCACCTGTCGGACGCATCGCGGGTTGCTTGCCGAGGCCGTAGCGGTCATTTCTTAACCAATTGGAGAAACAGTCCGAACCCATGATCGTCGATATCGTCGCCCTGCAATCGTTCTACCTTACCCCGCTCGGCGAGGTCGCGCAGCGTTATGTCGGACGTGCGCTGGAGGAGTTCCTGCGCGATTCGTCCGGGGAGCGGCTGCTCGGTCTCGGCTACGCGACGCCCTATCTCGATCCCGCGCTCGGGCATGCCGATCGCGTGCTGTCGCTGATGCCGGCGCGGCAGGGGGTCGGGCACTGGCCGCCCGGCGGGCGAAACGCCGCGGCGCTCGCCAATCCGTTGATGCTGCCCTTGCCCGACGAGGCGCTCGATCGCGTTCTGGTCGCGCATCTGCTGGAGACGACGGAGGATCCGGAGGAACTGCTCTACGAGATCTGGCGGGCGCTCCGGCCGGGCGGACGGCTGACCATCGTGGTCCCCAATCGGCGCGGGCTCTGGGCGCTGACCGATTCGACGCCGTTCGGGCAGGGGCGGCCATATTCGCGCTCCCAGGTGAAATATCTCCTGCGCCGCACGCTGTTCACGCCGGAAAAGTGGACCGAAACGCTCTATGTCCCCCCGCTCGACTCGCGCACGCTGCTGAAGACGGCGGGGATCTGGGAGAAGGTGGGCACGCGGCTCGGGCTGCCCTTCGCCGGTGTTCACGTGGTCGAGGCGGTCAAGCAGATGCACCGTCCCCTCGAAATCCGCGAACCGCGCCGAAAGATCCGCTTCGCCCCGGTCCTCGCGCCGTCGTCTGCGCCCGTCGCGGCGCCGGGAGCGCGAGGCTAGGGTTTTGCCGGCGATCCTGCTCCGCTTGGGGCGTCCTCACGAGCGTTTGGGTTTCATTGCGGTTCGGCTGGAGGGCGGACTGCCGACGACGGTTTCGTGCGAGGTTTACGGGATCGACCGTAGAACGGGCTTGCAGAAATGACGCCGGCGGAGCCAGAGCATTCTCTCACGAGAACCAGCCGCCCTCGTAGCTGGTCGCCTTGGACTGCGCCCGCTTCTTCGCGGCGCGCTCCATGGCGTTGGCTGCGCCGTTGATCTCGCCGCCGAAGATGTAGATCACGGCGAGCGTGTAGAGGAAGATCAGCGACATCATGGCGGTGGCGAGCCCGCCATAGGTCGTGGCGTAGGCGCGCGGGAAGTGCTCGAGATACGCGCCGAAGACGAAGCCGCCGAGCAGCCAGAGGAAAAGTGTCACCAGCACGCCGGGCAGGATGCTGAAGAAGGAGCGGTACCCGGCGGCGAGAAATTTGTGCGTGATCACCAGCGCCGCGACGATGAGGAATGCCGTGCCGCCGATGCGCACGAGATCGACGATCTGGGTGAATTCGGCCAGGGGCGGGAAAAACCGCACCAGCGTTCCCCAGATGAGCGGCCCCAGTACGACGCCGAAGGCGAATGCGAGCATCACGAAGGCGCCGATCACCACATAGAAGATCGATTCGAGCCGGGTCAGCAGCCATGAGCGGGATTCGCGTACGCCGTAGGCGCGGTTGAGCCCCACTCTGAGCGCCTCGATGCCGTTCGAGGAGAAATACAGCGCGAGCGCCGCGCCGATCGTCAGCAGATCCCCGCGCCACTGCGTCAGCACGCTGCGCACCTCCCGCGCCACAGGCTCGCCGATCTCGCGCGGCAGCACTTCCAGAATGAGCCCCGCCGCATCGTCGGCGAGCGGGCCGGAGCCGATGAAGCTCGCGAGCGCGGTCAGCAGGATGAGGAAGGGGAAGAAGGAAAACAGCGCGGAAAGGGCGATATGGCTGGCGATCGCCCAGCCGTCGTGCAACGCCATGCGGTTGTAAGCCAGATAAAGGACGGCAAAGGCTTTCTTCAATGCGTGCAAGGAATCGTTCTCCCCCCATGCCAAATGGAGCATGGGTTGCGCGCGTGCAAGCTGGTAAGTGAACTGAGAGGCGCATAACGCCACGATATCTTGCCGATGCCCGAACCGGAAGCCCGATGCCAGCCGCCACCTCCGCCAGCAACGACCGCCTCGCGCATCTCGCCCCCGCGCTCTTCGTCCTGATCTGGTCGACGGGCTTCATCGTGGCGCGCCTCGTCGCCCCCCATGCCGACCCGCTGTCGTTCCTAGGCCTGCGCTTTTCCCTCGCCGTCGTCATCCTCGCCGGCGCGGCCTTCGCGATGGGAGCCGTCTGGCCGCGCACCCGCCGCGAATGGCGCGACCAGTTGATCGCGGGGGTGCTCCTGCACGGGATCTATCTCGGCGGCGTCTTCTGGTCGGTGAAGCACGGGCTGCCGGCGGGCATCGCCGCGCTGATCGTGGGATTGCAGCCGCTGATGACGGGGATGCTCGTCGGCGTCTTCCTGGGGGAGACGGTGTCGCGCCTGCGCTGGACCGGGATCATCGTCGGCTTCCTCGGCGCGATCCTCGTCGTCGTGCCGCAGCTCGGCACCCCCGACGGCTTCGCGCTCCTACCCGTGCTCGTCTGCCTCGTCGCCATGCTGTCGATCACGCTGGGGACGATCTGGCAGAAGAAGACGGGCGGCGTCCAGGATCTGCGCACCAGCACCGTCGTGCACTTCATCGGCGCGGCGCTCGTGACGATCCCGCTGGCGCTCATCCTGGAAGAAGGGCGGTTCGAGCTGACGATCGAGTTCTGGATCGGCCTGATCTGGGCCATCTTCGGCCTCTCCATCGGCGCGATCTTCCTCCTGCTGGTGCTCATACGCCGGGGCGCAGTCGCGGGCGTCGCGGCCCTGCTTTATCTGGTGCCGCCGGTCTCCGCGCTGATCGCGTATTTTCTGTTTGGGGAGACGCTGAGCATGGTGCAGATCGGCGGGATGGCGGTGGCGGCGGTGGGGGTGGCGATTGCGAGCAGGGGTTAGGTCCCCCGCGGCTTCACCCGCCTTGTCGGCATTGCAGACGCCGGATCTTCCGGCCAGGGGTGTCTCGGATAGCGTCCGCGCATGTCGGCGCGCACTCCGGCCCACGAGCCGCGCCAGAAGCCTGGGAGGTCGCGGGTGATCTGGATCGGGCGGTGGGCGGGGGAGAGCAGGTGCAGGACCAGCGGCACCCTCCCCTGCGCGAGGGATGGATGGCGCTCCAGACCGAACAGCTCCTGCACGCGGATCGCGATGACGGGTTCGTCGCCGGTGTAATCCACTGGCACGGATGAGCCCGTCGGCGCTTCGAAATGCGTCGGAGCCTCGGCTTCGAGCCGCCGCTGCAGATCCCACGGAAGCAGCGCCTGCAGGGCGTTCGTCAGGATGTCGGGGGTGATCGACGAGATGCTCGCCTTGCCGAGGATCATCGGCGCGAGCCAGTCTTCGGCGGTGGCGGCGAGCGTTTCGTCGGAGAGATCCGGCCACTCATCGCCCTCCGCCCGCCGCAGGAACATCACCCGCTCGCGCCATTGCGCCGCCGCCTTCGAGAGGGGGAGGTTCGCGATGCCGAGCGAGGCCATCCCGCGCGCCAGAACCTGCGCCGCGTCAATCGTCGCGGGAACCGGCATGGGGCGTTCCGCGAGCACGATCGCGCCGAACCGCGTCACCCGGCGCGCGCGCAGGGCCCTGGCGGCGCGATCGAAGCTGATCTCGTCGCCCTCGACGATGCGCTCTTCGGCGATGGTGCGGATATCGTCGATCGAAATGGCGGCGGCGGAGAAGATCCGCGCCGATGCCGCCCCGCCACCGATTTCGGCGATGGCGAGATAGGGTTCGCGGGCGAGCGCCAGATGCGGTTCCAGCGCCGCGCCGCGCCCATTCGCCATGACGAACTCCCCCGGAGCGCCCCGCGCCTTGGCGATGCGATCGGGAAAGGCCAGCGCCAGCACCGCCCCCACCTGCACTACGGGCTCGCGCGCCGTGCTCCCGCCGGCAGCTTTCGCCCAGCTCGACGCCATTCGCCGCATGTCGCCCGCGCGCGGCCCATTCTCGCGCCGGAAGCGCTCGACGCGGTCAGTGAGATCGATGCCATCGCCTCCCAGCCCCCGCTCGACGAGCACGGCTGCGATATCCGCCGCCAGCGCCGCATCATCACCCGCCGCCAGCACCATCCGCGCGAGCCTTGCCGGAAGGGCGAGCGAGCGCAGCCTCCGCCCCATTGGGGTGATGCGGCCGTCTTCGTCGAGGGCGTCGAGGGTCACGAGGAGCGCGCGGGCCTGCGTCAGCGCGGCTGCGGGCGGGGGATCGAGAAAACGAAGCGTCGTCGGATCGGTGACGCCCCAGGCGGCGCAATCGAGGAGCAGCGATGTGAGATCGGCAGCCAGGATTTCAGGGCGCTGGAACGCTTCGAGCGCCCCATTTCCAGCCTCCTCCCACAGCCGAAAGCACACCCCCGGTTCTGTCCGCCCCGCACGCCCCCGCCGCTGATCGGCTCCGGCGCGCGAGACCCGCACGGTCTCCAGCCGCGTCAGCCCGATACCCGGCTCGTAGACGGGTTCGCGGGAGAGCCCGGCATCGACGACGACGCGCACGCCCTCGATGGTCAGCGACGTCTCGGCGATGGCGGTCGCCAGCACCACCTTGCGGCGACCGGGAGCGGCGGGGCGCACGGCGCGATCCTGCTCGCCGCGCTCCATCGCCCCGTAGAGCGGCGCGAGCTCGATTGCCGGATCGCTCAGCTTTTCGCGCAACATCGTCTCGACCCGCCGGATCTCGCCCTGCCCGGGAAGGAAGACGAGGATCGAGCCCGGTTCCGCCCGCAGCGCCCGCAAGGTTGTGGCGGCAACCTCCTCCTCGATGCGCTTTCGCGGATCGCGCCCGGCGTAGATCGTCTCGACCGGATAGGCGCGCCCCTGCGATTCGACGACGGGTGCATCCCCCATCAGCGCCGCGACCCGCGCGCCATCAAGCGTCGCCGACATCACCAGCAGCCGCAGATCCTCGCGCAGGCCCGATTGCGCGTCGAGCGCCAGCGCCAGCCCGAAATCGGCATCGAGGGAGCGTTCGTGGAATTCGTCGAAGAGCACGCAGGCGACGTCTTCAAGGGCGGGATCGTCGAGGATCATGCGGGCGAAGACGCCCTCGGTGACCACTTCGATGCGGGTCTTGGGCCCGATCTTCGAGCCGAGCCGCACACGCAGGCCCACCGTCTGGCCGACATCCTCGCCAAGCGTCTGCGCCATCCGCGCGGCGGCAGCGCGGGCGGCCAGCCGCCGGGGTTCGAGGATGATCAGCTTGCGACCCGCCACCCACGGCTCGTCGAGAAGCGCCAGCGGCACCCGCGTCGTCTTGCCCGCGCCGGGGGGCGCGACGAGGACGGCGTTCGCGCCACTCGCGAGCGCGTTCGCGAGCTGGGCGAGAACGTCGTCGATGGGCAGGGTGGTGTCGAACGCGCGCATGCGGTGGTGATGCCCAAAACGCCGCCGACGCGCAAGCTGCGATGATACATGGTTCTTAACCGCGTGCATCGATCCTGCTGGATATAACCTTCAGTAGAGGTTAGGTTATATCTTCAACAACCAAGGGCCGTACCATGGTGAAGGGTATCAAGCGCGTAGGGACGCCTGCGACGCAACCGGTCACGCCCGCCAAACGCGATTCCGACCTGCGCGAGCAGGCGCGGGAATTCCAGGCGACCTTGCGGCGGGAGTTCCTCGATTATCACGAGCCCGCCAAGGAAGAGGGCAAGGTCGCTGCCGGCTTCGACGACCAGATCATGATCTCCGGCCCCCGCGCCCGCGAGGCGATGAGCTATCTGCACGAGCTGGTGCGGCTGAGCCCGACCTTCCGCGGCGTGCTCCAGAAGGCGCTGGCCGATCTCGACACGCTCTGGATCACCATCGGCTACGGCGGCGGCAACAGCCGCTCGACCATCGGGGCCAAGGACGAGAAGATCTACATCAACCTGAAGCAGGGCGACCTACTCGATCTCCTGATCCACGAATGCGGCCACGGCCTCGCCAAGCTGGAGGACGGCCCGCTGGGCGGCTTTGGTCCCAACCAGCGCTTCCAGGCCGTGATCAAGCGCGAACTCGACATGGGTCGCGGCGGGGTCAAGGCCTATGGCACGGAAGTCCGCCCCAACCGCCCCAAGACGCGCCGTCCGACCCGCCCGAACTGAAGCCCGCGCTAACCAAGTCTTGCGTTACTCCGCGGCGTCGCGCCCGCCTTCGCCGAAGCGGTTCTCGATGTAATCGACCACCAGCGCCTTGAACTCGGCCGCGATGGTCGGGCCGCGCAGCGTGAGCGCCTTCTTGCCGTCGATGAAGACGGGGGCGGCGGGGGTTTCGCCGGTGCCGGGCAGCGAGATGCCGATATCGGCGTGCTTTGATTCGCCCGGCCCGTTGACGATGCAGCCCATCACCGCGACGTTGAGCACCTCGACGCCCGGATGCGTCGCGCGCCATTCCGGCATCGAGGTGTGGATCCAGTCCTGGATGTCCTTGGCGAGTTCCTGGAAGACGGTGGAGGTCGTGCGACCGCAGCCCGGGCAGGCGGCGACCTGCGGAACGAAGGTGCGAAAGCCCATCGTCTGCAGCAGTTCCTGCGCGGCCTTGACTTCCACGGTGCGATCGCCACCCGGCTCCGGCGTCAGCGAGAAGCGGATCGTGTCGCCGATACCGTCCTGCAGCAGGATGCCGAGCGCGGCGGAAGAGGCGACGATGCCCTTCGAGCCCATTCCGGCTTCCGTCAGCCCCAGATGGATCGCGTAATCGGAGCGGCGCGCCACCTCGCGGTAGATCGCGATCAGATCCTGCACGCCGGAAACCTTGGCCGACAGGATGATGCGATCGCGGGACAGGCCGATCTCTTCCGCGCGCGCGGCCGAGAGCAGGGCCGACTGCACCATCGCCTCGCGGGTGATGGCGCGGGCGTCGAGCGGCCTCTCCGACTTCGCGTTCTCATCCATCAGATGCGTCAGCAGCGCCTGATCGAGCGAACCCCAGTTCGCGCCGATCCGCACGGCCTTGTCGTTCCTGATCGCCTGTTCGACAATCATGGAGAACTGCTTGTCCTTCTTCTCCTTGAAGCCGACATTGCCCGGATTGATACGATACTTCGCCAGCGCCTGAGCGCAGGCCGGATGATTGGCGAGCAACTGGTGCCCGATATAATGAAAATCCCCGACCAGCGGCACGTCCACACCCAGACGATCGAGCCGCTCGCGGATCTTCGGCACGGCGGCTGCGGCCTCGTCGCGGTCCACCGTGATGCGCACGATCTCCGAGCCGGCGCGGGCGAGCGCCGCCACCTGCGCGACCGTGCCGTCGATATCGGCGGTGTCGGTGTTCGTCATCGACTGCACGACGATCTGCGCGCCCCCGCCGACGATCACATTGCCGACGCGCACGCCCACGCTGCGGTGACGCGGCGCGGGCCCGGCGTAGGATGGGCCGGCGTTTGTGGCGACGACGGTGGTCATGTGTTGATCCTGGATTGACCGCAAGCGGCGGGACTATGGCCGTAAATTGATGCGCACCCGGTGCGTCGTCAAGGCGCGGGCTCGCGACAATGCGCACACACGCCCGAGATCTCGAGCACCTGGCTGCGCGGCGCGAACTTCTCCGCCTTCAGCATCCCCGCGAGCGCATCCGAAAGCGGGCGCGAGGACATCTCGTCCACACCGCCGCAGGAATCGCAGATCAGGAAGGCGACGAGGTCGTGCGGCTCGTGATCGTGCGGGCAGGCGACGAAGGCGTTGCAGCTCGCCAGCCGATGCACGAAGCCCTGCTCCATCAGGAAATCCAGCGCGCGGTAGACCGTGATCGGTGCGAGCGTCTTGCGGTCGCCGGCGCTGAGGCGATCGATGAGATCGTAGGCGCCCAGCGGGCGATGCGTGTCGTAGAGCGCTTCGAGCACCTCGCGGCGGATCGGCGTCAGCCGCGCGCCGCGCTGGTCGCACAGCGTCTTCGCCCGCTGCACCGCGTCCTTCGCCTGCGCATCGCGATCGACCGCATGGCGGCAGCCGCCATCCTCATGGTGAGGATGGTCGTGGTGGTGATGATCTTGGTGGTGCGTCTCGTCAGCAACCCCTGCCAAGGCGATCTCCTTCATTTCGATCGGTGGGAGTTCTATCATCAAGCCGTCCAATTTCCCAGTGAGGCGTGCCAATTGCTGACAGACGACGTCCCGACCACGCACACGTGCAAGTCGGCACAATCAATAAACGTATTTTCTTATTGGTTGCATGTCCCAATTGACAGCACTTCACAGTGGTGAGAAAACGCTGGGAAACTGAGAGGGGAGCGGTCGTTTCGTGCCGAAGAAAGCAAAAGTGCTTATCGTCGTGATGGCGATGCTTTTCGTAGTTCCGATCATCATCGTCGTGCAGAAATGGGAAGAGCGGGGATCGCAAGATCAGATTGCCTTTCGGGTGGGAGCACTCGAGGCATTTGACAGCCAGGAATATGAAGTCGCGGCATCACGGTTCGCGGTGTTGGCGAGTGGCGGCATCGCGATCGCACAGCGAAACCTTGCGTTCCTCTATGAGCGCGGCCTTGGTGTGGAGCAAAATGTCGCCACAGCCATACAGTGGTATCGCGCCGCTGCCGATCAGGGGGATCGCGACTCGAAACTGGCGCTCGCGCAGCTTCTGGAGGAAGAGGCCGCATTGCAGGATACCACGCTTGCATTGTCCCTTTATCAGGAGCTGGCCACCACCGGTTCGACAGAGGCTGCGATTCGCCTCGCCTCGCTGCATTTCCGAGGTATCGGTACCGCTCAAGATTACGTTGCTGCCGCGCAATGGTTCGTCCGCGCTGCGAAAGCCGGAAATCCGGAAGCTCAGCTAAAGCTCGGGTTGCTATACCGCGATGGACTCGGAGTGCCGCAGGATATCGTATTTGCTCACATGTGGCTGAACCTCGCCGCCGCTCGGTTTTCGGCCGCAGAGAGCCATCGCCGTAAAGAGGCGCTCGCAGCACGTGACGCTCTCTTGACCCAGATGACGGACGACGAAGTCAGGGAGTCCCTTGAAATCGCACGGGAATGGCAGTCTGCAAACAGCTGAGGCGGGAGTCCACGATTCACAACCTTCCGATCTTGCCTTCGCAACCGCTTTCTGTCATAGACCGCGCCTCAACCGTTTCGCCCGGCCGATAGGGCTGCCGTGGCGGAGCGAATTGCTCAAGCAGCAAGCATTACAGCGATGTGGGTCCCGCCGGAGCTCGTCTCCGAACGGCCCAATCGTTTCAGGAGAAGAGCGAAATGCCCAAGTTGAAAACGAAATCGGGCGCTAAAAAGCGCTTCAAGATCTCCGGCACCGGCAAGGTCATCCGCACCAAGGCCGGCAAGCAGCACGGAATGATCAAGCGGACGAACTCGCAGATTCGCAATCAGCGCGGCACCACCGTCATGTTCGAGGGTGAAGCGAAGAACGTGAAGAAGTTTTTCCTGCCCAATTCCCGCTAATCGCCAGTCTGTAACGGAGATACATCATGTCCCGCGTCAAACGCGGCGTGACCAGCCACGCCAAGCATAAAAAAGTTCTGAAGGCCGCCAAGGGCTTCTACGGCCGTCGCAAAAATACGATCCGTACGGCCAAGGCCGCCGTCGATCGTTCGATGCAGTACGCCTATCGCGACCGCAAGAACAAGAAGCGCACGTTCCGCGCCCTCTGGATCCAGCGCCTCAACGCTGCCGTCCGTGAGCACGGCCTCGTCTATTCGCGGTTTATCGACGGTCTCAACAAGGCCGGGATCACGGTCGATCGCAAGGTTCTGTCCGACCTCGCCATCCACGAGCCGGTGGCTTTCACCGCCCTCGTCGAGAAGGCCAAGGCAGCGCTCCCGGCTCCCGCCGAGCAGCAGGCTGCCTGAGGCGACGAACGATTTCGGCGCGCGGCCAAACCCGCGCGCCGCATCCTGCGATCCTTTTCCCGCCCTTGTGAGGCCAGCCCGACGCCGACGTCTTTTTTTCGACGTCGATCTGCGTTGCCGAGCGGTTTCGGGCTTGACGGTCCCCACGCCGCGCGGTTGATCTCCCGGCGCATATTCTGAGGGACCGATGACCGATCTTATCCAAAACGATCTCGCAAAGCTCGAGCAGGACCTGCTGATCCAGATCGACGACGCGTCAGACGAAGCGTCGCTCGAAGCCGTGCGCGTTGCGGCGCTGGGCAAGAAGGGGGCGATTTCCGAGCTGCTGAAGTCGCTCGGCGGCATGAGCCCGGAGGAGCGCAAGCTCAAGGGACCGGCGATCAACGGCCTGCGCGATACGGTCCAGTCTGCGATCGGCTACCGGCGCGAGAAGCTTGGCGCTTCCGCCCTCCAGGCCCGCCTCGTCGCCGAGCGCGTCGATGTCACGCTCCCCGTGCGCGAGCCGCCGGAGGCGCGCGGGCGCATCCATCCGATCAGCCAGGTCATCGACGAATTGACCGCCATCTTCGCCGATATGGGCTTCTCCGTGGCCGAGGGGCCAGATATCGAGACGGATTATCTGAACTTCACCGCGCTCAACTTCCCCGTGGGCCATCCCGCCCGCGAGATGCACGACACCTTCTTCATGCAGCCGGACAAGAACGGCGAGCGCAAGGTGCTGCGCACGCATACGAGCCCGGTCCAGATCCGCACGATGAAGGCGCAGCAACCGCCGCTGCGCGTGATCATCCCCGGCCGCACCTACCGCCACGATTCGGACCAGACCCACACGCCCATGTTCCATCAGGTCGAGGGGTTGGTGATCGACAAGTCCGCCAACATCGCCAACATGAAGTGGGTGCTGGAGGAGTTCTGCAAGGCGTTCTTCGAAGTGGACAGCGTCAAGATGCGCTTCCGCCCGTCCTTCTTCCCCTTCACCGAGCCCTCGGCGGAGGTTGATATCCAGTGCTCGCGCAAGGGCGGCGAAATCCGCTTCGGCGAGGGCACCGACTGGCTCGAAATCCTCGGCTGCGGCATGGTGCATCCCAACGTCCTGCGCAATTGCGGCCTCGATCCCGACGAGTACCAGGGCTTCGCCTGGGGCATGGGCATCGACCGCATCGCCATGCTGAAATACGGCATGCCCGACCTGCGCCCGTTCTTCGACGCCGACGTGCGCTGGCTGCAGCATTACGGATTTCGGCCGCTGGACCTGCCGACGCTGGCGGGTGGTCTGTCGTCGTGATGTTGGGGCTGGACGCTCGATAGGCGAGACTCGGATGCCGACGCTGCTGCGCTGGAAAGGGTACAGGTTCTTCTTCTACTCAGCCGATGGGTGGGAGCCGGCTCACATCCATGTGGTCAAGGACGGCAAGGAAGTGAAGCTCTGGCTGAACGATGTCTCGGTGGCCGTAAATATGGGATACTCTGCGCGGGAGCTGGGTGAGATCATACGCAAGACACGCGACGAGCGCGGCGTGTTCATGGAGGCGTGGAATGGCTATTTTGGAAATTGAAGTCGAGGATGCCCGCCCGGTTGCGGCCTTCTGCGACGATGCCTTCCTGCATGTGACGCTGGCCGACGGACGCAAGCTCGCCTCTCCCCTGTGGTGGTATCCGCGCCTCTCATCCGCGCCCGCTCGTGCGC
>Ga0208490_100295_pt1 | contig 37798 bp, 31 predicted proteins | sample SubbioAug_CSWold_FD_184818 | JGI IMG/M metagenome (GOLD analysis project Ga0208490, IMG submission 184818) | Serpentinite rock and fluid subsurface biosphere microbial communities from McLaughlin Reserve, California, USA - CR11Aug_CSWold (SPAdes) | ecosystem: Environmental > Terrestrial > Deep...
TGCCCCCTTTGGCGGCGTCAAGAACTCCTCCACCTCGACCTTTCGCGAGTCCGGGCGCGTGGGCATGGAGTTCTTCACCCAGACCAAGATCGTCTACCGCGCTGCCTGATTCCCCCTTTTTCTCCATCCCATACACAACCCGAAACGCCCATGAAAACAGCTCTCAAACTGCAACTCGACGAAGCCCGCCTGATGGCACGGGCCGCCCTGGTCAAAGCACAGGACATCAACGTGCCGGAAACCGTCTGCATCACGGACGAAGGCGGCTTCCCGCTGGTGATGGAACGCATGGACGGCGCCCGCGTGACCGGCCCCCAGATTGCCTGGAACAAGGCCTTCACCGCCGCTGGCCACAAGCGCTCGACACACCTCTTCAACACCGCGCCCAACGGACCAGCCCTGCCGGGCAACGAGGCGTTCGGCATTCAGTGGAGTTTTGAAGGCAAATTTGCCGTGTTCGTCGGCGGCTTTCCCATCGTCGTCAACGGCGAAGTGGTCGGCGGCGTTGGCTTGAGCGGCGGTAACGGCGAGCAGGACACCGCCTGTGGCCTGGCCGCTCTGCAGGCGCTGAAAGACGCACTGGCCGCCAGCGGCCATGACGTCATGGTCCAGGCGGACATCAAGAAGTAAACCGCCCAGCTATTCCTCTGACGGAGTCGAGCATGAACCACCGCGTCATCTGGCAGGAAACGGGCCAGTCTTTCGAAGTCGATGAGGGCGAAGCCGTGCTGGAAGCGGCGCTGCGCTGCCAGGTGGCACTGCCGCACGAGTGCCAGCTGGGCGGCTGCGGGAGTTGCCGGGTCAAGGTGGTGGAGGGGGCCGTGGCCTACCCGAGCGAGGAGGGTGAGCCCGCCGATCTGCCGATGGGCTTGACCCCCGAAGAGGCCGAGGCGGGTTTCGCGCTGGCTTGCCAGGCGCGGCCGGCCAGCGACCTGGTGATCAGTGTGGCAGCGCCGCTGACGTGCTCCAGCCCCACCCGGGTGAGCGCAACGGTGGAGGCCGTGCAGGCGCTGACCCCAGACGTGACGCACCTGTGCCTGCGTCTGCCCGATGAGGCCCAGCTGGTGTACCGACCCGGTCAGTACATGAACGTGCAGCTCGGCGACGGCCGCCACCGCAGTTTCTCGATGGCCTCCAGGCCAAACGGCGGCTTGGTGGACTTCCACGTGCGGCGCATCCCGGGCGGCACCTTCACCGAGAAACGCCTGCCCACGTTGCGCGCAGGGCAGACGCTCGATGTGGAGTTGCCGCACGGCTCATTCGGCTTTCATGCCGAGGACTATCGCCCGCTGTTGATGGTCGCCACGGGTACCGGTCTGGCTCCCATCAAGAGCATGCTCGAAGCCCTGATGGACGACGAGGACTGTCCGCCAGTCAGCCTCTACTGGGGCATGCGCACAGAAGCGGATCTCTACCTGCACGAGGAGATTCAGCAATGGGCTGCGCGGCTCTACGAGTTCAAGTATGTGCCGGTGCTGTCACAGGCGAGTGCGCAGTGGACCGGGCGCCGGGGTTATGTGCAGCACGCGGTGATGGAAGACCTGCAGGACCTGTCGGAATACGCGATTTACCTGTGTGGCTCTCCTGCCATGATCAATGAGGCCAAGGTGGCTTTTTCCCACGGAGGGGCCTCCCTGGACCATGTGTACGCAGACGCTTTTCTCTTTCAGCCTGCGGATGAGCCGCTTCCCTGAGGGGCGTTGGCTTTCAGACGTTCCCAAGGGGAGCCCGACACAAGCGGTTCTCCCCAGGAGGACGTGCCCCGAATGCTGTCAGTTGGCTGACCCCGCTTCCTCGAAGCGGCTTTCTTTTCATCGTTGAATTCAGGGTGCAGGCAGTGGCGCTGCATCCTGCCGGCCAGCACGTGGTTCGGGCTGCGGTCGTTGACGTCGGGCAGGATGCCCAGCGCCTGCACCATCGTGGCGCCGGTGCGCCGTCGCGGTGGGCCTGCTTCTTGCCCACCGCGCCCTGGACGCTGGCGACAGGATCGTCCAGTAGCGCTCCACCAGGTCGCCGTCTTCCCAGCAGGTCATCCGGCGTTCACCGAGGCGGCACAGCGTGCCCATGCAGATCCCTCGAGCCTCTGCCGAGCCAAGGCAAAGGCGTCGTCATGCCCTCACGCAGCACCCGGAAGGATGCTCAGGCCCATGACCGACATCTTTGCCGGGCCCGGCACCGGGTCAAGCATTTCTTCGCCCGGCTCAAGCCGTCTCGGGCCATCGCCTGGACCCCAACGCCACGCAGCGTCGCCGCCGCCCTCTGCGCCCAGCGCGTCAAGCACCTGCGCTGAACGCCCGTCATCCGCACGCGCTACCATCGCGCACTTCGGCTGCCGCCACCGCTGCCATTCCCAGACGTCCCCCGTTTTCCCCCATGAACTCTCTGCATTTCGTCACCGCCGGCCAGGGCCCGCTCGTTGTCCTCAGCCACGCCCTGGGCTGCGACCTGAGCATGTGGGACGGCGTGAGTGCCGCCCTCCAGGACCGCTACACCGTGCTGCGTTACGACCAGCGCGGCCACGGGCTCAGCCATGCACCAGACCGTCCCTACAGCATGGAGGACCTGGCCGAGGACGCGGCCGGCCTGATCCGCGCCCACGCCCCAGGACAGCCGGTGCACTTCGTCGGCCTGTCCATGGGCGGCATGACTGCCCAGGCCCTGGGTGCACGCCACCCCCAACTGGTGCGCAGCCTGGTCATTGCCAATTCGGCCAGCCATTACGACGAGGCCGCCCGCGCGATGTGGCAGGCGCGCATCGATTCCGTACATGCCCAGGGCGTACCTTCCATTGCTGACGGCGCCATGCTGCGCTGGTTCACGCCTGAATTCCGGGCCGACGTCCACGCCGGTGGTGCTGCCCGCACGGCCGCTTTGCGCACCGTGCTCGAACGCCATGCCTCCACACCCTACGCCCACGCCTGCGACGCAGTGGCTCGCATCGACCTGGACGCCGGGAACGCCCGCATCGCGTGTCCCACGCTGGTGATCGCCGGCACCCGCGACGAGGCGACGCCGCCCGCCATGTCGGCACGCATCGCCAGCACCATCCCCGGCGCGCGACTGCGCCACCTGGACGCTGCCCACCTCAGCGCCGTGGAGCAACCGGCTGCCTTTGCCGCACTGCTGGTGGAGTTCTGGAGCAGCCTACCCGCCTAACAAGTCCCCGCCCCAGCGCTTTCCCGAAGCCGGCGGGCAAACTCCAGCGCCGCGGCGCTGCGCGACGCTCCGCGGCGCCACAGCAAGCCAGCGGTGCGCACCCAACCGGGCGCATCAATGACGGCGGCGTGCAGGTCTGGGCACTGTCGTGCTGCCCGCTCGGGCACGATGGTCGCCAGCGCCACGCTGTGTCGGCAAACCCCCAGCAAGGCTTCCACCGACTCCATCTCGACCCGCACGTCGGGCGCCAGCCCGGCCTGGCGAAACTGCTCGTCGATCTGGCGGCGGGTCGCGAAGTTTCGCGTCAGCAACGCCAGTGGCATCCCATCAAGCGCGTCCAGCGGCCATTGGGGTGCGCTGACCAGCGGATGGCCAGCGTGCACCACCACCAGCAGCCGTTCGTCAAACAGCGGCTCGGCCTCCATGTCCTCGTGCAGCGCGGGGTGAAAGGCAATGCCCAGGTCCAGCTCGCCGCGCAGCAGCTGCTCTTCGATCGGGCCGGCACGCAGCGCACGCACCGCCACCGACACCTTGGGGTAATCGCGGTGAAACGCCGCCACCGTGGCCGGCACCACGGTGTGCAAAAAGGTGGGGAACACCCCCAGCGTCAAACGTCCCGTCTGTAACCCGCTCAAGTCCGACAGGGCCATGCGCCCGGCCTCCAGCTCTTTGAGGGCCCGCAGCGCATACGCGCGGAACTCTTGCCCGGCTGGCGACAGCTTCAGGCCGCGGCCCAGGCGGTCGAACAGGACAACCCCCAGCTCCTGCTCCAGCTGACGCAGGCCATGCGACAAGGTCGACTGGGTGACGTACAGGTTCTGTGCCGACTGCGTCAGATGTTCGGTGTCGGCGATGTCGAGAAAGTAGCGCAACTGTCGAATTTCCATGACCCATCCTAACCAACCGTTCGATAAAAACGAACGTTCTATCGAAAATTAATCATTTGAAACATATATCCGATCCCTCTAACCTCGCTCTTTTACTTGCAGCAGTTCCCCGCCATGATCGGACCTTCACCCATCGAACGCATTGAAGCCCGGATTCTGGACATCCCCACCATCCGGCCGCACAAGCTGTCGTTCGGCGCCATCAGCCGGCAAAGTCCCGTGATCGTGCAACTGTGGTTGCGCAACGGCGCCACCGGCTTTGGCGAAGCCGCCACCATCGGTGGCCCGTCGTGGAACGAGGAGTCGCCCGAATCCATCTGGCACGCCATCCAGACCTACCTGGCCCCGGCGCTGGTCGACCAGGACGGTGCGGCCTTCGGGGCCGTGCTGGCGCGCATGGACGTGGCCTGCAAAGGCAACGCCTTCGCCAAGAGTGCGGTCGAAATGGCCTTGATCGACGCCGTCTCGCGCAGCCTGAACCTGCCGGCCTACCAGTTGCTGGGCGGCAAGCGCCACCAGAGCCTGCCCTTGGTCTGGACCCTGGCCAGCGGCGACGTGGCGCAGGACCTGGAAGAGGCCCAGCTGCGCCTGCAGCAAAAGCGCCACCGCATTTTCAAAATGAAGATCGGTGCCCGCACGCCGCAGCAGGACGTGGCAGTGGTCAGCGAGATCGCCCGCGGCCTGGCAGGTAAAGCCACCCTCACGGTGGACGTGAACCAAGCCTGGGACGGCCACACCGCCCGTCGCTACCTGCCGCAGCTGATCGACGCCGGGGTGACCCTGATCGAGCAGCCCGTGGCCAAGTGGAACGTGGAAGCCCTCAAAACCCTGAGCGCCGAACTGGGCAGCCGCGCCTCCATCATGGCCGACGAAACCGTGTGCACCCCGCAAGACGCCATGCTGCTGGCGCGGGGCCAGGCCAGCCACGTGTTCTCGCTCAAGGTGGCCAAGCACGGTGGCCTGCTGCGCACCCGCCAGGTGGCGGGCATTGCCGAAGCGGCCGACATCGGCTGGTACGGCGGCACCATGCTGGAAACCTCCATCGGCTCGGCCGCATCGGCCCACGTGTTTGCCACGCTCAACCACCAGCATCACGGCTGCGAACTGTTTGGCCCACAGCTGCTGGTGGACGACCTCGTCACCGCGCGCATGCCGATCGTGGACTTCGAGCTGCAACTGCCCGACGGCCCCGGCTTCGGCGTGGAGGTCGATCAGACACAGCTCGACCGCTTCGACCGCGCCCGCACCGGGCTGCACACCACCCACATCGACCTGGGCCACCAAGCCACGGCCTGACAACACCTCAAGGAGAACGACATGCTGTTTCTGGTTCGCATGGATGTGCGTATCCCCCACCACCTTCCCGCAGAGCAGGCCAACGAAATCAAGGCCCGTGAAAAGGCCTATGCGCAAGATCTGCAGCGCGACGGGCGTTGGAAGCATCTCTGGCGGGTGGTGGGCGAGTACGCCAACTACAGCGTATTCGATGTGGCCAGCAACGACGAGTTGCACACGCTGCTCTCGCAGCTGCCGCTGTTCCCGTACATGGACATCCATGTCACCCCGCTGGCCCAACACCCCTCGGCCATCGCTTGATCCACCCCCACCCGGAGACAACCCCATGAAAAAAATCCTCTGCACCCTGGCCACCGGTCTCTGCCTGAGCACCGCGGCACTGGCCCAGCCGCCCGCCACCGACTGGCCCACGAAACCGGTGCGCTGGGTGGTGCCCTTTCCGCCTGGCGGAGCCATGGATGCCATCGCCCGCACCCTGGGCGACAAGGCCAGCAAAGCCCTGGGTCAGCCCTTCGTGATCGAAAACCGTGCCGGCGCTGGCGGCAACATCGGCACCGACGCCGTGGCCAAGGCCAAGCCCGACGGTCACACCATCCTGATCACCTCGATCGGCATGGCCACCAACAAGCCCTTGTACGGCAAACTGACCTACGACCCAGCGAAAGATTTCGCGCCTGTGAGCCTGCTGGCCGTGGTACCCAACGTGTTGGTCACCAATGCCACCCAGCCGAACGTGAAAACCGTGGCCGATGTAGTGGCCGCTGCCCGCAAGGCTCCCGGCCAGCTGACCTACGCGTCGGCCGGCAACGGCACCTCCATCCACCTGGCTGGGGAAATGTTCACGTCGTTGACCAGCACCGACATGCTGCATATCCCCTACAGGGGCAGCGGCCCGGCGGTCGCCGACTTGCTGGGTGGGCAGGTGAACTACATGTTCGACAGCATCACCTCGGCACGCCCCCACCTGCAGTCGGGCAAGCTGCGTGCACTGGCCGTGACCACAGCCAAACGCTCCAGCGCCCTGCCCAACGTCCCGACACTGGCCGAAGCCGGGGTTGCGGGCTATGAAGTGTCGCCGTGGTTCGCTGTGTTTGCGCCCGCGGGCACGCCCCAGGCCGTCGTCGACAAGTTGCAGCGCACACTGACCGATGCCATGCAGCAGCCCGACGTGATCGCCCGCTTCGAAACCATCGGTGCCGAACCGGTCGGCTCCAGCCCGGATGAACTGGCCACGCATTTGCAGCGCGAATCCGTCCGCTGGAGCAAACTGATTGCCGAGCGCGGCATCAAGCTGGATTGACCGTTCCCTTGTTGCCGGCACTCGGTCATACCTGATGAGAGAAAACGAATTCAACGTCCAGCAACTGCTGGAGCGCGTCAGCACTGTCCAGATTGCCGACGGCAACCCGCGGGTGCGTGCCCTGGTGGGCCGCATCGTGGCCGACCTGTTCAAGACCATTGATGAGAACGACGTGACCCCCGACGAGTTCTGGGCCGCCACCGACTGGCTGAGCCGCCTGGGCACCTCAGGCCAGCTGGGCCTGATCACCGCTGGCTTGGGCTTTGACCGCCTGCTGGACATCAAGCGGGACGAAGCAGACGCCAGGGCCGGGCGTGCCGCAGGCACCCCGCGTGCCATCGAGGGCCCGTTGTACGCCATGGCGCCGAACAGCCCCACGTCAGAACTGTTTGATGCCCTGGGACGCCACGGCCAACGCCCAGCCCACGTGCACTTCTTTGTGGTTGCACCTGGCCTGCGCACGCTGACGACGCAGATCAGCGTGCCCGGCGACACCTTCCTGGATGACGACTTCGCCTTCGCCACCCGCGACGGTCTGGTGATCGACCTGGAGCGCATCAGCGCGCCGGCGGGCTACGAATCCTTGGGCATTGACGCCGGCACCCCGTTGGCGCGCGCCCGTTTCAACTTCGTGATGCAAAAAGCCCTGAGCGAAGACGAGGCCAGACCGCTGACCCGCATGGCCCGCGTGGCTGGCTGAAGCAACCACCAAGGGACATACGGTGATCAACAAAATTGCTCCTTCCATTCAGGACGCCCTGTCCGGCATCGCCGACGGAGCTACTGTCCTCATCGGCGGCTTCGGCACCGCTGGCATTCCCAACGAGCTCATCGACGGTCTGATCGAGCAAGGCGCGCGCGACCTCACCGTCGTCAACAACAACGCCGGTAACGGAGACAGCGGCCTGGCTGCTCTGCTCAAGGCGGGCCGCGTGCGCAAGATCATCTGCAGCTTCCCGCGCCAGGCCGACTCCTACGTGTTTGACGAGCTGTACCGCAGCGGCCAGATCGCGCTCGAGCTGGTGCCCCAAGGCAACCTGGCCGAACGCCTGCGTGCCGCCGGCGCTGGCGTGGGCGCCTTTTTCACTCCGACAGGCTTTGGCACCCAACTGGCGTTGAATGGCGATGGCACCGCAAAAGAAACCCGCCGCATCCAAGGCAGGGATTACGTGCTGGAGTACCCCATTCACGGCGATGTGGCGCTTGTCAAAGCCGAGGTCGGTGACCGCTGGGGCAACCTGACGTACCGCAAGGCCGCACGCAACTTCGGCCCCGTCATGGCCACTGCCGCCAAGCGCACCATTGCCACCGTGCATGACATCGCGGAGCTGGGCCAGCTGGACCCGGAGAGCATCGTCACACCCGGCATTTACGTGTCCAAGATCGTGAAGATCCAACCCGTCGCCACCCGGGCCGGTGGCTTCAAACAAGCCGCCTGAAGGAGTCCCGACCATGAGCTACACCAAGCGCAGCAAGCAGGAACTGGCCCAGCGCGTGGCCCAGGACATTTTTGATGGTGCCTACGTCAATCTGGGCATCGGACAGCCCACGCTGGTGGCCAACTACCTGCCCGAGGGGATCGAAGTGGTGCTGCACAGCGAGAACGGCATCCTGGGTATGGGTCCTGCGCCAGCTGTTGGGGAGGAGGACTACGACCTCATCAACGCTGGGAAACAACCCGTCACCCTGTTGCACGGCGGCGCCTATTTCCACCACGCCGACAGTTTTGCCATGATGCGCGGCGGGCATCTGGACATCAGCGTGCTGGGCGCCTTTCAGGTCTCGGCCACGGGCGACCTGGCCAACTGGAGCACCGGCGAAACGGGTGCCATCCCCGCTGTGGGCGGTGCGATGGACCTGGCGGTCGGTGCCAAGCAGACCTGGGTCATGATGGATCTGCTGACCAAGCAGGGACAAAGCAAGGTCGTGCCGTCCTGCAGCTACCCGCTCACGGGTATTGGCTGCGTCAAGCGCATCTATACCGACCTGGCCACCCTGGCGTGCACGCCTGAAGGCCTCACGCTGATTGATAGCGTCGACGGACTGGAGCACTCCGAACTCGAGAGATTGATCGGCCTGCCTGTCCAACCCGGAAACCGGTTCGTCTGATCCATCCCCTGTCCCAGGCCATGTCCCAGGCCTTCATCGTCGATGCCATCCGCACGCCCTTCGGCCGCTACGGCGGCGCGTTCAGCTCGGTGCGCACCGATGACCTGGGCGCCATCCCGCTGCGTGCCCTGATGGCGCGCAACCCGAACGTGGACTGGGCCGCCGTCACCGATGTGCTGTATGGCTGCTTGCTGTTCGACCCGCTCCACAACGGCTTGCCAGACCATCCTGTTCCTGATGCCTGAGAAATCAGAGGACCACGCCGGTGGCTTCTCAAGCACCTGGACAGGGGTGTTTCCGAACCCGAAGTGTTGGTGCCACGAGGTCAACCCAGGTCTTGACGAGGGCCTTGCCCCATCTCGGGGTTGGCCTTCTCATTCACCCTGCTGAAGGGCCTGTTGTCGCTGGGGGCGGGCCTTCAGCCCAGCTCGGCGATCATTTCGATCTCGACACAGGCACCCATCGGAATCTGTGCCACGCCAAACGCGCTGCGGGCGTGCGCGCCCACCGTTGGGCCGAACACCTCGCCCAGCAACTCGCTGCAGCCGTTGGTGACCAGGTGCTGCTCGGTGAAGCTGCCGGTGCTGTTGACCAGGCTCATCACCTTGACGATGCGCTTGACGTCGTCCAGCGTCTTGCCGGCGGCCAGGCAGGCGGCGGCCAGGGTGCCCAGGAGGTCAATCGCGATGGCGCGGGCGGCCTGCTGGCCTTCGCCGGTTTCCATCGTCAGGCCGAGCTGGCCGACCCAGGGCTTGCCGTCTTTCTTGGCGATGTGGCCGCTCAGAAAGACGAGGTGGCCGGTCTGCACGAAGGGCACGTAGGCCGCGGCGGGGATGGCGACGGGGGGCAGTTCGATGCCGAGCTGGTTCAGCTTGTCGTAGACGCTCATGGAGGCTCCTGTTGGGTTTATGGGCTGGCGGCAGGGTTGCCGGGTGCGGGCCATTCTATCGACCGGGGTCGGGTCGGCCGTGTTGCATCAGGCGTATTCATGGGGTGCAGCGAAGGCTGTGCCGCGGCGCCCCCTCGCCGCTTGATCAGGGGCTGTCGGCGGGCTGCAGCGCGGCGATTTCGTCCGGCGGCGCCACGGTGACGGCCACGCTCAGCGTGTGCCCGGCGCCGCCCTGGATCACGCCGCGCATGGGGGACACGTCGGCGAAGTCGCGGCCGGTGGCCAGGGTCACGTAGTCTTCGCCGGGGCTGCCCCAGCCGCAGCGGTTGTTGGTGGGGTCGAAGTCGAACCAGGCGCCTGGCGCCACGTCTGCGTCCGCGGCCTCGGCCGAGAGGCCGGGCACGTACACCGACACCCAGGCGTGCGAGGCGTCGGCCCCGATCAGCCGCGGCTGGCCGGGCGGCGGGCGGGTGAGCAGGTAGCCGCTCACGTAGCGCGCGGGCAGGCCCAGGCTGCGCAGGCAGCCCAGCATGATGTGCGCGAAGTCCTGGCACACGCCCTTGCCCTGTTCGAGTGCCTGCAGCGCCGGGGTGTTCACCTCGGTGCTGGCGGTTTCATAGGTCAGCTCGGTGTGGATGCGTTCCATGAGCGCGCGCGCGGCCGACAGCATGGGCAGGCCGGGCTTGAAGGCCGGGCGCGCGAAGCCGGCAAACGCGTCGTCGCGCGGCACGTAGGGTGAGGCGAACAGGAATTCGCTGGCGCTGTCGAAGGGCGCCTGGGCGCGGTAGCGGAAGTGTTCGCGCACCCGTTCCCAGGTCATGAGCCGCCACGGCGGCGCATCGGGCAGGGCGCGCGGTGCGCCGGTGCTGACGAGGCTGTCGGCCTCGACCGCGAGCGTGTCGTGCGGCGTCTGCAGGGAGAAGAAGGTGCGCCGGTTGCCGAACACGTCGGTGGTCTGGCTGCGGCTGGTCGGCTCGGGCGTGATGTGCAGGGTGTGCGCCAGCACCTGCTGGGTCCCGGTGTCCACGGGCGTGAGGTGCACCATGTGCTGCGCCAGGTCGATGGCGCCGTGGTAGCGGTAGGTGGTGCGGTGGACGATGCGCAGCTGCATTCAGGCACCCAGGCTCTGGTTGTTGCGGTCGGCGTGGCTGAAGTGCAGCCGGGTGATCTCGTTGGAGAGCTGGCCGGCGGCGGCTTCGCACTGGTCGAGCAGGGCCACCAGCTCGGTCCAGGTGCGCGGGCCTTCGGGCGGGCGCTGCCAGTGGTTCAGCTGGGTGAGCGCCCAGGTGTCGGGGTCGGGCAGGGCCATGGCGAGCTCGGCGTCCTGCGGCGCGGCGCTCTGCGCCAGCTTGGACAGGCGCGAGCGCAGGGTCTGCACCACCCAGGCCAGCGAGCGGGGGTTGTCGCGGTCCATCACCAGCAGGTCGATCAGGGCGACCATGTCGCGGCGTTGCTGGTAGATGGCGTGGAAGGTGATGGTGCTGTCGAACAGGGCCACCACCGCCTCGAAGCCGGTCGGGTCGTCGATACAGCGGTGCTGCAGGCCGAGCTGCAGCGCGCGCGAGAGCGTGATGAGGCGCTCGATGTGGCGCCCCACGGAGAGCAGGCGCCAGCCGTCGTCGCGCACCATGCGGTCGGTTTGCGAGCCGGTGATGGCGGCCAGCAGCTCGCTGGCGCGCTGCAGCGCGCTCATGGCTTCGGCGGTGGCGTATTCGGCATCCGTGGACAGGGTGGCGCATTCGCGGGCGAATTCGGCCTCGGTGCGCTCGATCAGGTTCCAGTGCTCCTGCGACAGGCGCTCGCGCACCTGCGAGGCCGCCGCCTTGAGCGCGCGCAGGTTGAAGCCCACGCTGTAGGACTGCTGCGCCTGCGGGCTGTGGGCGGGCGGGGACAGCGCGGCGATGAGACTGCGCGCGAACACGCGCGGCGACTGGGCGGCGTCGGGTACGTCGGGCAGCACCAGCGAATGCTCGCGCGCGGTGGCCGACAACCAGGCCATGAGCGCGCGTGAACTGGGTTCGTCGCCGCCGAGGTGGTCCAGCACGATCTGCGCCAGGCGGATGCTGTTTTCCGTGCGCTCGGTGTAGCGGCCGAGCCAGAACAGGTTTTCGGCGGCGCGGCTGGTGACGGGGCGCGTCTGCGTGGCGATGGCCAGCGAGGTCGGTGCGGTCTGCAGCAGGGTGGTGCGGTCCACCGGGCCGTCGGTGAGCACCCAGCAGTCGGCGCTGCTGCCGCCGCGCTGCATGGCCGCAATCAGCTGGCCGCGCGGCGCCAGGCGCACCAGGCCGCCGGGCAGCACGCGCCACTGGCCGGCGCCGTCGGCCAGTGCAAACACGCGCAGCATGGCCGAACGCGGCATCAGCTGCTCGCCGGCCCAGGTGGGCGTCTGCGACAGCGGCAGCCAGGCCTGCACGGTGTAGTCCTCCGGGTGGCGCACCATGCGGCCCGACCACTCGTTGAGTTCGCGCGGGCTCAGGCGCTGGCCCATGGCGGTGTCCAGCCCCGAACGCGGGTAGGTCGGCTTGATCACGCTGTCCTTGAGCAGCGGCAGCACCTCGCGCAGGGCGGCGTCCTCGCCGCACCACCAGGTGGCCAGCGAGGGCAGGGCGAGTTCCTCACCCAGCAGGTGGCGGCTGATGGCGGGCAGGAAGCCGAGCACCGCGCTGGATTCCAGCGGCGCCGAGCCGGGCGCGTTGGCCAGCAGCAGGTTGCCGGCGCGCAGCACCTGCAGCAGGCCGGGCACGCCCAGCGTGGAGTCGGAGCGCAGTTCCAGCGGGTCCAGCCACTCGTCGTCCAGCCGCTTGATGAGTGCGTGCACCGGCTCCAGGCCCTTGAGGGTCTTGAGGTACAGGCGCTGGTCGCGCACGGTGAGGTCGTTGCCCTCGACCAGCGTGAGGCCGAGGTAGCGCGCCAGGTAGGCGTGCTCGAAATAGGTTTCGTTGTACGGGCCGGGCGTGAGCAGCGCGATGCGCGCGTTCTCGCCCTCGGGCGCCAGGCGCTTGAGGCCGTCCATCAGTGCGCGGTAGCTGGCGGCCAGGCGCTGCACCTTCAGGTTGGCAAAGGCCTGCGGAAACTGGCGCGAGATGGCGATGCGGTTTTCCAGCAGGTAACCCAGCCCGGACGGCGCCTGCGTGCGCTGGCTCACCACCCACCAGCGGCCATCCGGCCCGTGCGCGAGGTCGAAGGCGACGATGTGCAGCCAGGTGCCGCCGGGTGGTGTGACGCCCTGCATGGCGCGCAGGTAGCCGGGGTGGCCCTGCACCAGCGCCGCGGGCAGCAGGGCGCGCTTGAGCAGCTCGCGTTCGCCGTAGAGGTCGCCCATCATGGCGTTGAGCAGGCGCGCGCGCTGCTGCACGCCGGCCTCGATGAGGGCCCAGTCCTGCGGGCTCACGATCATGGGGAACAGGTCGAGTGCCCAGGGGCGCTGCAGCCCGGTGGCGGCGTCGGCGTAGACGTTGTAGGTCACGCCGTTGTCGCGCACCTGGCGCTGCAGATTCTCGGCGCGGCGGTTCAGGTCGGCCAGGCCGTCGCGGTCGATCTGTTCGAAGAAGCTGGCCCAGTGGGGCCCCATGCCGCCGGGTGCGGCGGGCTGGCGCAGTTCGTCGAGGTGGCCGGGGTCGGCGCGCTCGGCGAGCAACAGCGCCCAGGCGGCGGGCGAGGAGGCGCCCGGGTGTGCGGACGGAAAGGGGGCGGGGGCTTGGGGTGTCACTGGGCCGCAGTATGCCCGGGGATCGGCGCTGGCGGCGGGCGTGGCCGATTGTCCCGGCTGCACGCCCCCCGCCGGTGTGGCATCCGACACGTCAGGTGCGCAGGTCCAGCGTGCAGGGGAACTCGCGGCTGGACTGTGCGGGTGCCACCTTCAGCTTGCCCGGCGTGTGCCCCATCTGGAAGAAGCGCGACAGGCGCCGGCTCTCGGCCTCGTAGGCGTTGATGGGGAAGGTGTCGTAGTTGCGCCCGCCCGGGTGCGCGACGTGGTACTGGCAGCCGCCGAGCGAGCGCTGCATCCAGTTGTCCACGATGTCGAAGGTCAGCGGCGCGTGCGACGCAATGGAGGGGTGCAGGGCGGACGGCGGGCTCCAGGCCTTGTAGCGCACCCCGGCCACGAACTCGCCCACGGTGCCGGTGCTGTGCAGCGGCAGCGCGCGGCCGTTGCAGGTGATGACATGGCGGCTGTCGTTCCAGCCGCTCACCCGCACCTCGATGCGCTCCAGCGACGAATCGACATAGCGCACGGTGCCGCCGGGCGCGCCTTCCTCGCCCATCACATGCCAGGGCTCCAGCGCGCTGCGCAGGGTGAGTTCGATGCCGCGGGCGGCCACCTGGCCCACCAGCGGGAAGCGGAATTCGAAATGCGGGTCGAACCAGGCCTTGTCGAAGCGGTAGCCGAAGTCGGCCAGATCGGCCAGCACGTCCTCGAAATCCATGCGCACATAGGTGGGCAGCAGGTAGCGGTCGTGCAGCTCGGTGCCCCAGCGCGTGAGCTTGGCCGCAAAGGGCTGCTGCCAGAAGCGCGACACCAGCGCGCGCAGCAGCAGCTGCTGCGCAATGCTCATGCGGGCGTGTGGCGGCATTTCAAACGCGCGCAGCTCCAGCAGGCCCAGGCGGCCGGTGGGCGTGTCGGGCGAGTAGAGCTTGTCGATGCAGAACTCGCTGCGGTGGGTGTTGCCCGTGACGTCGATCAGGATGTTGCGCAGCGTGCGGTCCACCAGCCAGGGCGGCATCTCGGCACCGTGGGTCTCGCGGTTCTTCTCGATCTGCGCCAGCGCAATTTCCAGCTCGTACAGCTGGTCGTTGCGCGCCTCGTCCACGCGCGGCGCCTGGCTGGTGGGGCCGATGAACAGGCCGCTGAACAGGTAGGAGAGCGAGGGGTGGTTGTGCCAGTAGGCCACCAGGCTGCCCAGCAGCTCGGGGCGGCGCAGGAAGGGGGAATCGGCCGGGGTGGCGCCGCCCATCACGAAGTGGTTGCCGCCGCCGGTGCCGGTGTGGCGCCCGTCCGTCATGAACTTCTCGGCGCACAGGCGCGTCTGGTGTGCCGCCTCGTAGAGGAATTCGGTGTGCTCGACCAGTTCGCCCCAGCTGTGCGCGGGGTGGATGTTGACCTCGATCACGCCGGGGTCGGGCGTGACCTGCAGCGTTTTCAGGCGCGGGTCGCGCGGCGGCGGGTAGCCTTCGAGCACGATGGCCATGCCGAGCTTCTCGGCCGTGGCCTCGACGGCGGCGAGCAGGTCCAGGTAGTCCTCCAGCCGCTGCATGGGCGGCATGAACACATAGAGGTGCTGGTTCTGGCCGCCGCCGGCCTTCTCGGCTTTGGGGCCGTTGGCGCGGTGCGGGTCGCGGGCTTCCACGCACAGGGCGGTGCGCGTGAGCCAGGCGGCCGATTCGCCGCGCTGTGGGAATTTGGCGGCCAGCGGCTGCGCGGGGGCCGATCCGGGGCCGGGCTGGCCGGGGCGCAGGCCGTCGATGGCGGGGGCCGTGGCCTCAAAGTCCGTGCCCTGCAGCGACACGGTGCCGCCCTCGGCAAAGCCGCCGCCGATCTGGTGCGGCGACACCTGGTGCTTCACCGCCGCGCCGACGGGCAGCGGGTCGCGCGCGGTGTGCGGGTCCTGCTCGATGTGGTACGGGTAGTCGCTGGCCGACACCCAGGGCAGCGAATCGAGCGGCAGGCGGTAGCCCATGGGCGAGTCGCCGGGCACCAGGTACATGCGCTCGTCGCGGAAGAACCAGGGGCCGGTGGACCAGCGCGTGCCCGAGACGCGCTTGTAGGTGCTCTTGCCGCCGTTGGACAGCGGGCCGTCGCCGTCGGCCTGCAGCGGCAGCACGTAGCCGACCGTGGCATCCAGCCCCTGGGCGAACACGCGGCGCAGGCGCGCGCGCTCCAGTTCGTCGTCGAGCTTGGCGTCGAACGGGTCCACGTTCACCGGCAGGCGGCGCTCGCGCCACAGGTAGTACCAGGTGTCTTCATAGCCGGGGGTGATGTACTGGGTGGACAGGCCCAGCTTGCGCGCCAGCGCCTGGGTGAAGCGGCGTGCGTCGTCGTCGCCGTAACGCGCTTCGTCGCGTTCGTCCGCCAGCAGGGTCGGGTTGTGCCAGCAGGGCTCGCCGTCGGCGCGCCAGAACAGCGAGAGTGCCCAGCGCGGCAGCTGCTCGCCGGGGTACCACTTGCCCTGGCCCATGTGCACGAAGCCGCCATCACCGTATTCGGCGCGCAGGCGGTCCAGCAGCTCGGTGGCGTAGCCGCGCTTGGTCGGGCCCAGGGCGTCGGTGTTCCACTCGGCTGCGTCGCGGTCGGCGGTGGCCACGAAGGTGGGCTCGCCACCCATGGTCAGGCGCACGTCGTGGGCCTGCAGGTCGGCGTCCACCTGCTCGCCCAGCGCCAGCACGCCGCTCCATTGCTCGTCGGTGTAGGGCTTGGTCACGCGGGGCGATTCGTGCACCCGCGCCACGCTCATGTGGTGGCTGAACTCGACCTCGCATTCGTCCACGCCGCCTTCCACTGGGGCCGCGCTGGAGGGCTGCGGTGTGCAGGCCAGCGGAATGTGGCCTTCACCCGCGAGCAGGCCCGATGTCGGGTCCAGCCCGATCCAGCCGGCGCCGGGCAGGAACACCTCGCACCAGGCGTGCAGGTCGGTGAAATCGGTTTCGGGTCCGTTGGGGCCGTCCACCGAGGTCACGTCGGACTTGAGCTGGATCAGGTAGCCCGAGACGAAGCGCGCCGCCAAGCCCATGTGGCGCAGGATCTGCACCAGCAGCCAGCCGGTGTCGCGGCAGGAACCGCTCTTCAGCGTCAGCGTGTCTTCGGGCGTCTGCACGCCCGGCTCCATGCGGATGGTGTAGGCGATGTCCTGCTGCAGGCGCTGGTTGATGGCCACCAGGAAGTCGATGGTGCGCTGCTCGCCGCGGTCGATCTGGTCGAGGTAGGCCTGCAGCAGGGGGCCCGCCGGCGCGGTGACGAGGTAGGGCGCCAGTTCCTGGCGCTGGGAGGGGTCGTAGTCGAAGGGGACGTTCTCAGCCGAGGGTTCCAGGAAGAAGTCGAAGGGGTTGTGCACCGCCATTTCCACCACGAGGTCGATCGTGACCTTGAATTCCGTGGTGGGCTCCGGGAACACCAGCCGCGCCTGGTAGTTGGCAAACGGGTCCTGCTGCCAGTTGATGAAATGCCCGGCCGGCTCAATGCGCTGGGAATACGACAGCACCTTGGTGCGGCTGTGCGGCGCGGGCCGCAGCCGCACCACCTGGGGGCCCAGTTTGACGGGGCGGTCGTACTGATAATGGGTGATGTGGCTCAGGGCAACATGAATGGCCATGCTGGTCTTTCAACAGGGAGTGACAAAAAAATGAATTCGGAGGTACACAGTTTGCCATTGCGGCGTGACGAGTCAGAAGCAAGTCCTGGGCCAGATGACGGTCGTGCGCGGCACGGTGGGGTGCGCTGATCGTGGCGCACGCCGGCTGGCTGCTGGGGTTGGCCTGGGTGTTTGGGGTCGCGCTGCAGCTGCAGCAACCTGGGTTGTGGCCGCTGGACGGGTACATGGCGCTGCTGGTCGGGGCGCTGGGGGTGATGGGCTGGGTGGGCCGAACGGCGTTTCAGCCTGATCAGGCGTCCTCGCGGTGGGGCCAGTGGTCGCTGTTGTGTGCGGTGCTGCTGGCCGGCGCAGGAACAGGCTTTGGACTGACCGGCGCTCGTGCCGCCCATTTCGCCGCCCAGGCCTTGTCGCCCGCGCTGGAGGGACTGGACCTCACCGTCACGGGCCGCATCGCCAGCCTGCCCCGGCGCACCGAGCTGGGTGAGCGCTTCGATCTGCGGGTGGAAACCGCCGAATGGCAAGGCCAGACCGTCGCCTTGCCACCCCGGCTGCAGCTCAGCTGGTACGGCGCTGCCGCCTGGGGCGCGCCGCCCGGCGTGCAGCCGCCCGGCCGCCTGGGCCCTGGCCTGCAGGCCGGCGACCGCTGGCGTTTCACGGTGCGCCTGAAACGCCCGCACGGCAATGCGAACCCGCATGGGTTTGACCGGGAGCGCTGGCTGTGGGAGCAGGGCATTGGCGCCACTGGCTATGTGCGCAACGGACCGCGCGACCCGGCCCCGCAGCACCTGGGGGCCACCGGCTGGCACCCGCTGGAGCAGGCGCGCCAGTCGGTGGCCCGGCGCATCAGTGCGCAGATCGACGATGGGCGCACGGCGGGCGTGCTGTCGGCCCTGGTGGTGGGCGAGCAGAGCGCCATCGAGCGCCAGGACTGGGACCTGTTCCGCACCACCGGCGTGGCCCACCTGATGAGCATCTCGGGCCTGCATGTGACCATGTTCGCCTGGCTGGCCACCGTGCTGGTGGGCGCGGGCTGGCGGCGTCTGGCCGGGCCGATGCCGCAGGCTCTGCTGGCGGTGCCCGTGCCGCTGGCTGCCGGTGTCGGCGGGGTGCTGCTGGCGCTGGCCTATGCCCTGTTTTCGGGCTGGGGCGTGCCGTCGCAGCGCACCGTGATCATGCTGGCCGTGGTGGTGGGCCTTCGCCTGACGGTGCGGCAGTGGCCCTGGCCCCTGGTGTGGCTGCTGGCGATGGTGGCGGTCTTGCTGCTGGACCCCTGGGCGCTGTTGCAGCCGGGTTTCTGGCTGAGTTTTGTGGCGGTGGGCATTCTGTTCGCCTCCGACCCGGGTCGGCGCGTGTCTGCCCATGCGGGGGGCGCCACCGGCCTGCCGCAGCGCGGGGTGCGCAGCGCGGTCGGCCTGCTGCGCGAGCAGGCGGTGGTGACGATCGCGCTGGCGCCGCTGACGCTGCTGCTGTTCGGCCAGTTTTCCCTGGTGGGGCTGGTGGCCAATCTGTTTGCCATTCCCGTGGTGACCCTGGTGGTGACGCCGCTGGCCATGCTGGGTGTGCTGCTGCCCCCGCTGTGGGACGCGGCGGCGCTGGCGGTGCAGGGCATGGTGAGCGGCCTGCAGTGGCTGGGGCAATGGCCCTGGGCCGCGGTCTACCGCGCGGTGCCGCCGCTGCTCCTGGCGCTGGCCGCGGTGCTGGGCGGCATCCTGCTCGTGCTGCGCCTGCCCTGGGCGGTGCGGGCCGCCGGGCTCCTGCTGGCCTGGCCGGTGCTGCTCTGGTCGCCGGCGCGGCCACCGCCCGGTGAATTCGACCTCATGGCCATCGACGTGGGGCAGGGCAGCGCCGTGCTGCTGCGCACCGCCTCGCACAGCCTGCTGTACGACACCGGCCCGCGCTACGGGCCGGACAGCGACGCCGGGCAGCGCGTGGTGGTGCCCTTGCTGCGTGCGCTGGGTGAGCGGCCCGACACGGTGGTGGTGAGCCACCGCGACAGCGACCACGCCGGCGGCATGGAGGCGGTGCGCGTGGTCTGGCCGCAGGCGCGCTGGCTTTCGTCCTTCGACAGCGACCCGGCGCGCCGCTGCGTGGCCGGCCAGCGCTGGGAATGGGATGGCGTGTCTTTCGAGGTGCTGCATCCCTCGCCAGGACACTACGGGCCGCAGGGCCAGGGCCTGCTGAGCAGCAACGCCATGTCCTGCGTGCTGCGGGTCGCCTCGGCCCGCCACAGCGCCTGGCTGGGCGGTGACATCGACGCCGCGCAGGAGACGCGGCTGGCGCTGGCGCGGCCGCAGGAGCGCGCCACCGTGCTGCTGGCGCCGCACCATGGCAGCGCCACGTCGAGCAGCCCGGTCCTGCTCAACACGCTGCAGCCGCGCTGGGTGCTGGTGCAGTCGGGCTACCGCAACCGCTTCGGCCACCCGTCGCCCGTGGTGGTGGAGCGCTATCACCAGCGCGGCATTGCGTGGGTTGACTCGCCCGACTGCGGGGCCGCCATCTGGCGCAGCACGGCACCCGAGGCGGTGCGGTGCCAGCGCGCCGTCCAGCGCCGGTACTGGCACGCCACTGCGCCGCAGGCCGTCGAGCCCGTGTCGCAGGGGCCGGCCGATCGGTCGGACGACATGGACACCATCCGGCCACGCTGATGCGCGCTTTTTGAATCAAAAGTGCACAGGATTCCGGCTGGCTGGCCCACTCCTTGCTATGCTGTAACCAGGAGAAAAAAGCCGATGAGCCGACCCATGTTCGACGAAATGAATGCCTCGCCCAGCGAGGTTCGCGCCCATTACGAAAACTATGCCCGCTGGCTCGCGCAGCAGCCCGAAGAGGTGATGGCCTCACGGCGCGAAGAGGCCGAGGTGATCTTCCGGCGGGTGGGCATCACCTTCGCTGTCTACGGCGCCAAGGACGAAGACGGCTCGGGCACCGAGCGCCTGATCCCCTTCGACCTGATCCCACGCATCATCCCGGCCCACGAGTGGCAGAGCATGGAAGAGGGCCTGGTACAGCGGGTCAACGCGCTCAACCGCTTCATTCACGATGTCTACCACGAGCAGGAAATCATCAAGGCCGGCATCATCCCGGCCGACCAGATCTTCCAGAACGCCCAGTTCCGCCCCGAGATGATGGGCGTGGACGTGCCCGGCAACGTGTACTCGCACATCGCGGGCGTGGACATCGTGCGCGCACCGAACAGCGACGGCGTGGGCGAGTACTTCGTGCTCGAAGACAACCTGCGCGTGCCCAGCGGCGTGAGCTACATGCTGGAAGACCGCAAGATGATGATGCGGCTCTTCCCCGAGCTGTTCGGTCAGAACCGCGTGGCGCCGGTGGCCCACTACCCCGACCTGCTGCTGGAAACCCTGCGCGCCGTGAGCCCGGCCACCACCGCCGAGCCCACCGTGGTGGTGCTCACACCCGGCATGTACAACAGCGCCTACTTCGAACACGCCTTCCTGGCGCAGCAGATGGGCGTGGAGCTGGTTGAGGGGCAGGACCTGTTCGTGAAGGACAACTTCGTCTACATGCGCACCACGCGCGGCCCGAAGCGGGTGGACGTGATCTACCGCCGCGTGGACGACGACTTCCTCGACCCGCTGGTGTTCCGTCCCACCTCCACCCTGGGATGCGCCGGCCTGCTGGGCGTGTACCGCAGCGGCAACGTGGCGATCTGTAACGCGGTGGGCACGGGGGTGGCCGACGACAAGTCGATCTACCCCTACGTGCCCAAGATGATCGAGTTCTACCTCGGCCAGAAACCCATTCTGAACAACGTGCCCACCTTCATGGGACGCAACCCCGAAGACCTGAAGTACATGCTCGCCCACATGGAGGAGCTGGTGGTGAAAGAGGTGCACGGCGCCGGCGGCTACGGCATGCTGGTGGGGCCGGCCTCGACCAAGGCGGAGGTGGAGGAGTTCCGCGCGCTGGTCAAGGCCAAGCCCGATGGCTACATCGCCCAGCCCACGCTCTCGCTGTCCACCTGCCCCACCTATGTGGAGAGCGGCGTGGCCCCGCGCCACATCGACCTACGCCCCTTCGTGCTCAGCGGCAAGGAGGTGCAGATGGTGCCCGGTGGCCTGACCCGCGTAGCCCTGAAGGAGGGTTCGCTGGTCGTCAACTCGTCGCAGGGTGGTGGCACCAAAGACACCTGGGTGCTGGAGGCGTGATCGTTTCCCAACCCCTGCACATCCATTCTTAGCACCACACATCCCACCCGTTCGGGCCGAGCTTGTCGAAGCCCTTACACAGAACATCCGAACCACACACACCGACATCCGTCCGATCCGCGCCTGTCGAACCCCTCGACAGGCAGGGCGAACGGGAAATGGAGTTTTTGAATGCTGTCCCGCACCGCCGATCACCTGTTCTGGATGTCCCGCTACACCGAGCGCGCCGAAAACACGGCCCGCATGCTCGACATCAACTACCAGACCTCGCTGCTGCCGCAGTCTGCTGCCGTGGCGCAGGTGGGCTGGGAAGGGCTGCTGAAGATCAGCGAGCTGATGCCGGCGTACGCCGCGAAGTACGGGCACGCCATCACGCCGCGCAATGTGCTGGACTTCATGGTGCGCGACGAGAGCAACCCGTCGAGCATCACCTCCTGCCTGCGGGCGGCGCGCGAGAACGCCCGCGCGGTGCGCGGCGCACTCACCACCGAGTTCTGGGAAACGCAGAACCAGACCTGGCTGGAGATCACGCGCATGCTCAAGAGCAAGGATTTCGAGCGCGACCCGAGCCAGTTCTTTGAATGGGTGAAGTTCCGATCGCACCTCTCGCGCGGCGTGGCCATCGGCACCATGTTGCAGGACGAGGCCTTCCATTTCTACCGCATGGGCACCTTCCTGGAGCGGGCCGACAACACCGCGCGCCTGCTGGACGTGAAGTTCCACGCGGTGCAGAGCGACTTCTTCGGCGCCGCCAGCGAGCGCGATCAGGAATACGACTTCTACCACTGGAGTGCCATCCTGCGCAGCGTGAGCGGATTCGAGGTCTACCGCAAGGTCTACCGCGATGTCATCACGCCCGAGCGCGTGGCCGAGTTGCTGATCCTGCGGGCCGACATGCCGCGCAGCCTGGCCGCCAGTCTCAACGAGGTGGTGAACAACCTGAGCGTGGTGGCCAACGACCATTCCAGCGAAACCCTGCGCCGCGCGGGCAAGCTCAAGGCCGATCTGCAGTACGCGCGCATCGACGAAATCCTGTCCACCGGCCTGCACGCCTTCCTGACGCAGTTCCTCGACCGCGTGAACGAACTCGGCGGGCGCATCAGCCAGGATTTTCTGGTGCCCACCGTGCACTGAAACGGGGCGTCTGCTGGCTGGCCGCCCCGGCGCAGGGCGGGTACCATGCGGTTCCCCGGTGCTCCCGGAAGACGCCCTGCCGATCGGGGTCACCGCATGAAACTCGTCATCCACCACAACACCCGTTACCGCTACACCCAGCCGCTGCTCTACACGGTGCAGACCCTGCACCTGTGGCCGGTGAGCAGCGTCTGCCAGACCGTGGAGTTCTGGCAGATCGACACCCCCGGCACGCTGCACGCGCAGCCCGATTCCGAAGGCAACCGGGTGCACAGCTACAGCCTGGTGGCCACCGCCGATCAGGATGTGCGCGAAAACGCCATCGCCGCCCTGGGCACCGTGCACACCCATGGTGCGTTCGAATTCACCGATCCGGTGCAGATGCCGCACCCGGCCTTCTACCTGCGCTCCACACCCCTGGCCGAGCCGCACCCCCGTATGGCCATGTGGGCGCTGCAGGCGGTGCCGGCCCTGGTGGCTGCGCGCGCCCGTGGCGAAGGGCCGTCGGTGGCCGACCTCGTGGCGCTGGCCAGCGCCGTGGCCGACAAGGTGCAGTACCGCACCGGCAGCACCGGCGTGGACACCACCGCGCTGGAGGCCTTCGATTGGGAACTGGGTGTGTGCCAGGACCAGGCCCATGTGATGGTGGCCGTGTGCCGCAGCATCGGCCTGCCCGCGCGTTATGTGAGCGGCTACTTCTACGCCGCCAACGAGCCCGACCTGGCCAGCCACGCCTGGGCCGACGTGTGCCTGGACGTGGCCACGCGCCGCTGGATCAGCCTGGACGTGACGCACCGCTGCCCCACCGACGAGCGCCACATCCGCCTCGCTGCCGCCACCGACTACACCGCCTGCCCGCCTGTCAAAGGCGTACGCCGCGGCGGTGGCGAGGAAAGCATGGACGTGGACATCCGCATCGGGCTCTGGACCTGAACGGGTGCACACCAGCGGGCCGGGCGTGACGGATGCCCGCGGGCCAGCCCGGGCCTTAGCCGGCACCGCGCCCCCGGGGCTGACAATGGGTTTTCGTCAAACCACGTCATCGCCCCGGGAGAGCCACCGCATGAACCCCACACAACACCCGACCCGAGAATGGGCCGAGCAGCACATGCGCACCATCCTGGCGCGTCTGGCCGGCCCCGGTGCGACGCCGCGAACGGATCAGGTGGACGCGGTGCACGCCGTGTTGCAGCCGGCGGCGCGCGTGCTGGTGGTGCAGGCCACGGGCTGGGGCAAGTCGGCCGTGTACTGGGCGGCCACCCACGCCATCCGCAGCACCGGCGCCGGTCCCACGCTGGTGGTGTCGCCGCTGCTGGCGCTCATGCGCGACCAGGTGTCGGCCGCCGAGCGGGCAGGGCTGCGGGCGGCCACGGTCAACTCCACCAATTTCGATGACTGGGACACTGTGTTCCAGCAGCTGGACGCCGACACCATCGATGTGCTGCTGGTCTCGCCCGAGCGCCTGGGCAACCCGCGCTTTGCCGCGCGCCTGGGCGCCTTGCTGGCGCGGGTGGGGCTGATCGTGATCGACGAGGCGCATTGCATCAGCGACTGGGGTTTCGATTTCCGGCCCGACTACCAGCGGCTGGCGCGCGCGCTGCTGTCCACGCCCACCGCCAGCGTGCTGGCCACCACCGCCACCGCCAACGAGCGGGTGACCCAGGACATCGGGGCGCAACTGCAGCGGCGCTCGCCGGCGTCTGCTTCAAAGATGCCTTCAGAGCCGCCTGCACAACCGGATGCAGCGGCGCCCGCGGCCGCGCCCACCGTCACCTTCCGCGGCACGCTGGCGCGCACCTCGCTCACGCTGTCGGTGGTGCCGGGCCTGTCGCCCCTGCAGCGCTACGCCTGGATCGCCGACGCGCTGGAGCGCCTGCCGGGTTCGGGCATCGTCTACGTGCTGACGGTGGCCGAGGCGGAGCGGCTCACGGCTTTTTTGCGCACCTGCGGCCATGCGGTAGACGCCTACACCGGGCAGATCGACGCCGACACGCGCCTGCAGGTGGAAGACCGGCTGCGCCTCAACCAGGTGAAGGCGGTGGTGGCCACGTCGGCGCTGGGCATGGGCTACGACAAGCCGGACCTCGGCTTCTGCGTGCATGTGGGCTCGCCCTCGACCCCGGTGGCGTATTACCAGCAGGTGGGCCGGGCCGGGCGCGCGGTGGCGCATGCCGAAGGGGTGCTGTTGCCCTCCGATGCCGACGAGCGCATCTGGGACTATTTCGCGACCGCCTCGATTCCCGACCCGGGGGCTGCCGCCCAGGTGCTGCACCGCCTGGGCGGTGGCGCGCGCAGCCTGCTGGAGCTGGAGGCCGACACCGGTGTGCGCCGCGGGCGGCTGGAGGCGCTGCTGAAGATTCTGGCGGTGGACGGCGTGGTGGAGAAGGACGGCACCGCCTGGCGCGCCACCGGCGTGCCGTATGTGCACGACAGCGCCAAATGGGCGGCGCTGGCGCAGGTGCGCCAGCAGGAGGCCGGCATCATGCGCCAGTACGCCCGGGGCGCGGGCTGCCTCATGGCCTACCTGCAGGCCGCGCTCGACGACCCGTCGCCCGCGCCCTGCGGGCGGTGTTCGGTCTGCACCGGCCAGCTGCCGCACCCCGGCCTGGCGCCCTCGGCTGACAAGCTGCAGGCGGCCCAGGCCTTCTTCCGCGGCATGGATGTGACCATCGAGCCCCGCAAACGCTGGCCCGCCGGGGTGGGCCGCAAGGGCACCGTGCGCGGGTTTGAGGCCGGGCGTGGCGTGGCCTTTGCCGACGACCCGGGCTGGGCGGCCGAGCTGCAGGCCTGGCGGCGGGCGAGATCCGGCGAGTATGTTGGTCCACACGGCGGTATGTCTGGGGATGTGTCCGGTGATCGGGCCAGCGGTTCACATGGCGATGCCGACGACAGGCCAGGCGCGTTGCCCGATGCCTTGCTCGCCGGCGCCGTCGCCACCCTGGGCCGCTGGGCCAGGACATGGCCCGCACGCCCGGTGTGCGTGGTGCCGCTGCCCGCGCCCGACATGGCTGACAACCGGCAGCTGGCGGCGCACATCGCGCGGCGCGGCCGGCTGCCGCTGCTTGATGTGATGAGCTGGGCAGGCGGGCCGGCACCCGACGATGCGGCGTCCACCCCCGTGGTGGCGCACCTGGAGTCGGCCATCCGGCTGGCGCCCACCGACTGGCCCGACGGCCCGGTGCTGCTGGTGGCGGCCCAGGTGCGCACCCGCTGGACGGCCACCGTGGCCTCGGCTTTGCTGCGTGAACAGGGCGTGCCGCTGGTGCTGCTGCTGGCTGTGCATGTGCAGCCCTGAACGGTCAGGGCGCGGCCCCCGTTGTTGTGGGTTCAGACCCAGCCCTGCAGCCAGACGTCCTCGTTTTGCAGGTCACGCCATGCAATGATCTGTGAAGCCTTGGAGAAAACAGCTTCGAGTTCCACCAGCTCGATCGGATCGCTCGGCTCTGGGGGCTGGACGACCCGGCTGACCAGAAAATGCTTTTGCTTGGCCACGGGCCTCACAGCGGTCCATTTGCTCAACAGCAGTTTCTTGGGATTCAACGGGTTCATGGCTGGGCGGTTCGTTCAGGACGCTGGGTTCACAACTCAGGGCTTTTTCTCGCCCGCCAGCTTGTCGATCTCCCGGGCGATGGTTTCCCCCAGTTCGATCACCGCCAGCGCGTAGTAGCTGCTCCAGTTGTAGCGCGTCACCACGTAGAAGTTTTCCGTGCCGGCCACGTAGCTCGGCGGCTGGCTGCCGTTCTCCAGTTCGACCAGGGCCAGCTTGCCGGGGTGTTGCAGGGCTGGGCCGTCGAGCACGGCACCCTTGGCGGTGAAGCTGTCCACGCCGAACGTGGGCAGGATGTCGGGGGCGAGCAGCGTGTCCAGGTCCAGCCGGGCCGGGTCGAAGCGCACCGGGTAGTGGGTGGGCTGGCCGGTCTGCCAGCCAAACACCTGGAAGTAGTTCGCCACCGAGCCGATCACGTCGGCGGTGCTGTTGAACAGATCCACCCGGCCGTCGCCGTCGAAGTCGATGGCGTACTTGGCCCAGCTGCTGGGCATGAACTGGGGCCAGCCCATGGCGCCGGCGTAGCTGCCGCGCAGCGCCTGCGGGTCCATGCCGGTGCGCTGCGTCAGGCTCAGGTACTGCTCCAGTTCGCCCTTGAAGAACTCGGTGCGCGCGGCCGCGCGCGGGTGGCTGGCGGGAAAGTCGAAGGCCAGCGTGGTCAGCGCGTCGATCACGCGGAAGTTGCCGGTGTGCTGGCCGTAGAGCGTTTCCACGCCGATCACGCCCACGATCAGGCTGGCAGGCACGCCAAAGGTGGCTTCGGCGCGGGCCAGCGTCTCGCGGTTGTCCTGCCAGAAGCGTTGCCCGGCGCGCAGGCGCACCGGTTCGATGAATCGGGCGCGGTAGGCGGCCCAGTTCTTGGGCGTGCCGCTGGGGGCCGGGCTCATGAGCCGCACCACGGCGGGCAGGCGCTGCGCCTGTCCGATCTGCTGGCGCACCCAGGCCGGGTCGAGGTTGCGGCGCTCGGCGAGGTCGTTCGCGTGCGCCATGGCCGCCTCGTGGCGGGCATACAAGAAGGGCGCTGGCGCGGCGGCGGCTGCAGCCGGGCGGACTTTCGAGGGCGCCGTCTGGGCCGTGGCGGGTGATGCCACCAGCAGCGCCGCCGTGCACGCCAGCGCCAGGCCGGCGCGCCGACACGGGGTGCTGGCGCGGGAGCAAGAGAGGCGAAGATAGGAGATAAGGGTCACGGATGGCCTGGTCGGGGCCACACCAGTTGCTGGTATTCGCGTCGCAGTGTGGCAAGGGTCAAAGGGCTGTCGCGGCTGTAACGCTGCGCTTCGAGGCGGATCAGCCAGTCGCTCAGGCGCCGGCTGGCGTCGGTGTCGCCAAACCGCTGCTGCACCTGCCGGGCCAGGGTGCGCGGGGTCATCTGCTGGGCATCGACCACGCCCAGCGCCGACAGGCGCTGGCGTGCCCGGTCCAGCAACCGCAGCCACGGGTCGTGCTGCCGCCGTTCCCACAGGGTCCAGCCGGCACCCATCAGACTCACCAGCGCCAGCACGGCCATCAGCACGGTGGCCAGGTCGGTCCAGCTCGGCGAGGAGAAGCCCAGCCGCTTGAGCAAGTCCAGCTGTTTGCCTTGGGAATAGTTCAGCACCCATTGGTTCCACCGGTTGTTCACCGCCTCCCAGACGGCGCGCACGCGGGCCGCCATGTCGGGCGACAGGGTGCGCATGGCACCGGTGAACAGGCCCTCGGGCGCGCGCAGGCGCTCCAGCGTACCGGTGCGCCCGGGCGCCACGGCCGAGGTGGGGTCCACCCGCACCCAGCCGCGACCCTGCAGCCAGACCTCGGCCCAGGCGTGGGCGTCCTGCTGGCGCACGGTCCAGTAGCCGTCCACGCTGTTGAGTTCGCCGCCCTGGTAGCCGGTGACGATGCGCGCCGGGATGTCCATCGCCCGCATGAGGATGACGAAGCTCGATGCGATGTGCTCGCAGAAGCCCTCGCGGCGGTCGAACCAGAACTCGTCGGCGGTGTGCTGCCCGTAGACCCCGGGCTGCAGCGTGTAGGTGTAGCCGCCGGTGCGCAGGCGTTCCAGTACGGTCTCCACCAGGGCGAGGCCGTATGCCGGGCCGGCGCCGATTTCGCGCCGCAGTTGCTGCGCGAGCATCAGGGTACGCGGGTTGAAGCCGGGCGGCAGTTCCAGGTGGTCCTGCAGGGCCACGGTCGGCCGCAGCGGTCCGTGGCGGAAGTCGGTGAAGCTTTCGGCGCGGTAGCGCACCAGCTCGCTCATGGGCCGGCGGGTGAGCCACTGCAGGTCGGGCGTCATGTAGGCCTCGGTGCGCGGCACCTCGGGCGCGGTCACCGCGGCTTCCAGCAGGAACAGCCAGGGCCGGTTGTGCGGCTCCATCGTCACCTCGTAGCGCAGCCCGGGGCCGCTTACCACCAGCTCGGCCTGCAAGGCCATGCTGGCCGGGAAGGCGGAGCGCAGCGGGCGCCACTCGACGCCGTCGAAATCGCTGAGCACCGGCCCGCGGAAGTACAGGTCGCGCTGGGCCGGCGGCGCACCGTCGAAGCGCACGCGCAGCGCGACGCTGTCGTCCAGCGCCAGCTGCGCCACCTGGCCCACCCGCATCTGGGCCGAGAGGCCGCTGCGCCCGGTCATGCCGTCGTTGGGCAGGCCCCAGAGCGGCGCCATGCGCGGGAACAGCAGGAACAGCACCAGCATGATGGGCGCGCCCAGTGCCGTCATGGTGGCGGCGGTGCGGGCGGCCTGCAGCAGCGGCGGGCGCCCCACCGGCATGTGGGCGTTCACCAGCGCGGTCAGCAGGCCCAGCAGCGCGATCAGGATGCCCGCGGCCGTGAGCAGCGATTGCGAATAGAAGAAGTGCGTGAGCAGCGTGAAGAAGCCCAGGAAGAACACCACGAAGGCGTCGCGCCGGGCGCGCAGCTCCAGCGTCTTCAGGGCCAGCAGCACGACGATGAGGGTGACGCCGGCGTCACGGCCGAGCAGGGTGCGGTGGGTGAGCCAGGTGGCGCCCAGCGTGAGCGCCAGCAGACCGACCCGCCAGGCCCAGCCCGGCAAGGGCCGGCCGCGCAGCGTGAGCACGCTGCGCCAGCCCAGCACGGCCGCGGTGAGGGCGGTGCACCACCAGGGGATGTGGCCAATCTGCAGCAGCACCACCCAGCCGATGACGCCGAGCAGGAACAGCGTGTCGCGGGCGTCGCGGGGCAGGGTGGCGGTGCGGGCGGCCGTGGCCGTGTTCGACTGTGCGTTGCGCGCGGCCGCCCCGGCGCTGCGCACGGTCGCCAGCTGTTGCAGCAGTACTTTCATGCAAGCGCCAGCGCTTCCAGGCAGCGCGCCTGGTGGGTGGCGCCCTGGCTGGGCGGCAGTTCGCGCCCGGGCAGGCGCAGCCCGTAGTCCAGCCCGAGCCGCTCGGCCATCAGCACCCAGGCGGTGAGCCGGGAGAGCCGGGCCTCCAGGGCGCTGTGGCCGCACTGGGCGTGGTCCAGCCAGAGCTGCTGGCGCTGGCTGGAGAGCGCGTCGCGGCTCACGAGATCGTCACGCCCGGCGGCGAACGCCTGGGCGGCCTTCTTCCAGACCACGGTCTTCTGCGGGTCGCCGCGGCGGTAGGCGCGCACGCCGTCGAATTCCCCGCTGTCCTGCTGGCGGGCACTGCCCGCGCTGCCGGGCTCGGACGAGCCGGCCGGCAGTGCCGGTGGCGCGGCTTCGGGCGCCGGGTAGACCAGCACCTGCGCGGCCGGGCGCCACACCGTCCAGACCCGGAAGGTGCCCAGTGGAAACAGCGTCTGCGCCTGGATCGGCGGAATGGCGTGCAGGCCGCGCTGCGGCGCCGGCCAGCTCACCTGCACGCGCGCGCTGGACTGGGCCGGCACATCGGTCCAGGCCAGCGGGGTGTGGGCCGCGTCCACACCGATCACGCCCAGGCCCAGGCCGTAGCGCGCCCGCTTGCGCTCGCTGGTCAGCTGCACATCGAGCACCACCGCCTGACCGGCGTGCACCGCCGCGGGCGGGCTGAGGTGCAGCACGATGCCGCGCAGGTTGCCGTGGCACACATGCATGCCCACCACGGTGGCGCCGGCCAGCAGGAAGGTGAGCAGGTAGCCCAGGTTGAGCTGGTAGTTGATGCTCGCCACCAGCAGCACGAGCAGGGTGAGGGCCAGCATGGCACCGGCGCGCGTGGGCAGGATGTAGACGTTGCGCTGGGTCAGCGCCAGTGTGTCGGTGCGCGGCACGCGGCTGTGGAACCAGCGCTGCAGGCGCTGGCCCAGGGCACTCATCGGACGGCGCCAGTTCGGTCCTGGCGCCTGCGAAACGGAGGGATTCATGTGAGCGGAACGGGGAAGCGCGCGGCGCCGCGGGCGGGCGCCATGTCAGGGCAGGGGAGTGGCGTCCACCATGGCCCGCACCTGCTCCACCGGTCCACGCCCGGCGTCGCTCACCGGCACCAGACGGTGGGCCACGGTCTGCGGCAGGATGGCGGCCACGTCGTCGGGCGCCACGTAATCGCGCCCGCTCAAGTAAGCCTGGGCCTTGGCAGCCCGCACCACGGCCAGCGCCGCCCGGGGCGACAGGCCCTGGGTGAACCAGCGGCCGGATCGGGTGGCGGCCACCAGGTCCTGCAGGTAGTCCAGCACCGGCTCGGCCGTGTGCACCGCGGCGACGGCCTGTTGCAGCCGCGCCAGGTCGGCCGGGCTGAGCACCGGCGGCAGCTGGTCGAGCATGGCCCGGCGGTCCTGGCCGCGCAGCAGTTCGCGCTCGGCCGCGCGGTCGGGGTAGCCCAGCGACAGGCGCATGTGGAAGCGGTCCAGCTGCGACTCGGGCAGGGCGTAGGTGCCCAGCTGGTCGTGCGGGTTCTGGGTGGCGATGACGAAGAAGGGGTCGGGCAGCGGCCGGGTCTCGCCCTCCACCGTGACCTGCTTTTCTTCCATGGCTTCGAGCAGCGCGCTCTGGGTCTTGGGGCTGGCGCGGTTGATTTCGTCGGCCAGCAGCACCTGCGCGAACACCGGACCGGGGTGGAACACGAAGCCCTCGCGTCCGCGTTCGTAAATGGACACGCCCACCAGGTCGCTGGGCATCAGGTCGGCGGTGAACTGCACGCGCGAGAACTGCAGGCCGAAGGAGCGCGAGAGGGCGTGGGCCAGGGTGGTCTTGCCGACGCCCGGCACGTCCTCGATGAGCAGGTGGCCACCGGCCAGCAGGCAGGCCACGCAGTCCGAAACCTGCTCTTTTTTGCCCACCATCACCGTGTTAAGCTGATTCAGAAGTTGGTGTATTTTTGTATCGGCGTGCATGCCGCGAACCATACCGCAAAACCGAGATGACCCAGTCCACCGGATATTTCACCCACAAGGATTGTTGGCGGCACGAAATGGGCGCCGGACACCCGGAATGCCCCGAGCGCCTGGACGCCATTGAAGACCGCCTGCTCATCACCGGGCTCGACCTGGCGCTGGAGCGGCGCGAGGCCACACCGGCCTCGCTGTCCGACCTGGAACTGGCGCACGGCCGCATGCACCTGGCGGCCTTGCGCGGCCTGTGCGACGGGTTGCGCGACGAGATCGCCGCCGGTGGCCCCACCCACGCGCAGGTGGACCCCGACACTTCGCTCAACATCCACACCTGGGACGCGATGCTGGCGGCGGCAGGTGCCGCCATCGACGCCACCGATGCCGTGATGGCCGGCGAGATGGCCAACGCCTTCTGTGCCGTGCGCCCGCCCGGCCACCACGCCACCCGCAACCAGGCCATGGGCTTCTGCTTCGTGAACAACGTGGCGGTGGCGGCCAAGTACGCGCTGCAGCGCCACGGCCTCAAGCGCGTGGCCATCATCGATTTCGACGTGCACCACGGCAACGGCACCGAAGACATCGTGGCCGGCGACGAGCGCATCCTCATGTGCAGCTTCTACCAGCACCCCTACTACCCCGAGTGGTCCCACGCCGATGCGCCCAACCTGGTGAATCTGCCGGTGCCGGCCTATACCAAGGGCATGGACATTCGCGAGCTGGTCGACATGATGTGGCTGCCCCGGCTGGACGCCCACAAGCCGCAGATGGTCTTCATCAGCGCCGGGTTCGACGCGCACCGCGAAGACGACATGGGCCAGCTCGGGCTGGTGGAGAACGACTATGTGTGGATCACCCAGCGCATCAAGGAAGTGGCGCTGCGCCACGCCAAGGGCCGCATCGTGAGTTGCCTGGAGGGCGGCTACGACCTGAGCGCGCTGGCGCGCAGTGTGGAAGCGCATTTGAGGGTGCTGGCCGATGTCTGACAGAGAACACCCCCTGCGCCGCTTCGCGTCACCCCCCTCAAGGGGGGCGGCACCTGAGGCCCGGCAAAGCCGGTTCCTCGGTGCCCTGGAGGGATCGGCCTCGCCCGCTGTGGAGACTTGATATGACTGAAGCCTTGACGCTGCACAGCCGCGACGCGCGCGGCGTCCACACCCTGACCCTGAACGCCCCCCGCAGCTTCAACGTGCTGTCCGAGGCCATGATGGACGCGTTGCATGGCGCACTCGACGCGGTCGCGGCCGATCCGGGCGCGCGTGTCGTCGTGATCGCCGCCAACGGCCGCGCCTTCTGCGCCGGGCATGACCTGAAGGAAATGAAGGCCCGGCCCGACGTGGCGTATTACCAGGCGCTGTTCGCCCGCTGCACCCGGCTCATGATGGCGGTGCGCCGGCTGGAGGTGCCGGTGATCGCCCGCGTGCACGGTCTGGCGACGGCAGCGGGCTGCCAGCTGGTGGCGCAGTGCGACTTGGCGGTGGCGGTGTCCGACGCCACCTTCGGCGTCAACGGCATCGACGTCGGGCTGTTCTGTGCCACGCCGAGCGTGGCGCTCTCGCGCAACATGTGGCCGAAGCAGGCGATGGAAATGCTGCTCACCGGCGATTTCATCTCGGCCGAGGAAGCACGCGCTCGCGGCCTGGTGAACCGCGTTGTGCCCGCCGAGGCGCTGGACGTTGAGGTGGCCACGCTGGTGGACCGCATCGTGGCCAAGCCGCGCGAGGCCCTGGCCATGGGCAAGGCGCTGTTCTACCGCCAGCTGGAAACCGGCATGGAGTCGGCCTACCAGCTGGCCGGCCAGACCATGGCCTGCAACATGGCACACGCCGTGGCGCAGGAGGGCGTGCAGGCCTTCATCGAGAAGCGGCCGCCGAATTGGTGACCCAGGGTGCCCGGCGCTGCTGCCTGGCCGTGAGCGCCGGGCACCGGGCGCCGGGCCTGGGCGTGCTCAACGCGCGGCCTGTTTCCCCCAACGTGTTGCCGCCTTTCAATGGGCGCCCGGGGCGATCCGGGTGGCGGCCCGCGCCTGATTAACATTCCGCATCTTTTGCTTTTGCTCGAACTGTCGACCTCATGACCACGAACGCTGCGCTCCCGTCCACCCCACCGCCGATTGACGACTTTCACGTCTGGCTGTCAGGTTTTGCCCAGCCCACGGTGTGGGCCGAACTGGCCGCGCTGGCGCTCTGTGTGTTGATCGCCTGGGGTGTCACCGCGCTGCTGCGCCGCGCCCTGGGCATGGGAGACGAGCGCGTTTCGGTGCTGTTCGGCAGCCGGGTGGTCGACGGCGTCCTGTTTCCCTTGCTGCTGCTGGCGCTGGCCTATGTGGCCCGTGCCGCGCTGCTGGAGTTTGTGCCGCTGGCGGTGTTCAAGGTGGCGGTGCCAGTACTGGTGTCGCTGGTGGTGATCCGCCTGGGCGTGAAGGTGCTGCAGCTGGCCTTTGCCACGGCACCCTGGGTGCGCGCGCTGGAGCGCACCATTTCCTGGGTGGCCTGGCTGGCCATGGTGCTGTGGGTCAGCGGGCTGCTGCCCATCATCCTGCGCGAGCTGGACCAGATCACCTGGAAGATGGGCACCTCCACCATGAGCGTGCGCACCTTGATCGAGGGCGCGCTGACCGCCGGTGCGGTGCTGATCCTGGCGCTGTGGGTGTCCGCGGCCATCGAGGCGCGGCTGCTGAAATCGGCCGTGGGGGGGGAGCTGTCGCTGCGCAAGGCGGTGAGCAATGCCACGCGCGCGCTGCTGATGTTCGTCGGCCTGATCGTGGCGCTGTCGGCGGTGGGCATCGACCTGACGGCGCTCTCGGTGCTGGGCGGCGCGATCGGCGTGGGCATCGGCTTCGGGTTGCAGAAACTGGCGTCCAACTATGTCAGCGGCTTCGTGATCCTGGCCGAGCGCAGCATGCGCATTGGCGACAACGTGCGGGTGGACAACTTCGAGGGCCGCATCACAGACATCAACGCCCGCTACACCGTGATTCGCTCGCTGGCGGGTCGCGAGTCCATCGTGCCCAACGAAATCCTGATCACCAGCCGGGTCGAGAACATGTCGCTGGCCGACCCCAAGCTCTGGCAGTCCACGGTGGTGTCGGTGGCCTACGACAGCGATGTGGAGCAGGTGATCCAGATCTTGTCGGAAGCCGCGCGGGCGCAGCCGCGGGTGCTGACCGAGCCGGCGCCCTCGGTGGCGCTGTCGGCGTTTGGCGCCGACGGGCTGGAGTTCACGCTGGGTTACTGGATCGCCGACCCGGAGAACGGGCAGCTCAACCTGCGCTCGCTCATCAACCGCGCCATCCTGCAATCGCTGCGGGAAAAGGGCATCGAGATACCGTACCCGCAGCGCGTGCTGCACATGCGGCCGCCAGCCGGCGCCGCGCTGGGCGCCGAGGCCTCAGGTTCACATCAGGCTGGGTAACCAGAGCGCGATTGCCGGGAAGGCGATCAGGATGCCCAGGCGCACGATGTCGGCCATCACGAAGGGCCACACGCCGCGGTAGATGCTGCCCAGCTTCACGTTGGGCAGCAGCGAGTTGATGACGAACAGGTTCAGGCCCACCGGGGGCGAGATCATGCCGATCTCCACGATGGTCACGATCAGGATGCCGAACCAGATCGGGTCGAAGCCCAGGCCGGTGATGATCGGGAAGAACACGGGAATGGTCAGCAGCACGATGGCCAGCTCTTCCATCACCATGCCCAGGGCCAGGTACACGCCCATCATCATCACCACCACCATGATGGGGTGCGGGCTGAACTGCAGCACGAAGTCGCGCAGGTCGCCCGGCATCGTGGTGTAGTTGATGAAGTTGGTGAAGATCATCGCGGCGATCAGGATGGTGAACAGCATGGCCGTGGTGCGCGCGCTCTCCACCAGAATGTCCATCACCACCCGGGGCGTGAGCGTTCGGCGCAGCAAGGCGAACACGAAGGCGCCGCCCGCACCCACACCTGCGCCTTCCGTGGCGGTGAACACGCCGCCGTAGATGCCGCCGATCACCAGCGCAAACAGCAGCGCCACACCCCAGATGCCTTGAATGGCAGCCAGGCGCTCGCGCCAGGTGAAGCGCTTGGCCGGCGGGCCGGCCGACGGGTCGCGCCAGGTGACGAACACCACGGCCATGCACAGGCAGGTGATGGCCACGATGCCCGGCAGGATGCCGGCGATGAACAGCTTGCCGATGTCGGTCTCGGTGATGATCCCGTAGATCACCAGGATGGTGGAGGGGGGGATCAGGATGCCCAGCGTGCCGCCGCCGGCAATGGCGCCGGTGGCCAGCGTGTCCTTGTAGCCGTGCGCCTTCATCTCGGGAAAGGCCACGCGCGTCATGGTGGCGGCGGTGGCAATGGACGAGCCGCAGATCGAGCCAAAGCCACCGGAGGCGATCACGCTGGCCATGGCCAGGCCGCCGCGGCGGTGGCCGACGAAGGCGTTGGCCGCGGTGAACAGCTCCTTGGCCATGCCAGCCCGCGCCACCAGGTTGCCCATCAGCACGAACAGCGGAATGACCGACAGCACGTAATGAAAGCCGGTTTCGAAGATCACCTGGCTGGTGCCAGCAAAGGCCGGTTGCCAGCCGCGCATGAGGCCCATGCCGACGATGCCGGCAATGGACATGGCCACGGCCAGCGGAATGCGCAGGAAGGCCATCACGAAGACGGCCATGAAACCCAGAAACGCTTCGGTCATGCTGCGTTCCTCTCGGTGGCGGGCGGGGCTGGCTGGTGGGTGGGTGCCGGCGCGTTCACGAACACGAAGAGCAGGTGGACCAGGGCCGTCAGGATCAGCAGGCCGGTCATGAGCCAGGCCACCGGCGCAATGGACAGCTGCAGGTGCACGGTGGTGTCGCCGTACTCGGCAAAGCGCTCGGCGCGCATGGCCATCAGGCGGCCCAGAAAGCCGAACAGAGCGGCGCTGATGAGGTGCACCAGTCGCGTCTGGATGCCGCGCAACCAGTCGGGAATGTAGGGGTCCAGCGAGTCGAAGACCACGTGCTCCCCGCGCCAGGACACCAGGGGCAGGGCGCCGAAAATCACCACGACCATCAGGATCTCGGTGAGTTCCAGGCCGCCGGGTACCGAGTTGCTGAAGAACTTGCGACCGATCACGTCGACCACGGTGAGCCACATGATGGAAAACAGCGCCATGGCGGCCACCAGACCGGTGGACCAGCGCAGCGCGCGGTCAAGCATGTTGAGCATGTTGTGCTTTCTGAATGGAAAAAAGCCGATGGGCCGGCCGGTCTGGCCACCCCATCGACCTGCGAGAAGGCGCGCAGTTCTGACGAGCGCGCGCTACCTTACTTGACCTTGGCGATCTCGGCGCGGAATTCGGCCAGGACTTTCTTCGGATCTTTGAGGCCCTTGACCTGTGCGTTTGCGGCCCACTTGGTCTCCAGATAGTCCTGCTTGTCCATGACGGCCTTCACGAAGGCTTGGTCGGCCATGACACGGCTCACGCCCTGGGCTTTCTGGATTTCGCGGCTCGCGGCGTCCACACGGTCCCAGCCCTCGCCGAAGATGCGCGCAGCCGTTTCACCCGAGATCTTGTCGACCACGGCTTTGTCTTGTGGCGACAGGCTGTTGTACTTGCCCGGGTTCATCATGAACACGAAGCTGGTGTTGTACAGGCCACCGGGGAAGGTGGTGGCGTGCTTGACCATGCTGAGCTTGAACGACGCGATGGATTCGTCGGGGAAGAACGTGCCGTCCATCACGCCGGTGGACATCAGTTCGAAGGACTCGGGCGCGGGCTTCAGGGTGGTGTTCCAGCCCATGGCTCTGGACAGTTCGTTGATGTTGCCGCCGCCGATGCGGAATTTGAGCGAGGCGGCATCGGCCGCGCTGGTCACGGGCTTCTTGCTGTTGAAGATGATGCCCGGGCCGTGGGTGAACACGGCCAGCACCTTCACGCCGCGGTGCTCGCCCAGCGGGGCGAAGTACTTGCTGTAGATGCGCTGGTAAGCGACCGAGGTGGCGGTGGCGCTGTCGCCCAGGAAGGGGAATTCGGCCACCTGGGTGTTGATGAAGCGACCCGGCGTGTAGCCGTCCACGGTGTAGGAGATGTCGGCCAGACCGTCACGGACGGCATCGAAGGTGCCCGGCGCTGCCACCACGCCTTTGGGCAGGATGTTGCACTTCATGCGCCCGGTGCTTTCCTTCTCCAGCAGATCGCACCAGCTCTTCTGGGCCATGCTTGCCGTGTGGGTGGGCGGCAGCCAGCTGGACACGGTGAACACCGTCTGGGCAGAGGCCAGGCCGCTGGCGAGCACGGTGGTGGACAGGGCGGCGGCAAAGACGTGGCGAAGTTTCATGCTGAGGTCTCCTGATGGGGGGAATATAGTTACCAAATATAAACATATCGGGTTGAACCCACTATAGGCGAATACCCCGAGAAGCCGCCTCCAGACTTACCCGAATTAGCCGACCGATTGGTTGGTTAATAGTCGCTGGGATGACACTTGGCCCGCTGTCACGGGATGCTTTGCCAAAGCAAGGCGCAAGACGTATAATAAAAAAAGCACGATCGTTCTATTTTGTTTCAAGTCGTGCGCAGCGCTGCGTGCCCTCCAGCGGTGACCCGGACATACAATCGCCGAATTGACGTGTACGTCAACTCGGTTCCCCTTTTCATCATCATCAGGAGCATCCCAACATGAAGGTCATCGTCCCCGTCAAACGTGTGGTGGACTACAACGTCAAGGTGCGCGTCAAGAGCGACGGCACGGGCGTGGACATTGCCAACGTCAAGATGAGCATGA
>Ga0208490_100296_pt1 | contig 37623 bp, 31 predicted proteins | sample SubbioAug_CSWold_FD_184818 | JGI IMG/M metagenome (GOLD analysis project Ga0208490, IMG submission 184818) | Serpentinite rock and fluid subsurface biosphere microbial communities from McLaughlin Reserve, California, USA - CR11Aug_CSWold (SPAdes) | ecosystem: Environmental > Terrestrial > Deep...
CCCCGCCAGTACGGCTCGGCGACGAGGCGCTCGATCAGGGCGGCGACCACGAGCGCATAGGGAGCCCAGGCGGTGGCGGCGAGGGCGAGGGCGGCCGTCACCGGTGTCGCGCCGAGGATAGCCGCCACGATCAGCGCCACGACGAGCTGCGGCATGGCGATGACGATCTCGGCGAATCGCCGCATCAGCCCGGCCGCCATGGGCGGTGCGAAGGCGATGATCGCCCCCGCCACGGCACCAAGCGCAAGGGTCAGCGAAAGCGCGATGCCGACTGCGATCAGCGACGGCACCGCACCCGCCGCAACGCGGGAAAAGACGTCCCGGCCGAGGTGATCGGTGCCGAACCAGTGCTCGGCCGATGGCGCTGCAAGCCGGTTTGCGAGATCGATCCCGTGGATCGCGTGCGGTTGCCAGAGCGCGCCTGCGATCATGATCGCGAGCAGCACCAGCGCGAGGAGTGCCGGCAAGCGGCTGCGCGGGCCAGCGTCCAGCGAGCCGCGCCAGGACGGGCGATGCGGCGCGAGGCGGCTCAACGCATGCCTCCCGCGAGCCCGCCATCGGAGAGGCGCGGATCGAGCCGCGCGCGCGCCATGGCCGCAAGCCGCTGCACCAGCAGCAGCCAGACCGCGACGATGGCGACGAAGGCCTGCAGCACCGCGTAATCGCGGGCCGCCACCGCCGTGACCACGAATTCCGAGAGGCCGGGGATCGAGAACACCACCTCGGCGATCGCCGTGCCGCCGATGATCCAGGCCAGTTCCGGCGTCACCGTGGCGAGCACCGTCAGTGCCGCATGCCTGCGCCCGTGCAGCCACAGCGCCCGACTGCGGCCGATCCCCTTTGCCAGCGCCGTGTAGTAATAGGCGCGCTCGGTCACCTCCCCGAACGCCACACGGGCGACCCGTGCTATCGCTCCGAGCGAAAACAGCGCAACCAGCAGCGTCGGCAGCAGGAGCCGCTCCGGCACGCTCCCCGAGAGCGGCCGCACGATCCGCCATTCGATCGCCATCAGCCAGAGCAGCACGAAGCCGACGGCGAAGGCCGGCACCGCCTGGGCGCCGATGGCAGCCAGACGCGAAAACCTGTCGGCAACACCACTCGGGCGCGCGGCAGCGGCAAAGCCCAGCACGAAGCCGCCGATGATTGCGATCGCGAGGCCGAGACTTCCGATGGCGAATGACCATGGCAGCCGCCGCACGATCTCGTCGAAGACCGGCCTTCCCGTCGAGAAGGATACGCCCCAGTCGCCCGTGACGAAGCCCGCGAGCCAGTTGAGGAACTGCGTCGGGATCGAGCGATCGAGCCCCCAAGCCGCGCGCAGATCCGCGATCAGGCTCGCCGTGGCGCCGAGGCCGCCCGCATCGGCGAAGATGAAGGCCGGGTCGCCCGGCATCAGCCGCAGCAGCAGAAACGCGGCAAGCATCACCACGAGCCAGGAGAGCCCAAAGCCCGATACGTTGCGCGCGACGCTCGCCACCCCTTACTCCGCGATCATCAGATCGGGGCGGATGATGTAGTAGTCCGAACCCCACGGCTCGTACCCGGCAAGCCGCGACGACAGGCCGACATGCCATTCCGGGGTCACGAGGAAGGCGACGGGGGCTTCGCTCGCGATCACCGCCTGCGCCTCGCGCGCCAGATCGGCCCGGATCTCCGCATCACCCTCTTCGCCGAGGCGAGCGATCAGCGCGTCGAACTCGGCGTTTTGCCAGCCGGAATAGTTGTTGTCGCCCTCGCTCCCGAGGAACAGCGAGAGGAAGAAGGAGGGATCGCCCGCCGGCGCCGTGTGCTGCGCCCAGAGGAAGAGATCGTACTCGCCCGAGCGCGCGACATCCGTCGGCGTTGCCGTCACCCGCGTCGTGACCGAGATCCCGATCGCCTCGAGCGCCGCGCGGATCACCGGCTGGTAGGTGACGAGATCGGGGCGCTGCGGGTAGGCGTCGAGCGTGAGGCTGAGCGGCGCGCCGTCCTTCATGCGGCGACCATCGGCTGCACGCAGCCACCCGGCTTTGTCGAGCAGCTGCCCGGCCAGGGCCACGTCGCGCGCAACGCTCGCCTCCGCAGCAAACGGAAACTCGCGCGGAAACGCCCCGCGCGCCGCCTCCCCCGCCCGCCCGGCGGCGACCAGCTCCTCGCGGTCGATGGCAAGATCGATGGCGCGGCGCACGCGCGTGTCGGACAAGACCTCGCTCCTGGTGTTCATCCACATCATGTACTGATAGGCGACGGGGAAGCTCTTCACCGTGAGGTCGGCATCTGCGCGCAGCATGCCCAGCGCCTCGACGGGAAGATTGAAGGCGAGATCGATCTCGCCGGCGCGCAGGGCGAGCGCGAGTGCCTGGCCATCGGCGATGCGACGCAGGGTGATCTCGGGGCGCCTTTTGGCATCGGCGTAGTGGGCGTTCGGCACGAGATCGAAGCGCACGCCCTCCTCGAACGAGGCGACCGCGTAAGGCCCGGTGAAGATGAGCGTGTCGCCGGCCTCGCGATATACGGGGAACGCCCATTCCGCGAGGATCGAGGGCAGTATCGGCGTCGGGCGCTCGGTGGTGACAGTCAATTCGTCGCTGGCCGCCGCCTCGAAGGTCAGCCGCCCGGCGCTCGCGCGCGCAGCCGGATTGAGCTCACCCGTGCGGTTCAACGCCGCCGCGACCGCGTCCGCATCCACGGGCGAACCGTCCGAGAAAAAGCGACCGGGGGCGAGCGCGATGTTCCAGGTCGTCTCGTTCACGCGCTCGGCCGACCGCGCGAGATTGGGGACGACGAGACCCTCGCGGTCCACGTGGAAGAGCTGTTCGGCGATGCCGTGCGTGACGAGCGCCCAGCCCGCACTCCCCTCCGCAGGATCGATCGAGCCCGCGAGGAAGGTCTTTCCGACGCTGATCGAGGGCTGGTCCGCGTAAACGCTGCCAGGCAGGAACGCGGTTCCTGCGGCAAGGGCGAAGGCGGCTCCGGCGAGGATCGACCTCAGACGCGACATGTGATTCTCCTGAATTGTGGCACGAGGGATGAAGGGTTCCGGCGCGGCGGTCAATCGTGTACGGGGCCCATCACCGCGTGATCGCTTTCCACCAATCGGCTCCCGGCGGCCAGGGGCGGGATGCGACCGAGGATGCCCGCGCGCAGCTTTTCCGGCCGTTCGGAACGCTCCATGAAGCCATCCTCGCGCGACAGATAGAGCAGGAACGCATCGACGACGGCTTGCGCATCGCAGGCCGGATCGAGATCCCCGAACAGGTACATGAACCTGTCCGCGGCCGAAAACGCCGCCACGCACGGGCGCTTGCACTGGCTCATGCAGTAGATCTCGCGGAACCGCGCATCGACGCCGCGCCGGCGCAGCTCGGCGAGAACGGCATCCGCCAGGATCCGCCCCGGACGCCGCTCGTCGCTTCCGCTCCACTGCGGGGGCTTGCAGCGCATGCAGACGGAAAGGCAGGGGGCGTCGTGAAGGGGTTCAGGCATTGAGGGTGACCTTGGAGACGGCGACGAAGCGTGTATGTAACGTTATAACATTATATACACAAGGCGCGGCTTGTAACCTTTGAGAGGAGAGAAAACGCCGAGGGCTTCGTCACGCGGAGCCGGAGTGGCGGAACGCGCCGCAATCCAGAGGCCGCAAGCGGGCCGCGGGCACTGTTTCGGTGGGTTGGCGTAGTGGGCCGGGAGCTGCGGGCACTGAGGCACCCTCCCGGCAGATCATGGTGGGCGGTGACGGGCTCGAACCGCCGACCCTCTCGGTGTAAACGAGATGCTCTACCAACTGAGCTAACCGCCCATCGACGCGAGGCAAGCCCGCGCGGTCTACACGATGCGACGCCCTGCCGAACCGGCGGGCCGCGCGCAGATCAAGCGTCCATTCGCCCGGACACCCATAAAAAGAAGAAACCGACAGCGCAAGTACGCCATCGGCCCCAAGCGCAAAAAAGTTGGCGGACGGAGCCCGCGTGCGGGCCCCGCTCCGACCTTACTTGTTGACCGCGTCCTTGAGACCAGCGCCGGCCTTGAACTTCGGCGTCTTGCTCGCAGGAACCTGCACCTTCTCGCCGGTGCGCGGGTTGCGGGCTTCGCCAGCAGCGCGCTGGGCCACCGTGAAGGTGCCGAAACCGACGATCTTGACTTCATCGCCGCTCGACAGCGCGCCCTGGATCGCGTCCAGCGCCGCATCGAGGGCCTCGCCGGTCTGTGCCTTGCTCAAACCAGTCTTTTCAGACATGGCGGTGACGAGCTCGCCTTTATTCATTGCATCTTCCTCCAACTGGTCATGTCGGCGCGAAAGCCTTGCCTTGCCGACATTTCGGAGTGGTTGGTGTTACTGAATCCGGGCGACACCGCAAGTCGAAATCCGTTCAACATGGGGGAAAACGCGATATTTCCAACAAAAAAGGCCCCCGGACGACTGTCCGGAGGCCCGTAAGCTCGGCCGTAGCGCGTACTTTTGAGCGATTCAAATGCTTGCAAAGGCCACGCGCCGATTCCCACCTCGTCGCTCAGTGCGCGACGAGACCGGGGCCTTCTTCCTCCACGACGGCGGGAACCTTCTCATGGTTCATGCTCTCGTCCCACTCGATCGGGTCGGGCATGCGCACGAGAGCGTGCCGCAGCACCTGCTCCATCCGGGAGACCGGAACGATCTCGAGACCCTTCTTGAGGTTCTCCGGCGTATCCGCCAGATCCTTCACGTTCTCCTCGGGGATCAGCACCTTCTTGATGCCGCCGCGAAGCGCCGCGAGCAGCTTCTCCTTCAGGCCGCCGATGGGCAGCACGCGTCCGCGCAGGGTGACCTCGCCGGTCATCGCGATATCGCGCCGCACCGGGATGCCGGTGATGACGGAGACGATCGCGGTGGCCATGGCGATGCCCGCCGACGGCCCGTCCTTCGGGGTAGCACCCTCCGGGACGTGGACGTGTATATCGCGCTTGTCGAAGGATGGCGGCTCGATGCCGAAATCGATCGCCCGCGAGCGGACGTAAGACGCCGCGGCCGAAATCGATTCCTTCATCACGTCGCGCAGGTTGCCCGTGACGGTCATGCGGCCCTTGCCGGGCATCATGACGCCCTCGATCGTAAGCAACTCGCCCCCGACCTCGGTCCAGGCGAGCCCCGTGACGACGCCCACCATGTCCTCGGCCTCGACCTCGCCGTAGCGGAACTTCGCCGCGCCGAGATAGTCCGACATGTTCTCCTCGGTGACGACGACGCTCTCGACCTTGGTCAGAAGGATCTCCTTCACCGCCTTGCGCACGAGATTGGAGATCTCCCGCTCGAGGTTGCGCACGCCCGCCTCGCGGGTGTAGCGCCGGATGAGCAGCATCAGCCCCTCGTCCGTGATCGACCATTCGCCCGGCTTCAGGCCGTGCTTCTTGATCGAGTTCGGGATCAGGTGCTTGCGCGCGATCTCGTGCTTCTCGTCCTCGGTGTAACCCGCAATGCGGATCGTCTCCATGCGGTCGAGGAGCGGGGCCGGGATGTTGAGCGTATTCGCCGTCGTCACGAACATCACGTGGGACAGGTCGTAGTCGACCTCCAGGTAGTGATCGTTGAACGTCGAGTTCTGCTCCGGATCCAGGACCTCCAGCAGGGCCGCGGACGGATCGCCGCGGAAATCCTGGCCCATCTTGTCGATCTCGTCGAGCAGGATGAGCGGATTGGAGGTCTTGGCCTTGCGCATCGACTGGATGATCTTGCCGGGCAGCGAGCCGATATAGGTCCGCCGGTGACCACGGATCTCGGCCTCGTCACGCACGCCGCCGAGCGACATCCGCACGAATTCGCGACCCGTCGCACGGGCGACCGACTTGCCGAGCGAGGTCTTGCCGACGCCGGGGGGGCCGACGAGGCACAGGATCGGACCCGTCAGCTTGTTGGCGCGCTGCTGCACGGCGAGATACTCGACGATCCGTTCCTTGACCTTCTCGAGCCCGAAATGATCGTCGTCGAGGATCTTCTGCGCCGCAGCCAGATCCTTCTTGATCTTGGAACGCTTGCTCCACGGGATCGAAAGCATCCAGTCGAGATAGTTGCGCACGACGGTGGCTTCCGCCGACATCGGCGACATCTGACGCAGCTTCTTGAGCTCGGCCGTCGCCTTGTCGCGGGCCTCCTTCGTCAGCTTGGTCTTGGCGATCTTGTCCTCGATCTCGGCGAGCTCGTCGCGACCATCCTCGTCGCCCAGCTCCTTCTGGATCGCCTTCATCTGTTCGTTGAGGTAGTACTCGCGCTGGGTCTTCTCCATCTGCCGCTTGACGCGGGTCCGGATGCGCTTTTCCACCTGCAGAACCGAGATCTCGCTCTCCATCAGGCCGAGAACGCGCTCGAGGCGCTCGGCGACCGTGGGGATCTCGAGGATGGCCTGCTTGTCGGCGATCTTGATGGCGAGGTGCGAGGCGACCGTATCGGCGAGCTTGGATGCGTCCTCGATCTGCGTCACGGCTGCGACGATCTCCGGGGAGACCTTCTTGTTGAGCTTGACGTAGTTCTCGAACTCGCCGACGACCGAGCGCGCGAGCGCCTCGGCTTCGATCTGGTTGCCCAGCTCGTCGGGGAGCACCTCGATCTCCGCCTCGTAGAATTCATCGGTCCGCACGTAGTGGCGAACGCGCGCACGGCCCGCGCCCTCGACAAGGACCTTGACGGTGCCGTCGGGAAGCTTGAGCAGCTGCAGGACGCTCGCCAGCGTGCCGACTTCGTAGATGCCGTCAGATGCCGGGTCGTCGTCGGTGGCGTTGATCTGGGTCGCGAGCAGGATGTGGCGATCGTTCTTCACGACCTCCTCGAGCGCGCGAATCGACTTTTCGCGGCCCACGAAGAGCGGGACGATCATGTGGGGGAACACCACGATGTCGCGCAGCGGCAGGACCGCGTGGACGCCGGTGGCGCCGGGGACGACAGGTTGGCGGGTCTTCGGCTGTGTCATTGAGACATCCTTTCGAATGCGCCCGGCCGGATTCTCGAAATGAGCAATTCGCCGGACGATGAACCATGACCCCGTGCCGCGAGGGCGGCTGGACATGGCGGACGGGCCCGCACCTCGAATCAGATGAGCATACAGTACCGTACTGAGTTAAGTTGGCGCTTCGGCAGCATTTTTCAAGCGGCTACGGGAGGATATCGGGGCGCGCCCACAGGCGCGCCCAGCTCCGCGCACCTGATCAGGCGCTGGCGCTCTGCGACGAATCGGCGCTGCGGTCCGCGTGGATGAGCAGCGGGCCGGATTTGCCTTCGACCGTCTCGATCCCGATCACCACCTGCTCGACGGAATCCATGCCGGGCAGGTCGTACATTGTGTCGAGCAGAATGCTCTCGAGGATGGAGCGCAGGCCGCGTGCGCCGGTTTTGCGCTCGATCGCCTTGCGGGCGACGAGGGCGAGCGCGTCGTCCTGGAAGGTCAGCTGGATGTTCTCCATGTCGAACAGGCGCTGATACTGCTTGACGAGCGCGTTCTTGGGCTCCTGCAGGATCTGCACGAGCGCCTCCTCGTCGAGATCCTCGAGCGTGGCGAGCACCGGGAGACGACCGACGAATTCGGGGATGAGCCCGAACTTCAGCAGATCCTCGGGCTCGACCTCGCGGAAGATCTCGCCGGTGCGGCGATCATCTGGCGAAGATACCGTCGCGGCAAAGCCGATCGAGGTGCCCTTGCCGCGGGCGGAGATGATCCGCTCGAGCCCGGCGAAGGCGCCGCCGCAGATGAAGAGGATGTTCGTCGTATCGACCTGCAGGAATTCCTGTTGGGGATGCTTGCGCCCGCCCTGCGGCGGCACGGAGGCGACGGTGCCTTCCATGATCTTCAAAAGGGCCTGCTGCACGCCCTCGCCCGAGACGTCCCGCGTGATCGACGGGTTGTCGGACTTGCGGGAGATCTTGTCGATCTCGTCGATGTAGACGATGCCGCGCTGCGCCCGCTCGACGTTGTAGTCGGACGCCTGCAGGAGCTTGAGGATGATGTTCTCGACATCCTCGCCCACATAGCCCGCTTCCGTCAGCGTCGTCGCATCCGCCATGGTGAAGGGCACGTCGAGGATCCGGGCGAGCGTCTGCGCGAGCAGCGTCTTGCCGGAGCCCGTGGGACCGATCAGGAGGATGTTCGACTTCGCCAGCTCCACATCGCTGTGCTTCGATGCGTGCGCGAGTCGCTTGTAATGGTTGTGGACCGCGACGGAGAGAACCTTCTTTGCGTGGCCCTGGCCGATCACGTAATCGTCCAGGACGTTGCGGATCTCCTTGGGAGTCGGGACTCCGTCACGGGATTTCACCAGAGACGTCTTCGACTCCTCGCGGATGATGTCCATGCACAGCTCGACGCATTCGTCGCAGATGAACACGGTGGGTCCGGCAATCAGCTTGCGGACCTCATGCTGGCTCTTGCCGCAGAAGGAGCAGTAAAGCGTGCTCTTCGAGTCGTTGCCGCCAGCTTTGCTCATGCTTGGTCTCCAAAATCCGGCGCCGAAAGCAGGATCGGCGACCGTCGTCTCATCTTATATAGGCGGCGGACTAACAAACTGTAGCCCCAATCGTCGACCTGACGCCAGTCGTCACCGAAAACCGCTCTTGACGATGCAACCACGCGAAGGCCCGACGATCAATAGCAGCCTCCGTATGAATGCAGAATTTATGCGAAGGCGTCCGCGCGACCAATCGCGCATGACGCCATCGTGATGGACGGGCCTCAGACGGGCGCCGCTTCCGGACGCGTGCTCAACACCTCGTCGATCAGCCCGAATTCCTTGGCGGCATCGGCCGTCATGAAGTTGTCGCGCTCGAGCGCGTGCTCGACAGATGCGAGGTCGCGGCCCGTGTGCCTGACATAGATCTCGTTCAGGCGGCGCTTGAGCGCCTCGATCTCGCGGGCGTGGATGAGAATGTCCGTCGCCTGGCCCTGGAAGCCGCCCGAAGGCTGGTGGACCATGATCCGGGCGTTGGGGAGCGCGAAGCGGCTGCCCGTCGCACCCGCGCAGAGCAGGAGCGAGCCCATCGAGGCGGCCTGGCCGACGCACAGCGTCGAGACCGGGCAGCGGATGAACTGCATCGTGTCGTAGATCGACAGGCCGGACGTCACGACGCCGCCCGGGGAATTGATGTAGAAGGAAATCTCCTTCTTCGGATTCTCGGCCTCGAGAAACAGCAACTGGGCGACGACGAGCGAGGCCGAATGATCCTCGACCACGCCGGTCAGGAAGATGATCCGCTCGCGCAGCAGGCGTGAAAAAATATCGAAAGCGCGCTCGCCCCGGCTCGATTGCTCGACGACCATGGGGACCAGCGTGCTGTTATAGACCTCGATCGGATCTCTCATCGTGAAACGGCTCCTGAATAGTAGGGCCGCGCCTTTGCGGGCGCGGCCACTGATTCGTTCATTTTAGAGGCGTCGGGAGGGACAATCCAGAGCTCAATCCTCTGTGGATTCCGCCTTCTTGGCTTTAGCCTTACTCTTTTTCTTCGGTTCGGCCTTCCCGGCCTTCTCCGAATCATCCGTTGCGGAAGCTTCTTCCGAAGCGTCCTCATCGGAAAAGAGCGCCTCCTTCGTGACCGTCTCCTCGGTGACCTTCACCTGTTCGAGAATATGGTCGACGACCTTCTCCTCGAAAAGGGGTGCGCGGATCTCGGCCAGCGCCTGCGGGTTCTTCTGGTAGAACTCCCAGACCTGCTGCTCCTGGCCGGGATACTGGCGCACGCGCTCGATCAGCGCCTGCGTCACCTCGTCGTCACCCACCTTGATCTCTGCGTTCTCGCCGATCTGGGCGAGGACGAGACCGAGGCGCACCCGGCGCTCGGCGATCTTGTGGTATTCGGCCTTGGCAGCCTCTTCCGTCGTGTCTTCGTCGGCGAAGGTCTTGCCGCTGTTGTTGAGATCGGCCATGACCTGCGACCATACGCCGGCGAATTCCTGCTCCACGAGGGTCGGGGGAAGCTCGAAATCGTACTTCTCGTCGAGCGCATCGAGGAGAGACTTCTTCAGCTTGCGGCGCGAATGCGCGTCGAAATCGCGCTTGATCGCCGTGCGCAGCGCGTCCTTCAGGGCATCGAGCGAATCCATGCCGAAGGTCTTGGCCATCTCGTCGTCGATTGCCTTCTCGACGGGCTTCTGCACGTCGGTGGCCTTCACGGCGAAGCTGGCTTCCTTGCCCGCGAGGTGCGCGGCGGCATAGTTGGCCGGGAACGTCACCGTGACGGTCTTCTCTTCGCCGGCCTTGAGACCTACGAGCTGTTCCTCGAAGCCGGGGATGAAGCTGTTCGAGCCGATATCGACCGGGATGCCCTCGGCGGTGCCGCCCTCGAACGTCTCGCCATCGATCGAGCCGACGAAATCGACAACGATGCGGTTGCCGGTCTCGGCGGTCGCACCCTCGGCGCTCTCATAGGCCTGATTCTGCTTGGCCATGCGCGCCAGCGCCTCGTCGACCTCGGAATCCTGGATCTCGACGACGGGCTTCGTCAGGCTGACATCCGAGATGTCGGCCAGTTCGAACTGCGGCAGCACTTCCATCGCGACCTTGAAGGACAGATCGATCTTGGCGTCCAGCGCCTGATCCATCGCTTCCTTGTCCTCGGGGAATTCGTATTTCGGCTGGTTGGCCAGCTTGAGCTTGTGATCCTCGACGATCTTGCGCTCGGCTTCCGTCACCGCGTTCTGCACGACCTCGGCCATGACCGAGCGGCCATAAAGGCGGCGCAGATGCCCGACCGGCACCTTGCCCGGGCGAAACCCGTTGATCTTCACACGATCCTTCAGGGTGGAGAGCTCGCTCGACAGCCGCTCCTCCAGCTCGGAGGCCGGTAGAACCACCTGGAACTCCCGCTTCAAACCCTGCGACAGCGTCTCCGTCACCTGCATTGTAAAAACCCGTTCTTTAACTTCGATTGCCGAGACCCGGCCGCCGAAAGACGCGCCGACTTCGGGGCGAAACCCGCTCGGACCGGCGCGAGCCGACGAGTGGGTGCCTTCCGGAGACCCATTTCCGACGGATTTGGTGCGGGCGGAGGGACTTGAACCCCCACGACTTTCGCCACTGGAACCTAAATCCAGCGCGTCTACCAATTCCGCCACGCCCGCATATGAAGACGGCTCACCGTCTCGTCTCCGGGACGCGGCTCTATATCACGGTTGAAACGCCATGCACGAAAAAAGTTTTTCCGCTGGAGAGCAGGGTCGGAGCACGGGGAGAGCAGTCAGGCTTCCGTCAATATCCCGTAGATGATCGCACCGATGAAGGCTCCGCCCATCACGAGAGCGTTGAACCCCGCCGACATCCCCGCTGCGTCCAGCAGCGAGAAGATGATGGCGAAAAGACAGCCGAACATGATGAGATGCAGCATTTTTCTGCCCCTTGGACCTTCCAGGTGTTCGGTTTCGGCACGGGCCTGCTTGATTTCCGGCCACGGCGTCCACGTTCCACCCCGTTGCGGCAATGTTCGTGCCACCGGGAAGGCGCGATTGCTCATCATGGATGCCGGGGGTTAAGAAGCCGTGTCAGGTCGGGAACGCTCTCGGGAGCAGGCCCGGCAGGATCTCCGGCACCATCTCGGGCAGGTCCTCCGCGATCACCCCCGGCCCCAGCCGCGCTCCCGCCTCCCCATGCAGCCACACCGCCGCGCAGGCGGCCTCGAATGCTGGCATGCCCTGCGCGAGCAATCCGGCGACGAAGCCGCCCAGCACGTCGCCCGATCCCGCCGTGGCGAGGTAGGGCGAAGCGTTCGCCGCGATCGCCGCGCGCCCGTCCGGCGAGGCAACGACGGTATCGCCCCCCTTGTATATGACGATGCTGCGCGCCACCGTCGCCGCGCGCAGCGCCGTCTCCAGCCTGGAGGGTGCATCGAGCACCCCCTCCGCCGCCTCGAACAGCCGCTGCATCTCGCCATGATGGGGCGTCCAGACGCAGTCGCGCGCCGATGTGGAGATCGCGCCGAGCGTGTAGGCCTCGCCTGCGAAGGAGGTCAACGCGTCGGCATCCAGCACCAGCCCCCGGCCGGCTTTCGCCGCGGCCTTGACGAGGGCGCGGGTCCGTTCGCCGACCCCGAGCCCGGGCCCGAGGGCCACGGCGCTGATGCGCTTGTCGGAAAGGAGCGTCGCCAGCTCCTCGGAATCGTCGCACGCCGCCAGCATGATCGCGGTCAGATGCGCCGCGTTCACGGCGAGCGCGCCTCGCGGCGAGACGAGTGTCACGGCCCCCGCCCCTATCCGCAGCGCGCCGCGCGCGACGAGCCGGGCGGCGCCGGTATGGCTTGCATCGCCCGACAGGACGACCGCGTGGCCGCGGGCGTATTTGTGCGTGTCGAGCCCGGGCACGGGAAACGCATCGATCCAGAGCTCCGGCTCGTTTGCGGAGAAGGCGGGGGCGACGGCGGCGACGACCTCGTCCGGGATTCCGATATCGGCCACGTCGATGCGGCCGCAATGCGAGCGCCCGGGAAACAGCAGGTGCCCGGGCTTGCGTGCGGCGAAGGTCACGGTGGCGTCGGCGCGGATCGCGGCTCCGCAGACGCGGCCTGTATCCCCGTCGATTCCGGAGGGAATATCGACCGCCAGCACGGGACAGTGCGCGCGGTTGACCCGCTCGACGATTCCCGCCGCAGCGCCATCGAGATCGCGGCCGAGGCCGGTGCCCAACAGCGCGTCGATGACGAGTTCGCCGCGCGCGGGCTCGACGGCGGCGACATCCAGCACCTCCCCCGTCCAGCCGGCCGCAGCCGTCGCGGCGTCGCCTGCGTGCGCCTCGCGCGAACCCAGAAGAGCCAGCCGCACCCGCAGGCCCGCATCCGCGAGCAGCCTCGCCGCGACGAAGCCGTCGCCGCCGTTGTTGCCCGGGCCGCAGATCACCAGCACGTCGCGCGCGGCGGGAAAGCCCTCGCGGGCCCGTTCCGCCACCGCCGCGCCGGCCCGCTCCATCAGGACGATCCCCGCAGTCCCGCGCTCGATCGCCATGCGATCGGCCTCGCGCATCTGGGCCACCGTCAGGATGAGATGCATCATTTTTCACCGCCTTTTGCCCAAGTGCGCCTTGGGCCGCCCCGTTTTCCGCAAAACTCGGCGCCGCCCGGCTACCAGAACGTGCTTTAGCTCATTTTTTGTGCAAAAATCGCACAAAAAATGAGCAACTTAGCAGCGTCTCCGCCGTGAGGACCGTAGTGCGCCAAGCCTCGAAATGGTATGACCAAGGTATCCAAGAACGACAACCGCACGGCAAAAGGGCGGAATCAGATGAAGAAGATCGAGGCGATCATCAAGCCTTTCAAGCTCGACGAGGTGAAGGAAGCCCTTCAGGACGTCGGACTACAAGGGATAACCGTCATAGAGGCCAAAGGTTTCGGCCGGCAGAAGGGCCACACCGAGCTCTACCGTGGCGCCGAATACGTGGTCGATTTCCTGCCCAAGGTGAAGCTGGAGATCGTGCTGGCGGACGAGCTGGTCGAGAAGGCGGTCGAGGCCATCCGCAAGGCCGCCCAGACCGGGCGAATCGGAGATGGCAAGATTTTTGTATCCTCGGTCGAGGAGGCGATCCGCATCCGCACCGGAGAGACCGGGACGGACGCGATCTAGACCGTCGAACAACCCACCCAAAAGCTGCGGCCGCTCCGGCCGACGGCGCGCATCAGAATGCCAGCAGAGGATAGTGCCATCATGAAGACCGCTAACGACGTACTCAAGGCGATCAAGGACAATGACGTCAAATACGTCGATTTCCGTTTCACCGACCCCAAGGGCAAGTGGCAGCACGTCACGTTCGACGTCGGCATGGTCGACGAAGAAATCTTCGCCGACGGGACCATGTTCGACGGATCGTCGATCGCAGGCTGGAAGGCGATCAACGAATCCGACATGACGCTGATGCCGGATCCGGAAACGGCCTGCATGGATCCGTTCTTCGCGGAATCGACGATGTCCATCGTCTGCGACATTCTCGAGCCGGCCTCGGGCGAGCCCTACAGCCGCGACCCGCGCGGCATCGCCAAGAAGGCCGAGGCCTTCATGAAGTCGACGGGCGTGGGCGACACCATCTACATCGGCCCCGAGGCTGAATTCTTCGTCTTCGACGACGTGCGCTTCTCCGCCGATCCCTACAACACCGGCTTCAGGCTCGACGCTTCGGAACTGCCGACCAACGGCATGACCGAGTACGAGGGCGGCAACATGGGCCACCGCATCAAGCAGAAGGCCGGCTACTTCCCCGTGCCCCCGCTCGATTCCGGGCAGGACATGCGCGGCGAGATGCTGGCTGCCATGGCCGGCATGGGCGTCACCGTCGAGAAGCACCACCACGAAGTCGCCAGCGCCCAGCACGAGCTCGGCATGAAGTTCGATACGCTCGTCCGCATGGGCGACCAGATGCAGATCTACAAGTACTGCATCCACAACGTCGCGCAGGCGTTCGGCAAGTCGGCCACGTTCATGCCGAAGCCCGTCTATGGCGACAACGGCTCGGGCATGCACGTCCACCAGTCGATCTGGAAGGACGGCAAGCCGATCTTCGCAGGCAACAAGTACGCCGATCTCTCGCAGGAGTGCCTCTGGTACATCGGCGGCGTGATCAAGCATGCCAAGGCGATCAACGCCTTCACCAACCCGTCGACGAACAGCTACAAGCGTCTCGTCCCCGGCTTCGAGGCCCCCGTCCTGCTCGCCTATTCCGCGCGCAACCGGTCGGCTTCCTGCCGTATCCCGTGGACGACGTCGCCGAAGGCCAAGCGCGTCGAGGTTCGCTTCCCCGATCCGATGGCGAACCCCTACCTCGCCTTCGCCACGCTGGTCATGGCCGGCATGGACGGCATCCTGAACAAGATCGATCCCGGCCAGGCGATGGACAAGGATCTCTACGATCTGCCCCCGCGCGAGCTGAAGAAGATCCCGACCGTCTGCGGCAGCTTGCGCGAAGCGCTGGCCTCGCTCGACAAGGATCGCGGCTTCCTCAAGGCCGGCGGCGTGTTCACGGACGACTTCATCGACAGCTACATCGAGCTCAAGATGCAGGACGTCATCCGCTTCGAGCACACTCCGCACCCGGTCGAGTTCGACATGTACTACTCCCTCTGATCCTCTCGGATCAGATGTGAAGACCAGAGCCGGAGCGCATCGAGCGCCCCGGCTTTTTTGTATCGGGATTACGCGCGAACGAGGCTCTCCCCACCCGACAGGGGGCGCGGCGGCGGCAGCAGGCCGAGCTGATCGCGCCGCCACCAGCGCCACATCATCAGCCCGGCCACGACCGCGAGGCCTCCCGCGAGGCCCATCCAGACGCCGACGCCCTCGAGCGGCGTGAACAGCCCGAAATACACCGCGATCGGCATGCCGATGCCCCAGTAGCCGAGCCCTGCATAGATCATCGGGATGCGGGTATCGTGCAGCCCGCGCAGCATCCCCGCCCCCACCGCCTGCGCCCCGTCCACGATCTGGAAGAGCGCGCCGAGCGCGAGGAACGAGACCGCGAGCGCGATCACCTCGGCGTTTTCGGGTGCATCGAGATCGAGGAAGGCGCCGATGAGCAAATGCGGCGCACCGATCATCACGAGCGCCGCCATCGCCATGAAGGAGATGCCGAGGACGACGGCCGTCCAGCCCGCCCGCGCTATCCCAGCATGATCGCGCGCGCCGGCAGCCACGCCGACGCGGACCGTCACCGCCTGACCGACGCCCAGCGGCACCATGAAGGCGAGCGAGGCGATCTGGATGGCGATCGAGTGGGCGGCGAGCGCCTGCGTCGAAATCATCCCCATCAGGAAGACGGCGGCGCTGAAGATCGTCACCTCGAAGAGCAGCGTCGCGGAAATCGGCAGTCCCAGCCGCCACAGCTCGAAGAATCGCGGCCAGTCTGCTCGCCAGAACCGCCCGAAGAGCTGGTAGCGCCGGAAGCGGCGATCGCTTCGCGCCACGAGGATGACAGCGATGAACATGAACAGCGCCGTCAGGCTGCTCGCAAAGCCCGCGCCGACGAGACCGAGCTCGGGAAAACCGAAATTGCCGAAGATCAGCAGGTAGTTCGCGAAGGCGTTGAAGGCGACCCCGACGACGCTGATCACCAGTGCGAGGAACGGTCGCTCCATGCCCCCGAGAAAGAAGCGCATCGCCACGAAGAAGTACATCGGGAGCAGCCCCCACTGCTTCGCGCGCATGTAATCCGACGCGGCTGCGGCCAACGCCGGCTCCTGGCCGAGCAGCAGGAGGATCGCCTCCGCATGCCAGAGCGCGAACCAGATCGGCACGACGAGCGCGAGTGCCGTCCAGAGCCCCTGGCGGAAGCTGCGGCGGACCTCGCGCACCGAGTGCCGGTTGCGCCCGCGCTCGACCGCGATCATCGCCGAGATCGCGCTGATCAGGCCAAGCCCGCCGATGAAGCAGACGAAATAGAGGTTCGCACCCAGCGCACCGGCGGCCAGCACCTCCGGGCCGATCCAGGCGAGCATCAGGACGTCGGTTGCCCCGAGGCCGGTATGGGCGAGGTTGGTCAGGATGATCGGCCAGCTGAGGACGAGCATCGCCACGATCTCTCGACGCCACAATGCGCGGTCGCCATTCACCGTCTCGCGCCTCACTTTCCGCTCCTCTCGACAACCAGATGTAGCCATTTCTGCTGCAGGCCGACGCTTAAACCACGTGCATGACGTACAAGCGACCCAAAGCAGGCGCACCTGAGATAGGTGATTCCGAACCGACACCGCAAGCACCTGATATATCAAGCGTTTCACAGGCCTTATGCGCCGATCTGCGCGAAAGGCAACCCTGTGCATACCGCTTCACCCGGGGATGGGCGTATCGCCGATTGACGCGGTGACGCTTGTGGTTAGCCTTTCGTCAAAATCAAGCGAGAGGGGATAACCATGAACTTCAAGACCTGCTCGACCGCGCTCGCGGTCGCACTTCTCACCGCCACGGCGATGCCGGCCTATGCGCAGAAGGCGCAGAATACGGTGCGGTTCGCCTATGACCAGGTGCCCGAGAACATCGATCCGTTCTTCAACAACGTCCGCATCGGCGTCATCATCGGCCAGCACGTCTGGGACACGCTGGTGTTCCGCGATCCCGCGACCGGCGAATACAAGCCGAACCTCGCGACGAGCTGGGAATGGATCGACGACCGCACGCTCGAGATGGAGCTGCGCGAGGACGTGACCTTTCACAACGGCGACGCGTTCTCGGCGGACGACGTGGTCTTCACGCTCAACTACGTCGCAAACCCCGACAACCGCTCCGTCACACAGCAGAATGTGAACTGGATCGAGAATGTCGAGAAGCTCGGCGACTACAAAGTCCGCATTACGACCACGAAGACCTTCCCTGCAGCCATCGAATATCTCTCCGGCCCCGTCGTCATCCATCCCGGCAAGTATTACGAGGAGGTCGGGCCCCAGGGCATGAACACGGCGGCCGTCGGTTCCGGCCCGTTCAAGGTGGTCTCGCACGATGTCGGCCGCCAGCTGGTGCTCGAGCGCAACGAGGATTACTGGAACGAAAACAAGCAGGTGCCCAACATCGAGCGCCTGATCATCCGCTTCATCCCCGATCGCCAGACGCAGGCGGCGGAGCTGATGTCGGACGGCCTCGATTTCATCATGAACGTGCCGGTCGATCAGGCCGAGCAGATGGGCATGATGCCCAACATCAACGTCAAGAGCGGCGAGACGATGCGCATCGTCTTCCTGCAGATGAACTCGCTCGACAACACGCCCGCCGAACCCCTCAAGAACGAGAAGGTCCGCCAGGCCATCAACCACGCCATCGACCGCCAGACCATGGTCGAGCAGCTCGTCGGCGAGGGCGCGCGCGTCATCGACGTGATCTGCTTCCCCGCGCAGTTCGGCTGCTCGGACGAAGAGGCGACGAAGTATGAGTACGATCCCGAGAAGGCGCGTGCGCTTCTCGAGGAAGCAGGCTACGGCAACGGCTTCTCGCTCGACATCTACGCCTACCGCGAGCGCCAGCAGACGGAAGCCATGGTGAACTACCTGCGCGAAGTCGGCATCGACGCCAATCTGCGCTTCATGCAGTACGCCGCCTTCCGCGACGCCAACCGCGCCGGCGAAGTCGCTATGTCGCACCAGACCTGGGGGTCGTTCTCGATCAACGACGTCTCGGCCAACACGCCGGTCTTCTACAAGTTCGAGGCCGACGACGTGAACCGCGACGAAGAGGTCCGCGACCTCCTGCAGACGGGCGACACTTCGGTCGCTGCGGATGAGCGGGCGGAGGCCTACAAGAAGGCGCTCGGGCTGATTTCGCAGCGCGCCTACGCCGTGCCGATGTACTCGCTGACCAGCTACTACGCGACGGCGGATGGCCTGGAATTCCAGCCCTATCCGGACGAGATCCCGCGCTTCTGGGAGATGGAGTGGAAGTAAGCCGCTCCATCGCATCGCAGGCTGATCCGGCGCCCTCGACAATCGACGAGGGCGCTGGTCCATTTCATCGAGAGATCACATGCTAGCCTTCGCGGCCAAACGATCCGCCCTCGCCCTGCTCGTGGCGTTCGCGGTCTCCATCATCGCCTTCACGCTGCTGCGCATGTCGGGCGACATCGCCATCGCCATCGCCGGCGAGGGGGCGCGCTCCGAGGACATCGCCATGGTGCGCGAGGCCTATGGCCTCGATCGGCCGCTCTTCGTGCAATACGCGGAATGGCTGTTCAAGACGCTGCGGGGGGATCTCGGCCAGTCGATCTTCTTCAAGACCGACGTTGCGACGCTGATCATGGCCAAGCTGCCGACCACGCTGATGCTCGGCCTGTTCTCGATCATGTTCGCGCTGGCGCTCTCGATCCCGCTCGGCGTCCTCGCTGCGGTCTATGCCGGCTCGATCATCGATCGCATTGCGCTGACCGTCGCGGTCGCCGGGCAGGCGCTGCCGAACTTCTTCTTCGCGCTCTGCCTCATCATCGTCTTCTCGATCCAGCTGCGCTGGCTGCCGGTCTCCGGGAGCGGCACGTGGAAGCATTTCGTGATGCCGACCATCGCGCTGGGCTACTACGTCACGCCGCCGATCATGCGCCTCGTGCGCGCCGGGATGATGGAGGTGCTCTCCTCCGACTACGTGCGCACCGCCCGCGCCAAGGGGCTCTCCCCCGCAAGCGTCATCTTCAAGCACGCGCTGCGCAACGCCCTCGTCCCCGTGGTCGCGCTCACGGCCGTGCAGCTCGGCTTCCTGCTGGGCGGATCGATCGTCATCGAGACGATCTTTGCTCTCGATGGCCTCGGCTATCTCGCCTACCAGTCGATCACCCACAAGGACTTCCCGATCACGCAGGCGGTGCTCCTCCTGCTTTCGGCCACCTATGTGTTCCTCACACTGCTGTCGGACCTCGCTAATGCCTGGCTCGACCCACGCATCAGGATGGCATGATGGTTGACGTCGCCTCCGCCCCCAAGGCTCCACCGAACGCCGCCCTCGAGACGGCCGCCGAGACCGCCGCGGCTCCCCTCCCGACGGGTGCCGGCGCGACGACGCCGCCATCGACGTTGCGGCGCATGTTCCGGCATCGCGGGCTGACCATCGGCGCGTTCCTCGTGGGCACGATCATCTTCGTCGCCCTCTTCGCCCCGCTGATCGTGCCCCACGATCCCTACGCGCAGGATCTCACCCGCCGCCTGATCCCCCCGGTCTGGTACGAGAAGGGGTCCTGGGCGCATATCTTCGGCACCGACAATCTCGGCCGCGACTACTTCTCGCGCACGCTCTACGGCGCGCAGATCGCCCTGCTCATCGGCTTCTCGGTGATGATCGTGTCGGGTTTCATCGGCTCGGCGCTGGGGCTGATCGCGGGCTATTTCGGCGGCAAGGTCGACATGGTCGTGACCTTCTTCATCACGACCCGCCTCGCCATGCCCGTCGTGCTCGTGGCGCTCGCCGTGGTCGCCATGATCGGCTCGTCGCTGTTCGTCGTGATCGCGGTGCTGGGGCTGCTGAAATGGGATCGCTTCGCGGTCGTCATGCGCTCGGCCACGATGCAGGTGCGCAGCCAGGAATATGTCTCTGCGGCGCAGGCTGCGGGCGCATCGACCTGGCGCATCGTCATCGGCGAGATCCTGCCCAACGTCATGCCGCACCTCATCGTCGTCGCCACCGTCGAGGCGGGGAGCGCGATCCTGCTCGAAGCCGCGCTCTCGTTCCTCGGCCTCGGCGTCCAGCCTCCCCTGCCCTCCTGGGGCCTGATGATATCGGAAGCCAAGAATTTCATGTTCTTCTCGTTCTGGCTGATCGCCATTCCCGGCACCGCGCTCGCCCTCCTCGTGCTCGGCGTCAACCTTCTCGGCGACGGCCTGCGCGACGTCTTCGCCCCCGGCGGGAGGTCCTGATGAGCCAGTCGGTCCTGGAGGTCGAGGATCTCTCCGTCACCATCGCCACGCCGAGCGGGCCGCTGCAGGCGGTGCGCAACATCTCCTTCGACATCAAGCGGGGGGAATCGGTGTGTCTCGTGGGCGAGTCGGGCTGCGGCAAGTCGATGACCTCGCTTGCCATCATGGGGCTGCTCCCGCCCGCCGCGAAACGCAGCGCCAGGCGCCTCGCCTTCGCGGGAGAGGATCTGGCTGGCGCCTCGATGAAGCGGATCAACCAGCTGCGCGGCGACCGCATGGCGATGATCTTCCAGGAGCCGATGACGGCGCTCAATCCCGCCTACACCATCGGCGACCAGCTGATCGAGGTGCATCGCCGCCACAAGCAGCAGGGCGATCGCATCGCCCGCGAGCGCGCCGTGTACCTGCTGGAAAAGGTCGGCATCGCGTCGGCCGCCGAGCGGCTCGGGCAATATCCGCACCAGCTCTCGGGGGGCCTGCGCCAGCGCGTCATGATCGCCATGTCACTGATGTGCGAGCCCGATCTCCTCATCGCGGACGAGCCGACCACCGCCCTCGACGTGACGATCCAGGCGCAGATCCTGCGGCTTCTCGCCGATCTCCAGAAGGAATTCGGCGTGGCGCTTCTGCTCATCACCCACGATCTCGGCGTCGTCGCGCGCGTCGCCGACCGGGTGAACGTGATGTATGCGGGCGAGATCGTCGAGAGCGCGGCGGTGGCCGATCTGTTTGCCAAGCCGAGCCACCCTTATACGCGGGGCCTGCTCGACTGCATCCCGATCCCCGGCAAGACCGCGCCCGGCGAGGAGCTCGGGACCATCCCCGGCACAGTGCCCTCGCTCATCGGCGGCATCCAGGGCTGCGCCTTCATGAGCCGCTGCCCGCTCGCACAGGGCGTCTGCGCCGAGGGCGCGCCGCTGCGCCACACCAACGACACCCACGCCTATCGCTGCATCGTGGAGGCGGCATGAACAAGAGCGCTACCATGGGCACGCTTCTCGAAATGCGCGGCGTGACCCGCACCTTCCAGGTCAGCCAGGGGCTGTTCTCGAAGAGCCGCACGCTCCAGGCCGTCGATGGCGTCGATCTCGACGTCAAGCGCGGCGAGGTGCTCGGCATCGTGGGGGAATCCGGCTGCGGGAAGTCCACCCTCGCCAAGATGCTGCTGGGCCTGCTGCCGCCGTCCTCCGGAACGATCCGCCTCGAGGGGCAGGACGTGTCGGGGCTGCCGCGAAAGGAGCTGGCGCGCCGGGTGCAGCCGGTCTTCCAGGACCCGTATTCCTCGCTCAACCCGCGCCGCACGCTCTCCTCCATCGTCTCGCTCCCGCTGGAAGTCCAAGGGGTTCGGAGCGACGAGCGGCGCGAGCGTTCGATCGCCATGCTCGACAAGGTGGGCCTGCCCCGGCGCTTTGCCGACAACTATCCGAGCCAGCTCTCGGGCGGACAGCGCCAGCGGGTGGCCATCGCCCGGGCGCTGGTCTCCAATCCGGAGATCGTGGTCTGCGACGAGCCGACCTCGGCGCTCGACGTCTCGGTGCAGTCGCAGATCCTCAACCTGCTGATGGAGCTGCGTCGCGAACTCGGCCTGACCTACGTCTTCATCAGCCACAACCTCGCCGTCGTCGAGCATATAGCGACGCGGGTCGCCGTGATGTATCTCGGGCGCATGGTCGAGCAGACGACGACGGCGGAGCTGTTTCGCGCACCCCGCCACCCCTATACCGAGGTGCTGCTGGCCTCCGTGCTGACCCCCGAGCCCGGCCTCGGCGTCCCCGATGCAGGAATGTCGGCGATCGCGCCCGATCCCCTCAATCCGCCGCCCGGATGCCGTTTCCATCCCCGCTGCCCCAAGGCGTTCTCCCCCTGCACCACGCAGGATCCGCGCCTTGTCGCGGATGGCGAGGCGGCCGTCGCCTGCCACCTCTATACGCAACCCCATACCGCAGCCGCATGAGCAAACCCATGTCCCGTCAAGATGCCGTCGCCAGGGCCGAGGCCCATTTCGATTCCGGCGCGTTCAAGGCCGACCTCGCCCGCCTCGTCGCGATCCCGACCGAGAGCCAGAACCCGGACCGCGCCGCAGACCTCTCCCGCTATGTCGAGGACGAGATGCGGCCAATGCTCGAATCCATGGGGTTCACCTGCCGCATCCTGACCGAGGAGAAGGCGAAGGGGCCGTTCCTCTATGCCGAGCGCATCGAGGACCCCGCGCTCGTCACCGTGCTGGGTTACGGCCACGGCGATACGATCCGCGGGCTCGACAATGCCTGGAAGGAGGGGCTCTCGCCCTGGGAGCTCGTCGAGAAGGACGGGCGCTGGTACGGGCGCGGCACGGTCGACAACAAGGGCCAGCACGCCATCAACATCGCCGGCCTGCGCGCCGTGCTAGAAACGCGCGGCAAGCTCGGCTTCAACGCGAAGTACATCATCGAGATGGGTGAGGAAGTCGGGTCGCCCGGTCTGCGCGAGCTGTGCGCAACGCACAAGGACCTCCTCAAGGCCGATCTCCTCATCGCCTCCGACGGCCCCCGCCTCGGCCTCTCGCGCCCGACGATTTTTCTCGGCGCGCGCGGGGCCTTCCCGATCGATCTGTGGATCGATGCGCGCGAGGGCGGGCATCACTCGGGCAATTTCGGCGGGCTGCTCTCGAATCCCGGCATCGAACTCGCTCACGCCATCGCCAGCATCACCACGCCCACCGGCGCGATCCGGATCCCGGAATGGACGCCGGGGGAAATCCCCGCTTCCGTCAAGCGCGTGCTGGCCGATGTCGAGGTGAAGACAGATGCCGGCGGTCCCGAAGTCGAACCGTGGTGGGGCGAGCCGGGTCTCAGCATGGCGGAGAAGGTCTACGGCTGGTCCTCGTTCGAGATCCTCTCCTATGTCTGCGGCAACCCGGAAGGCCCTGTGAACGCGATCCCACCCCGCGCCTGGGCGCGCGGCCAGCTGCGCTTCGTCGTGGGAGTCGATCCGGCGAACGTGCTCCCGGCGCTGCGCCGGCACCTCGACGCCAACGGCTTTTCGCGCGTGCAGATCTCGCAGGCCCGCGACGAGGTCTTCGCCGCGACCCGCCTCGACCCGGAGCATCCCTGGGTGAAGTGGGCGGTCGCCTCGATCGCGCAGACGATGGGCGAGAAACCCGCGATCCTGCCCAATCTCGGCGGATCGCTGCCCAACGACATCTTCGCCGAAATCCTCGAACTCCCCACCGTCTGGGTCCCCCACTCCTATCCCGGCTGCTCGCAGCACGCTCCGAACGAGCACCTGCCTGCGAGTATCGCCCGTGAGGGGCTGGCGATCATGGCGGGGATTTACTGGGACCTCGGGGAAGGCGGCGGACCCGTCCGCCAGAACGCCTGAAGTTGCACGTACAACCAATTGAGATTGAAACGGCGACATCTTCGTTGCCGTTTCAATCTATTGTGTATCAATAGTTGCTTTCTCTGAAGTAAGTTTCCCGCCAAAGTATATCTTTCAGCATTTCGAAACGAATGCCGCTCCAACCTCGCAAAACGACTGACGTTGCCGCAAAGCGGTATCGCGAGAGAAAAAATGAACGGCGCGCGCGACACACCAAGAATGGTGGCTACCGAGCCACAGAGCATCCGGGACATCGAGTCTCCACGGAACTCTTTTCGGGAATTTGAACTTCCGCTTCGGAAGGGTCATGAGCAAACTCAAGACGCCCGCACCCAGCTGGGTGACGCCTTCATCGACTGGATCCTGCCGAGCCTCACCGCCTGCATCAATTTCCTGGACGCCGAGGGTAACGTCCTCCTGGTCTGCAACGGCGGATTGAGCGGTGAGCACGAAGATCACCTCAGCGCCGAGGTCGGGGATCATTGGCCCGGAATCTGGCGCGCCGAGAGCAAGGATGCCGCGCGGGAGGCGGTGAGGAATGCCCTGGCCGGCGAAATCGGCCGCTTCGAAGGGTATGCGACCACGAAAGGCGGACGGCCCGGTGCGTGGGGTGTCATCGTGCGCCGGATCAGCGACTCGGAACAAGGCCCGGGCCGTCTTATCTGCGTCTGCCGCAACATCTCGGCCCAGAGACGCGCCGAAGCGGAAGCGGGCGAGAAGGCCGCGCTGCTCGAAATGACCCTCGAACACATGGACCAGGGCCTCGTCCTGATCGACGAGACGCGCCATTTGCGCCTGTGCAACGAGCGTGCGATCGCGCTGCTTGGCCTGCACCCCGACGTGACCAGCAGCCGCCCCACCTTCGAGGAGGTCCGGCAACATCAATTCGACACGGGCGAATTCGACAAGACCGATCCCGGCACGATGCAGCATGTCCTGTCGGCAGACTATGCTCGCATGCCGCTCTGCTACGAGCGGGAGCGGCCGGACGGCAGCATCGTGGAGGTTCGCTCGGTCCCGCTACCGACGGGAGCCGTGCTTCGCACGATCACTGATCTGACCATTACGCGTCAGGCCGAGCGCGAACTGCAGGCAAGCGAGGCGCGTTACCGCGCGCTCGTGGAGGCGAGCTCGACCCTTGTCTGGCGCGCCGATGCCAACGGCCTCGGGACCGGTACGGTGACCAGCGGCCGGTTCGAGGATTACGGCAGCGAGAGGTTCGACGGGAACAGTTGGGCGGAGCTGATTCATCCCGAAGACAGGGAGTCTTCCCTGCAGGCGTGGCGCACGGCACTCGCCACCGGCACCCCCCTCGACAGCACCGAGCGCAAGCGGGCGACCGACGGCAGCTACCGCTGGGTCCACGTGCGCGCGGTTCCTCTGCGGGACGCCGGCGGCGCAATCTGCGAATGGATCGGGGCCACGACCGACATCCACGACCGCAAGGTCGCTGAAGAGGCCCTGCGCGACAACGAGGAGCGCCTGCGCCTCGCCGTCGAGGCCACGGGACTCGGAATCTGGGATTTCGACCGCCTGGCCCACGAGCGGCAATGGTCAGCGGAGATGAAGGTGATCCTCGGGCTCGACGCAGACGAACCGATCAGTCGCGAGGTTTTCCTCGACCTGGTCTATCCGGCGGACCGCGCCGTCGTCGCGCACCATTTCTGCGTCACCTTTCCCAACGCGGTCGAGGGACGCCATGACCTCGACTTCAGGATCATCCGCAAGAGCGACGGCGAGGTCCGCTGGATCACGACGAGCGGGCGAATCTTCCAGGACGCCGCCGGACGCGCGATCCGCACCGTCGGCACGATGCAGGACGTGACCGAGCGCAAGCGCGCGGAGGAGCAACTCTGGCAGGCCGCGAACCACGATGCCCTGACCGGCCTTCCCAACCGCGCCTTTCTGCAGCGGCGGCTCGACGAGGCCACGCGGCGAGCAGAGGACGACGGCGAGCCGATCAACCTGCTGCTCATCGACATCGACGACTTCAAGGAAGTCAACGACATGGTCGGCCACGACGCCGGCGACGCGGTCCTGCGCACGGCAGCGCAGCGCCTGCGCCGGCTCGTGCGTGACGAGGATATGGTGGCGAGGCTCGGCGGCGACGAATTCGCAGTGATCCTGGGCGCGCCCCTGCGCGAAGAAGACGCGGCCCTGTTGGCGGAGCGAATGCTGGCGGAGCTGAAGCGGCCCTTCTCCTACAAGGACAGCAGTCTGACCTGCAAGGCCAGCATCGGGCTGGCCAGCAGCCCGCACCACGGCGTGCCGGCCGAACTGATGACGAACGCCGATATCGCCTTGTACGCAGCCAAGGGGCGCGGTCGCGGCTGCGCCGTCGCCTACTCGCCGCAGATGCGCCGCTCGATCGAGAACCGCGTCCGTATCGCCCGCGATATCCGCTGCGCGATCGATCGGCATGAGATCGTCCCGTTCTATCAGCCGAAGATCTGCCTCCGGACCGGCGGCCTGATCGGCTTCGAGGCCCTCGCCCGCTGGCGGCATCCCTCTCAGGTAATTCTCCCCCCGGCAGCCTTCGCCTCGGCCTTCGAGAACCCAGAGCTCGCCGTCGGCATCGGCGAGGCGATGCTCGCGCACGTCACCAGCGACCTGCGGGAGTGGCTGGACCGGGGGCTGCCCTGCGGGCGGATCGCGATCAACCTCTCCACCGCCGAGTTCAGCCGGCCGGATCTCGCCGAGACTATCCTCGACCGCCTGGCGCGGCTCGGGATCGCGACCCGGCACTTCGAGGTCGAGGTGACGGAGAACGTCTTTCTCGGCACCGATGCCTGCGAGGTCGCCGAAATCCTGCAGCGCTTCCACACGCACGGCATCACAGTCGCTCTTGACGATTTCGGCACCGGCTACGCCTCGCTCACGCATCTCAAGCAATTCCCGGTGGACGAGATCAAGATCGACAGATCCTTCATCCGCGATCTCCAGCGCGATCCCGGCGACGCCGCGATCGTCTCGGCCGTCATCGGCCTCGGCAAGAGCCTGGGCAAGAGCATCATCGCCGAGGGCGTCGAATCCGCGTGGCAGGTCGATTACCTGCGCCGGCTCGGCTGCGACTTCGCGCAGGGCTTTCACTATTCCAAGCCAATGGTCGGCTCGCGCGTGCCCTGGTTCATCGAAAGCAATCGCAAACCGGCGCCGCTGGGGCGGTTGGCCGTGTGATCGTCCGGGGCGCCGGAGGTTTGCGAGAAGTATACTACTTGCGCGAGAGATCTTCCGGCCGCCGCCCGGGACGCGGTCGGTAGCGCGGCAGCGTCCAGCCGAGATGCAGGGCGAGGCCGCGGACGCAAAAGCCCGCAAACACCGCGACGCCGACGGCCACCTCGCGCTGCACGCCCAGCGCATCGAGCGCGACGAAGCAGCCGGCTCCCGCGAGCGCGGCGGTGGCGTAGATCTCGGGGCTGAGGATGACGGGGCTCTCCGCTCCCAGAACGTCGCGGATGACGCCGCCGAAGGTCGCGGTGATCATCCCCATCGCGATCGCCACCGCAGGCCCGGCCCCCGCGAGGATGGCCTTCTCCGCGCCGACGACGGCGAAGAGGGCCATTCCGGCGGCGTCGAACCACAGGAGAAGCCTGTAGCGCGAGAACGGGATATGCGCGGTGAAGAAGACGAGCCCGGCGACCACGAGGCAGATCACGAGGTAGCTCGGGGTGACGACCCAGAAGACCGGCAGTCCGAGGAGGAGGTCGCGCAGCGTGCCGCCGCCGATGCCGGTGACGGCGCCGAGCAGTGCAAAGCCGACGATGTCCATCTCCTTGCGCGAGGCCACGAGCGCCCCCGTCGCGGCGAAGACGGCGACGCCGAAGACGTCGAGGATCGCAGTGACGGCGTCGAACGGCGTCTCGGGAAATCCCATCCCAGCAAGCGGCATCAGCGAAGACCCCCTGATCCAAGGCGCCCGGGCGGGCGCGCTGGCGCAGCTTCAGCATTATCGGAGGTGGCGCGCAAGAAGCTGCAACCGAAGCCCTTCGCGACGGGGGGGGCGTCCGAAGCGATTGCGGCGGATATCCGCAGCGGAACGTGTTTTTCTGTCGTTATTCCAATCCGCCTCTTGTGCTTTTTCTCAAGTATGTGCATTAGCATTTTGTCCAAGGTCGGGAGGTTGTGCGCGCAGCGTCGGCTCGGCGGCAAGCGACCAAGAAGATCCGCACCCGCTTTCGGGAAGCGGGTGTCCAGAACTAGGGAGCGCGCATGACGGCGAGGCGACAGCCACCGGCATGGGCCATTCAGGGTGGCTGAGAGTGGTTTGTTACTCCAATCGGAAAATCTCGCATCTGCGGGCCCGGGCGAAGCCTCTTCGCTTTGCTGCGGCTACGCCATGCGCGCCTCCGGCTCGTGTAATTGCCGCCGGCTCCCTGTCGCCCGCTCCATGACCGACTTCGCAGCAGGGAACGGCGGGTGGTGCGCAGGATCGCGCACGTCCCTCCCGAGCCTGCCGCAGATTAACCGCTGACGAGGAGACCGGTCGTCATGCGCCCTGGAGGGAGGAACTCGTGCGATCTCTAGCACTTCTCGTCCGCAGCATCTGCGGTCTCAACTGGTTGGTAGGGCAAGTTTTTTCCTGGCTGGCCCTCGGGATCGTAGTCGTCTGCTTCACCGTGGTCATCCAGCGCTACGTCTTCTCGATCAGCTTCGTCTGGATGCAGGATCTGTATGTCTGGCTGAACGGCGCAATGTTCACGGCTGTGGCCGGCTTTGCGCTGATGCGAAACTACCACGTGCGCGTCGATATCTTCTATCGCCCCGCCAGCGTGAGAACCAAGGCGATCATCGACTTCATCGGCGTGTTCAGCTTCCTGATGCCGTTCATGTTCGTGATCGTCTACTACGGCTGGGCGTCGGTGACGCGCTCCTGGCGCTTCATGGAGATGTCGGGGAATACCGGCGGAATGCCGGGTCTCTTCGTCCTGAAATCGTTCATCATCGTCTTTGCCGTTCTCGTCGCGCTTCAAGGAATTGCGATGGCCGCCCGCAGCGTTCTCGTGATCGCCGGCCGGGAAGAACTGCTGCCACCATCCCTGCGCTATCAGGACGACAAGGAGTAAGCCGACATGGATCCCGTTCTTCTCGGTGAGATCCTCGCCGGACTGATGTTCTTCGGCATTATCGGCGTGTTGCTGCTCGGCTTCCCCGTGGCCTTCACCCTCGCCGGCACCTCGCTGATCTTCGGCCTTATCGGCATGTGGTTCGGGGTCTTCGACCCCTCGAACCTCGGCAGCCTCGCCGGTCGCTATTTCGGCCTGATGACGAACGAGGTTCTCGTCGCAGTGCCGCTGTTCATCTTCATGGGCGTGATGCTCGAGCGCTCGAAGATCGCCGAGCAGTTGCTGATGACGATGGGCAAGCTCTTCGGCAATCTCCGCGGGGGGCTGGGCATCTCGGTCATCGTCGTCGGCGCGCTGCTCGCCGCCTCGACGGGCGTCGTCGGCGCAACCGTGGTCACGATGGGCCTGATCTCGCTCCCGGCGATGCTGCGCGCCGGCTACGATCCAAAGCTCGCCTGCGGCGTGATCTGCGCCTCGGGTACGCTCGGCCAGATCATCCCGCCTTCGACCGTGCTGATCTTCATGGGCGACATGCTCGGCGGCATCAACGCGCAGGTGCAGATGGCCAAGGGCAACTTTGCCCCCTCCCCGGTCTCCGTGGGCGACCTGTTCGCCGGCGCGATCCTTCCGGGGCTCATGCTCGTGGGCCTCTATCTGATCTGGATGATTATCAAGGCGGTCACCGCACCCGAATCCTGCCCTGCGACGCCGGTCCCGCCGGAGGAAAAGAAGCACCTCTTCAAGGAGGTTCTCACGGCGCTGGTGCCCCCGCTGCTGCTCGTGGCGTCGGTTCTTGGCTCGATCCTGGGCGGCGTCGCCACGCCCACGGAAGCGGCCTCCGTCGGCGCCGTCGGCGCGACCATTCTCGCGGCATTGCGCTGGCGCCTGTCCTTCGGCGTGCTGCGCGAAGTCGTGGTGACCACCGCATCGATCAGCTCGATGATCTTCATCATCCTGTTCGGCGCCTCCGTCTTCGCGATCGTCTTCCGCCTGATGGGCGGCGACAACCTGGTGAACGACGTTCTCGCAAACCTTCCGGGCGGGATGCTCGGCGCAGTGCTCGCCGTGATGGCGCTGATGTTCGTGCTCGGGTTCATTCTCGACACCTTCGAGATCATCTTCATCGTGGTCCCGATCACCGCGCCGATCCTGCTCAATCTCGGGGTCGATCCGGTCTGGCTCGGCGTCATCATCGGCGTGAACCTGCAGACGAGCTTCCTGACCCCCCCATTCGGTTTCGCGATCTTCTACTTACGCGGGGTCGCTCCATCGAGCATATCGACGGGCATGATCTACAGGGGCGTCATCCCCTTCGTGTTCCTGCAACTGGTCGCGATGGGGCTGCTCTTCACGTTCCCGAATATCGCGCTCTGGCTGCCGCGAATGATCTACGGGTAGCGACGCAGCACCGCCGGTCGGCGCTGACCTGCCTGGATACCGAACGAGGGGGCTCACCGCCCCCTTTTTCATGACTGCGCTCGCCCCGATACGAATGCCGAACCGCGCACGCGCAAAAAAAAGCCCGGGCTTCCACCCGGGCTCTCGTTCGACGATGCGCTGAGTTCAGCTGATGTCGAAGTACTTCTCGCGAGCGGCGAGGAACAGGGAATCATTGCCCTCGCTGCGCGTGCGGAGGATGTTGAACGATTCGATGAAGCTCTCCGCCGTCTTCTTCGTCAGGGCATCGCCGCTCTCGCGGAGTTCCAGCAGGATATCCCGGGCGGCGACTGCACCGGCTTCGAGGATCTCGTCGGGGAACACGCGCACCTGAACGCCGTGGTCGTTGACGAGCGTTTGCAGGGCGCGCGGATCGTTGGCGGCGAAGTCGGAGGCCACCTGATCGTATTCCGCCTGGCAGCTGTCACGGACGATCGCCTGGAGGTCTTCCGGGAGCGCCAGGTACTTCGCCTTGTCGACGACGAGTTCCGTCGCGAGACCCGGCTCGATGAAGCTCGGGAAGTAGTAGTTCTTCGCGATCTGGTGGAAACCGAGCGCGAGATCGTTGTAGGGACCGACGAACTCGGCAGCGTCGAGCGTTCCCGACTGCAGTGCCTGGAAGATTTCGCCGCCGGGGAGGTTCGTCACGGTCGCGCCGAGGCGCTCCCAGACGCGACCACCGAGGCCGGGGGTGCGGAAGCGAATGCCCTGCACGTCGGCGAGGCCCGTCAATTCATTGCGGAACCAACCGCCCGCCTGCGTGCCCGTGTCGCCAGAGAGGAAGCCGATGACGCCGAACTGGTCGTAGATCTCGTCCCAGATCTCCTGACCGCCCATGAAGCGCACCCAGGCCGTCAGTTCGCGCGAGGTCATGCCGAAAGGCACACCCGTGAAGAACGACAGGCCGACGCTCTTGTTCTGCCAGTAATAGGCGGCGCCGTGGCTCATTTCCGCCGAACCGTCGATGACGGCGTCGAGAGACTGAAGCGCGGGAACCAACTCGCCGGCCGAGAACACCTGAATCGTCAAGCGACCGCCCGATGCCGCCGTGATGCGATCGGCAAGACGCTGCGCTCCGACGCCGAGACCGGGGAAGTTGCGAGGCCAGGTCGTGACCATGCGCCACGTCTGGTTGCCCTGCGCGATAGCCGGCGCTGCGATGCCGGACGCAGCGGCTACGCCACCGATGGCCGCACCCTTCAAAAATTGACGACGTTCCATTCTTAACCCTCCGATGAAGCTGACGCCCCTGTCCCGATCCATTTTTTGTCCGTTGCAAAACAACGGGTTGACCGCTGGCTGCGAACCGGTGCCAAAGGCGCGTGCACCATAAGGGGGCCTTGCGGGAAAGACAACACGGGACGGGTGATTTCTCACCAAATGCACACCCTCCGTGGCTGCCCGTGACGATCGAAGCGTCTTCCGGACGCCATTTGCCTCGTTCCGGTGGTCAGATCGGCAAAAAACGAAGCCAGGAGCGCTCGTTTCCGGAAAGACGGTCGCGGAAGGTAACCTGCGCCTCAGGATTGCCGAATGCGCTCGACTGGAACGTAGGGAATAGACAATTGTTGCCAGTGCATCTATCTCATATCGGCGAAAACAAGAAGGCCATGATCATCGGGGGACAGCAATGACTATCGTGGAGTTGGTGAAGGGTTTTGCACACGATCTATCAACCGGCGTCGTGGTGACGGATGCGAACCTGAATGATCCGGGACCTTCCGTCCTCTACGTAAACCCAGCATTCGAGCGCCTCGTGGGACATGACGCCGCTTCTCTTCTGGGCCAGTCTCCGCGCGCTCTTCAGGGCAACGCCACGAGCCCCTTCACCACGCGCGCCATGGGCGCCGCCTTGCGAGCCGGCCAGCCGTTTCATACCTGCCTGACGAACTACCGTGCCGACGGCGAAAGCTACCTGTGCGAAATCGACATTCGCCCGATCGTGAACGGGCGCGGCAAGATCGAGCACTTCATCGCCTTCGAGCGCGAAGTGGTGCGACGCCGCGTCAGGGCTCGCCCGGGAATGAACACCCGATACAAGGCGCTCGATCCGCAGACCGAGGTCGAGGCCGCCGGCATCCTCGCCGCCAGCGGCTGCTTCGCCTCGCATCTCGATTGAGAGGTTGGGATTGCCTCAGTCGACCTGCTCGCTCAGCACCGGGCTGAAGCCCTCGAATTCCGGCGGCCCCAGATAGAGCGCCCGGTTGTCGCCGGCATTGCGATGCGCGTCGCGGAACTGCTCCGACTTCGTCCAGTCGCGAAACGCCTCCTCGCTCGCCCAGACGCTCTGCGAGGCATAGAGCACGTGATCGTCCCGCTCCGGGCCGCGCAGGAGGTGGAACGACTTGAACCCCGGCATCTCGTCGAGCCTGGATTTCCGTGAGCGCCACACCGTCTCGAACGCCTCCGTCTCACTCTTGACCACCTTGAAGCGATTCATTGCAATGAACATCGGAGCTCCTTCGCCGGAAGAACGGGATCGATCCTCCTATCTGAGCCCGGGGGCGCTGCGATTTCAAGGCAGTGCGGGCTCGGGACCCTTCGCGTTTCGCTGCTACAGCGCCACCCGCAGGCCCATGCCGTAGTTCTGCCGGGGCGGGACGAGATCGCTGCGGACGCTGCAGGCGTTGCGACCCCGTCGCGTCGCGTCGCGCAGGGCCTGCTGGGCCGCAACCCTTAGAAATTCCGGCGAGCCGTGCTCCTCCGGGTAGATGAATGCCGCTCCGACACTGACGGTGATGCGTCCCAGCGGGCTGTCGTCGCGGGCGATGTTCCGCTCGAAGACCTGACAGCGCACGATCTCGGCGACGCTCTCGAGTTGCTGCGGAGGCAGATCGGGCAACAGGATGCAAAACTCTTCATTGCCGCACCGCGCCGCCAGATCCTGCTGGCGCAGTGCCGCCACCGCGAGCACATCGGCGACGTCCCTGAGGCAACGGTCCCCCGCAGGACGACCGTAATTGTCGTTGAAGAGCTGGAAGTGATCGATGGTCAGCGAGATCATCGCCAGACCGTTCGATCCGGCCACCATCTCGTCCCACTGCTCCTGCAGATATTCGTCGAAACGGCGACGGCTGGCCAACCCCGTCAATGGATCGCACTGGGCCGCGGCCTCGAGCCGGCGACGGGCCGCAGACAGGTGTCGGTCCTGCTCGGCGAGCCTGTCGTGTGCGGTTGCCAATTCACGATCACGCTCCTCCAGCAACGCGTTCATCCGGGCGAAGGCGTGGCCGACAAAGACGCACAACCGCGAGCCGGCAAAGGTGGCGGCGAGAGCGGCGACGCCTGCTGCTCCTGCCAACAAGAACAACCACTCGTAGGACATGCTTCCGAAAGTTGCGAGAACGCAGGCCTTGTAGAATAGAAACGGTGCCACAGCAGCAATGAAAACAATCAGCAATCGTATGCGAATCCGCTTGTCGAATTGCGCAATGCCGACGCTTTCAAGGGGCTCCCCTCCCGCTTTCTCATCTATCAGTCCGGACATATTTCCCTCTTCTTGGCCGAACCTTAGAAGACAGCAGTTTAGGAGCTATTACGAAAATTTGATTAATGCTTTCCCTTACGAGAAGCTTCTGTTGACGCCCTCTTCCCCGGCCCGCGAAAGAGGAACGGCAGGGCGAGCCCGATCCCCAGAAACCGGACGACATGGTGCACGCCGACATAAAGCGGATCGATCCCCAGGACGAGCGCCAGGATGATCATCGCCTCCACGCCCCCCGGCGCGAAAGCGACCATGGCTTCACCCAGCCCGATATCGACGAGCAGGACCGCGAGGAGGGCAAAGGCTATGGCGATCGCCATTCCGACCGCGAACGAGCCTATCGCCGCGGGCGCAAGGCTGCGCAGCGCCGTGCGGTCGAGCGTGCTGAAGCGCTCGCCGATGAACACCCCGATCACGACAAAGCCGAGCGTCGCAATGACGGGCGGAACGGCGCCGGGGGTGATATCCGTCACGTGAAGCACGGCGGACCCGACGGTCGCGCCGAGAAGGAGCGGCGCGGCGACGCGCAGGCGCTCGAATGCCAGTCCCACGGCGAGCCCCGCCGCCACCATCGCGGCGAAGGCCGCAGGCGTGGCGACCGGAATGCCCTGCCCGACAAGGCGCTCCCCTCCGCCACCCGTCGTGAGCGAGACGACGAACGGCAGCACGGCGATCAGGACCAGCAGCCGGAACGACTGCACCACCGCAATGCGCGCGACGCCTGCATCGCGCGAGACCGCGACCGCCAGAACCGCCGTCAGCGCACCTGGAACCGATGCCAGGACCGCATCGTCGCGGTTCCAGCCGTAGACCTTCATCAGAAAGAGCGCCGAGGCGGCAGTGATCGCGGGTACGGCGATGCAGAGCAGGAGGATGCTGAGCGGATAGCTGCCGATCGCGGCCATGGCCTGCGGAGTGATGCTCGCGCCCATGACCACGCCCGAAATCACCATCGCCGCCTCCACGATCGGACGCGACAGGCGAACACCGTAACCAAGCGCGCCCCAGACGACCGTCCCGATGACCGCCCCCGACAACCAGGCCGCAGGTATGCCGAGCAGGTGGAAAACCAGCCCCCCGCATGCCGCGGCCGCGATCTGGAGCGTTTGGGCGACGAAAGGATTTTTCACGTTTCTCGGATGCCTTGCGATCGATCAATGTCCGGGGATTATCTGGCGATAAGGATAGAGACTGACGGAACGCTTCCGGGCGATCGCCGTCGGGAACGCCCGGTGTGGTCTCGGGGGAGTCATGCCGGGCGTTCTCTTTATCTGGCGAAAGCATGAAAAAGAAAAGGCCACCTCTCGCGAAGTGGCCTTGCGTGAAACGCGGGGCTTGTCATGGAACGCGGGGCTTGCAGAACCCGTTCGGGCTCAGTGCGATCCGGTCAGGCGACAGAGCCTGCAGACGCTCCCGATGGACACCACGTCCTGGCGATCGTAGGCAATCACCCCGTCGCGCTTGAGCGCGGAGAAGGCGCGGCTCACGGTCTCGATGGTGAGGCCGAGATAATCGGCGACTTCCTGGCGCGTCATGGCGAGATCGACCTTGGTCTCGTCGCTCCCGGTGGCGGGGCCGGCGCAGGCGTGGCCGCCGCGTCCGGGGATGAGCCGCATGATGAAGGTCGCAACGCGTTCGTGGGCGGACTTGCGACCGAGCAGCAAGGCGTGATCGTGCAGGGCGCACATCTGGGAGCGCAGCTTGGCGAAGATCCGATCGCGCAGATCGGGCTCGGAATCGACCCGCCGCTTCTCGTACACGGCGACCCGCGCCGCCGTCAGCGCTTCTGCCGCCACATCCGCTATGCCGTTGGGGGAGAGCCCGAACACGTCGCCCACGCCCAGCACCTCGATGATCTGGCGACGACCATCCGGCAGGAGCTTGAACAGCAGGACCCCACCCTCGACGACCTCGTAGACCGAAGTTGCGGTATCGCCTTCGTCGACGATCAGCGCCCGCGGCTTGTAGGCGAGGATGCGGGACTTCGGCGCATCTTCGCAGGCCTCGAACGAGATGTTCCAGCCGGCGTCGAACTTGGTGTTGCTGAATTCTGAGCGGGTGTAGGTCGCGTCCATTGGCGTTTTCCTCAGATTTCGCCCGGGGGATCGGAGCGCTTGATGAGGATCATGATTATGCCGCAGAGCGGGGCCGTGCATCCGGGTTTGCCCGTACGGGGTGAACCGGTAGGGGAAGTTCGGATGTCGAGGCCCGGGCTGGTCGCTGGTGCTTGTTCGCCGGGGTTCAAAGGCAGGCGGCGATGGCCTCGGGAGCGAGCGGCTTTCGCAGCAGCGGCAGATCGCTCATCCCCGACAACATGAGATCGATATCGACCCGAGGCCTCCCCGAGATCGCGATGATGCGCGGAGGCTTCGGCAATTTGCGCAGCCAGGCGATGACCTCGACGCCAGCCATTCCCGGCAGCCCGAGATCGACGAATACCAGATCGTCCGGATCCGGCACTCCCGCCTGCACGAATGTCTCCCCGTCCGCATAGGCTAGGACGACGTGATCGAGCCCGCTGACGAGCTCGATCAGGGCATCCCGAACGCCATAGTCATCCTCGACAACGTGTATCCGCACTGCGGTCATCCTCGGCCAGATTACGCATCGTTCTTAGCATGCTGAAAATCGGCCCGGCCTTGATACCGGTCAATAAGTGTTTGTCCCCATCGCCCAGTTGCACCCTGATCACCCGGCGCAGAGACAACTCTCCGGCGGGGCGCGGGTGTCGCAGCTGGGCGAGGCGTGGGGGTAGAAGGTTCGGATGGCGCCCGCGCGCGAGACGAGAACGGCGTAGTAGCTTCGGCTCTCGGGGCGCGTGACGCGGTGCAGGCACATCGTCTCGCCGGCGCGGTGCACCTGCTTCTCACGGAACGCCTTCGTCGCTTCGGTCAGCAGCCCCCGCGCGTCGAGCGCGATGCTGTAGCTCTTGGGGCAGGCGCGTTCGCGCTGGCCCGACGGCGTGACGTATTCGACGCCGATCGTGAAGATCGGCGGATCGATCTCGGTCGATCGGCAGGATGCGAGACCGCCCCAGCCGCGCTGCTGCATTTGCAGGAATCGGCCCTTGAAGTGCATCCCGCCGAGGCGCGCTTCGCCCGGTTCGCCGCAGAACACGTGCCGAAATCCGTCCTCCGCGAACCAGAGCGCGGTCAACTCGTCGGCGAAGTCAGCCGGCGCGAGGCGCGGTCCGCGGACGGCGCTGCCGAGTTCCTCGCGCATCGCCGCAACATCCCGGGCGACTTCCGGCAGATCCAGCACCTGGCGAAAGGCGCTGCGCGCGGGCCGGCTTCCCCATTCCCCGCACAGATCGAGGATGGCGCGATCGAAGGCAGCGGGGCTTGGTGGCGGTGGGAGCGCTTCTTGCGGACCAGCTCCCTGCGCAGCGAAGAAGGGGCGGAAGGTCGCCGCGCCCGCCATGTCGGGACCGCGGGGCGCGGTTCCCGTATCGAGACGCCCGCAAGCGAGGGCGACCCAGCGGCGGTTCGGGCTTGCTTCGGGAATTTCGAGCAGGACGTGGTCCCCGCCCGCCCGGTTGAGCGCAACGGCGGGATAGGCCTCCCCGACGCTCAGGGCGACGGCGCCCGGATTGGTCTGGCGGCGAAAGCTCTGGAAGGCCGCGCAGGCCTCACTCGCGACGAAGCGGCCCTCGATGGCGTAGGAAGCGTTCGCCTCCCCGGACCCGCCGGCCGCTACGACCGCGCCGACCGCAAGCAGCACAGCCGTGCGCGCGCCGACGATCAGCGCCGCGAGCGCGGACCGCCTCCCCTGCACCCCGCGAGGATCGCTCCGCAGCCTCAATGGAGGCCGAAAGCCGAGCGGATCAGGCCCTGCTGCGCGGCAACCGGGCTCTCGCGGCGCGCCGGGGCGGGTTCGTCGGACGATACGAGAGCGTCGAGATGGACGATGCGGGCATGCAGGCGGGCGGATTCGCCGATGAGCTGCTTGAGACGCAGCGGAAGCTGCGACTGGTCGAAGAGCGGGCTCGCCGATTCGGGCTT
>Ga0208490_100297_pt1 | contig 37567 bp, 37 predicted proteins | sample SubbioAug_CSWold_FD_184818 | JGI IMG/M metagenome (GOLD analysis project Ga0208490, IMG submission 184818) | Serpentinite rock and fluid subsurface biosphere microbial communities from McLaughlin Reserve, California, USA - CR11Aug_CSWold (SPAdes) | ecosystem: Environmental > Terrestrial > Deep...
GTCTCCTGTCTCCTGTCTCCTGTCTCCTGTCTCCTGTCTCCTGTCTCCTGTCTCCTGTCTCCTGTCTCCTGTCTCCTCTGTAGTTATACATCATTCATCTATGGTTACTGGCTCCACCTGCCAGATGCCGGCGGCATATTCGGCAATTGTCCGGTCGCTGGAAAACCGTCCCGCATGGGCAATATTGATTGCACTCATTTTCTGCCACTGCTGCGGATTTCGGTAGAGACGGTCTACCCGGAGCTGTGCCTGAACGTATTCGTCAAAATCCTTTAAAACAAAAAACTCATCATTATTATGCAACAAACTGATAAATAAATTCCTAAACTCTCCTTGACTTGCCGGCAGCCAGCCGTTCACCAATTGATCCAGCACCTTTTTCACCCGCTCATCCTGGTGGTAAATCTGCCAGGAGCAATACCCGCCGTAATGGTAGTAATCTAATACTTGAGTTTCCTTCAGACCAAAAGTAACGATATTGTCATCCCCCACTTCATCCCGTATTTCGATGTTGGCCCCATCCAAAGTGCCCACGGTGATGGCCCCATTCATCATCAACTTCATATTGCCGGTGCCGGAGGCCTCCTTGCCGGCAGTGGAAATTTGCTGGCTCACCTCTGCGGCGGATATAATTTTTTCCGCCAGGGATACCCGGTAGTTGGGGATGAAAATCACTTTGATTTTTTCTTTGATGGTCTTATCATTGTTGACCTGTTGGGCAATAGTATTAATTAGCTTGATGGTCAATTTAGCCTGGTGATAGGACGGGGCAGCCTTGGCCCCAAAAATAAATGTCCTAGGAATCACATCCCAGTCCGGGTCTTCCAGCAGCCGATTGTACAGGTGCATGATATACAGGGCGTTTAACAGTTGTCTTTTATATCCATGGAGCCGCTTTATCTGCACATCAAAAATAGAACTGCTATCCACCAGGGTTCCTGTTTCTTCACTAATTAGCCAGGCTAAGGCCAGTTTATTCTGATGCTTGATGTGGGCTAATTTTTCCTGAAAGGAGTGATCCTCGGCAAACCTCCTCAGAGCCATCAAATCAGCAGGGTGTTTTATCCAACTGTTCCCGATAACATTAGTGATGAGCCCGGCCAGGTCAGGATTAGCCTTTAACAGCCAGCGCCGATGGGTAATTCCATTAGTTTTGTTATTAAACTTGTGGGGATAGACCTGGTAAAAATTTTTCATCTCCTTCTTCTTCAATATCTCAGTGTGAATCTTGGCCACTCCGTTGACGCTGTGGCTGCCCACAATGGCTAGGTGGGCCATTTTAACATAGCCGTCAGCAATAACTGCCATCCGGCCAATTCTATCCCAATCCCCCGGGTATAATTTCCAAAGCTCCAGACAAAACCGCTGGTTTATTTCCTCCACAATCAGAAATATCCTGGGCAATAAATTTTTAAACATCTCCACCGGCCACTTTTCCAGCGCTTCTGCCAAAATGGTATGATTGGTATAGGAAATTGTTCCAGTAGTAATTTGCCACGCTTGCTCCCAGCCCATACCTTCCCCATCAATTAAAATGCGCATTAGCTCAGGAATAGCCAGCACTGGGTGGGTATCGTTGACATGAATAACCACCTTATCACCAAAATTTTCCAGAGTGCCATACCTTTTCTTATGGCTGGCTACTATTCCCTGCATCCCTGCGGACACCAGGAAGTACTGCTGTTTTAGCCTGAGCAGCCGACCTTGATGGTTGCTGTCATCAGGATAGAGGATTTCTGAGATGGCCTCTGTGTTATATTTGTAGGCCACTGCCCTTTGATAATCAAGATGGGAATAGGAAGAAAAGTCGAACTCCCTCCCTCCGGTTTCTGCATTCCACAGCCGCAGCGTATTTACCGTCATATTCTTGTAGCCAATTACCGGAGTGTCATAGGGAACCGCAACCACCGGATCATAATCTTCGTGGATAAAGGTCAGCCTCTCATTGACAGTTTCTGCTCGGACAATTCCCCCAAATCTAACTACCTGGGCCCGATCACCCCGTCTGAATTCCCATATATTTCCTTCACGCAGCCAGTTATCCGGCACCTCCACCTGATACCCGTGGATGATTTTCTGCTCAAAATGGCCATACTTGTATCTGATGCCACAGCCATGGCCTGGCAGCTCCAGGGAAGCCAGGGAATCAAGAAAACAGGCAGCCAGTCTTCCCAGCCCCCCGTTACCCAGCCCCGCATCAGGTTCCAACTCCTCCAACTCCTCCAGTTCCATGCCCAGTTCCCTCAAAACCTCCCGGCACAGCTCCAACACACCTAAATTTAACAGGTTGGATCCCAGCAATCTGCCCACCAAAAATTCCATGGAGAAGTAGTAAACTTGTTTTACCCCTTTTTTCCGGTAATAAGTTTCTGTCTTGACCCAATTGCGGCTGATATAGTCCCTGCCCACTCCCCCCAGGGCTCGGTAAAAATCTATCGGTGCCGCCTCCTCCAGACATTTTCCCTGCATGGTCTGCAGTTTATCCAGTAGCACCCTCTTTAAGCTTTCTTTGCTGTCAAACAAGCACTTTACACCCCCACCAAGATAATTCTTTCATCCGTTGGTAGAAGATATTCAACCGTTCACTAAAGTCTACGGCTTTTAAATTTCTAAGCTTGCATAGAGGGTTCCTCAACTCGCTGCGCTCAAACACACGGAACCCTCTGTCTATGCTTCCCTAAGAAATTTTCTAAAAGCCTTCGCCAAAAAGTTCCCGTGGTGAATATCTTCTACTTCCACTGTCTTAAAAGTCATGCATGTTTCTAAGTTCTCGAATGGCCAGGTCCTCTCTAGATGTTTCTTTTAAGCAACTGTCGGTAGAGGGCCAGATAAACCTTGGCCGATTCAGTCCAGCTGAAGTCCCACTCCATCACCTGTTTTTTAAGCCTAGTCCAGGCTTTCCCGTGCCGGTAAAGCTCGATGGCCTCCAAGACAGTATCCATCAGGCCCCGGGGACTATAGCCGGCAAAGGAAAAGCCGTTACCCTCTTGGGTCCCATGATTATAAGGCTTGACCGTATCCTTCAGTCCGCCTGTTTCCCGCACTATTGGAATTGTGCCATAGCGCATGGCAATTAACTGGCTTAAGCCACAGGGCTCAAACTGGGATGGCATCAGTAGGATATCCGCCCCGGCGTAAATCTTTCTGGCCAGGCTGTCATCATAGGTCAGGCAGGCGGCCAGTTTTCCCGGATACTTGCCCGCTGCCTGGCGAAACAGCTCCTCATAATGGTGTTCTCCTGTCCCCAGTACCACCAGTTGCAGCTCCTGCTGCATTAGCTCCTCAAGAATGTAGGCTACCAGGTCTAACCCTTTTTGGGCTGCCAGCCTGGAGACAATAGCCAGCAAAGGATGCTCCACCCTGTCCAGCCCCACCTCTTCTTGCAGCTTTACCTTGTTTTCCTGCTTTATTTCCAAGGAAGTGGCATTAAAATTTATATAGAGATTAGGGTCCGTTGCCGGACTATAATCCCCATAGTCAAGGCCGTTTATTACACCGAACAAATCACCGTTTCTCTTTCGCAAAAGGCCGTCTAATCGCTCCCCCAGATAGGGATGCTGGATTTCTCCCGCATAGGTGGGACTAACGGTTGTCAGCAAGTCAGAGAAGGCAATCCCCCCCTTCATAAAGCTCACCTGGCCATAAAACTCCACCCCGTCGATATTAAACCAGGAGTCTTTCAGACCTAAGAGGCTCCCTAAAATTTCCCTGGGAAAGAGCCCCTGGTACTTTAGGTTATGGATGGTAAAAACAGTTTGCACCGACTGGTAAAAGGGCTGAGAGCCATAGCTGTCCGCCAGCAGGACACTGATCATCCCTGTGTGCCAGTCGTGGCAGTGGATGATGTTCGGCTGAAAATCAAGATGAGGCAAAGCCTCCAGCACCGCCCGGCAAAAAAAGGCGTACCTTTCCCCATCGTCCATATACCCATAACAGCCTGCCCGATCAAAATAGTCATCATTTGCCACAAAGTAAAAGGGTATCTGGTCATACACCAGCCTTTCAATGGTACAGGCCTTTTCCCGCCAGCCAACCGGCACCGTGAGGGTGGCAGCCTTCTCCATCTCCCGTTGGAGAAAGGCCGGAATATCCCGGTACTTAGGCAGCATCACTCTGACCTCCACCCCCTGTCGGAAAAGCTCCTTGGGCAAAGAACCGATTACATCCCCCAGCCCCCCGGTTTTGGCAAAGGGCGCCCCCTCCGCAGCAACAAATAAGACTTTCATGGTCATTCTATCTCCCTCCAGTTAAATCCACAATCAGCGCACAAAAGAGTCAGAAAAATTAAGGAACGAGCATTGGCGAAGGCTAGATGATTGCACTCTTTCCCACCACAAAGGGAAACTTATGATCCCCTTTGATAAATTTCCTCCTGGTAATCACTGCGTCCTTATCCAAAATAGCCTGCTCCACCACAGCTCCCCCTTCCACCGTCACCTTGGGCAGCAGCACGCTGTCTTTGACCCGGGCACCCGGACCTACCCGCACTCCCCTAAACAAAATGCTGTTTTCCACCTGACCCTCTATTACACATCCGCTGGCCACCAGGGAATTAGTAACCAAGGATTTTTCCAAATACTTGGTAGGGGCATCGTCCTTGGCTTTAGTGTAAATATGCCCTCTATCAAAAAATAACTCCTGCCATACCTGGGGATTTAATACATCCAAGCTGTGTCGGTAATAGTTGGTCACCGAGGTGATTCTGCCCAGATAGCCGTTAAAGGGGTAGCCGTACATCTTAAGGCGGTGAATATTTTTCATCAGCCCGTCTTCCACCCAGTCGTACTGCCCCCTGGAAACACAGGTAGTAATGATATCTGTCAACAGGGACTTGGAGAGAATATAGGCTTCCAAGGCCAGCTTGCGGCCTTTGGATTGAGGGGAATTAACCTCAATTGCCACCACCCGATTATCGCTGTCAGTATCGATAAAGACCCAACTGGGTACTTCCCCGGGATCCACCTCCATCTCTTTATACAGCACGGTAATATCTGCTCCCGTCTCCCGGTGAAAGGATATTGCTTGACTATAATCCAGATTGTAAATCATCCTTCCCCCTGCCAGCACCACCTCCCGCTGCCTACTTCGGTGCAAATAGTCAAGGTGACTATTTAGGTCTTCTAAATCTCCCTTATACATCCCCGCCCGTAGCCCGATATAGTCTGGAGGCAGGAAAAACAAACCGTCCCTCTTTCGATGCAGATCCCATTCCTTGCCAGAGCGCAAATGCTCCATTAAGGCCCGGTATTTTTCATGAAAAACAATCCCAATATTTTTCATCCCCGAATTTACCATGTTGGACAGGACAAAATCTATCACCCGGTATCTACCCCCAAAGGGAATGGCAGCCACTGTGCGCTCTGCGGTCAGCTGCCGCAGGTAATCTCCCGGCTCGGTCAGCTTAATCAGCCCCATCACATCTTTCAAAGCGTTTCTCTCCCCTCATTCATTGCTCTTTGTTTGTAACTATTCACGCCACAATGCTGTTCCAGCTGTATATAACTGTATTGGCCTTGACATTTTTCTTTTCCTCTATCATGGTTATCCTGACTTCGTTACCCCTCTCCGTTTCCCCACTTCCCTCTTCCCCGGCCACGCCAATCTGACAGCCGTTGCCAATGATCGCTCCCTGACCGATTATCGCCTTTTCAATTCTGACGCCTGAGCCAATTTTTACATGGGGCATGATAATGGAATCCTTCACCACTGAATTTTCACCGATAATCACCCCGGGGAAAATCACTGAATGGCTTACTTCCCCATAAACCTGGCATCCCTCATTAACCAGCGAGCGATTGACCCTGGCTTTAGGGCCTAAGTATTGGGGGGGTAAATCCTCAAGTACTGCATACACTTTCCATTCAGAATCATGCAAGCTTAAAGCCGGTTCGTCAGCCAGCAGGTCCATATTGGCCTCCCAGAAACTTTCCGTAGTACCCACGTCCTTCCAATAACCATCAAAGGTGTAAGCTAACATCCTAAAACCCTGAGCCAGCATCTTGGGGATGACATTTTTGCCAAAATCCTTGCTGGAGGCCGGGTCTTCCTCATCTTCCTGGAGACAACGCTTTAGCCTATCCCAATTAAAGATGTATATCCCCATAGAGGCCAAGTTGCTTTTAGGTTCCTTAGGCTTTTCTGAAAATTCTACAATTTTTCCCTGCTCATCTGTTTCCAAGACCCCAAACCGGCTGGCCTCCTCCCAAGGCACTTGAATTACAGCAATGGTAACCTCGGCATTTTTTTTTCGGTGATGGACCAACATCCCTCCGTAATCCATTTTATAGATATGGTCCCCCGAGAGCACCAGCACATATTTGGGGTCATACTGCTGGATAAAGTCCATGTTTTGGTAGACTGCATTAGCTGTACCCTGATACCACTCCCCTCCCTGCTCCCGCATATAGGGTGGCAAGACACTGACTCCGCCAAATTTCCGGTCTAAGTCCCAGGGACTGCCAATGCCAATGGCACTATTTAATACCAGTGGGTGGTACTGGGTTAGTACCCCCACTGTATCAATACCTGAATTAGTGCAATTACTCAAGGTAAAATCAATTATCCGATACTTTCCCCCAAAGGGCACCGCCGGTTTAGCCATTTTTTTAGTTAGAACCCCCAACCTGCTACCTTGCCCACCTGCCAAAATCATGGCCACACATTCTTTTTTCACCATCTTCGTTTCCCCCTTATAATTTAAAAGCCGGAGACTCTAGTGAGTGGAAAATTTTCTGGCTTCTCCTTTTGCTGAATAGTTATCTTTTTAGGTGCATTTTTTTAACATGATGACAGCAAGTGGCGGCAGCGTCAGCTCCAGGGAGAAGGGCTGGTTGTGCCAAGGCATTCCTTCCGCCATCAACAAATAGGGGTTTTCCTGCCCGGAACCGCCAAAGGCCTTCCCATCACTATTTAATACCTCCCGGTAACCAGCTAACTCAGGCACCCCAATCCGGTAATTTGCATGCACCACCGGAGTGAAATTGCAGACCACCAGCAACACGTCCGCCTCACTTTTTCCCCTGCGCATAAAGGTAATAATACTCTGTTGATTATCCTGGGGATCAATCCATTGAAAGCCCCGCCAGTGAAAGTCCTGCTCCCACAGGGCTTTTTCCCCCCTGTAAAAAAAGGCCAATGACCTGACATACTGCTGGAGTCGGTGGTGCATGGGGTAGTCCAACAGGTGCCAGTCCAGGCTGCAGTAGTCCCGCCATTCGTTAAACTGGCCAAATTCTCCCCCCATGAATAAAAGCTTTTTCCCTGGGTGAGCCATCAAATAGCCATATAAGAGCCGAAGGTTGGCAAATTTTTGCCAGTAGTCCCCAGGCATTTTATCCAGCAAGGATTTTTTTCCATGAACTACCTCATCGTGGGATAGGGGCAGGATATAATTCTCGGAAAAAGCATACATGAGGGAAAAGGTAACCAGATTGTGATGCCACTTCCGGTGCACAGAACCTATTTCCACATAGCGAAGCATATCGTTCATCCAGCCCATATTCCACTTATGGCTAAAACCCAGACCTCCGGTATAAGTAGGTCTGGTGACCAGGGGCCAGGCGGTGGACTCCTCGGCAATCATCATTGCTCCGGGAAAATAGTGAAAGACAACCTCGTTCAGCCTTTTTAAGAAGGAGATAGCCTCCAGGTTTTCCTTGCCGCCAAAGATATTGGGAATCCAGTCATCCCCCTCCCGGCCGTAGTCCAAGTAAAGCATGTTGGCCACCGCATCCACCCGCAACCCGTCAACATGGAAGACCTCCAGCCAGTAACAGGCGTTGGAAATAAGAAAACTCCATACCTCCGGCTTGCCGAAGTCGAAGTTCAGAGTGCCCCACTGGTGATTTTCACTCTTTTGGGGATTTTCATGCTCATAAAGAGCTGTGCCATCAAACTCCATGAGCCCATGGCCATCCCGGCAAAAATGCCCCGGCACCCAGTCGAGAATTACACCTATTCCCCGTTGGTGGCACCGGTCCACCAGGTACATCAAATCAAAGGGATTGCCATGCCTGCTGGTGGGGGCATAAAACCCAGTGAGCTGGTAGCCCCAGGAACCGTCAAAGGGATGTTCTTGCACCGGCATTAACTCAATATGGGTAAAGCCCATGCCTGCCACATAATCCACCAGCCGGTCCGCCAGTTCCCGGTAGGAAAGGAATTCCCCGTTTTCCTGGCGCATCCATGATCCCAGGTGCACTTCATAAATGAGCACCGGCCGATCAAAGTTGTAAAACTCCTGTTTTTCCTCTTGCCAAGATTGATCCTTCCACTGATACCCTTCCAGGGAAAATACCCGGGAGGCGCTATTAGGCCTCACTTCTCCATAGAATCCGAAGGGATCAGCTTTTAACAACTCCTCCCCCCACTGGGTAATAATCCGATACTTGTACCGGTCCCCCTCCCCAATTCCAGGGATAAAGGCAGTCCAGATGCCTGATTTAGTTCGGTGCATGGGATGGCGCTCACCCTGCCATAGGTTAAAATCCCCAACTACCTGCACCGTACTGGCCTGGGGTGCCCAGACAGCAAACCTTGCTCCCCCAGAGCCGTTTAAATTCATCAGGTGAGCACCCAGCATCAGGTAGCTTTGGTAGTTGGTGCCCTGATGAAATAAGTAGATATCCTCATCCCATGGCTGCCAAATAGTCATTTTGTTACCGCCTTTCTAAAAACTAAACAATATATATATAATTCCGATGATGAACAAAATATTCCTAAATTTAAAAGTACAGGAGTCAGGAGTCAGGAGTCAGAAGTCAGTAGTCAGAATACGAGAAATTATTGCAGATGAATATACTTGTCCACCCCTATAGGCTATGTATATGTCTTAATTCGTGGGATATGACTGCATCAACTAAAAAGAGGACAAAAAAAACACGTTCCAAACTCTTAATAATATTAGAGCCTAAACGTGCTTTTTTATTTGCTTAAAATCCCGGTAAACCTGGGGGAAATACTTTTCATACAATTCCAGATTAAACCGCCCCCGGTCCTCTTCTTCCCGCCGCTTCCGCAGCGCCCCTAGATCCAGGGTGGCCACCACCACTTCCTCCCGGTCAGAGGAACTGCTTTCCTTGATTATTCCATCTTCCCCGGGGGTCAGCTCCAGGGGAGCATATATTCCTGATTTACCCGCCAGGGTGAGACCGAAGGCCTGTCCCACCAAGGCGCTTTTCACCCCATAGACCAGGTTTTCCTGTACCCGAGGCCAGATACCCCTTAGGGCTTTAAAGTGGTTGTATTCCTCCGGGTTGGCAATGGGCAGCAGGATAATTTCCGCACCCAGCAAGGTCAGCAGGCGAAATGTCTCATAGAAGGATGCATCCATGCACACGGGAAAGGCCAGCTTACCCAGGGGCGTATCAAAGACTTGTACCTCTTGGCCACAGCTCAAGCCCCAGCTAACCTCAAGGGGCAACAGGTGAGTCTTGGTTTGGCTTCCCACCAGCCTGCCCATATCATCATAGAGAAAGGACCGATTGACCATTTGCCCCTGTTCATCAGGGATAATAATGCTTCCAGGCATGATATGGACGCCGAATTGGCGGGCCAGGGCACTGAAGGTATGGTGAAAAACCTGGTTTGTCACCGGAGCCAGGTACCGAAAGATGTCTGCCACCTTGGCCTCCTCTCCCGTCAACTCCCGCAAAGCTTCATCCATGGATAAAGCCGGGTCCAGCTCCCCCATGCCCGGCAAAAGCCCCAGGAGATGGGCCCCGTTATCCTCGGGGAAAACCACCAGTTCTGCCCCAGCCTCCACCGCCTCCTTGGTATAGCGGTGCATTAGTTGGACATATTCCTCCACCCGGGTCACCAGCTTAAGCTCTCCCTGAACAGCCGCCACCGTCACCTGCATCCTGTCGTGCCGGTACCCCATGCCCTCAACGGGACTGTCCTGTTCCCAGGTATCCTCCAAAGCCAGCTTGTCCGGCTTGATAAGTTTATCCAGCTCCCAATATATCCGTACCGGCCTGGTCTGCCAGATAAGCCATTTAATAAAAAGCTGCTCCTTTAACTGCTCCATCAGCTTCATAGCTTTTCCTCCTGCCAGCGGCGGTACAAGGGCAATAGCCTCTGCTCATACATGAACAGATTCAACTGCTCCAATAGAGGATACTCCTCCCGCACTTGATGCAAGGGCTCAAAGGATAATTCATTGATCAGCCAGTCCCCCTGTTCCTCCCCTTTAACAAACCCGGCAAAACCGGGGGTCATTTCACAAGGAACCAAATAGGCGTTACGCCCCTGAAAGCTTTTACCCTGCCACCTGCCCTCAAAGGAACACTCCACTCCCAGCACCTGATTTTGCTGGACATTTTGCCAACTCCCAGCCAACTGCCTGGCTTCAGTGTATGGCTTGGGTACCATGGTGAGGGACACCACCAGTTCTGCCCCCGCCAGGGTGGTCAGCCGCCACGCTTCAGGCTGCCAGCAATCCCGATTTAGCAAAATAGCTACCCTGCCAAAGGAGGTATCCACCAGTGGGAGCTCTTTACCAGCCTGCCACCCCCCATCCCTTTCCTGGGGTGAAAGATGGGTTTGGGTACTAAAACCTTTTAGCTGTCCCTGATTATCAATGAAGGGCGCCAGGTGCAGCTGGGTTTCTTCAGCTGCTAGAGTTTCACGATGGCGAATTAAAAAGCTGCCTGGAATTAGGTTCACTCCCAGGTGCCGGGCAAGCTCACCCCAGGGCGCCAATAGCTGCACCAGTCTATTTAGTTGGGGTGTGGCATGGTCAGATAGGGATAACCGGCAGGATAGGGGTGGGAGCACCACTAACAGGGGTGAGTCTCCCTTTCCCCCCAACAGCTTTTCTAAGCTTTCAATCCTACAGTCTGTCGGCATAAACCCCCCATGGGGCACTTCCCTGTTCCAGATTGCCACCCTCACAGCTTTCATGATCTTTCACCTCCGCAAAGACTCATTTTTTTCTGGCTTAGTTATTGCTGATTAGACCCCCATGCAGCTAATGTGGCACCATCAGCAGGATGAAAATTTCGAAGAACGAACGCTTTGGCATTCAGGAAACAAGAGACATGAAGCATGAAGCATGAAACAAGATAATAATTTTTTCCTGCTTCTGGTTTCCGGCATCTTGCATCTTGAATGGAGTTTCCGAACCAAGCTTTAGAAATTTAAAAGCCGTAGACTCTAGTGAGTAATTGAAATTTTCTAGCCTAAACATGCATTATTAGGTAGTTACATTGCCTAATTAAAGTATCCCGCTACTGCCTTCCAGCCATGCTCCTTGATGACCTTTATCAAGCTATAGGCCAAAAAACCTGCACAGGGGGCAAAGGCCGCTCCCGTATGAAGACTGCCCGTTTCTGGGTCAACGGTTTCGCAGGCGTAACCATTATCCATGTCACTGTTCTTTAACAAGGTCAACCCTTCCTTTAACTTCCCTGCCAGCAGACTGTTGCAAGCTCCCAGCACCCAAGGGGCCGGGGCATGAACACCACCAAACCCTTTGACCGCTGTGTCCAAGTAGGCATAGTGATTATGGGATGAATAAATCCAGCTTAAGGTATTCAGCCATACCTTGTCTTTAAAGCTGCAGAACTGATAGTGGGGCAATAGCTGGAGAGACCCTGGAGGGTTGTCGTACAACTGGTAATTGCCCTCCCCGTCCACTGCCCAGGCGTACATTGGTCCAAACGGCCCGGGAACCACACAGTGCTGATTGATGGCCTTTTTCAATAGCCTGCCGGCCCCGTCTAAATGGCGCACATGGGTATTGTTGTTGTGAGCTTTATAAATTTTTTGCAGCACTAAAATGCCCTGCCAGGCCAACGCATTATCATAGGTTAGATAAGGATATTCCACTTGATCATCCGACGGATCCAAAAAGGTGGCAAACAAATAAAGCCCGGGATGATGGTGCTGCCACAGCACCTGCTCCAGTACCCTGGCTCCAGCCAGCACCCAGTCCTCCTGCCAGGGAAAATCCCCGTACATTTGGTCATAGCTGTTAATTGCTACCAGAAAGGCGGCCAGTTCATCCAGCTCAAAACCGGGATAAAGAAGAGCACCGTCTATGTAGCAGCTATGAAAGGGTCCGTTTTTAGCATATCTGGTGAATCCTGTCTCCAATAGCTCCAGCGCCTTGTCCTTGCCTGACAGCAGGATGGCAGGAAAACTCCATAAAAAGGCATCCCTGGCCCAAAAGGCACCGCTCACATAATATCTGCCACTGCGGGAGGTGAGCATCACCGGCTCGTTAGTATCAATAGTGATGCTATTACTGAAATAGTAGTTGAAAAAGAGGTTTCTCAACACCAGCTTTTCCAATCTGGCCAGAGCGTTCCCGCTTTTCTTCTCACCGGGCCTTTCCCCATACCTATCTCCTTGTTTTTCCCCTTCCTGAAGTTGTCGGGCAGCCTGCTTTTTAGCCAGCTGAATACCTGTCAAGGTCCTTTCTGCCTGTTTTTCCAGCCAGCTTATGGTCTTATTATAGCATTGGGTAAAGCCTAACCGGCACAGGTGGACTCCAGTCACTGCCGCCCCGTCTGCTTCCACATTCAATCCCACAATCAAATCTAATTCCAGAGTTTGACCGGGCATCACCTGATGCCCACCACCGATAAAGGCTTGGTAACTGCCCCTTCCATTTGTTGCTGCCCAGGGTGTTTTCTCCACATCATTCAACTCCACCTGATTGAGCCTGGGGTCATGAATAACCACAGCCAGGGCCGCCAGCCCTACCTGTCCCCTGGCCTCCAGCACCAAGGTGCCGGTCCAGGGGTAATAAACTGCCCCGTTGGAGCACCCCAGCAGATGGTCATGATAAATCAGCTGTTGAGTAAGTGCCCAGGTGAGATCCCATCCCAGTTTAACCTGAATTGGGTCAGTACCCTGGTTATTTACCCAGAGTCGGTAGTACCAGCCCCCTTCTTCCCTGGGAGCCAGAATAGTTCCACCCCAGCTGCCCCGATTAAAGCTTCCAGAAAATCTGGGAATCCACTGGAACTCCTTTTGCCAGACCAGTTCCCCTGACCAATTGGCCCCATTCACCTGAAACACGGGCTTAAGAAAAGGCTTGTCTCCACCCCTAAACTCAATCAACCCCTTGGCCTGAAGACTGGTACAATTTACCCCCTCAATCCCCCCATCCCGCTCCCTGATGGCAGGTAAGGCCACCTTCTCATTTCCAGTCATCAGGTATTTTTCCCCTGGCTGGACAATTTCCGGCAAGGTATAAACTTTCTCACTCAAAACAGCATCACCCGGCCTTTCATATTCAGGAAGCAGGATTCCGGACACAGGAGGCAGGATAAACGCAAGGAAATTGCATCAATTCCTACATCTTACTTCCTGGACCATACTTCCTGGATGCCTAACCTTCGTTTCATTTTTTATTGACTTTTTGCAAATTCTTCCCTATGCTTAATTATATCCTCAAGCAGGGTTGGATTATGCAATATTACCGTACCGACACCACTCCAGGGTTAAACCGAGCGCCAGTAGTTTAATAATTCTAATATTAATACCTTCTGCTTTAATGAAAATTTTTCCTGCTATATTTATAGTTTAGTCTGGAAAAAGGCAACTATTCCGCCAGAGGTGTTTTCAGGGTAGTTACGGAAAAGATAAAGGGCTACCCCAGCAGTCAATGATGACCATGGGATAGCCCCTTCATTTTTTATTTGCCTCATACAATTTTAATGTAATAGCGTTGACTCCACTAACTTATTTTCCTCGTCCTCACGCCGCATCTCTTCTACCGTCTGGGAAAACAGGTTATACAGCTCTTCCCGCCCTTCCAGGCGCTTGATCACAACCTTGTCGTCTTTCATGTGGCAGATGCTCCTTTTAGCAAAGTAGTCGACAGCCTGGCATGCAAGCCCTGTCCTTCAATAGTATTGCCTACAGCCCACAGAGTTAATCCGGACACCAGGAACAATTGCTGCTTTAATATCAGAAACTTCTTTACCTTTCGACAAGACTAAGAAAAAATCCTTCCCAGGAGTAGTGGCAAATACTATCAGTTAACTACCACCGGCAGGGATAACTCAACCGCCAGCTCCCCCCGATCAGCATCAATGGCGATTCGCTCCACGTAGCCCACCTGAATCATGTGAAAAAGCTGCTCCCCTTTTAGCCCTTTAGCTAAAAAGTCATGGGTCAAAAAATTATTGGCAAAATAGTACCAAGCGACCTCTAGCAGCAGCTTCTGGTCCTCTGTGAGAGAGTGATATTCATCTCCCTGCAGAGCCTTTAAATAAATCAGTTCCAGGTCCTTAATCACTGCGCCCGTATCTAAGTGATAAGACATTCCCTGATATACAAACTGCATTATTCATCACCCTCCTCTATCCTGTTGTCTTTTCCAAGGCCGCCCTGATGGCCGCTATTTCTTCCCCGTAGTGCTCAAGCTCACCGGGAGTTTCTAAGATAAAGGGCAAATGTCTGAGCCTGGGATGGCTGATAAGCTCAAGGAGCGGCCCAAAGCCGATTTCTCCCTGACCTAAGATTTCGTGTCTGTCTTTAAAGCTTCCTTCGGGCATCTTTGAGTCGTTCAAATGACAAGCCTTAACTTTTTCCAGGGAAATACCCGCCTCAAGCTCATCTAAAAACTGTTCCGGACGGATTACACTAAAGCCCCCGGCAAACAGGTGGCAGGTATCGATACAAATTCCTACCCGCTCCGGTTCATCAAGCTTTGCCAAGATGTCAGCCAGGTCATGGAAACTGGCCCCTAGTTCACTTCCCTGTCCTGCCATAGTTTCCAATAGCATCATAGTGCTGCCCCGGTAGCTGGCTAGAATAGCGTTAATTGCCCCGGCAATCAGTTGGATTCCCTTCTCACGGCCCTGATTCACGTGGCTGCCGGGATGAACCACATAGTACCTGCAGCCGCAGCTCTCCATCCTCCCTAAATCCTCAGTAACTACCTCCACCGCAAATCGCCGCAAATTCTCCTTATCGGAGCAAAAGTTGATGGTATAGGGGGCATGGGCTATCAATGGCTCAATCTGGTATTCCTGTATCAGTTTTCTAGCTTTTTCCAAGTCCCCTTCGTCAAGCTTTTTTGCCTTGCCTCCCCTTGGGTTTCGGGAAAAAAACTGGATTGCATTTGCTTTAACTAAAACAGCGTCCTGGACTGCGACGGCTAACCCTTTACCAATGGAAACATGACATCCCAGCTACATATAATGTACACTCCTAATTTTAAAGTCTTAATGTTTATTGTATCATATTTAATCAGCTCTAACCATAGCAATTTTACCAGTGTTTTGCCATAACATACATTTCCGTAACTATTCAGCAGGAATTGGCCTGTCCTGTGCAGAAAAACTCTGAACCCCCCTAATTACTGCTTATTGCCCGTATTATAAATTAGAGGCAAAGTGCAGAGAAACTCCGGAGGATTAAAGCATGAACAAACAACCATCATCTGATGCTTGCTCCTTGCTTCTGGCTGCCCTGCTACATAAGGCCCAACAAGGGGACGAGTCCGCCAGGGAACTGCTGATAACTTCCTTTAAACCCTTTATTGGCAAAATTGCCTCCGAGCAATGCAGCCGGTACCTGGATTGGCGCAATGACGATGAACTAAGTATTGCTCTTTTGGCTTTCAACCAGGCCATTGATAAATTTGACCTGAATAAAAATACCAGCTTTACCAGCTATGCCGCCATGGTCATTCGCCACCGGCTGATTGATTATTTTCGCCAGGAGGAAAAGCACCGTCATCTCCTGTTTAGTCAGGTGACTGAAACAGGAGACTATCTCCCTGGGGAAAAGGAGGCGGCGGAAAAAAACTACCAGGCGAAAGCATTACAGGAAAGCCGGCTGGAAGAGCTAATGACTTTTATCAAGTTGCTTGAGGAATACGGCATTTCCCTGGAGGATTTGACTAAAGTCTCCCCAAAGCACTTGGATACCAAGCAAAACCTGGCTGGCATAGCCAGAGCCCTGTCCCAAAACGGCATGCTTTTGCAAAAGATGTCCAGCACCAAACAGCTCCCCATCAAAGAGCTGATGCAATTGACCGGTGCCAGCCGCAAGGTTTTGGAAACCGGGAGACGATATATCATTGCCCTAGCCATTATATTTTCCTTTAATTTATACCATTTACAAGCTTTTATCCATATTCCTGCCAACCAGGAGAAAGAAGGTACGCAAAGATGGTTCAGTTAATTAATGCCCTGGTGATGAAAATCAAACCGGAACAAGACACCATGCTGGTTGTTTCGGATGCGGGAGACTTCTGGGAAGTGCCTTTGGCTAAGCCCTACCCCGCTGCCGGTGCCCTGGTACAGGTGAGTCCACCGGGATCGGCGCATCAGCCACATGATAGACCTTTATCTGCCCACTCCTGGCAAAAATGGCTTATGCCCATTGCTGCCGCCTGTTTTATTTTACTGCTTCTGGGTGGGCTAAACATGCTCTTTTACGGAGAATATCAGCCCCCGCTTCCTCAACCTCAAATAGAGCAGCTGACAAATCAAGGGGGAGGCTCATCTGCTGAGGTGGCTCCAGCCAATCAACCGATCCACCTAGCTCAAGACCAACCGGCCTATGTGATGGCGGTGGACATCAACCCTAGCCTGGAGCTATGGCTGGACGACAATTTAAGCTACCTGGGAGCAACGGCGTTAAATGAAGAGGCTGCCGCCTTACTGGCTAACATAAATTTACCCCGGGGCACCCCCCTGGTGCTGCTCCTGGATAGGCTGGTTGCCGCAGCCAGGGATAACCGCTACTTATTGACTGACAAGGACAACCTCATCTTAACTACGCTGATAAAGTCCTCCCTGAACAACCCTGCTGATTTAATCAAGCTCCAGGAAGCAACCGCCCAAGTGGAAGCTGCCCTCCTCACAACACTGGCGGCCCAGGATATTGAAGGGGAGATAGCCCTGCGCACCAGTACCGGCGAAGCCCTGGCTAAAGCAAAGGCCAGCAAAATTTCCATCAACAAAATGTACGTTGCCGATGAACTGGTCAGCCGAGGCATCACTGTAAACTTGGAAGAGGTTAGAGGTGAAAAAATCGGCAAAATGCTGCAAGAGACAGGTTTGCCTCCAGGCCAAGTAATTAAAGAGTTGAAGCGGGCGGGCAAGCTGCCTGATCAAGCTGCTAAAGCCAGCCAGGAGGAGATTGCAGCAAGAATAACGGTAATAAAGGATGGTATCTCCGCTGAACAGGGGCAGCGGCAGTCTGTTAAGGACATTCCCCTGATAACTATTGAGCCGGAAAAACCAGAAAATCCCGGAAAAAAGGAGCTTCCTCAAATAACCGGTCCAACTAAGTTAGGCCCGGAGAAGCCAAAACAGCAGCAAGCTCCGAACATAAAAAAACCCCAGTCGCCTTCTAACACACCAAAGGTATTGGAACAGCTCCGGCCTGAGCTATCTAAATCTAAGGACAGGACCTTCTCTATACCAAGTGTAACCAGACCCCAAGTGACTCCACCAGTTAAACCGGAGCTCAGCAGATAACTCAAAAGCTATCAAAACCCCTCCTAACTAACTATTGAGGGGTTTTTTATATTGAACCGAATGGCATTAACTGCTTTTATTTTTGGTAACTATTTGTCATAAAAGCCAGAAATATTTTTGTTGTCAAGCTGTCCCCCTTTAATGCTGTCCCCCTTTAATGCTGTCCCCGATAATCAACGAGTAGGTATCTACGGTGAATGTGCTTCCTTTAAAACCATCACCGATCTCCACCAAGCATTACTAGCCGGAGGAAACCAAGTTTTTCTCCTGAATGCCCGAACTCCGGAACAGGTGAAAGCAGAGATTGGTCTGCCAGCCCAAGCTGAATCTGAAAGCCTACCGCCGGGAAGTGGAGGAAGCAGTTTAAAAAATCCCCCGAGCAATATCGGCAATTATATCAAAGATGTAGTTAAATATATATGTTACAGGGAGAAAGATCCCTTGGGTCACCAGGAGAGAGATGCCTAAGCCGGCAGACCAAATCAATCCAAAGACAATGCTTGTCCTCGATCCCGCCTTTAAGAGCCCTGGAATATGGGTGACCAGAATGAATAAAAATGCTCCCGCTATCTGCATCATATCGTTTCACCTGCCCGAAATTTATGCCTTATTAGGTAGTCAGTAGTCAGTAGTCAGAATTCAGAATACCTAGATCAAAAACCCCTCATAAGTCTTAGCCTCAGATCTGAATAAAATAGAGATTATTTTCATGTAAAAGCAATTCATGTCTTTTCAGCACCTGTAGTAATAATTTATACTGACTCCTGACTCCTGACTCCTTATTTTTCACCTACTGATGTCCACGTTCTTTAAGGGGCTTTCTGATGTCCATATGGCGGCGAATATTCACCTCTACCTCTATCTCCACCAGTAGTTCAGGAAAGTGCTCATCTGACCAATCATCCCTAATTTCCCTCCACCCGTGGTGATGCTCCCGGTTAAAATCAGCACCAAAATTAAAGATATCCGTCCTGTGTTCCTGAGCAATGGCCAGGGATGCCTTAATTTCATTCCGGATGGTTTCCGCCACCCGGGCCTCCAACTGATTAACCAGTTCGGGACGAGATATAATCTGCCTGGTCCCCATATGCTCTCCCAGATTGCCGTCCAGGGTGACCTCCACCGTGACCACTGGCCTGTCTCCCTCAAACCTGGTGGTAATGTTGCTGGCCACCTCCTTAATTTCGATGCTGACCTTTGGTTTTCCCTCCTCCGGGGATGTTGACACTATTATCCCGCTCTCCACATTTCCCGTCACCCAGTTTAAGCCCCTGGTCTGCTTCCGGTCCAGCCAACCCACCAGCCTATCTCCTTTAAACATGGCTGCCCCGGAATACCGCAGGCGCTCTCCCTCCGTCAGGTTTTGCTTCATATCCAAGGTCTTAGGTTCTCCCCCTGCTGCTCCTCCCTGTTCCCCCTCACCACCTCCGCCATTTGCCCCACCTTCCTCAGGCTGGGGCTGGTTGTCAGCTTTCCCTTCCTCCAGCACCCCCTCCGGCCCCCCGGGGTCAATTAGCTCAATCCGCCCGGCCACAGCCCCCCGGTGCTCCAGCAGTATTTTTTGGGCAAACTGGGTCAAATCCACCATCACTGCATTAGAGTTATTCTGGGAAGCTAACACCATTTCAGCTAAAATTCTGCTGGTATCTATCCCCTCCACATGCCTGATGGACAGGATTTCCCTGCCGGTGGCCCCCTTGGCGATTATCAGCCAGGCATTAACTCTTGGTTCAGGATCCCGGATAAAAAACTCGATAAAGGGAGCTACTCCCTCCCGGGCCAGGTCCTCGCCAATGATATATACCTGGTTATGAGCCCAGAACAACTTGCCGGTGGTCTGTTCGGTAAAATTGCGCACTGCCTCAAACACAGTCCAGCCGGTACTGGTTAAGATCCAGGAAGCAGGGGCATCTCCGCCACCCCCGGTTAGGGGGCCCATTAACTGGGCCGGGTTGCCAATCTCCGCCGTGATCATCACCTTATCCTCAACCAAAGCCCGGTCCACCGCTACTCCCAGGACTAAGCCCCGCTCCTGCAGCTCTACCCGGTTCCAGCAGCCGGTGCCCAATAACATTACACTTGTCAACAACAATATTACTCCTAGCTTTTCCCGCACCATTAGTTTAATGCTCCTTTTTCTTGAAAATTACCGCCAGGGTTAACAGTCCCGCAGGAATAAAAAACAAAAACAACCAGTTGTGCACCACCCAGCCCTCCAGTAAGAAAAAGAGCAGCTCAAAAAAAGATTGGTAGCTGGCCATGGCCACCGCCACTATCAGGGCCCCAATGGGCACCACCAGGAGATTGACCCCAGTTAAGTTAAAAACCTGACCCGTACCCAACACCAGGCAAAAGTAAAAGATGGCTATCTTGACAAAGGTGGCCAATATCCAGATAAGCATGAACAAGGCGTCAATACTTTCAATAAATTTGGCAAACCGGATGCTTTTACTTAAGAACAGGCCGGGAAAATTCATAAAATCCAACAGGGAGGGCCCCAGTACCCCAATGGCAAGGATAATCATATTGACAATGATAAACCCTTTGACAATCAGCCCCAGCATAATCATTTTCATTGCCCGCCCCTGCTGATTGATATAGGGAAAAATCATGCCGATGGCCACCACCATCATGAATCCCGGGGCAGTCATAATTCCGCCCTTCATGATGGTGGTAAAGCCGCTTTCCACCAAGATGGGAAATAGGTTGGAAAAGTCTATTTCCCTAAACAGCAGCACCCCCATGGCCCCATACATGGCTATAATCACTATAAAGAAGACATCGTTAACCCGGGCGATGGTTTCAAGGCCCATGCCCACTCCGTAGGCAATCACCAGCGTAAATAAAACAATCAAGACTATTAACGGTGTTTCTTCCAAGAAGTTGGCCTTTAAAAATTCTCCTGTCTCCCTTAATAGAGTGGCGCTGACAAAGAGAAAAAACCACAAAATCGCTAAACCCAGGAGTTTCCCCAGGTATTTTCCCAAAACAACTTCTCCGATTTCCACCAGGGACTTTTTTGGAAACCTCAAGCAGAGCTTTACCATCACCCAGGCCATCATCATCATGATGCCAACAGCCACCAGCTCCCCTATCCAGGCATTTCTCCCCATCCCTAAGGCAATGGGGGTAATGCTCACCATTACCACTGCCGTTCTGGTGGTAATAATTAGCCAGGCCACTTGCCTTGGGGTAATTTTCCCGTCAATGGACATTATTTAATCCCTCCTGGTTTCCTTTAACAGCTGTTTCTTTGACTTTTGTGGCTTATTGCCCTTAATCTCCATCCGTTCCTCCTCCCGCCAGGTGAAAATCTCCGGCCGGAATCGGAAACCCCAGTGGGGAATCCTTAGGAGCACGTCCCTTAAGCCCACCAAGTTAAAGGGAGCAACGGGCCACATATAGGGTACCCCAAAGCTTCTCAATGACACCAGGTGAATATGGAGGGCAATTAAACCCAGGGCAATGCCGAAAAAGCCAAAACTGGCAGCCAAAAACATCATCCCAAAGCGCAACAGCCTGACTGAGCCCACCACATCAGGAGTTGGTATTAAAAAAGAGGCAATGGCTGTCCCGGCTACCACCACCACCATGGACGGGGAGACAATCCCGGCGGCAATAGCGGCATCCCCAAGAATCAGAGCTCCGACGATGCTCACCGCCTGTCCTACGGGCCGGGGCATTCTAATCCCTGCCTCCCGCAAGACCTCAAAGGTAAGCTCCATCAGCAGGGCCTCCACCAAGGCAGGAAAAGGTATCCCCTCCCTGGCGGCAGAAATGGTTATCAACAGGGAGGTGGGCAGCACCTCCGGGTGAAAGGTGATGGTAGCCACATAGGTGGCGGGCAAGAGGAGGGTAATCATCAGCCCTACCAACCGCAGCCACCTGCTAAAAGTAGCAATGGGATAGCGGGAATAATAGTCCTCGGGGGTTTGAAACAGCTGAAAGAAAACCGTGGGCATAATCAGCGCAAAAGGGGTGCCGTCAATCACTATGGCCACTCTGCCCTCCAAAATCCCCCCCACCACAGCATCGGGGCGCTCTGAAGATGTGACGGTGGGGAAAATGGAAAAGGGAGCATCCTCAATCATTTCTTCCAGGTAGGATGACTCCAGGATGAGGTCGGTGTTAATCCGATCCAGCCGCTGCCGCACCTCGTCCAACACCTTTTCATTCACTATGCCCACGATATAAATAAGGGCAATATCCGTCTGGGATTGGCGGCCGATTTTGGCTGATTCAATCCGCAGGTTTGGGTTCTTTAACCGCCGCCGGATTAGGGAAGTGTTCATCCTTATGGTTTCGGTAAAGCCCTCCCGGGGGCCCTTGACCACCACTTCACTGGCGGGCTCCTCAGGACCTCTGGCTGCCCAGCCCCGGGTACTGGCTATGATGGCCTCGGGATAGCCCTCCAGCATAAAAACCGTATCTCCGGAAAGCCCGGCGTAAACTGCTTCCGCCAGGGTAGCCACCTCTTTGATGTCACCTACACTTAGGTAGCGCTCCTTTAATTCTTCAAAAAAAGGCTTCACCTTTCCTGTCGGCGGAATCAACTCCTCGGCCCCAATGGCTAAAGCCTTGACCACATTATCGCCAATCATCTTCTTATCCGCCATCCCATCCAGCCAAAAAACGGCGGCTCCCACTCCCGGGTTTCTTCCCACCTTAAATTCCCGAAAGTTTAAATCCCCTGATTCACCCAAGAGCTGCTTTAAGGTGTCCAGATTTTTTTGCAGACTGCTGGAAAGCTTGATTTCCGGCGGTATTTCCCCCAGGTCATCCTGAAGCAATTCCCCACCAATTCCGGCTTCCCCCTGCCCTTGCTTTCCACCGGGCTTTTGGGCAGCCTTACTATTTACTTTCGTCTTTAGCTTTTGCCACCAACTGCGCTTTTTTCGCTGCATCCTGTTCACCCTTAAAATTTAGCCCTGATTACTATTGAGGAATTCAGAATTCAGAATTCACTCCTGACTCCTGACTCCTGACTCCTGACTCCTGACTCCTGACTCCTGACTCCTGACTCCTGACTCCTGATTACTCACTCCTGAGTAATTTTTCTTAGAGGGTTACTTTATCCACAGCCACCCGGGTGTCATAGCCACAAATAGGACAATACAGTAAATGAACGCAGTAATCACTCGTATTATACCCGGCGATTAGCTGAGTTTCATAAGGGCTGTAGGGGCCTACATAATCATTGACCGCCCCACCATCTGCCCAATTGACATTACACCTGGGGCAGTTACCCTTCACATCCTCCATAGCATTACATAAGGGGCATGCTCTTTCCAAACCTCTCACTCCTCCTGAATCTAGTTTTAACATTATCCCTCATGGAGGGAAGCAAGTTCTCAACTGTCAGTATTACTCTTTATTTTACCCAATTTTTAAAAAAATTTGTCACTATTAAAAAAACCGTAGAGAAATGAATAATTTTATATATATGACTCATAACTAATAAGAAAATAGAACATAATACAATTGATTATTAAATTAATCAAAACTATTTTGGAGGTGTTTTTTACTATGTATCAAGCACAGCAATTGCGACAGCAAATTCAACGGTTCCGGCAAGACTTAAATGCCATTAGCCAAATGGCATCCCAACTGCAGCAGTCAGAAAGGCGCAACCAGCAGCAGCTGCAAAGCCTATCCCAGGCTGAAGGCAATGCCACCCAACAGTTACAGCAGCTACAACAAATGTGCCAGCAAATGAGCCAGCAGGCCAGCCAAATGGAATCAGTGGCTACCCAGCTGACCCAATTTTCCGGTCAAACAGGCACCCAATTCGGACAAGCAGGTCAATTTGGTCAAGGCCAATATGGCACTGGTGTCGGCGGTTTCGGAGCAACTCAAATGGGTCAAGGTCAGTCTTTCCAGTATGGCCAAAGCGGTCAGTACGGCCAAAACTACCCAAAACAAATGACTACCGGTGCTAACCTGAGTTCAGCCTATTCAGCAGGGATTAATGCCAGCCCTGGACAGAGTACAGGTAATGTAAGCATGGCCGGCATTTCTCCTTACAGTGGCAATCAAAGTGGCGCAGGACAATTCGGTCAAAGTGGACAATACGGTTTAAGTGGCCAGTACGGCCAAAACTATCCCCAACAAATGACCACCGGCGCTAACCTGAGTTCAGCTTCTTCCGCCGGTATTAATGCCAGCCCCGGCCAGAGCAGCGGCAGCATGAATTTATCCGGAGTTTCCCCTTGGGGCGGCAGCTCCTTCTAAATTAATAAAAAAACGTAACTATTAGTGAGCGGAAATTTTTCTGGTTTCGCCTTTTGCTGAATAGTTATAAAAAAGCATTAAAAAACAGGGCAGCGGAATACAAAAGTTTCTTCGCTAACCCTGTTTTTTAATCTCTATATCCATGCTAATTAATGAAGGGCAAGGGCACTTGGACCAGTTGTACATCTAAAACTACCGGGCCAGGAGCAGTAAGACTTTCTGTAATTAATGGTTCCAGTTCCCCGGGATTAGTTATAGTTTTCCCTTCAGCACCAAAACTCTTGGCTAGAGCTGCAAAGTCTGGCACATGAATATCAACTCCAAATGGAATTAACCCCTGATGTTCCATTCTAATTTTTTCCAACTCATAGAGATGATTATTAGCAACTATAATTGTCACAGGTATTTTATACTTTACGGCAGTGGCTAATTCACCCAAAGACATCATTAAGCCTCCATCACCAACTAATGCTATTACTTTTTTTTCAGGTTGACTCACTGAAGCACCTAGAGCTCCAGGCAAAGCAGATCCCATACTTCTCCAGTGGGATGAGATTAAAATAGTTTGGTCTTTTGCTTGGAAATATGAATCAAACCAGTGAACATATCCGCCGATATCACAAACTATCACAGCATCTGCCGGTACCAATTCACTTAACACCGTCATCAGATGAGCCGGATGAATGGGACTATTTTTATTTTGTCTCTGTTCGCCGATCATACTTCTAAGCTTATCTTTTTCCTGAGTAATTTTTTCTTGCCAAGATTTATTTTCAATCGGTTCAACTTTGGCAATAACTGATTTTAAAATATCCATAATATTACCCATTACTGCCAGGTTAGTTTGCTTATAATCTATTGCTCCCGTATCATCTGCTATCTGAATAGTATTTATGCCGGTGGGAAGATATTTTTTTTCAAAGGACGCAGTACCGATTTGCAAAATACAGTCCACTTCTTTTAAAATTTCAGGAATATATGCCTCTCCTATCCCTCCTAAAACCCGGGGATGGTCATGGGGAATTATTCCTTTTGCCTGTTGGGTAACTATGATACCGGCCCCCAAGGATTCAGCTAGTTTTTCTATTTGCTCCCTTAATTTTTTATTGCCTATCCCTACAACTATTAGGGGATTTCTAGCATTTTGGAGAATTGGCATTGCTTCTTCTAACAATCCGGTAAACCCATTATCCCAGCTAGTGAAAGTACTACCGGGAGCTATTGCCGGCATATTAATATTAATTTCGCTGGTCTGAGTAAACAAGTCCATTGGTATTGAGACATGGGCAACTGTTTTATTAACAATAGCCATTTCCAATGCCCGGGCAACGACGGGCAAAACAGCATCGCTGCTAGTTGCCTGTTGAGAGCTATAAGTAACCTCTTGAAGCAATTTCTGCTGATTTATTTCTTGTTTTGCTCCTGTTCCTATCTTTGGCGATGCCACCTGTCCGGTAATGGCCAGCACCGGTGCTTTATCAAAATAAGCATCTGCCAAGCCATTTATTAGATTAGCTGTCCCTGGGCCGGAGGTGGCAACACAGACTGCTATTTTCCCCGTTAACTTAGCTTGATAAGATGCCATAAAGGCTGCATTAACTTCCTGACTTGTGCCAATAAACTTGATCTCTGGCTTTTGACTTAATGCATCAAAAAAAGGAAATAGAACATCTCCAGTAACGCCATAGATAGTTTCTATGCCATTTTTCTGCAGAAAATTCAGCAGTTGGTGAGCTATATTAGAGGATGACATATATATTCACATTCCTTCCAATCTAATTTTTTTTAGCATCCCACTAATAATTCGATTTATTCTTTGAATTTTTTTCTTAACATCAGGAGATTATAAGTTAGAAGGAAAGTAGAATCTAATTGTAGATTTTAAAGGAAAATTACATATGCTAGGAGGTTAAGTATGAAAAAATTAAGAATGGGCATTATCGGTATGGGAATGGCATTTGAGAGATTGCATTATCCAGCTTATCAACAATTAAGTGATAAGTTTCAGATTGCAGCAGTATGTGACTTAGATAGACAGAAGGGAGAAAACTGGCGGAACACCCTTGGTTTAGCCCCTGAAGATATCTATACTGATCTCCATGAAATGATTGGGCGGAATGATCTGGATGCATTTGATATCATGGTTCCCATGGAGTTAAACTATAGTGTTACGGAAGAGGTTGCCAAAGCAAGAAAACCAATAATTTGTGAAAAACCCCTGGCTCCAACAAAAGAGCAAGCCAGGGCTGCCAGAGACTTACCTGAAAAATATGGCATTCCTATTATGATTGCCGAAAACTATCGCTATAATGATGAAATTAATATTATTAGGGATCTGCTTAGAACCCAAGATATTGGAAATGTTTATTATTTTATGCAAAACAGAGTGGTTAACTTTCCCCATGAGATGTTAAAAAATAAATTTCCTGCCAAAGAGTGGCGACAGCATCCTGAATTTCCAGGAGGAGCTTTTTATGATACGGGAGTTCATGACATAGGAGCGCTTCAACATATTTTTGGAGCTATTGACAGTGTTCATGCATTTGGCTTAAAGCAGGAAGAAGATTTCTCCCCTTATTCAGTTATTCAGGCTAATCTGCTTTTCCAAAGTGGAATGACCGGTCATTTTACTTTCTTCTGTGCCGGAAAAGAAATGCAAAGACCTTTAATTGGTTTGCGCATTTTCGGCACCAAGGGAATGATTTACCTTGAAGAGAGAGATTGCGGCACCGTAAATGTTGCTTATAATGATGGAGGCAGCAAACAAATTCCCTATACGCCCCAGATGGGATTCTACCATGAATTGCTTAATTTCTACAAGGCAGCTGCTGGTGAAGAACCGATTGCAGTAACCCCGGAAGTGGAATATGCTGATGCCATGACTATTTTTGCCATTCTAGACTCTATCATAAATAAGGAAATAGTTAAGGTAGCTGAACAATTAGAACCTGAACCAGCGGGAGTCTATTAATTACCACTCCCAAGCAGGTAATTTGAAAAAACAAACAGGCCTGTATGTAGACATTAAGAATAAAAGGGACTTTTTGAGCAGTTGAACTCTGAGCTTGAGTCCCTCTCAAAAAATCCCTTTTTAAATACCTCTATTTACTCTTTAGTGCAGGCAATTTCCTCAAGGGCGCTTAATCCCGCCTCTCGGCGCAATAAGTCAGCCTTATCTGTTTTCTCCCAAGGGAGGTCAACATCGGTTCTCCCCATGTGGCCATAGGCAGCAATCTGCCTGTAAATCGGTCGGCGCAGCTTCAGGTTACTAATAATTGCTGCCGGTCTTAGGTCAAAGTATTTGCCAATCAACTCTTCAATCACATCCACCGGCACCGTTTCAGTGCCAAAGGTCTCCACCATTATAGATACTGGCTTCGCTACCCCAATGGCATAGGCTAACTGCACCTCACACTTGTCCGCCAGTCCTGCAGCCACCACGTTTTTAGCCACATACCTGGCAGCGTAGGCAGCCGACCGGTCTACCTTAGTGGGGTCTTTTCCTGAAAAAGCACCGCCCCCATGACGGGCATATCCGCCATAGGTATCAACAATGATTTTTCTTCCCGTTAATCCTGCATCTCCCTGGGGGCCCCCTACCACAAATCGTCCGGTGGGATTGACAAAGTATTTGGTCCTATCATCTAATAGGTGCTCAGGAACGATGGGCTTAATCACCAGCTGAATCATATCTTTGCGGATTGTCTCCAGCTCTGCGGTGGGATGATGCTGGGTAGAAATAACCACCGTGTCCACCCTGACGGGCTTATCATCCACATATTCCACCGTTACTTGGGTCTTGCCGTCAGGACGAAGGTATGATACTTCCTTTAATTTGCGCACTTCTGCCAAGCGCATGGCCAGCTTATGGGACAGAGCTATGGGTAAAGGCATTAATTCCTCAGTCTCATTGCAGGCAAAGCCAAACATCATTCCCTGGTCGCCTGCTCCCGTAGCCTCAATTTCCACATCATCCATTTCCCCCTGCTTTGCCTCCAGAGCCTTATTTACTCCCAAGGCAATGTCAGGAGATTGCTCATCAATTGCCGTCAGTACTGCACAGGTATCGCAGTCAAAACCAAACTTAGCCCTAGTATAGCCAATTTCCCGGACAGTCTCCCGCACAATTTTGGGGATGTCCACATAACAGCTGGTGGTTATTTCTCCTGTCACCAGCACCATTCCGGTGGTAATAACTGTTTCGCAGGCTACCCGGGCCTGGGGGTCCTGCTCAAAAATCCCATCTAGAACAGCATCAGAAATCTGATCCGCCATCTTATCCGGATGTCCTTCAGTTACTGACTCTGAGGTAAAAAATCTTTTCTTTGCCATTGTGCTTTCCTCCTTATAAATACCAATTGAAAAAATAGCATAAAAAATCCTCTCCATAAATAAGAGAGGTGATTATTCCCTCTCTTATCTTGAAAGACTCTCGCCTTTCAGGAATTGGCACCTGGATGAGTGCTCTCCATCATCTACGCCGATATTAAATCGGCAATACACTTGGCAGCACATCTGGTTGCCGGGCTTCATCGGGCCTTTTCCCTCCACCTCTCTTGATAAGAGTATAAATTCAGTTAGTAGCTTTACTAACATGGTCAACATAAGCTTATTCGACATCAGTTTACTTTTTCCTGCCACATTAAAATTATTTCACTAATTTATCATATTTTCTTACCCCGCTAATTGTCACCGGTTTAATAAAATTTTCCTGCCTCCTGAATGAGGCTTGCCACAGCCGGGCCACCTGAAGGGTGGTCAACCTGATTAGCTTAGCAGCATCATTCATAGCCTCTGCCAAGGTTAGGGGGCCAGGGCAAACACTGAAGACTGCATCAATTCCCGCCCCATGGACCTGCTCCCATCCTTCTCCCAGACTGCCGGAAATACAAATCACCGGCTTACCATACCTTTTGGCCAGCTGTGCCACCCCTGCCGGAGCCTTGCCGTATCTTGTCTGCCCGTCGGTCCGCCCCTCCCCGGTTAATACCAGATCAGCTTGAGCTGCCAGTTTCTCCATCCCTGTTGCTTCTATTATTAAATCTACTCCGGGCACTAACTGGGCCTGTAAAAAAGCCACCAGCCCTGCGCCAATGCCCCCGGCAGCACCACCGCCGGGAAGCGAACCCACCTCTACTCCTAAAAATTCCTTGATTTTGTAGGCAAAGTGGGCCAATCCCCGGTCTAGTTCTTCCACCATTGATGGGGCAGCCCCTTTTTGGGGGCCATAAACGGCACTGGCTCCCTTGGGCCCGCATAAGGGGTTGGTCACATCACAAGCCACCTTGACAGTCATCCCCGCCAAACGCTGGTCTAATCCAGCTATATCAATGGTATGAATCTTCCTCAAATTAATGCCACTTCCAGTCAGAGGCTGGCCCTCTTGATCCAGAAATTTTACCCCCAGGGCGCTTAGAAGCCCCATTCCTCCATCGTTGGTGGCACTTCCCCCGATGCCCATGATCAAGCTGTCGCAGCCATAATCCAGCGCTTCCTTAACCAATTCACCGGTGCCAAAGGAGGTGGTCAACAGGGGATTTCGCTTATCCTCCGGCACTAGGGGTAATCCACTGGCCTGGGCCACCTCAACCACTGCGGTTTTTGAACCTCCCAATACTCCAAAATATGCCTCAACGGGTTGTCCCAGAGGGTCGGTTACCCACCGGTATTCCAGGCTTCCCCTGGTTGCCTGGGCCAGTGCCAGGGTGGTCCCCTCACCCCCGTCTGCCATGGGCACCAGGAAAATCTCAGCATCAGGACACCATCCAGCAAATCCCTGCTTCATGGCCTCCCCTACTTCCAGTGCTGTTAGGCAACCTTTATAAGAATCAGGTGCAATTAAAATCTTCATTCCCTTTATTCATCCCTCTCCAACCGGTGACTATCAACCGGTGACTATTATATGATAGAGGAGTGCTCCGTCTTAATCTGCATCTGTTCATAGTCCAGTACCTGTAGAAAGCAGTTTACCACCTCCGGATCAAACTGACTGCCGGTGCACTTATTAATTTCGTCAATAGCTGCTTCCAAGGACAGTGCCTTCCGATATGACCGGGAATAGGTCATGGCGTCAAAGGCATCGGCCACTGCAATAATCCGGGCCACCACGCTTATTTCATGACCACTCTTTCCATCTGGATAACCGGTGCCGTCCCAGCGCTCATGATGGTGCTTAACTCCATCCAGCACCAGCTCGTGCAGTTGCAAGGGAGCCAGGATATCCGCTCCAATAACGGGATGCTGTTTTACCATATTAAATTCATCCTTGGTAAGGGATGAAGGCTTAAGCAGGATATCATCCTGCAGACCTATTTTGCCAATATCATGCAGGGCTGCCGCCACCCGGACATTCTCCAAGGTAGTCATATCCAGTTCCAACTGCCGGGCAATTTTTACTGCGTATTCACTGACCCGCTCTGTATGGCCATGGGTATAACGATCCTTGGCTTCAATGGCCTTGGCCGCGCTGCTGATAAATTTCAAGTATATTTTTCGCTGTTCTTCCATGAGCTGCTCCTTTTCCTCCAGCCCTAGCTGCAGATCGGCGGCATACTGGTTCAAGTATCCCATCGTTTCCTTCAGGGTCACACTCATGTTATTAAAGGACGTCAAAAGCTGGCTAACTTCACCTTCTCCGTAACCTTCCACCTGAACCTGATAATCCAGATCCCCCTGGCTGAAGCGTTCCACCGCTTCGTTCAGTGTTCGGATTGGGCGCAGCACCTGGGAAGCAATACTTCCGGCAACAAAAAAGCCGGATAACCAAGTGACAATTGAGACTCCTACAATTAAAGCAGCCTGGGGCAAATTGGACTTGTCCAGCCAAAAAAAGCTTGTTATTAACAATGGGAGAGTAGCTAAAAATACAATTACGATACTATAAATTACCAATTTGGTCTCCAAGCTTCTAACCTTAGCCTTAAACAACAAATCGCTTCTCCACCTTCCCCTACGTTCCTATTCGCCGATAAGGCAACAAATTCTTCTTTTTCATTTAGTATAATTATAATACGTTTAGCTTTTTCATGCAAATTTTTCCACAAAAAAAACTCCGGAAATACCGGAGTGGACTAAATATCCCAGTCTGCTAATAATAGGTTTAGGTGGGTGAAATGCCCTTTGATTCTCCCCATCATTTGCAAGTAAAGATTAGATGCCTTGGGCATACAAATTCCCTTAATCAGTCTTTCTTCATGCTCAGTGGAAAAATTCCTGGCTTGCTGGGATCCCTCCTGAATTAAAGCATCAATATGCTTCTTCAATAAGGGATTCCCTGTTACCAGGTAATCAATGCTGTGAATGCAAAGCTCCTCCGCCAGCATGCATAGCTCCTTTACCTCAGCTAATCCCTTATGGCTAAACAAAATCCCGTCCCTATTCTTCTCTCTGATTAGCTGCAGCAGCTTATATTGCTCCTCCTTCATTCCGGAAACAATCCTTATTTTTTTCAGCAGATTACCTGAGTCAACTGCACAATCAGGGCTATTGGACTTGCTTCCAACCATCGAACGACTTATTAGATCAAACTTTTTCGCTACCTTTTCCCCCTCATCCAGGTACTGGCGCCGATAGCTGAGAAGAGCGCTGTAATTTAAGTTGACTAACTGCTTGACATAATCCATTAAATCAGCTAGCTCCCCTAATTTACTATCTGCATATATCGGTCGTAAGGTTTGTTTCATTCTCATCCCTCCAAAAATATTCATTCTGGCAATCAGTTTATTATTTTTTGATTGTTTTGAATATTATACCATTTTCTCTAAGTTTTTTATACCCTTTTTCTACATGTATACAGTGTTTTCCATAAAATATTTTTTATAGTATAGCATTCGGTTCTGTTAGGGATTTAACAAGGGAGTGTCGCAAAACTACTTTTTGAGTAGTTGATTTCTAGTTTCCTGCCTCTTGAACGAAAACGAGGTTAGTAATTTAAAAGCCGGAGACTCTAGTGAGTGGAAACTTTTCTGGCTTCGCTTCATGCCCTTTGGCATTTTAAGATAGTGCTTTAGTTCTAGGTTTATTAAGGTTTCATTTCCGGTTTAAACAATTTGGCTTCATAGTAGGCTAGGGGAGATTTGCTATCATCCACATAGGCTGCTACCACTTGTCCTACTAAAACTAGGTGATCTCCTGACTGCCAGGTTTCCACCAGCCTGCATTCCAGGTTGGCCAGGCAGCCTGCAATAAGCGGCACCTGAACCTCTTTGGCCGGTGTTGTAGTCAGGTTGGCCGCACTGATTTTATCAATATCCCGGCCTGTTTTACCCCCACATATAACCGCAGCCTCACTTTGGCTCACATCCAAGAGGCTGACCACAAATTCCTTCGTCTCCTTAATAATCTCATAGGTGTACTTATTCTCCCCTATCCCCATTATTAGCTGCACAGGGTGATAGGATTGCTGGGTTAGCCAGGCAATGGTGGCTACATTGTGCTTATCCCCCGCCATTGCCCCCACCAGGGCTACCGGGCATAAAATTTTTTCCGCTCCCTTTTGCAAATCAACTTGCTCCATGTATATTTACCTCCTTCAATTATTTTACACACCATTCTTAAACCCCCACCAGCCGCAATTGGACGATTTCTGCGGGAGCACCTATTCTTAGGGGAAACCAATCCCCTGAACCCTTGTGCACAAACAGGGTGTGACCCTGGTCTGAACGGTAAATCCCGTCAACATAGCGAAAGAGCAACCTGCCTGGGTTAAATAATTCCAGATGTTCACCTGCCCGGAGCACTAGCTGCCCTCCATGGGTGTGCCCCGCCAGGGTAACAGGAATCCCAGTCCTAACAGCTGCATCAAAGGCGTGGGGATGGTGAGCCAATAAAATCTTCAGGGCATTCTCCGGAGCAGCCAAAGACCCGTCAGCCTTGTTAATATTAATTTCATCAAAGCGCTCCTCCCTGGCAAAATCAATTCCTAGAAGCTTCAAAGGAGTTTTCCCAGTATCTATTAAAGTCCCTTGATCTAGCAGGAGATTAAGCTTTGCTTTGCGTACATTAGTAATCCATGTGTCCGCATCATATATCTTATCGTGATTGCCGATACACAGGTATACCCCTAAAGGCGCTGTTAGTGCCCCCACTGTTTCCACCATGTCAGGCATAAAAGCAATATCCTGATCCAGGATGTCACCTGTAACTACGGCAAGGTCGCTATTTAAGCTGTTGGCTGCTGCCACAATTTTTTCCACACGCTCCCTGCCGGTGAGGATTCCAATATGAATATCCGATAGGTGGGTAATGGTAAAACCCTCCAAGTCATACGGTAAATCCACCACCGGCAAATCCACTTGGTATACGTTAAGCCGTTGCATATTCCACCAGGAAACCGCCGCTCCCCCACTGACCAACAAGGGCGGGGCAGCCACCAGGCCTAGCTTAATTAACTGGCGCCGGCTTAATCCAGGTGCCTCTTTATTGTTTGCAAATTCTTCCTGCCCAACAATTGTCTTGATTTCTCCCTTAGCCCTTTCTTTTTTCTCCTGCCACCAGGTCATCAATTTTCCAGTTCCCCAAACCGGGATACCAATTAAAGCCACTCCTATCATCCAAAAAAAGATGGCCCCCATCCACAAGTTAAAAACCGCCACCCATAGCCACGGTCCATATTCTAACAAATTGCCCATTCCGGGAATGGCCATGCCCACAATAGGGATAAGGATCATAGCCATCCACAGCACCAATGCCCAACGGGCCATCTGCCTGGCTTCAGGAAAATCAGCCAGATTCCGGCGCACCCAGTAGTCACTAAGGGCATACCAGGAAAGGTTTAGCGTCATTATAATTGCAATCACCACAAAAAAGAAGGACCGCATCAATCCTGCCTCCAATCAGTTCATCCACATGCTCTTACATATATTATAAAGGAAAAGCAAATATCTAGCAAATCTATGCAGCAAAAAAGGCCATCCCTCAGGATAGTTATAAAAAGAAGAAAAAAATATTCTGAATTGGCTGTATGACAATATGAATTTGGGGAATAATATGGTAAAATTAACTTAACAAGTTAATATGGGAAAAAGGGGTGAGCAAATTAACACATGAGCGATGCAAAAGTGTTTATGAAGCTCCTGGGGAATAGCACCTTCGCTAACTCCCGGAAGCAGGAACTGCTGGTAAAAGACGATGGCGTAAAATGCGAACTGGCAGAAGGATTAAAGCTGACCAAAACTACTATTCCCTATGAACAGATTTCTCAGGTAAACCTTTATTCAGGATTGACCACTGCCGATTTGGAACTGGTTAATACAAGTAGCTACGGCAACCTTACCATCCGAGCTCTAGATAAAGCTGAAGCAAAGGAAGCGAAAAGACTGATCGAAGAGCGAATCACTCAGACAATCAGTACTTCATTAATGTAATATACCAAGGCTATTATCCGGACCTAGTCCGGATTTTTTTTCATTGGAAGTCATAATAGTTAAAGGGCTTGTATTCCCTGCAGGTAACCTGGCTGATTTCCTTCATGTAGTCGGCAACGATATCAGCCACAGCTAAATAGTATTTATTGCTTGCTTCCTTTGCCTGGAAGAATACATCCGGGTTTTGGGCAGTACCCCGCAAAACAGGTCGCTCAGGATAAAAAATCAACCGATTCAAGGCATCAGTTGATCTTCTTAATCCATTCCTCCAAAATTTTAATCATTCGCTCTATCTGGCAGCTGCTTCGCAGGTACTGCTCCTTAGCCTCCTGGATGGCATCACTTGCAGGAACATTAGGATGTAAAAGCTCCACATACTTTTTTCTAGCCATTTCCCCGTCCTTTATCAGAGAATAGATGGTTACTTGATTCACCATGGTTGCCAGCCGGGTACCGTCATGGAAGGCAAGCATGCTCCTATATTCTCCAACCCTTTCTATCCCCTTCACCCCTGCTTTTTCTACTGTTGATTCTGCTGAATCATCTCCTGCTGCTACTACAGCTGTTTCATCCTCTGCTGCTTCGTCTTCCCCTTCATCCCCTAATACCTCACCCCAGTCTTTAATCTTATCCAGGACCACATATCCCCAGGCTCCGTCTCCCTTGATAAGGGAGTGCCTCATTTTGATGGGAAGGAGTACCAGGGAAGAATTAAGGGGAATTGGGGCCGAGGAGCGCCTACAGACTACAGCACCATATTTTTTCTTAGTCTCGCCTAAATCCACCGCAAACTCTTTAGCCAGACTTTTTAATACTGATTTAATCGTCCGCCTATCCTTCACCGTTTTATCCAGCCCAAGGTTGATGATGGTGCTGTTTCCACCCAATTCATCATATACAGGCTGCAGATAGTTAATATGCCGCCAATCCCTGGCAAAATCGAATCCTTGCCTTTTTCTCTGCCTTTTTGCTTTAACCATACTTCCACCACCTTTTTCCTTTTTTACTATCCCAATTCTACCAGAACATATGTTCTATAGTCAAGCATTTTTTAGTATTGTCTGCAGTACATCCACTGATAGAATTAACTTGGGGAAATTTTTGCCTGGACAGAGAGTGTTTGCTCCTTGGACCTGGTTATGGAGCAGGATATTTTTGGGCAAGATCTTTAGCTCCTTTGTTAATTTTTTCATCAGTTCCAATAAACTTTTTATCTGATGAAAGCTAGGATGATTTTTCTCAAAGTTGCCAATGAGCGCAATCCCCACCGCTTTCCGATTCATACCGTCAGCCTGACAGTGGGCCCCGGTTGTGGACAACTTTCGGCCCGCCGCCACCTTCCCGTCCCGCTCTATCACAAAATGATATCCCACGTCCTGCCAACCTTTGCTCAAATGATACCGACGAATCTGGTCTGTGTCTTTCTCCTCAGCTCCCGTATGGTGAATCACCAGATGGGTAAAGGGCAATGTTTTACCTGAGGTCATTGTCAATCACCTGCCCCAGCCTGGTAATTGCCAACGTCAAAGCCTCCAGCTTGCTTTCCACCCGCACCAGGAGATAGATGGTAATAACCATGGGAAAGCCATAATTGGCGATTGGCACCAGAATTTCTTCCATCTCATTCACCCCCCAACTGCCATTCGGCAATTATTTTTTCTGTGGATTTGCCTATCAACTCGGTTATTACACTGCAGCAATCCGGGCAAAGCTCCAGATCTCCAAGCAATTCTTCCCTCTTAACCAATAATATTTTGTGCTCCACCCCGATCAATCTATCGCAGGCGGGGCAGCGTTTTCTCCTAGGAACTGCCAGTGGGATAACTTTTACCTGGGCCATTTATTTCATCCTCCTCTACTCCACATTTCGATATTCGATATTCGATATTCGAAAAATATAACAGCTTATATCACCGAGGTTAGGTGAAGGCAGAAAGGCTGCTTTCTGAATACCTGCTGCAATCCCTTCCTGCCTTCAGTTGATATGTTAATTTTTGAGCTTCAAGCTTCTAACCTCTAACCTCTAACCTCACATTAAACCACTAACTCGTAGTCGCTTACTTCCCTAGTCACAATTCGGGCTCCCAGGGCAGCTACTAAATCCCCACCGGGAGATTCAAATACATTCTCTCCAATGATGACAGTCATCGCTGTCTGAATTTCTGCCGGGGTAAGGTTCTCCTTGGGGTCAGGAACGGCTACCGTCACCCGACGCCCCTGGCTGCTCATAAATATTAGCTCCAATCTTTTTGTAATCACATCTTCACCTCCTCTCTAGGGCCAATTTAGCCCCTTGGTAGTTCGGGATTAACCCAGATCCGCCAGCTGAGACTGGTCGTTTCTGTGTATCCAAGCCAATGGATACACCTGTAGACCTGCCAACTGCACAGCCACCAGATAAGCTCCCTCATCAGCGGCAGTGGGCTTTAATCGGTTGTAGTTGCGATTAACAAAAACCGGATCACCCTTGTCATCCAGCCCCGCTTCTAAGGTCAATCTCAGGGAACTGGACACCAACAATTTTTCAACAGCCATTTGAAACACCTCCTTTCTTTTTAGCTTGTTTACATCATATCAGCTGCTTTCAAACTTGAAAAAAGCCTCTCCGGAACACATTTTCCCAATACTTTTTACATCAAATGGCTATACCTTAGGTATTCCTCCGGGCAAAAATGAAAAAACCAGGCCCTGAAAAATATGACCTGGAGTAAATTATCACAAATTTAGTAATCAGGAGTCAGGAGTCAGGAGTCAGGAGAGAGGAAAGAGGAACTAGGAATTATATAAGGGGGAATATGAAAAGACTTGCGCCCACTAATGGCTGCAAGCCTTCTATTATAATTAAGATTATTCATCAACAGGTTCTTTTTCCTTTAGCAATTGCACACAGTATTCGATGATATCACTTCTTTTGACAATGCCAATAAATACATCGTCATCATCTACCACCGGTACATAGTTTTGAGTTTTAGCCAGTTCCAGTAGATTCTTAATTCTGGTATTGATCTTCACCGACTTATTCTTCTGGTGCCGGGGCACCTCTGTCAGCAAAATCTTATGAGTGTTTTCAAAGCTTAACCCAGGTGTGTTCTTAATTTTCCACAACAGGTCACCCTCGGTGATTGTACCGGTATACTTACCCTCATCATCAATCAAAGGGATAGCGGAATACCGATGATATTCCATTCTTTCTAAAGCCTGACGCATTGTGTTTTTATTGGATAAAAAGATTACATCTTTCTTTGGGGTCAAAAAAAAAGGAATTATCATTTTGCCCTTTGAACTCCTTTCAATGTCTTTTGATCGCATCTGTTTTAATAGAGTTCACCTTTATTTGATAGAGCGTTCACCATTATTATAGCCTACTTTCCTCCAGCCTGACAAGGTAAAGGAACAGTTATTTCCTTCACAAATTGCCTGCCCGTAACTATTCAGCAGGCTATCAATTGTCAGAATTCAGAAGTCAGGATTCAGGATTCAGGATTCAGAATGTATTATTCAGGCAATATTTTAAGAATTATT